>Ga0123356_10000482_pt1 | contig 44631 bp, 40 predicted proteins | sample TergutEmb28metaG_2_FD_92546 | JGI IMG/M metagenome (GOLD analysis project Ga0123356, IMG submission 92546) | Embiratermes neotenicus P3 segment gut microbial communities from Petit-Saut dam, French Guiana - Emb289 P3 | ecosystem: Host-associated > Arthropoda: Insects > Digestive system > Gut ...
AACAAACTTCACTCATTTTATGGAACTGCTAATTGAAAATGAAAATATATTAATAAGTTATACAACTCTTTCAAACATTTTAAAAAATGCAGGTATTACATCAAAGAGAAAACACAGAACAGAGGGTAAAAAGTTTAAAAGACGATCCCGAAGAAACGCTTTTGGAGAAATGCTGCAGGCTGATGCAAGTTCCTTTGACTGGTTTGGCAACGGAACGCGCTGTGCGTTACATGGATTCATTGACGATGCCACAGGACAGATAATAGCTCTGTATTTCTGCCAAAATGAATGTCTAATGGGTTATCTTGAGGTATTACGGCAGACTCTTACTAAATACGGTATTCCGCTTGAAATATACGCCGATAAGGCGGGAATCTTCTTCGTAAACACCAAGAAAGAGGAGAATTGGACAGCGGAAGAAATGCTTGCAGGAAAACCCCTGGATAAAACCCAATTTGGATCCATTGTTGAGGAAAGATTGGGAATAACGATGATAAGTGCTCATACACCACAATGGAAGAGGCTAACCGTAAACTGTATCATTATATTGCGTCCTTCAACAAAAAGTTTGCGGTAAAACCTCAGTCAGAGGAAAGCGCTTTTGTTCCACTGGGAGATTCACATGACTTGGACAAATTGCTGGCAGTTCGGCATGAACACACAACCGACAACTGCGGATGTTTTTTTATAACTTTATGTTTCAAATTGAATCTAAAAAACCCATCGTGAAAAAGAAAATCACATTTTTATTTAGTCAGAAGATAGGTTTTATGGCGTTACATGGAAAAGAATATTATAAAGTGATTCCTTTGGGTTTACGAAATAAAGATACTTACAACCATTTGCCTGACGTCACAAAAATCCTGATTCAAAAATACTACTACGCTGATGAGAGAAACATGCAGGCAGCTTAACTCATGTTGGGGTGCAATTTTCCCTCGTGAATTTGACCCTTTTAGGGGTGAAATTTTCGCTCGTTATTGACAGTTCAAAAATAAAAAAAAATCTCCCGGCTCTGCGCGACTTTCAGTGACAGTATGTTCTTTAACTTATCCTTCTGGACAGGCACTGGCAGTTTAGGTTTTCTCACAACCAACTGGAACTTTAACCGTTTAGGGAGCGAAGGGTTTCCGCGCCTGCGTATTAGCCCTAACGGTGCGTTAATGAGCGGACAGTGAGCGGACGCGCGCATTAGTATCAAGTACCACTTTTCCGAGGTGTGCCTGTAGCATCGTGAGACCAAAGGGACTAGACGCTGAGCCTGTCGAAGCGTCCACTTGTGAGCCGTGAAAACGCGGCTTGTGTATAACAGCAGCTCCCCTGGATTTTTTTTATTTCTTAAAGTCTTTAATGTTATAAAGACATGTTTCTTCCTTCGAGTCGATTCCTATTGTGAAAATAATAACTCCTTTAAAACCACCCTTATAGTTCTTGTCGCTTATTAGTCTGGTTAATTCTCTAATTATACCTTCTTTTGTATGGGATTCGTTTTCAACACGAATATAGACATTATTTCCTTGAATTCTAGATTCTGCCTAAACAGAAACAGCATCCAATTCTACTGGATGGGTTATAATTTCGTAATTAAGTTAATTATATTAATTTTAGTGAAATAAATCAAGATACGGGTATCGGGAACGCGGTGGACGCAAGTGTAACAGGTACTTGTAACGAACCTGAAGGGTAAGTTTCCAGCACCATTTTTTGTAGTACTGTCGTCTGTAATTAGTAAATAGGTGCAACATTGTCAAACTTAAATTAAACAGTAAACGAAAATTTATCTTGACAAATCATTAATAATGACTATATATTAGTATAGGGCAAATAATATGAGCAGAACAGTAATTAGTGATGACGGTCGTTTTGAATGGGACGAAGAAAAGGATAGGCTCAATAAAGCTGATCATGGATTGTCTTTTTATGAAATCCTACCAGCCTTTGAAGATCCTTATCTTTTGGAAATATACGACGAAGCCCATTCAACTTATGAAGAAACACGGTTTAAGGGTTTAGCGGAATTACAGGATTTTGTTATTCTGTATTTGTCTTATACTGAAAAGGCAACTGGTCGTACAAGAATAATATCAGCACGACCTGCCGAACCTATTGAGGAGAAAGTATATTATGAATGGCGTAAAAACTTTATCACCTGAAAGAATTGCCGAAATAAAGGCTTTTAGGAATACTAATTTCTCTGACTGTCCTGTAATGACAGAAGAAGAACTTAAAAACTTACGTCCAAGGTATCCTGAAAATTTTAAGAAAGAAAAACAAATCGAACAGTTAATTCTTCAAACCGCAAGCTTTTAGTTTTGCAGGCGCATTGGTTCCTATTACAATGGTTACACAACGGTAACAGGAGCAATTTTAACACAAACACCTGATTGAGTTTATTTGCAATATTTGTATAATATAAATATAAATGAGACTTCCTTTTTTGTTTTTCAGGAAAAATACCCAAAATGAAAAGACACAGGACGAAGAGTCTACACTGCCTACGGAACAGGATTTAATCCGCGCTGGGGCGCTTTTAGCGCGGGAAAGGAACTTTAAAGACCTTGTAAACAGTTTTGTGGAACAGGCGCAGGACATTTCTAGGGCAGATTTGTCTGCTTTCTATATTCTGGTAGATCCAACAGAGAAAAAAAGTGATTTACAGCTTGTTTACAAAAGAGGAAGATATCAGGTTCCCGAGACAATTTCCGGAGAAAGTGAGCTTATTTCCTTTGTGCGGGACTGCAAGGAAGCATTAATTTTTAACAATAAACCTGCAAACAAAAATGTGCCGGCATTTTTACAGGAAGCGCTTATAAACACACAGATGAAAAGCGCTATGGCGCTGCCAATTGTAAGCCCTCCGCGCGAAATTGGCGTTTTATTTGTTGCCTCGCAAAAACCATGTTTTTTTAACCGGCAGCGTTTTCACTTTTTGGATTGTTATACAAAACTTGCAGCAGGCGCAATGCAGACTTCCAAGCTTTTTGTAGAAACGTTGGAATCTTCCAGGAAAATCGACTCGCTTGAACGGTATCAGGAAAACGTTTTTAACTCCATGACAAACATGATTGTTACAACCGATGCTTTAGGTCAGATTTATTACTTTAATGAATCTGCAGCTCTTGCAATGGGACTAAGACAGGATGATCTTGGCAGAAGCCTTGAAAATACATTTAAAAATGCGCTTTCTCCCAAAACATTAAAGATTATTTCCAAAAGCCTGGAAGACGGAAACGAAATTCTTGGGTTGGAAGGAATCTACCGCAAAGACGGAAGCGAAATGGATTATTCCCTTAATGTGTCGCCATTAAAAACACCGCGCGGTAAAAAAGAAGGACTTACTCTTCTTTTTACAAACCAGACACGCGAAAAGGCATTAAAAGAAACAGTTCATGCAGTAAGCGAAGAGCGGCGCATTATTAAAGATATGTTCTGCCGTTATATGTCGCATGAAGTTATGGAAAAATTAATGGAGACCCCCGATACAATTAACCTTGGAGGTGATAAAAGAATCGCCACAGTGTTTTTTGCCGATATCCGCGGGTACACAAGTTTTTCAGAAAGCCGTGAGCCGGAAGAAATAATCGAGATTTTAAACGAGTACTTCAGCGAAGCGGTTGAACAGGTAGTTCATCACAGGGGTTATATCGATAAATTTATCGGAGACTGCATTATGGCAGTATGGGGCGTTCCAATGATGCCGGAAAAAGACGATGCGTTTAATGCAGTCAGGTGCGCTCTTGCGATTCAGGAAACAGTAAAGTCAACTAAAAGAAAATTCTTTAAGAATGCGGCATCCCGCCTGCGGATTGGCATTGGAATAAATACAGGCCCGCTTGTTGCCGGAAACCTTGGCAGTATGCAAAGAATGGATTATTCAGTAATAGGAGATACAGTCAACCTTGCAGCCCGGCTTGAAGGCGTTGCAGGCCCTGACGAAATTATTATTTCTCAGTCTACACGAAAGCAATTAGGTGATGTTTTTAAATATGAAGAAAGACCAGCTGTCCGCCTGAAAGGCAAGGAAAAGCCAATACAAATATATAATGTTATAGGTATGAAATAAAGGAGAAAGACAATGATGGATTTTATTAACGCTATAGTGGAACTTGATATTCCTTTTTGGGTGTATATAGCGGCGCCTGTTACGCTTGTTTTACTTGTGCTTTTTGTGATCTGGTTTGTGAATGTAAATTTATTCAGGTTTCGGCTAAAAAAAATTATAAAGGAAAAAGACGGACAGCAAGCAAGCGAAGAAATCCTTAAAAATACATTTCTTGCAACAAGAAGGCATCCCCGTTTAAAAAAAGTCTTTATTAGCTGGATGAAGAGCGAAGGCGAGGAAAAAGTTATAAGACTTCTTGCCGAAGCCTGCAGGGGAGAGGAAATTGAATCGTATTACGGAAAATATATCCTTAAAAATAACAGCGAACTTTTACGCGAACTAACGGGAGAACCAGAATGGTATGTGCGATTTTTTGCCTACAGCATTTTGCTCCTTGATAAAGACACGCTTACAGAAAGAAGTATGGAAGACGGTCTTTTGGATCAGCACCCCTTAATCAGAAAAACCCTGACAGAAAATATCTCTTTTGACAGGCATAAAACCTGGGCAGTAATGTGGGATAAATTAATACATGACCCTGTATTTGAAGTACGGGAAGCTGCACGTAAGCGTATTACCAAAGAATTTATGGACCTATACAGTCCCAAAAATAACCGGCTGACAGATGTAGAAACAGCCAGAGTGCTAGAGCTATTGGATCCAGGCTGTCAGGAAGACAGGCTTTTTGCAATAGCATCATTGGACAGCATGAATAAAGCGCTTCGTTATCCTGCAGCGGCGTTCATGGACAAGTGCGGTTCGCTTTCGTCACTTCTTGCAAAAAATACTTATGACGATCCTGTCACGGTTGACCATAGCGTATCTGTTTTAAAGAAAGCGCTGGAAGTAAATGTTTCCGGATTCCTTAAAGAATACCCCACAGGCGACGGAGCGCCGCTTTTGGTTGCCGCGCGTCTGCTTGCAGGTTCGGCAGGTACGCAGGAACATATTTGTTATCTTGAAAAAAAAGTTTTTACTTTCTTTAGCAGCAGAAAACCAGACCCATCTATTAACGAAATCTATACCAAAACACTGGAAGCTGTTGCAAATAACGGAAATGTTAAATCATTTGAAATTTTTGCAGAGGAATTAAACCGCCGGGAAGAAGATATTATTTTCTTAAAATTCATGCTTAATTACATACCAAATAAAGCGGAAAGCCTTTTAACTCCAATATTGTTCCGTTTCCTGGAAAATCCTGACTTCCTATTAAGAGATGAACTTGTAAAGGTGCTAGGATCGTTCAGCGCCGATACAATTTTACCGAAAGTTTTTAACATTTTAAACGGAAGCCGTTCGGATTATCCGCATGTTGTGCGCATATCAGCATTAAAAATTCTGGGACGCCTGCGTATGCCGTTCTGTCTTCAGAGGATACTGGAAAATCTTCCTACGCTAAGGCCGGAAGAAATCGAAGAATTCGGAAAACTGATTGCCGGTTATCCGCAGGATATATTCGAAGAAAAGGTAAGAGCACTCCTTGAATCACCTGATGCAAGAATAAGAGCGTCTTTACTTACAATTCTTCCGATTACCAAAAATGAAAGTTTTATAAAGGAAATACGGGCATCTTTAAAAGATATTGATCCGGACGTACGTGTTGCAGCAATTAAAGCGCTTCTTGGTTTCGGCGAGATTCGCCTTTTAAATCAGGAAACATCAATGCTGCGTGACCCAGTAGAGAGAGTGCGTCTTGCTACTGCAGAAGTTATTGCCATACATGGTAATGCTGCAGCGATGGAAATACTGCAGAGTATTACTGTCGATCCAAACGAAACCGATGTTGTTAAAATAGGTGTAATAGAAGGGTTGGGGTTGGCAACAGGCGCAGAAGGAATACCTATTCTTGTTTCTGTACTGGATTCACAGACAGAGTTTTGTAAACATGCGGAAAAAGCTCTGGCAAAGAGAATATCCAAACGTGATATTGCGCAATTAACAGAAATTTTTAAAGACGCGGAGCCGCCGCTCAGGGAAAAACTAATTCCGGTTTTTAAAGCTATGGGAAAAAGCGCGGAACCTCAAATTATAGAAATACTTAAAGACGAAGTTGCATCATTTAAACCGTATCTTGTAAAAATTCTGGAAGAGACAGGTTATATTGACGAAGCAAAAAGACGGCTTTCCAACAGAAAAATAGAAACAAGAAGAGAAGCGGCTCTTTTATTATCACTTATGGATACATTATCCGCTTTCCGCGGTCTTGTTCTTGCAGCAAAAGACCCGGATCAGGAAGTGCGTGTTTGCGTAGTAAAAGCCCTGGAAAAAGTAAAAAGTTCGCACAGCCGGGATATGCTGGAAAAACTTAAAGCAGATCCGGACAGCCGTGTGCGAAAATATACCTACTGGGCTTTGGAAAGACTTGATTCGCTTGCTATGGAATAATATTTCTCGATAAATTCTTGTTTTACGCGCAAGAGCTCTTCGCGGGGAAGTTCCGTTAGTACTTTCCAGCCAATATCCAGTGTTTGTTCAATACTGCGGTTCTCACGTTCACCCTGGGTAAGGAAGAGCTGTTCAAATTTTTCACCGAACTTTAAGTACTGTTTGTCGGCGGAAGAAAGTTCTTCTTCGCCGATTATCGCTACAAGGTTACGAATCTGTTTTACTTTCGCGTATGCTGCAAATAACTGGCTTGATACATCATGGTGATCTTCCCGTGTCATGCCTTCGCCGATTCCGTCTTTCATAAGACGCGAAAGACTTGGAAGCCCTGCAACAGGAGGATAAATACCTCTTTGAAAAAGTTCGCGCTCAAGTACAATCTGCCCCTCTGTAATGTACCCCGATAAATCCGGTATTGGATGGCTTATGTCATCATTAGGCATGGAAAGAATCGGAATCTGTGTAATTGAACCTGAAGAATCTTTTATTTTACCGGCTCTTTCGTAGAGAGACGCAAGATCGGAGTAAAGATAACCGGGATAACCTTTACGGCTTGGAACTTCGCCGCGAATGGAAGAAACTTCTCTTAGTGTTTCGCAGTAATTTGTCATGTCTGTCATGACCACAAGAACATGTTTATTTTTTTCGTAGGCAAGATATTCTGCAGCAGTAAGAGCGCATCTGGGAGCAATTAGACGTTCAAGGGAAGGGGAGTCCGCTAGAGAAAGAAACACAACCACATTGCTTAATACTCCAGCTTGTTCAAAATCATCAAGGAAATAACGCGCAACATCATTTTTAACGCCCATCGCGCAGAACACGATGGCAAACATTTCTTCTTCAATTGATTCTAATCCGTGTCTTTCCGCGTCTTTCCGCGGACCATTTTTTGATGTAACAATTTTTGCCTGGCGTACAATCTGCGCGGCAAGTTTGTTATGCGGAAGCCCATTGCCGGAAAATACCGGAAGTTTTTGCCCGCGTATAAGAGTGTTCATTCCGTCTATCGAAGAAATTCCTGTTTGAATAAAATCGCGCGGATATGTACGCGCATAAGGATTTATAGGAAATCCATTTATGTCATATGTCTTTGATGAAAAAATGTTTCCGTAACCGTCAACCGGTTCTCCAAGTCCGTTAAATATCCTGCCTAACATTCCCATGCCGACGCGCAATTCCATTGGCTTTTCCAGAAATTCAACGCGTGAATCATCCACAGAAAGCCCTGAGCTGCTGCCAAAAATTTGAATTGCTGCAAAGTTTTCGCTTAAATCCAGTATACGTCCCAATCTTTTGTTATTATCTCTGTCATAAACAGCTACCATTTCGTTGTAACCGGCATTACTACTGTGGGTAGTGATCACCACAGGTCCTTCTATACGCCTTAGACCTTTGTATTCAATGCCTCTCATAATGTTTTCCTCGTACGATAGGTTTTTTCAAGGTCTTCCAGCGTATTTCTCATCATGCTTTCAAATTCATTAATCAAATTAATATTGTCATTTTTAATTGTGCTTTTTAGGCGTGATATTTTTTCTTTTAAACCAGTTCCTGTTATTTTTGTTATTGGTGCGCCTAATTCAATACAGATAAAAGCGCGTTCATGAAACTCCATTATAAGCTGCAAAAGACGAACCTGCTTTTCCGGAACACAGAACATATCGGTTTCGTCAAACGTATCTTGCTGCAAAAAGCCGTCTTTGATTATCTGCGCAGTAAGAAGAATTAATTTTTGTTCATCAGGCAGAGCATCAGGACCAATAAGACGTACAATTTCTGCCAATTTTTGTTCCTGTTTTAAAAGATCAAGGCTTTTTTTACGCACCTCCATCCAATGAGGGCTAATCTGCTCCCACCAATGATGAACTTCTTCAGCATATTCCGAATAACTGTCGCTCCAGCTTATCGCAGGATAATGACGTGCATTTGCAAGATCCCTGTCCAATGCCCAAAAACAGCGAATAAAACGTTTAGTATGCTGGGTAACAGGTTCTGAAAAATCACCGCCCGGAGGAGAAACAGCTCCAATAATCGAAATTGATCCTTCCTGACCGTTAAGCGTGCGTACTCTTCCTGCGCGTTCGTAAAATTCTGCAAGTCTTGCCGGAAGATATGCAGGGAAGCCTTCTTCTGCAGGCATTTCTTCCATACGTCCTGAAAGTTCGCGTAATGCTTCTGCCCAGCGGCTAGTTGAATCTGCCATAATCGCGGCATGATACCCCATATCGCGGTAAAACTCAGCAAGGGTAACGCCTGTGTAAATTGACACCTCGCGCGCAGCAACAGGCATGTTAGATGTATTTGCAATTAACAATGTTCTTTCCATAAGGCTGCGGCCGGTTTTTGGATCCTGAAGCTGCGGAAAAGATGTAAGAACTTCTGTCATTTCATTGCCGCGTTCGCCGCATCCAATGTAAATAATTACATCTGCATCGCACCATTTTGCAATTGAATGCTGTGTCATTGTTTTACCGGTTCCAAATCCTCCTGGAATTGCGGCAGTTCCGCCTTTGGATAGCGGAAAAAAAATATCGATAACGCGTTCTCCTGTGATTAACGGTTGATCAGGCGAAAGACGTGCAGCGGCAGGGCGGCTTTTACGAACAGGCCACCACTGCGCAAAAGTTATTTCTTCGCCATAGCTAGTTTTTGCGGCTGTTTCAAAAATTGTATAATCGCTTTCATTAGCCAGGTACGTTATATCACCGCCTTTTGTATTCGGCGGAATCATTATTTTACAGGTGATACTTTCTGTTTCTTTTATTGAACCCAGAACAAGTCCCGCAGAGGCAGGAACGTTTTTACCGGAAGCAATATTTGCCGCTAATAAAGGATCAGGAATAAAGCGCCATTTTTTTTGAGTATTAAGCTGATTACTTACACCGCCGGGTTTCATAAAAACACCGTCCTGTTCGTAGAGCAGAGTGAGCGGGCGCTGGATGCCGTCATAAATTGTGCCGATTAATCCAGGGCCCAATAGAGCAGATAATGGACGGCTTGTTGAATAAACAGGACAACCGGTTTTAAGACCAGTATTGTCTTCGTAAACCTGGATTACAGCTTCGTCTCCTTCCAGACGGACAATCTCGCCGATTATTCTTTTTTCGCCGACTTCGACAAGATCATAAAGACCAGCGTATCCAAGACCAGAGGCGCGTATTACAGGACCGGAAACTCTAAGTACTTTTCCTTCCATTACGCATCCTCTCCGGATAAATTATCTGTAAGTGCGTTAATTAATTCTAAGCGGTTATTCAGAAGAAGATAATCAACTGCTTTTTCTATAGATGCTGTAATGCGAACGGATTCTGTTTCGAGTATTATAAACGGGAAGCGGGCAGCAGATAACGAAGGATTTTTTAAAAATACAGGATTTTTAATATCTAATTTATTTAAGATCGATTCAACTTCTTTTTGCTCAAGTTCACATATTTGTACATTTATTTTTCCTGCTGATGTGAAGTTTTTACAGTTTGATATTTTTACCGTAAGTTCTTTATAGAGTAAATCCAATATTTGCTGCTGGTTTAAACTTTTATACCACGATTCCACAGCAGCTTTTAATAGATTTTCCATATATTCAATTTTTAATCTTAATTTATCTACCGGAAGCCGGGCCATAACTTTTTCGGTTTCTGTTTTCTTTTGTTCATTATATTTAATTAAAAGTTCATCTATGCTTTTATTAGTTTTTTCATCCCACTGCTCATTTTGTAATTTAATTGTATCATCAGCCTGTTTTAATAACCGCAAAGCTTTCTTTCTTGCGTCTTCGAGTATTTCCCGGTCAAGGACTTCTGTAGATTGCAGCTCTTCCATATAGTATGATCATTTTATCAGATTTTACCAGGAATTGTCAGTCAACCTAAACTACCTTAATAAAAACCCGAATTTTGCCTTATTTGGAGATGATTTTATCAAAAACTTAACTTTTTTCTATATTTGGTACACATTAGGCACACTGTATCAGTTATATTATTAAAAAATAAAGAAAATTAGACATAAAATCATGAAAATATTAGCAATTGACGACAGTATAAAAGCTTTAAAACTGCTGACAAACTCAATTAAAGAGGCAAGACCATCAGCGCAGGTTTTTCCGTTTAGTAAACCATCAGAGCTGCTTGCGTTTGCAAAAGAAAATCCCTGCGACATCGCATTTTTAGATATTCAAATATGGGGTATGAACGGCCTTGAGGTCGCAAAAGAGCTTAAAGAAATTACTCCAAAGATAAATATCATTTTTGTTACTGCATTTTCTCAGTATGCAAGAGAAGCGTTTGAACTGCATCCCAGCGGTTATATTTTAAAACCGGTTATGAAAGAAGCTGTGGAACGTGAGATAGAGAACTTGCGATATCCAATTAATCAAAAGATAAATGAGCGGATATACGCACAGACTTTTGGAAATTTTGAAATTTTTTCTTATGGTATACCGTTGAAATTCGACCGCAGCAAAACAAAAGAGTTGCTTGCATATCTGATAGATCGTAACGGAGCTGCTGTTAATATAAACGAGCTTTGCGCTGTACTGTGGGAGAATGAAAGAGACACAGAAAATTTAAAGGCATATTTACGTAAATTAATAAGCGATCTTAAAAAAACACTAAAAAAAATTAATGCCGAAGATATTATTATAAAACAGCATAAAAATATCGCAATAATACCGGATAAAATTGCTTGTGACAGTTATGGGTTTATAAAAGGTGATCCAGTATGTGTTAATACCTATAGAGGGCAGTATATGAATCAATATAGCTGGGCTGAAATGCCAAAATGGAAATTTGATGAAACAAAGTAAAAGAATATACGGAGAAACGATAATCTCGTTTTTATCATCATTATTACTTTGTTCTTTCTTTGTTATTTTTGCAATTGAAATTAAAATGAGTGTAGAAGCATTGCAGATGGAACAGCATATACTGGAAAGTAGTTCCAGAATATATGAAGAAATTTCAAAAAAATTATATAAAACAAAATCACTGGCAGCATTGGTAATTCAGGGAGACGGAATTGTAAATAATTTTCAGGAGATAGCGGCAGTTATTACATCAGATGAACCTGCTATTGCAAATGTTCTGTTAGCGCCCGGCGGCATTGTTACTGATGTTTACCCCATAGAAGAGAGCAGAGCTGTTTTAGGGTTGAATTTTTTTGATGAATCTTTTGCAGGCAACAGGGAGGCTATCTTTGCGCGAGAAACAGGAGAACTTGTCATGGCAGGTCCTTTTGTTGTTTTACAGGGTTTTTGGGGACTGGTAGGAAGATACCCTGTATACATTAATACAGAAACAGAAAAAAATAAATTCTGGGGACTTGTTTCGGTAACATTAAGATTTCCTGAAGCATTGGAAGGTACAGGGATTTCTATGCTTGAGCATCATGGTTATTCCTATAAATTATGGAGAATTAATCCTGACACGGGAGAACAGCAAATAATAGCAAGAAGTAATATAGATTCTGCTGCAAGTAATTCTTATGTAGAAAGACTTGTTAAAATTCATAATGCAGACTGGTATTTCCGTATTTCTCCTATACGTTTATGGTATGAATATTATGAAACATGGATTTTAATTTTCGCAGTTCTTTGTATCAGCATTCTATTAGCTTTTTTATTCCAGCACAATATGGAGCTTATAAAGTTAAAAAACGCTCTTTTAGCCGCAAATAAAATTTTAAAAAGCGATGCTGCAGCCAAAGAGCTTGAACTTGCAGAAAATAAAATTGCTATTATGCTCTCACAAATACAACCCCATTTTTTATACAATGCATTGTCTGCAATTGCCATGCTTTGCGATGAAGATCCGGCTAAAGCTAAAAAGACTATCGCAGATTTTTCGGAATATTTACGAAGTAATATGGAATCTCTGAATGAGAAAAAATTAATAAGCATTAAAAAAGAAATGAACCATGTTAAAGGCTATTTGGAGCTGGAAAAGGCAATTTACGGTGATTCATTAAATGTGATTTATAATATAGAAGCCAAAGACTTTTTATTGCCTCCGCTTACTATACAACCTATTGCAGAAAACGCTGTAAAGCATGGCATTGGAAAAAAAGAAGGCGGCGGAAACATTTCGATTTCCATTAAGGAAACCGCATTTGAATTTTCTATCATTGTTACAGATGATGGTGCAGGATATGATACTGAAAGTTTTTATCAAGGTGAGCGCAAACTAATAGGTATTAATAACGTAAGACGCAGGTTAAAAGAACAATGCAGCGGAACACTAGAAATCACAAGTAAAATAGGTAACGGGACATCTGCTGTGATTACTATACCAAAAGTATTTTCATAATATACAAAATATATCTATATTGAGTTGTAATTCTATTAAAATATTCTTAATTTAATACTTTTATATAAATTATGGTACAGATTTGTCACAATTCGTTTATTAAGATTATTAATAAATATTGCAGTTTTGTTACTATTTGTTTTGTATTATTATCTGAAAAAATAGATTAATTAGGAGTTATATGATTTGATAAATCGTCAGGATAAAAAACATATACTCATTGTCAGTGAAGAACCGCGCATATTGGCTGAATTAAAATCGGAGCTTACAGATTATTTTGATATAAGTATTACAGCTACAAGCTCAGCTGCGCTTGCAGCAATGGAAATGTATGAAATGTCAGCTATTGTTATCTATATTTATGAAAACCGTAAGATGGCATTTTCTATATTCACGGATATATTTAGTTTTGCAAAAAGTAAAAATATTCCTATTACATTTTTAACAGAAAGAGGCAACGATGAAGATGAAAACACCGCGTTTGCCATGGGTGCTGTTGATTATTCTGCAAAAAGAAGCGGTACTGCGAATGCATTGGTTAACAGGATTAAACTCCGCATTAATTCAAGTGAAAATGAAAAAAAGCTTATTGCCAGTCATGATGGTTTATCCAGCGGCGAAGTTACTCAGGAAAAGTTTTTGGCAAATAAAACAATACTTGTAGCAGATGATGTTGAATTGAACAGAGACATTATAGAAACAATGCTTTCTGATATTGAAGGATTAACAATAGAGTTTGCTTCGAATGGTAAGGAAGCTGTTGATAAGTTTTCAAAAAATCCCAATTTGTATTCTCTTATTTTTATGGATGTTCAAATGCCTGTAATGGACGGATTAGAAGCAACAAAAGCTATTAGACGCCTTAAATGCAAGAATGCCAGGGAAATCCCAATTATAGCAATAACTGCTGCTTCTGAAGAAAGCGAAATAGATCTCTGTCTTAAAGCCGGAATGAATGATTTTTTAATAAAACCAATAGCATATGAAAAAGTACTATCTGCTGCTGCTGAATACTGCAAAATAGAGAAAATGAGTGAACAAATATGAACTTTGATACAAGTATTTTTCTTGGTGAATTTGAAGCCGAAGCAAGAATACATATAGAAAATATTGAATCAGCGTTCCTGGATATTTCTGTGTTTTCTGTTGATTCCAAATTGATTAATTCTGTTTTTCGTGCTGCACATAGCATTAAAGGGACAGCGGGTTTTTTATCATTGGAAAAAATTGTTGCAGTTACCCATGAACTAGAAAATATTTTATCGCAAATTAAAGATGGGGTTTTATCAATCAATGAAGAGATTGCGGATATAGTACTGCAAAGTATAGATAAACTTAAGGAATTAATTGATAATTTACAAAATGATGAAGCGATTTGCACAAATGAAATTATTGAAACATTAAAAAAATTTAACCTGGACAAAGTTACTAATATTAAAAATAAAGAAACTTCCAGAGAGTTTAACAATGCAGAACTTAATATTCCTTTTAATTTAAATGATGATAAGTCAGAGAAGACGCTTAAAAATGCATTAAAACATGGGCATAAAATATATTATGTAAATATAGATTTTAACAGAAGCCTTGGTAAATATTATAAAAATCCAAGAGGAATGATAGAAAATATTATTTCGATTGGCAAAATAATGCAGGCAATCGTAAACGGTATTGATGGTAAAAAACTGGAAAATTATGACAATATTATTTTTATTGATGAATTAGTCAACACATTAAAAGAACATGATACTTCTACACTGGAAATACTTGTAACCAGTATTTTGGAACTAAACCTTTTTACATCAGCAATTGGAGTTGAAAAAAGAAATGTTTTTCAATTATATAATAAAATAAAAAATACAGAAGACAGTTATTCTATAAAGCAAGAACTAATTAAAAATAAATCTATTTCAAAAGAGAATAACCAGTTAATTCGCCTGGATATATCGGACATTAATAAAATAATGGATTTAGCAAACGAATTAATATTGACGCGTAATCAGCTTTTTTCTGTTGTAGCGGAATATAAAAAATCAATTCCCGGTTTTGCGCCGCTTTTACATGATGTAAATCATCTTACCAGTGAAATTCATGAAAGAATAATGTTTACAAGAATGCAGCCAATAAGCGTTATTTTTAGCAAATTCCCGCGAATAATACGAGATACTGCGAAGGCATTAAATAAAGATATTACACTTAATATTTTAAATGACGATATTACTCTTGATAAATATTTATTGGAAGAGCTTGCAGATCCTATTACACAGCTTATTAAAAATTCTGCAGATCATGGAATTGAATCTGCTGACAAAAGAGCTGCAATGGGTAAACCGCAAAAAGGAACAATTACCCTTGATGCAACTATGCGTGACGGTTTAGCCATTATTGAAATAATAGATGATGGCGGTGGTATCGATATCGAAGCTCTGAAAAATAAAGCAATTGATCGGGGAATTTGCACTAAAGAAACTATAACATCAATGTCAAAAAGCGATGTTTATAATTTAATATTTAAACCCGGTATTTCAACTGCTAAACATGTAACAAATCTTTCCGGCCGCGGCGTTGGAATGGATATTGTTAAAACAAATATAGAAAAATCAGGCGGTTCCATAGAAATTGAATCTGAATTAGGTATTGGTACGACTGTCCGGTTAAAAATGCCGCTTACTCTTTCTGTTATTAATACATTAATTATAGATATTGATGCCGTATCTTACGCAGTTCCTGAATTAAATATTGAACATATAGTACGCATTTGTTCGAATACACAATCAATCCGGCTTGAAAAAGTTAATAAATCTCTTGTTTTAATTTATAACGGGCAAATTATCCCGGTTATTACCATGAATGAAATAGAAGCAAAAGTAAAAAATACACAGATGGTTTCTGCAGATAAAGTACTGGAAAGAGTTCTGGCTTCCAATGTAACAAAATGTCTTGTATTAAAGGCAGACGGAAGAAGATTTGCGCTGTTAGTAGATAATGCAATAGATACAGAGCAGGTACTTGTTAAACCTCTTCCTGTATATTTACAGAATTGCCCGTGTTATTTATGTGTAACAGTTTTAGGTAACGGAAAAGCTGTTACAGTTCTGGATATTGCAGGAATTATACGATTCATGGGTATTGAGGATATTAAAAAAGATACTGATCTGCAGTTATTGCTGGAATCTGACAAAAACATTAAAACCGGAAATGAAAAACATATACTGATTTTTATGTGTTCAGGAAAAGAATATTTTACTGTTGATATGAATTATATTTCCAGAATCGAGAGCATTAACGCTAAAGATATTCAGGAAATTAACGATAAAAGTTTTATTAATATTACAGGTATTACATTGCGTATTGTAAGACCTGAAGATTTTGCTCCAGTTGAAAAAAAAGATTATACAGAAGAAAAACTGTATTTAATAATCCTTAAAAACATGCTTCCATTAGGATTCTTGGTAAAAAAAGTTATTGACAAAGCAGAGGATGAATTTACTCTTGATAATAAACTGATTTATAGCGATTTTATATTTGGTACAGGTGTTTGTAACGAAAAAATACTTATTTTTTTGAATCCAGCCGCTATAATCGAACATTTAGAAAATGAAAAAATAAACAATAAAAATTATAAATATAATGGAGGAATTGAAAATGAGAAAATTATTTAAAGAGGTAAAAATAAGAACCAAACTTCTGCTTGCGTTTTTACTTATGGCGGTTATTCTGCTTTGTACTTCGCTGATCTCTATCATCGATTTGAATGCTACAGTGTCTATTAGCGATGAAAATATCGAAAAGGTATTAAATCCGCTTGAACTTGTATTAAAGGCAAGAGAAGCAATTGGAAATATCAAAATAAAAGGACGCGATATTGTTTTAGAAAAAGATTCTGTTAAGCGGAATTTAGTATTAGAAGAATTTTTTGTTGATATAGAAGAAATAAGAAAAAATATGCATACATTTTCTCAGACGCTTCAGCTTCAGGAGTCTCTTGTGCTTTATAGTGAATTTGCCGGTTTGTTAAATTACTGGGATATATCTATGCATGATTTACAGGATATGCTGAATAAAGGGGTAGAACCAGGCGACTTTGTTCAGGAAGTGCTATCACCGGTTTCTGACAGATGTTTGGATATTTTGTCTGAAATGAATATGGTAAGGCTTGATTTTGGAAGAGGAATAACATTAAAGAATAAACAAAATTCAGAAATTGCTGTTATTCGTCATATTATATTTTCTGTTGCAGCGCTGTCTATAGCTATATTTTTTGGAATATATTTCTCAATAATCGCCAGTAGGCCTATAATGAGAGGTACTGAGTTAGTTAAGATTGTCGCAGAAGGAGATTTTACTGTAAAATTTCCGGATGAATACGGCGCTGAGTTCGGAGAGTTTTTTACAGCATTTAACAATCTTATGGAATTTAACCGTGTGACGATAAACGGCATTAGAGAAACAGCGCATGAAATGCGCGAAGCAGCATTAAGCCTGTTGTCTGTTTCCTCAAAGATGGAATCAAACAGTAAAGAGCTCAGCGACAAAACGGAAGCGGTAAGTACAACAACAGAAGAATTTTCTGCAGGAATGACACAATCAGTAAATTCCCTTTCAGCGGTAAGTTCTCATATAAGTTCAACAGCATCTTCAATAGAAGAAATAAACTCCACTATAGGCACAGTAGCTGCTGCTGCAGAAGAAACCAGTTTAAGGGTAACACAGTCAAGCAGTCTTGTGAATGACATACAAAACAGTATTGGAAAAGCATCAGAATCTGTAATGCTTGTCTCAAATTCCTTTAATAGTGTTGCAAAAAGTGTTGAAGAAATTAATAATTCAATTATTGTAGTAAGCTCAAATAGTGTAAATCTTAAAAATAGAATGTCAGATGTTGATAAAAAAGCCAAAAATACTGACGAAATAATACATCGTCTGGAAGCAGCAAGCAAGCAAATAAATAAAATCGTCAATGTTATAAGTGATATTGCAGATCAAACCAATATGCTTGCATTAAATGCCGCAATAGAGGCAGCCGGAGCGGGGGAGGCTGGAAAAAGTTTTATGATCGTTGCAAACGAAGTTAAAGAACTTGCCAAGCAAACAGCAGATGCCACCGATGAAATAGCAGATCATATTGAAAATATGCAAAAAAATATGCCGGTCGCAGTAGATGCGGTATCGGAAATAACAACAATTATTAATGAAATGACAGAATATATAAGTACATTTGCTAAAGAAACAAATCAAACAAGAGACAGGAGCGACCAAATTGCTGCGGAATCTGCCACTGCAGCACAGAGAATGAGCGAAATTAATACCGAAATAAACAGTATTTCTGAAAACGCTCAATCGGTTAATAAAACAGTAATCGAATCTACAAAAGGTGTTAACGAAATAGCAAAATCTACAGCTGAGTTAGTTATAGGTACGCAGGAAATAGCAATGAATTCAGAACGTGCATCCAATAATATTAACGAAATAAACTACTCCGCAAAAGAAATGGTGTTAGGACTTGTGGATATATCAAAAAATATTCAGCTTATTAACAATGAAACCACAGAAATGAATCAGAGTGCTAGTTCCACAAAAGATGCCAGCGAAGTCATTCTTAAAATTGCCGGAGAGATGGAAGAATCAGTCAAAAATTTTAAGACAGGAAAAAGGGTGTAATAATAAATGAAAGTACTTGTAGTAGATGATTCATCTGTAATAAGAAGAATAATTAAACTTACTGTTGATTTACTTCAAATGGAAACTATTGAAGCGCAAGATGGTATAGAAGCCCTTAAAATAATTTCACAGAAATATAATGAAATAAATCTGATTCTTATGGACTGGAACATGCCAGAAAAGAGCGGATATGAAGTCCTTGTAGAAATAAAAAGTAATAAGCAATACAAGGATATTCCCGTAATGATGGTTACAACAGAAGGAAAAAGTACCAACATTGTTGCTGCTATAAAAGCAGGCGCTGCAAATTATCTAATAAAACCATTTTCAAGTGAAGAGTTAGCAGAAAAAATCCTGGAATGTCTGGGGAATGAGGTGTAAATTTATAGTTTGGTACGGCTTTGTCACGCTTTAATTGTTTATAATTTAAAATACTTAGTTTTAAAATAAACAAAGGAAGTTTGCAATGCAGAGAAAAAGTAAAAAACGCTCATGTTTTATTTATGAGTTTCAATGTTTTTTTTATTTGTACCTGCATAAGGTAAAAGTCTTTCTCAGGGGCGGAGAAAGCAGGCTGAATACATCTAAGGTTAACGATTTGTAATGCAAAAAAAGAATAACTCACGCTTGCGGGTTCTGCATGGCATTATAATAATCAATACAATTTTTGTCGTTCTTTCCGGATCTATTATCCTTACTTCCATGTGGATTAGTTCTGAAAGAAATGTGCGCGTTCTGGTCGATGAATTAAAAGTAGAAATACAAAACGCTGTTTATGCCGAAACTTTCAGGTTTTTTAACCAAACCATGATAGAAAACCAGAGCATTGCACACCTTCTATACAGAAATTTTACTGATCCCGTAAATAATGATTTTGAACGTGAACGATTACTTAGTTATTATAGGGAAAAAATGAGGTTCCACCCTTGGTTTAAAAAAATCTTTTATTCAGATACCGAAGGAAATATAGTTATACTTTTCAGGATGCAGGATGGTTCATTTTCCAGACGGTTTGTTACAAATAACGGAGAAGAAATATTTATCCGCTGGGAACATGAATGTGTAACTTCTTACGGCTCTTTTCCCAATTCCATAGAAAATGCAGAAACAGGGTTTGATCCGCGAAGACAAATCTGGTACGAAATGGCGCAAAGAGAACGGGGGATAATTTGGGCTCCGGTTGCATTACTTACTACAGATAACCTTCCGGGTTTGACAAATTCAATTCCTTTATTTGATCATTTTGGCATGCTTACAGGAATTAGCAGTATTGATATTGCAGTAGATGAGCTATCCCGTTTTCTTGGTACGCTTACGCCGACTCCTAATACAAATATTTATATAGTAGATCAGCAAAAACATATTATTGCTCTTCAGGCAAGACATGACAGAGATATGGAAAAACTTTTTGTACGAAGTATAGATAATCAGGGAAATGTTGATGTAAATTTTGCAACTGTTTCTACTTTACCGGATAGTAGTTCGCGCTACCTTCTGGAAAAAGTTTTGGAAAGAAACGAACAATATAACAGTATTAAGTTTAATAAAGAAACATATATAACAACGAGATTTCCCATTACTATTGCAGGCGGTTTGGATCTTATTATATGTATAATAACACCAGAAAACGATCTTATGGGTGATATAAGAAAAAATTTAAGAAATGTTACCATTTTTTCCGTTATTATAATTATAATAATACCTATTGTAAGCATATTCTTTTCTCAGAATATTGCAAAACCCATGCGTGTTCTTGCTGCAGAAATGTCAAAAATTAAATCTCTTGAACTTGATTCACAAGTTAATATTAAAACAAGATTTTCAGAAATTGTAGATATGCATGAATCCTTTGAAAGTATGCGAAAAGGACTTGTTAATTTTAAACGTTATGTTCCTGCGGATTTGGTAGATCAGCTTATAAACGAAAGTATCAGTGCAGACATTGGCGGCGAAATGAAAGAACTAACAATATTTTTCAGCGATATAGCCAAATTTACAACAATTGCCGAAAAGACTGAACCGCAGCAGCTAGTTTTAGATCTTCATACTTATTTTGGAATTGTTTCAAAAACAATATTGGAGAACAAGGGGACCATTGATAAATATATAGGAGACGCTGTAATGGCGTTTTGGGGAGCGCCTTCATTAATGGAAGACCATGCAGATAAAGCATGTAATGCCGCAATTAATGTGCGCAATAATCTGCATACATTATCCCGCCAGTGGGGGAATCAGGGGAAAATGCCATTTCATACACGAATTGGTATTCATACAGGCAATGTAGTTGTTGGTAATATGGGTTGTGATTCCAGATTAAACTATACAGTTATTGGAGATGCAGTAAATGTATCCAGCCGGCTTGAGGGGATTAATAAAGTGTATGGTACAGAAATAATCGTAAGCGAAAATACTTTTGAGCAATGTTCCGACAGATATGAATTCCGTCTTTTGGATCGTGTTTCTCTTATAGGAAGATACGAAGGAATGAATGTTTATGAGTTAATAACATTCAAAGATGATCTTAATAAAACAATCAGAAAAATTTATAAATGTTATGAAGCTGGCTTGCAACAGTATCATAACAAAAACTGGAAAGAAGCAATAAAATATTTTGGCACAGTTCTAAAATACCGCCCGTTTGACGCGCCAAGCAAACTCATGCGGGAAAGGTGTTTAAAATACCTTAAAAATCCGCCTCCAGAGGACTGGAACGGCGTCTATTTACAGGACACAAAATAGAAAGAAAATATAGAATGCTTTCTTTTACCGTTTCTCCCCAAATCTACCATACGAGACCCTTTCTAAAAAGGGCATTTTTTCGCGGCGTTTGCCTTCGCCTTTGGGTAAACCTATTGGCAGTACAACCCACATGTGGTAACTTTCCGGCGCTCCAAGGACTTTAATGGCAGCTTTTTGCTTTTCTTCGTCAAAATAGGGACTGTCAAGCCAAAGCGATACGTAACCAAGAGCAGTAGCTGCCAAAAGCATTTGGGTTGCGGCAGCAGAATAGTCTTCTTTGGCAAAGTTCCATTGGTACATTTGCGCCGAAGGATCTGTTAAAACTGCAATTGCCGCAGGTGCGCTTTTAAGCCCCTCGTGGGGAGATATATCATGAAGAGGCATTAAAGAAGCATTGTCCGGCAGGATTACAAGCCTGACATACTGGCTATTATTGCCTGTGGGCGCTAAAAGTCCCGCCTGTGCGATTTTTTCCAGGTCTTTAACCGGCACACTGTCTGGTAAAAACAGTTCCTTGTGCGAATATCTCTTTTCTACAGCTTCAAAAAAGTCCATGTTAACCTCTTTGGTTATTATACATTATTAATCAAAATTATTACCCTTATATTTTGATGAAACTATGATATTATTACCCTTATATTTTGATATTTGGGAGTAAACACTATGATTACTTTTAATGACAATGTATTTTGCCTTGAAACTGCTGATACCGGTTATATCTTTCGTCTAACTAAGCATGGTCATCTTGAGCATATCTATTACGGAGCAACTTGTTTCACCTGACGTAGAAGCGCTTTCACACAAGCGCACTACGCAGGCAGGTTCGACAGTCGTTGCTTACGACAGGGAAGACCCGTTTTACTGCCTGGATGCCATGTGTCTGGAATGGTCAGGTAATGGAAAAGGTGATTATCGATACTCACCCGAAGAGATCAAGCTGCCAAATAATGGTTTTGTCAGCGATTTTGTGTATGAAAGCCACGAGATAAAAGCCGGGTTTGTTCCCATGAAAGAACTACCCTGTGCTCAGGGCAAAGAAGATGAATGTCAGTCAGTATTAATTACACTACGGGAAAAGGCATGCAATGTAACTTTGACGCTTGTATATACAGTTTATAAAAAAGCAAATTGCATTACACGCAGAGTTATTCTTGAAAATAACGAGGATTCCCCGCTTATTATACGCCGTCTTTTAAGCATGTCTATGGATATGCCTAATATGGGTTTTAGTCTCACTACTTTTGACGGCGATTGGGCAAGAGAAGCGCACCGTCACGACCGCTTATTGCAGCCAGGTATTTTTATAAACGACAGCAGGACAGGATCAAGCAGCAATAAACATAATCCGGGTTTCCTTTTAAGCGAGAAAAACGCAGATAACAGTAAGGGCAGAGTATATGGCTTTAATCTTGTGTATTCGGGCAATCATTTTGGTTTTGCAGAATTAAACAGCCATGAATTAGTGCGTGTTGGTATCGGAATTAATCCGCATTGCTTTGAATGGACGCTTAAAAAAGGTGATAATTTTGAAACTCCTGAAGCTGTAATGACATTCAGCGAAGACGGTTTTAACGGTTTAAGTAAAAACTTTCATTCATTTGTAAATGACAATATTGTCCCAAAAGACTGGCAGGGTAAAGACAGACCTGTTCTTTACAATTCATGGGAGCCGTGTTTTTTTAAATTTAATCAGGGGAAACTGCTTTCTCTTGCACGCTTGTCAAAAAAAATGGGTATGGAACTCTTTGTTCTTGATGACGGCTGGTTCGAAGGCCGCAATGACGATAACGCAGGTCTTGGCGATTATTCAACCAACCGCAAGAAATTTCCCTTTGGGCTTGGCAGATTTGCTAAGAAGATACGAAAGATGGGAATGGAATTTGGTATCTGGTTTGAACCTGAAATGATAAACGAGAACTCAAATCTTTTTCGCGCTCATCCGGAGTATGCAGTATCTCAGCCGGGAATTGAATCGACATTAGGGCGTAATCAATTGGTATTGGACTTGTGCAATCCTTTAGTGCGTGATTATATTGTCGATTCTGTAGGTAAGGTATTGGACGAAACAAAAGCCAGTTATGTTAAGTGGGACATGAACCGCCACATTAGCGAGTTCTGGTCAGCTCATTCACGTGCAGGAGAGTTTTTTCACCGTTATATACTTGGTCTTTATGATATTCTTGGGCGTATTTTTAAAACAAGACCTCATATTCTGCTTGAATCCTGTTCATCCGGCGGAAATCGTTTTGACTTAGGAATGTTATGTTTTTCCCCGCAAGTTTGGACATCAGATTGTACAGATCCTGCATTGCGCCTGGATATTCAGGGAGGATTATCCCACTTGTACCCGCAATCAACAATGGGTGCGCATGTTTCAGACTCGCCTCACCAGCAGACGCTTCGTAATACGCCGTTATCTACCCGTTACAATGTTTCATGTTTTGGCTGCCTTGGTTACGAACTTGATTTACGATTCCTTACACCTGCGGAAAAAAGCGAGATAAAAGATCAAATTGCTTTTTATAAAACCCACAGAAAAACTTTCCAATACGGAACTTTTGAACGTTTGCCTGTTGTATCCAGCAGGCTAGAAAATAAATCTGTCTGGCGCTGCAGCAGTAAAGATAATAAGGAAACCATTGCAGGGTTTTTTCAGACTCAGGCAGGGGTCGGCGAAGAAGCGGATACCCTGCGTATTCCCGGGCTTGAAAGCGCAGCAACTTATCGGGTTACAACACGTCCGCAAAAGCTGTACATAAGGCGGTTCGGCGGTCTTGTTAAACATCTTCTTCCTGTAACTTTAAACCCCGATGGTTTTATTTTGCGGACTGCTAACCGTTTTTATTCACTGCTTGATTGTGTAGAAAATTACGAATGTAAAGGAAGTGCTCTTGCAGCAGGTATCTTACTTAATAATCAATTTACCGGCAGGCATTACAATAACAATACAAGGCTTTTAGGTGACTATGGGTCGAGTATTTATACGATTACAAAAATAAGCAGCTAAAAGATTACTTATTCTTTTTTCCTCGAAAATGGGCGTCGTTGCTTTTCCTTTTCGTCGATACTGTTAAGAACAATCTGCGATAACTTTTTAAAGTGCTGAGGCAGGAGTTCTTCGTCGGGAGTATTATAATGCGCGAGCAAAGTATTAAATTCAAAACGTGATTGTTCGTATTTTTTCTGCTTGTAATGAATAAATGCAATATGATATTCCGCAGTAATCATTAGATCGATATTGGAACGGTTGCGCTCATGTAATGCCTGGTAATACTGGATGGCAGTATTATAGCGGTTTTTGTCCATTGCTTCATGGGCGCGCTGTATTAGTTCTGCAGGAGAAAGTTCCTCGCTGATATTTATTACAGTAGCGCAGGCAGACAGTAAGAGAGCAGCAGCCAGCGCAAAAATTAGCTTATTCATAGCCATAGTATACCTATAACAACAATTTTAGTAAAGCGTAACATTGACCATATACAGTTAAAAGTGCATAATTATCTCATGAATGCAGGTATTATCGGCGCTACAGGTTATGCCGGCGCTGAATTGGTCAGGCTCCTTTCGGGTCATCCAAAAATTGATAAATTATTGCTATCCTCGGTAAGTTTTGAAGGCGATACTATGGAAAACGTCTATCCCAACTTTCTTGGCAGGGTATCTAACAAACTCTTAAAAGCCGAAGATGTTATCGCCTCTTCCGATGTGGTTTTTTCTGCTCTCCCGCATGCAGTGGGGGAACATTTTGCCGCCGCCTGCATGGAGCATAAGGTTCACTATATAGACTTGTCTGCCGACTTTAGGTTTGATGAAAACGAAGCAGTTTACAGCGCCTGGTACGGTAAACCCTATCAGTTCCCTGAACTTCATAAAAAGTCGGTATACGGCTTACCGGAACTTAACCGGCAGCTAATAAAAGAACTTGCCAAAAAAGGTTCTGCAATTATTGGAAACCCGGGATGTTACCCAACAGGCGCTTCACTTGGCGCGCTGCCGGCAATAGCGAAGGGTCTTGTCGGCTCAGGACCGGTAATTGTTGACGCTGCGTCAGGCACTTCGGGCGGCGGCAGAGAGCCGGCAAGGTCTTTCCACTACAGTGAATGCGCGGATTCAACAGCGCCTTACAAGGTTGCAAGCCACAGGCATTCACCGGAAATAGCAAATAATTTTATAGCGATAGCAAAAGGAGCGGGACAATCCGCGCCGCAGGTTATTTTTACTCCTCACCTTGTCCCAATGAACAGGGGAATCTTAAGTACCATTTACATTCCTTTGTCTGCAAAGTGGTGCGTTAAACCTGAAAACGTTTTAATGCCTCCGGCAAAAGAAATCGAGGCAAAGACAGACGAAATCCGGAATCTATACTCAGAATTTTATAAAGACGAACCTTTTGTGCGGGTGCTGCCTGCAGGCCTTACCGCCGCAACCAACAGAGTAAGACAGTCAAATTACTGTGACATCTCTGTTCATGTTGATATAAACGGTTCAACCTTAATTATTGCCGCTGCTATCGATAACATGGTAAAAGGCGCGGCAGGTCAGGCAATTCAAAATATGAATATTTTATTTGGCTTTGACGAAACAGCAAGCCTGGAAGCAATTCCTATTATTTTTTAGCAGGTGATCAGAATGAAGGAAATACCGGGCGGTGTTTGCGCGCCAAAAGGATTTTTAGCCGGCGGAATAAGGTGCGGCATAAAACCAAGTTCTCAAAAAAAAGACCTTGCATTAATTTATTCAAACAGTTTTTGTTCGGCAGCGGCAATGTTTACTGAAAACAAAGTAAAAGCCGCAAGCGTTCTGGTTAGTCAGGAAAATATCGCAGACGGAAAACTGCGCGCCATTATTGCCAATTCCGGCAACGCAAATGCATGTACAGGAGTGGATGGACTTGCTGCGGCAAAACGTATGGCGCGGCTTGCGGCGGATGCGTTTTTAATCGATCCATCTGAAGTTGCTGTCGCATCTACCGGAGTTATCGGGGTTCCGCTTCCCATCAATGTAATCGAAAATAATATTGACGCTCTTAAGGCTAGCTTACGCGATGATGAACAAGGGCACGCTGATGCTCTGGAAGCAATAATGACAACAGATATCCGCAAAAAAGAAATTGCGGTAGAAATAGAAATTGAAGGTAAGACTGTACGTATCGGCGCGATGGCAAAGGGTTCCGGAATGATACATCCTAACATGGCAGCAGCGAAGCATGCAGCAGCGAAGCATGCAACGATGCTGGCGTTTATTACAACAGATGCTTCGATACTTCCTTCGGCTTTGGATACATGTTTACGGCGCGCGGTAAAAAAATCTTTTAACCGGCTGACAGTAGACGGCGATACATCTACAAACGATATGATTGTAATTTTGGCGAACGGAGAAGCCGGAAACCAGGCTCTTACCGAAGAAAGCAAAGATTGCAAAGTTTTCAGCAAAGCTCTAGATTATATCTGCACAACTCTTACACGTATGATGGCGCGGGACGGAGAAGGAGCTACAAAACTTGTTACTGTAACTGTTACAGGAGCAGAAAGCGAAGAAACAGCAGAAGCGCTTGCAAAATCGGTTGCTTCATCCAGTCTTGTTAAAGCCGCATGTTTTGGCGCGGATGCAAACTGGGGACGCGTTTTATGCGCTATGGGATATGCCGGGGTTAATTTTAATCCCGATATGACAGATGTAGTTTTTACAAGCAGCGCAGGCGAAATTAATGTTTGCAAGAACGGGCAAACGGTTCCCTTTAACGAAGAAAAAGCAAAAGAAATACTGTCACAGGAAGAGATCGAAATACTTATAATGCTTAAAGAAGGAAAAGAAAAAGTCTCGGTATGGGGATGTGACCTTACCTATGATTATGTGAAAATAAACGGAGATTACAGATCATGAGTGAATATGACATTAATAACAAAGACAGAGCAGGGGTACTTGTTCAGGCTCTGCCGTATATTCAAAATTTTCAAAATAAAACTATCGTAGTTAAGTACGGCGGAAACGCCATGCTCAATGATGAGTTAAAAACTGCAGTAATAGAAGACGTTATTCTTATGGCATGTGTTGGAATCCGCACTGTGCTGGTTCATGGCGGCGGTCCTGAAATCGAAGTTATGTTAAAAAAGACAGGCAAGGAAAGCCGGTTTGTTGACGGTTTAAGATACACAGACGAAGAAACTATGGATATCGTACAGATGGTTCTTTGCGGCAAGGTAAACAAAGAAATAACGGCTCTTATTCAAAAAAAAGGCGGCAGAGCGATAGGTCTTTGCGGAATCGACAGCGGAATGCTTAAAGCACGACGTTTGAAAGGAAAAAATGACCTGGGGCTTGTTGGCGAAATAGAACAGGTTGATATATCACTTTTAAATACTATTTTAGATGCAGGAACAATTCCTGTTATTTCGTCGGTTGCTTACGGTACAGGCGATGATGAAGGAAAATCCCTGAATATTAATGCAGATATAGCCGCTGCTAAAATAGCTGCTGCTCTTGGAGCAGAAAAATTAGTGCTTATGACAGATGTCCGGGGTATTCTTAAGGATATTAATGACGAAAATAGCCTGATTAAATCGGTGGAAAAGCAGCAATTGGAAACCCTAAAAAAAGAGGGTATTATAACCAAAGGAATGATCCCCAAAACAGACTGCTGTGTTATGGCTCTGGACGGCGGGGTTAAAAAGACCCATATTATCGACGGCAGGCTGCCTCATGCTATTTTAATCGAACTTTTTACTGATGAAGGCATAGGTACAATGATAATACCCCCTGAAAAACCCTAGACAAAGAATGTAAAATTTTGCTAAAATAGCCAAAGATAGCAAAAGGAGGCCAGTTGGCAGAGAAAGATTTACGTGTAAACGAGCAGATTCGATCCAGGGAAGTTCGTCTAATCCGGGATGATGGTGACCAGGGGATTATGTCTGTTTCGCAAGCGCTTGATCTTGCGAGGGATGCAGGTCTTGATCTGGTGGAAGTAGCGCCGAATGCGGTACCCCCGGTAGTCAAGATTTTGGATTACGGCAAGTTCAGATTTGAAAACGAAAAAAGGCTTAGGGATTCCAAAAAGAAGCAAAAGATTTTAAAACTTAAAGAAATCCGTATGCAGCCGAAGATTGATGATCATGATCTTGATTTCAAATCAAAGCATATTAAAGAATTCTTAACCGACGGCAACAAGGTAAAAGTAACGATTCGCTTTCGCGGCCGTGAACTTGCCCACACAGAACTTGGTTTTGATGTGATGAAGGATGTTCTTTCCCGTATCGAGGGAGAGTATGTCATGGACAAACCGCCTGCAATGGAAGGCAGATTTATGTCCATGGTTTTAGGTCCTAAAGGCAAAAAATAACGCATTGAGAGGTGGCATATGCCAAAAATGAAAACTAAAAAAAGCGCAGCAAAGCGTTTTTCCTTTACCGGAACAGGTAAAGTAAAATATAAAAAACAAAATCTGCGCCATATTCTGACTAAAAAGTCATCAAAGCGCAAGCGCGGCTTGCGGCATGCAGGTATCCTGTCTGAAGATAACGTACCGGTAATCAGAAAACAACTACTGCCTTACGGCTAAAATTAAGAGGTAAATTATGTCAAGAGCAATTGACGGTTCCAAAAGAAAGAACCATCGTAAAAAAATACTTAAACAGGCAAAAGGTTATTGGGGCAGACGCAGTACCAACTTTAAAACTGCAAAAGATGCTGTTACCAAATCGTTAAACTATGCTTACCGCGACAGGAAAGACAGAAAAGGCGAGTTTCGTAAGCTCTGGATTATCAGAATTAACGCTGCCTGCCGTGAAGTCGGGCTTTCATATTCGCGCCTGATCACCGGTCTTAATAAAGCCGGTATTATTATTAACCGTAAATCACTGGCATGGCTTGCAACAGAAGATAATGCCGCATTTAAGGCAATCGCGGAAAAAGCCAAGTTAGCATTGGGAGTGTAAAGCATGTTAAGCCTTGAGCAAGTCCAGCTTCTGGAGACAAAAGTCGCCAAGGCGATTGAATATGTTCAGCGCGTAACTGCCGAAAATGCAACCCTCTCATCCGAGAGGGCGGCTTTGCTCTCAAAACTGGAAGCCAATCAGAAACGCCTGGACGAGCTTGAAATGCTTGTAATGCGTTTTAAGGAAGATCAGGGACGGATCGAAGACGGAATAATAGCAGCTCTCGACCGGCTTAGCCAATTTGAAGAAGCGTTTGAAAACAGCCTAAAAGACAAATCTGTAAAAAAATCTTCTGTAAAAAAAGAGAAACCTCAGGCACAGTCATCCGACACAGAAGAGTTTTTTGAAATTCAGGAAAGTCAGACTGATAAAAACGCCGAAGAGCTTGATATTTTTTAGGGAAATTAATGGCCAATGAACTGTGTTTGGACATTCTGGGTACTTCGTTTGTAATAACTGCCGACGAAGATGAGGCATACCTGAAAAAGGTGCTGGCTCAATTTACGGCTGCTGTAAATAATACGCAAAAAATTTCTGGAATAAAAGACCCTCTTAATATTGCAATTTTAACAGGTTTCCTGCTGTGTGATGAGTTTAACAAAACAAAAGAACAGTTAGACGCAGAAAGAGAAGCGAGCGGCGTTGCGCAGGACGAAGAACGTATGCTTTTAGAGTGGGAAGGGCAGGAAGTGGAGGAGCGTACACTTCGCCTTATTTCCAAGCTTGAACAGGCATTAAATTTATTTGGAAATGATAAACATATATAAACTTCATAATCAGATTAAACATTACGAATGGGGTTCAAAACTTGCGATTCCTCAGTTTTTGGGCATAGAAAATAATAAAGGCATTCCCTTTGCAGAAATGTGGATGGGTACCCACAGCGGTGCGCCTTCGCAGGTTTTGGCAGATGGTGTTTATAAAAATTTAAATGAAATCGCAGGGGATCTTCCGTTTTTATTTAAACTGCTTGCCGTAGAAAATCCGCTTTCCATTCAGGTTCATCCGGATAAGCAGCAGGCAGAAGAAGGCTTTTTACGGGAAGAAAATGCAGGGCTTGATATACAATCCCCGGTAAGAAACTATAAAGACCCCAACAATAAGAGCGAAATTATCTGCGCAATTACTGCTTTTACTCTTATGGCAGGGTTCAGGCAGCCGGAAGAAATGGTTTCATCCCTTGGCGAGTTTTCTCCGGATCAGGAAATCCTTATGAAGAATCTGGAGGCTCTTTATCCTGGTGATCCTGCAATTTACTCGCCTCTTTACCTGAACTTAATTACATTGCAGCCGGGACAGGCAGTTTACATACCTTCGGGAATACCTCACGCCTATATAAATGGATTTGGCGTTGAATTAATGAATAGTTCAGATAATGTCTTACGCGGCGGCCTTACATCAAAACACACAGATATTGATGAATTAATGAAAATATTAAAAGTAGATCCTTACTTACCGCAGGTTATAACCCCTGATTCCCGGACATGGTTTAGTTATACTACCCCCGAAAATAATTTTTCTCTTTCTTTAATTCGCAGTGATGGAAGCAAAATACCTTATAAGGAAAATGGTCCTGCTGTATGCATTATCACAGAAGGAGAACTAAAAATAGACGGTAATATCTATAAAAAAGGCGATTCGTTTTTTGTTCCGCAGAGTATAGACCCTTTAATCTTTGAAGGAAACTTTTCTCTTTATTCTGCATCTTCGCAAAAGCCTGATTCTATTTCTGCGGCTGGATTAAAATAAAATGAAAATCCTTGTAGATGCCGATTCCTGTCCAAGACCGGCAAGAGACCTGGTGCTTCGCAGAGCGCTTAAATTAAATATCAGGATTATTTTTGCCGCCAACAGGTTAATACCTGATTCTGAAGGCGCAGAAATGGAAATATGCCCAACTACCGATAATTCTGCAGATGACAGGATTGTTGAGCTTGCGGAAAAGGGCGACTTTGTTGTAACAAGGGATGTCCCTTTGGCTAAAAGGCTGGTAGAAAAAAATGTTTCTGTAATTGACGATCGCGGACGTGTTTTTACATCAAATAATATTAATGAATTACTTTCTCTTCGTAATTTTTCTGTCGGGCTTGCAGACAGCGGTCTTGGAATTGAAAGAATAAACAACTACGGAAAAAAAGAGTTAAAAACATTTGCAGACAGTCTGGACAGGTTTCTGACTATAACGCTTCGTCTTCAGGGTACTGGTTCTGGGTCTGTTTAATATTTGGCAGCGATTCAAAAAATATCTCGATTAGTTCAGGATCAAATTTTGAACCGGCTAGTTTTTTCATTTCGTCCAGAACGTCATTTTCCGACCATGGCTCTTTGTATACGCGTTTTGAACAGAGAGCATCGTAAACATCAGCTATGGCTACGATTCTGCCGCCAAGCGGAATTTCTTCGCCTTTTTTTCCAAGCGGCTTGCCGTCCTTATCGGTTTTTTCGATCTCTCCCGTGTTAGGATCAATCCAGCCCGGATAGCCGGAGCCGTCCCAATTTTCATGGTGGGTTAGAGCTATTTCCTTGGCAAGGACATCCACATGGGAACTTGTGTCATAAAATAAACTTGCACCGTAAACGGTATGATTTTGCATAATCTTATATTCTTCGGGCGTAAAGCGGGATGGCTTTTTTAAGATTGAGTCAGAAATAGCGACTTTACCGACATCATGAAGCATCGAACTTATTTTTAATGTATCGCGGTATTTGTCTCTTTCTTCGACAGGGACTTTATGATGATATGCCCAGCGATCGTAAATATCTACTGCGTATCCTGCAACGCGGTTTACATGTGTTCCTGTTTCTTTTGGATCACGAAGTTCGGACATTTTAATCATGCGAAGAATCATTGCCCTTGTGATATATGCTCTCTGAAGAACCATAGTGGCGTTTGTCGCAAAGTGGGTAAGGACAATCTCATCGTCGGAGGTAAAAGGAACAATGGTTCCGTTTTTATCCTTCGAGTTAAGTACCTGAATAACGCCCATTAAACGTTTGTCTGTTGCAACCAGAGGGATAGTCAGGCTGGAAACTGTTTTGTAGCCTGTAATCATATCGTAGGTAGAATTAAACTTATATGGGGCTTTTGCCGGAATATTGTACATATCCGGGATATTAATTAATGTTCTTTTTAACGCACAGTAACCGGAAATTGATTTTTCATTAATAAGTACCGAAAAAATGGAATAAATCATCTTTTGCCCGGTTGGCAGGTCTTTCTGGATTGTTTCGTTTTGGGAGTATTTTATCGCAAGTTTTTCCAGTCCTTCTTCGCCGGGTTCTGTTGGGACAGTTATATAGATTGAGCCGGCGTCTGCATGAACAACTTTTCTGGATTCGAAAAGTATTCTTTCCAGGAGCAAATCAAAGTCCTGAATTTGATTCAATTCCGAGTCCAAACGGATAATATTCTTAAAATCTGTTTCTCGCTTCATATCCCTGTTATACCTCTTGCCAAAAATGCTTTTCACTAATATTTTATATAAAAGAAGGAAATAATTCAATGGGAGTAATTAAAACAGCACTGGAAATTGCGTTGGAAAAGACAGAAAGTGTAAAAAGCGACAAATCCAGTATAGAGCAGTTTGAGGCCAAACAACGGGGTAAAAAGCTGGCAAATGCCTATTTGGCAGGCGATGGCGACCTAAACGAAACGGTTAAAAAGGCTTCAGCCGCAGAAAAAGAAAACTTAAAACAGGGGATTTTCGACGTCCTTATAACACAAATTTCACTGCCTTCCGGCGCGGAAGATGTTAAAAAGATGGAAAAGCTCGGTAAAGGCCTTGAAGTTATTATTAAAACGAGCGAATTTTCTGCAATGTTTAAGCAGTTAATACAGGTTTTTACGCAGTTTCTTCAGGAGACATCTCAATACGAACAGGCAATCCGTCAGCAGTATGCACCAAAACTGCGTCAAAAAGAGGAAGAAGTGTCACGGAGATTGGGCAGGGAAGTCCGTATCGATCCCATGCAGGACCCGGAATTTGCGGCTTTTTACAACCAGCATATGAACGCTTTAAAGAGTAATTATGAACCTGTAGTTGAACAGGCAAAAGAAGAAACCCGCAGAATGTTCGAGAGCGTATAGCCGTTATATTGCCCGGGTACCGCCGGTTCTAAGGCCGGCTTCGTAGAGTTTGCCGCAGGAAATAAACATTGGAAGTTTTGTGCCGCCAAGGATTATATCGGACTCTTCTGCCATTTCTATCATATCCCGGCTTGGAACCTTGCCGCGGACAAATATAATAGCGTGTATATCTAAAAGTTCTGCAGTTCGAATTACCTGGGGATTAACAAGGCCTGTAAGCAGGAGAACCCTGTCCTTAACAAAAGCCATTACATCGCTCATTAAATCCGCTCCGCAGGCAGAGGCGACTTCGCGTTCTGCTTTCTCTTCTCCGTAAAAAAACTGCCCCTCAAGTAATGTAACCGCTTCAGATACTGTCATTTTTCCCCCCCACTGGACATATTCTAATTCTATTATTATACTATTTTTTAAATATTGTAAAGCCCATAGGGAGGATATTATGGCTGAAAAAGTACTTCACAAAAAAGAAACAAAAAAAGCACCCCAAAAGACACTTAAAGAAAAACGCGAACAAAAGAAAGCAAAGAAAAAAGGTAAATCTGAATAACCACAAAGGTACATGTATGGCGGTTTACGACGTCTGACCACAGTATTGTGGTCAGATGTAGGGGCGGCGAAGCCACCCCGTAAACCGCTGCGATAGACGATGTTTTAATGTCGTCTATCGCGGTAATTAATGATGTTCTGCGTTAGCAGAATGTCATTAATTACTTAATTAAGTAAAATTCCACACGGCGGTTTTTCCAGTGATTTTCGCGGTCTTCAAAGGCTGCGACCGGATTGGCTCCGCCGGCGCCTACTGCCGTCAACCTGCTGCGTGCGACACCGTTTCTTACAAGCATATCAACTATAGCTCTTGCTCTCTGTTCACTTATGTTCTTAAGTATTGGTTCTTCCCGTTCACGCGCAGGGCCTACCGGCTGTGTAGGATTGGCATGACCTTCTACCTGTACCCTGTAATCACGGAACTGGTTAAGTATCTGCGCAATACGCCTTATGATACGATTATTTTCGTCTACGACATCCTGCGGAAGATCGTTAAAGTCTGCGGCATTCGGCCTAAACTGAATAGAAGGTACCATTATCCTTAGGCGATCGCCTTCGCGGATAACAAGTACGTCTGTAACAAATCTTCCGGTAATGGTGCTTGAGTTTCCAAGCGCGTCAGTTGCGGTAAATGTATACTGGTAAGGCGTTGCAGACTGGACAAGTTCGCCCGAGTCGCTTCTGCCGTCCCATACTATCCTGCTTGTAGGAGTACCGCGGCCTTCGAATTTGCGGAACAATGTATTGATTGATTCGACAGGACGGATTTCAAATGACCATGTTGCAATCGGAGAAGCATCTCTTGCAGTTAAATTAATGAATAACTCATCATTATCTCCGTCGTTATCCGGGCTGAAATATTCAGGATTTGTTACAACTGTCAATTGCGGTCCTGATACGTCTACCAAAACGGTTGTAGCTGTAGCTTTTACAACATCGCCCCTTGTGTAGTTTACTGTCAGTTCGGGAGTGAATAATCCTTCGCGGACTTGACCCTGATCGTTAAGACCGTTCCAGCCCTGGACAGCAGGTACCTGTGAAGCGCCGGAGAATGTCCGCTGTACTGCGCCTGTTTGATCTTTTAATTCCAGTCTCCAGTTTTGAATACCATCAGTTAAAAGGAGGCGGATGTTAAAGTTAACAAGATTGCTGCTCTGATTTTGCGCAGGAGCAATTGCAGATACTGAACTTGTAATAAATGCGCCGGCTTCGCGAGAATCTAAAATGACATTTGTCAGTTCTGCGCTTGCCGAGTTTTGCGCTCTGCAGGTTGTTTCGATACGGAAACTATAAACGCCGTCCTGGGCAATCTGACCTAAATCGTTTCTGCCGTCCCATGTAACTGGCCTTGGAGTTCCGCTCATGTTTTCGAATGTGCGTATTTTTAAACCGGCAGAATTATAAATGGCGCTTTCCCAGGCTTCTTCGTTTGATCCTCTGGGTGTAAATGTTACAGAACTATTTCCGCCCTGTCCTTTTGGATCAAAAATTCTTTGTGCATCAGGAATTGGGTTTACTGCAATTTCCGGCAGTCTGTTTCTTAGAACAGCTTCGAAAGCTTCAGTTGTCGCTGTATTGCCTGAATCGTCAGTTGCGGTAATTGTAAAGAAATATTTTCCGTCCGGAGCAATATCACCGGCAATTCTGATTCCGTCCCATGTAATGACAGACGGTAATTCAATTTGTTTTTTTACAGAGAAAATTCTGCTAAAGAATTCTTTTATATTAAAGCTTTCGAATCTTTGCTCTTTGTTTTCGATTGAACGGACAACTTCGCCGGCTTCGTCTTTAATTTCTACAGACCAGGAAACGACATATTTTTGATCTGTAATGCTAACAGGTATTTCCAGAGTATCGGCTTTTCCGTCGTTATTGGGAGAGAAATGCGCAGGTTCGGGATAATCAAGAACGATTGCCGGAGGTGTTGTATCTGCTACGCCGACAAACCAGCTTATACCGCCGCCGATGGCTGTAACGCCTTCATACAATGGTTTAAATGCAGTGCTTATTAAAAGATCACCGTCCGAAGGAAGCCGTCCGCCGGCAATTCTTTCTCCGCCGGATGGAAGCCTTATATTTACGCTAAGACCAATAGAAGGAATAGCCGGGAATGAAGTATTGTCATCAGTCATTTCCCTTGTATTAAATCCTGAGCCGCCTGGCCAGGAAGTAGAAAGAGTGATAATTTCCGCTATTGTCATCTTAAGTCCGGCTTTCCAGATTAAGCTAAAATGTTTGGGATAAAAAAGCGATGCTAATCCTATGTCTGCTGCTAAACCAAGAGTAAAAGGATCATTTTTATCTTCTTTGCCTTCAATGCGGACAAGATCAAACGAGACACCGCCCATGGGGGTAAACCATGACGGGAAATAGCTTAATCCCATATTTCCAAGAACTACGCCAATGGTAAAATTCTGTAAAGGACCAAGGCTGCCTGTATTGTACCTGAAACCAAGGTCACCGGAGATTGTGTTTCCGGAGTGCCCTCTTCTGTCAATCTTGCCTTCTTCATCTAAGATGTCTTTATTTCCTGACCCAAAGCCGAAGTTTAACCCCAATCCCACTGACATTCCGGGGTATACTTCTTTTGCCGCAAACAAATTGCCGCCAAAAGACGGGTTTATTGGGAAGGTGTAAAATTGATCTGTGTCAAAGCCGCCGATGTACCGCAGAGATGCGCCAAAAACACCGGCTTTTGTCGGGAACAGCGCTCCCAAAGAAATTGATTGCATGTATCCGGCCTCACCATTGGCAGCCTCTCTTATTTTTTCTTCTTCACCCCAGCCAAGATCTGTAATGGCAAGGTAACTTACATCAAAGATCATTCTTTGAGCTTCTCCCGCCTGAGCTGGGTTAATAGCGCTAAATGGCGCTCCGCCTGTGGACGTTGTAAAGCCGCCGGGGCCTGCAATTGAAGCAGCATATAAATCGGGAACAGCATCGGCTCCATGCGGAGACCAGCCCGGTTCTGCGTTAAGTATTCCTGTAATTAAAAACAGGATCACAAGTACTAAAATGGTATTTTTCATAATTATCCTCTATGTTAAAATATCATTAATTTGGTATAAATACAATGGGCTTAACCTTTTCCTGTTTTAATTGTTACCATAGTAAAGGGGTATATTTTAAGTTAATTATGAAAAAGCAGATTATTTTTTTATTGCTGGTTTGCTGTTTATTTTACGGGTGTTCTGTAAAGAAAACAGGACCTGCATCTTATGAATTAACCAATATACGGCGCGGTACGCTGGAACGCACGGTTTCATCAAGCGGGACAATCAATCCTGTAGCCAAGGTAAGGGTTTTACCCCAGATGAGCGGTAAGGTAGAGGCGGTCTTTGTAGATTACAACGATGTCGTAAAAAAAGGTGATGTCCTTGCCCAGCTCAATACTGATATGCTGCGTCTTCAGAGGGATCAATTACAGGCATCAGTTCAAAAAGCGCGCGCCAATTATGAGTTGCAATTATTAAATTACCGTAATCAGGAAGCTCTTGCGCAAAGGGAGTTTATTTCTGAATTTGAGCTCAGAACAAGCAGAACCAATCTGGATAATCAAAGAGCAGATTTGGCAGTAGCAGAAGCAAATTTAAGAGTTAAAGAAACAGAGATAAATCAATATGCGTTTATAACATCTCCAATTGACGGTATCGTTCTTGACAGGAATATTAACGTGGGAGATACAGTAGTTGATTCTTCCAGTAATAACTCCAGCAGCATTTTTGTCATTGCAGAGAATATGCGTGAAATGCAGATAGAAGCAATGATAGGAGAACTTGATGTTGCTTCCATACACAAAGGACAGGAGGTTCGTTTTACTTTGGAAAGCCTTCCCGGGCGCAGATTCTCAGGTGTAGTTGATACCTTACGCATGGTTCCTGTTATTTCAAATAATGTGGTTTCGTATACTGTTATTATTAATGTAGAAAATCGTGATGGAACTCTATTGCCGGGAATGACCTGTGCGGTAGATTTTATCGTAGACAGAAGCGCAGATATTCTTATTGTTTCCAATGCTGCGCTGCGCTATCAGCCGACAAGTTTAAGCGCCGACCAGATTTCAGATATGGTTTTTAATGCCAGTCTTGAAAATATGACCGAAGAGCAGCGGCAGGCGGCGATTGAGGCAAGAGCGCAGCAGAGGGCTCAAGCCTCTCAAAGACAGACGACTTCTACTGCCGGTATTAATAGTCTTATGATGGGTCCTCAGCCAACTGCGCGGGTGGCAGGCGGAGGCAGGCAGTCTTCCGGACAGGGAGGACAGGGACGTAATGCTCCTGTTGTAGTCATGCGAAACTTATGGTTTATAAACAGCGATGGCAAACTTGATGTAGTTCAGGTACGTACCGGCATTAGCGATGGATCATCTACAGAGATTATTGTACCGGATGATTTTGAAGGCCGTCAGGTAATTCACAGAGAGAGGCTGTAGTGTCCGTCATTGAAATGCGGGGGATAAAACGCGAATACCGCATGGGGGGAAAGAGTTCGTCTGAAGAAGATGCCGTAATTGTCCGCGCGCTTCGCGGTGTTGATTTTTCTGCAGAAGCAGGTGAGTTTATTTCTGTTATGGGTCCTTCAGGTTCAGGTAAATCGACATTGATGAATATTCTGGGATGTCTTGATAAACCTTCCGGCGGAACATACACTCTTGACGATATAGAAACATCTACCTCGGATTCAGATACTTTTGCCTATATACGAAATAAAAAAATAGGATTTGTTTTTCAATCGTTTAATTTACTTTCACGTACTACTGCGCTTGAAAATGTAGAACTGCCTCTTTTTTACCGCCAAAAGGAAAAAAATGAAAAGCGCAGCTTTTTAAATAAGGAGTCTGCCGAACGAAGAAAAAAAGCAATGGTTGCACTAAAAGAAGTTGGTCTTGCAGAGCGAATGGATCATTATCCATCTCAGCTCTCCGGAGGACAGCAGCAGCGTGTTGCTATTGCGCGGGCAATGGTAAATGACCCCGCTTTTATTCTTGCCGATGAACCTACAGGGAATCTTGATACAGGTATGACACTTGAAATTATGGGTCTTTTTCAGCAGTTAAACGACAGAGGCAAAACAATTGTAATGGTTACGCATGAACCTGAACTTGCAGCTTATACAAAACGAATAATAACTCTTCGCGACGGAGCGCTTGTTTCGGATGTACAAGTTGCAGAGAGACGAAGCGCTTATGCTGATTTGGAAAAATGGAAGAATGAGCACGCGCTTCTTTCGGAGGGTTCATGAACATACTTCAACTTTTGCACACTTGTATCCGATCAATCCTTCGTAACCGTATGCGAAGCCTGTTAACGTCATTGGGTGTTATTATCGGTGTTGGCTCTGTAATAATCATGGTTGCCCTTGGCGAGGGCTCTCAGCGCGCGATAGAAAGGCAAATTACCGCTATGGGAACTAATCTGCTTCAGATTACTCCAAGCCGTTCTGTGAGCCGCAGCGGGCAGAATGTTATGATGCGATCAAATGCTTTTACTAAAAGAGATATTCAAAAATTAAGGGATGAATCTACTTTTGCTGCGGCGATTTCCGGTGTTGTGCAGAGCAGCGCCAATGTCACAGGCAGCGAAGGGAACGCGCAAGTTTCTATTCAGGGAGTTGAACCGGATTTTATTATTGCCAGAAACTGGGTTGTAAATGAAGGCTATTTTTTTGACGAAGAAGATATGGCGCTGCGAAGCAGGGTAGCGGTTCTTGGGCGCACCACGGCAAAAAATCTTTTTGGAGATGCTGATTATGCTTTGGGCGGGCAGATTAGAATAGGGACAAATTATTTTAATGTTATCGGTCTATTGGAAAGTAAGGGAGCAAGTTTTGGCGGAAACGATCAGGATGATGTTGTAATGGTTCCTTTAGATACAGCGATGACACGCCTTAGTAATTCGCGCAATATAAATATGATTGTTATGAGTGTAATAAGCAAGGAATATATGGATGCAGCGCAGAAAGAAACAGATCTTATTCTCCGCGAATCGCGTAAAATAAACGATGGCGCGCCTTCCGATTTTAGTATTATGAATCAGTCTGATCTAATCGATATGGCTTCGGCTGCATCAAAAACACTAACTACACTACTGGCTGCGATTGCAGGTGTATCGCTTTTGGTCGGCGGAATTGGCATTATGAACATTATGCTGGTTTCTGTAACAGAGCGTACACGCGAGATTGGCATTAGGATGGCAGTAGGAGGCCGTAAAAGGGATATCCTTTTACAATTTTTAACAGAGTCGGTAATTTTAAGTCTGATGGGGGGGCTTTTAGGTATCGGACTTGCTTTTCTGGTATGCCATATAATGTCATCTATGGGTGTTAATACTGCAATAAACCCGTTAATAATTATGATAGCAACGCTTTTTGCGGCTCTTGTTGGTGTAATTTTTGGTTACTATCCTGCATTAAAAGCTGCAAGATTATATCCGATTGACGCGCTGAGGTATGAATGATTATTTGGAGAATATTATGAAGAAAATATTTATATTATTTTATTTAATTTTACTCTTTGGATCGAATTTATCTGCGCAGATCATTAACCTGGAGCAGGCGCGTACGCTGGCGCTGGCTAATTCACGTTCGCTTGCAAGGTACGAACTTGCTATTCGAAGTAGTATTCTTGATGAAAAAAATCAGTTGTATTCCAGGCTGCCTTCTGTCTCCGCTGATTACAGAGCATCGATGTTTTACTTCAGGAACTGGGAATTTGTTAATCCGCTTGATGTTTTTTCCACAGGTGCATCTTTTTCTATAACTCAAATTATTTTTCAGGGCGGAAAAACTTTTATTCATAAGGCGATTAGCGAAATAGCCACAGAAAGCGTAAGGATTGACGCTAAAGCGGAATACTTTAATGTGCTTGATTCTGTAGATAATGCCTATTATGCGGTTCTGGAAGCTGCTGCTTCGCTGGAAGCAGAAGAAGTATCGCTTCATGCTGCAAACCTAGGGCTTACAATTGCAGAAATACGCCACGGAAGCGGTATGATTAATCAGGGTGATTATCTTAAAGCGATAGCAGATAAAGAGACGCGGGAAAATTCTCGCAATCAGGCGCGGCGTAATCTTGCTTTAGCAACAACAAGGTTTAAAAATATTACCGGCATTACAGAAACAGTTATTCCGGAAAAAATTGATTTTACATCTTACGAAGATGTTTTATCGCATCTTGCAGGAATTTCGGACGAAGATGCTGGTATTTTATATGACAGATTTCGTAATTTAATGATATCTGCAAATCCTTCGTTTGCAAAAGCTGTTCTTAATAGCCAAAGAGCTGAGTTTAACTATTCTCTTTCCAGACGGGATTACGCTCCGACAATAACAGCGTCAGTATTTTCGTCAGATTTTAATTATTCTGTACCGAACGGATTTACTTCCAATGGCTCAAGCGGTGTTACAATCAGGGGGAGTATCCCTGTTGATTTTTGGGTTTTAAGTAATCGAATGGAAAAGAACAGGCTGGCGCTTGATTCATCAGCGATTGATTATATCAATGCAGAAAGTTCTCTTGAGCAGGAGCTGTTAAATGCATTATCAAACGCATATGCGCAGGCAGGATCTGTTCTTTCGCTGCGCCGCTCACTGGATTTTACAGAAACACACTTTGAGTTTGTAATGGAACGGTATCGTCTTTCTCAAGGATCTGTATCGGATTTAAGCGACGCGACATCGCTGTTTATCTCCAGCCGCAATAACCTTAACCGCGCAAGTTATAGTTTCCTGCAGAGTCTCTCGCGGCTGCGCTCCCTGTGTGCAATAGACGACGAAGAACAACTTATAAAAATACTATTATCTAATTAGAACCTGTGACCGTAAACACGCTCCCTTGCGCTCGGGAATATACTCGCTCAAGGGAGTCGTTTTCCGGTCACAGGTTTAAAAAGTAAAATGTTGTTTAGAACTTAACTCGCTATCTCTTTAAGCCGTTTAATAATGTCGATGTGTTGGGTACAGGCTGCCTCGCAGGCTCCGCATTCGTTGCATTTTGCGGCTCCTGTTTTGTCCAGGCCCCAGTGCCATTTAAGTCTGTCACCGATTGGGTTTTCCGCTTTTTTGTTTAAAAGTTTTTGGTTATAAGCATCCATGTAATACGGAACCGGAACACCAACAGGGCAGTTGTTACAGTAAGAGCACCCGGTGCAGATACCTTCGAATGAATCAGATGCTTTCGATTTTACTTCTTCAAGTTCTGCCTGAGTACGGGGTTTGTAATCCTTCATTGCTGCAAGAGAATCATTTAAGTGTTCGATTGTATCAAAACCAACAAGGGTATTGGTTATCTCGGGGTGATCCCACAAAACACGAAGCGCAGCCGCAGAAATACTTTCGCCTTCCCTGCAGATAAACTTAAACATTTCCGGATGCTGAGGTATAACGCCGCCGCCAAGCGGATTCATTACAACTGCGCCCAGTTTTTTCTCTCTTATTGAATCGAATGCTTCCTGCCTTGTCGGGAAATTATATGCTGAATACCCAAAAAGCACTCCTTCTATTACATTTTCCATAAGGAGTTCTTTAATCTCATTTTTGATTAGATGGCTGGAAATACAAATATGCTTTATTAATTTTTCTTCTTTTAGTTTTAAGAAAGTTTTTATAATGCCGTCTTTTTTTCTGCCTTCCCAGTTTTGCAGGGATAAAATACACCAGATATGATAAAAGTCGATAGAGTCGATATTTAACCGTTTTAACTGCGCTTCGATTTCTCTGCGAATACCGCTTTCTGTGCTTTCAAAAGTTTTTGTAGCGCAGTAGTAGGGGAGCCCTTTTTTCCTCATTTCTGCAAAAGCTTTACCGTAAACTGTTTCGCTCCTTGTTTCAAAATAACCCGGAGCAGTATCAAAGTAATTAATCCCGCCTTCCGCCGCGGCAACCATCAATTTAACACACTCATCGTGGTCATCTACATTTTTAAAGCGCATTCCGCCAAAACCAAGAAGAGAAACCTTTTTTCCTGTTTGACCATATTCTCTGTAAATCATGTCTGCCTCCAGAGGGAAGTATAACATAAAATGAACTTATTGGTATATATGCATTTCATATATCGCGGTAATTTTCACTGGTGTTTTATGTGTGCGATTATTTTGGACTCAGGAGCCATTTCCAAAGCGGTATAATTTCAATTTGTTTACCGCCAGAGGAAAAAGTTTTTTCCTGCTCACTTGTAATGATCATAAGTTTATTACATTCCATTATAGTTGATAATTTTAATAAAGCGTTTATTTCTCTTTCTGCAGTGCCATCTGTAGTATTTAAATTATAACAGACTTGGATAGCAGTACCAGTTTCTGGCAAGTAAAAATCAACCTCTACACCTTTATTGTAAAAAAATACCATATCATTTCGTCCGTATATTCTTAATAAATTAATCGCAACTAAATTCTCAAATAGGGAAGTAGTTCCATCCAACAAGAAAAGATTTAATAAACCATTATCAGTAAAGTAATACTTAGGCTTTGTTTCTTTTTCGACTAATTTATCAGCAATATTTTGAATACTATTGATAAGCCAAGCCTCTTTTGCATATTCAATATAGCTAATAACGCTGTTAACGCTGATTTTTGTACCTGTAGATGAAATTATATTGGCTATTCGATTATATGATATGGGTTGATTTACACTCTGCGCTAGTTTTTTAAACATAACACGTAACGCAGCGAGGTTTGATATAGAATGTCTTGCGGCTATATCTCCCAGATAAATTTTCTGATAAATACTATTAAGATAATCCCTTTTAGATGAAAATATCATGGTTTCCGGTAATCCGCCATAATTAAAATACTCATTATATTTTCTTAACATATCAGCTTTTCCTTGAGTTGATAAAAGTGTATTTGCGGAATAATCAATATTACTTGCGTCTAAAAATTCTTTAAAGTCATAAGGATAAACATCAACAGGAATAAATCTTCCTCCAAGTGTTGTTTGGATTTCAGAGCTTAACATCTTTGCGTTGCTTCCGGTAATATAAAGACGATGTTTTGCATCAGCTAGACGGCGCACAAATTTTACCCAGCCTTTTATATTTTGTATTTCATCAAGGAACATAATAGGTTTTACGTTATACAGCTCTAAATGCACTTCCATAAGTAAGTTAAGATCAACAGAACTCATATCGGAAATTCGTTCGTCTTCAAAGTTGATATAGAGCATTTCTTGCGGTGTTACACCCCTGGAAAGCAATTCTTGCATGCGCTGATAAAGCAGATAAGATTTTCCAGCCCTGCGAATACCAACAAATACATAGTTCCCTGATTCCTCAAAACGAATATTTCGAGGATTTACCCTATACTTTGGGATTTCTGCCATATTGTTGGTTATTATCGTTTTTAATACATTTTTATCCACAATACCTCCGTTTTGTTCAATGAAACCATGTTCATTGAATAAAAACTCCATGTTTTTGTTCAGTCTATTGAACAAATATAGCATGTTTTTGTTCAATTTGCAAGATGAAAATGTAAAATATACTCTAAGAAATAAACATTGACAGAATAATAGATAACACTGATAATAAACCTATGAATAAAGAAACTGCAAATTTAACAAAAAACGCCCTTTCTCACCGAAAAAGTCTAAATTCCCCCCCCCCCCCCCCCCTTTTTTTTTTGGTTATAAACACCAAAAAAAAAAAGCCCAAAAAAAAAAATTTTTTTAAAAAAAAAAAGAAAAAATAAATAAAAAAATTTTTTTTTTTTGTTTTTTTTATATTTTTTTTTTTTTAAAAAAAATTTTTTTTTTTGGGTTTTTATTTTTGGGTGTTTTAAACACAAAAAAAAGGGGGGGGGGGGGGGGAAATTTAGACTTTTTCGGTGAGAAAGGGCGTTTTTTGTTAAATTTGCAGTTTCTTTATTCATAGGTTTATTATCAGTGTTATCT
>Ga0123356_10000483_pt1 | contig 44496 bp, 36 predicted proteins | sample TergutEmb28metaG_2_FD_92546 | JGI IMG/M metagenome (GOLD analysis project Ga0123356, IMG submission 92546) | Embiratermes neotenicus P3 segment gut microbial communities from Petit-Saut dam, French Guiana - Emb289 P3 | ecosystem: Host-associated > Arthropoda: Insects > Digestive system > Gut ...
AATCAGACACTCGCCTGGAGCATACCCTGTTTCAAAACCCGGAGGCCTCCGCCAACTGCGGGGCTTAATTCGCTTTGCGAATTGCCCCGCACGCGCTCCAGAACCTGAAACAGGGTATGCTCCAGGCGAGTGTCACCAGCAGGGCTTGAGACAATAAAACAATGTGATTTTCTGTCTGGGTTGTCTGAACTAACTGTTCTTTAGAGCTACTGCGGCCATGATGTCAGTGGCACTTTCGCAGGCGTCGATGCAACGCTCCATGTGAATGAAAATGTTGTTCCATGCCATGATGAAGACTGGAGAGTCCGCATAGTTGGTATAGAGCTCGCGCACCGTTCGAAAGAAGAGTTCGTCTGCCTCATCTTCAAGATCATTAACCACGATAATCTTCTCGCTGAGCGTCTTGGACTTCTTAAAATTACGAAACTCCTTGAGTGCCTCACTCAGAGCTGCGGTTGCCTTGACAATGACGTCGGCCATCGCAAAGGTTGGCTCGTAAATCTTCTTGACGTCGTACATATACAGCTGGTGAACAACGTCGTCTATGTAATCGACAATGTCGTCGAGCCTGTAGGCAATTGAGGCGATGTCCTCACGCTCGATGGGCGTGAGAAACTCAGTTGCCACATGGGTAAAGAGCTCGTGCATGAGCTGATCGGCTGCATTTTCAATTGCGTGCATCTCGTCAACCTTTTGCATCAGAGTTGTTGGGTCAAAGCCCTTGAGGATTTCAACAAGCAGCTCTGCCTCTTGGCAGGCAAAGTCCCCGAGTTTTTCCAGGGTCAAAAAGTAGTCATATTTTTCTTTAAAGTACATTTCAGTCTCCTTTGTTAAGTGAGCGTTGTCTGGTTATACGAAGGTTTCTAAACAAAAATCTGAATGGCAAATACAAAGAGTGCGCCGAGTATCATGGTTGCGGGCAGCGTGAGTACCCAGGTCGTAAGAATATCCTTGGCCTTGCCCCACTTGACTGCTGACACACGTCTGGCCAGGCCAACTCCCATAACCGCAGAGCTGATTGCCTGCGTAGTGGAAATGGGGGCAGCAAGCATGGTCATGACTTGGATAACAATGGCGGAGGTCGTTTCTGCCGCAAAGCCCTTAACCGAATCAAGCTTAGTGATGCCGTGACCCATCGTGCGCATAATACGCCAGCCGCCAGCAGCAGTGCCTGCCGCCATGGTAAAGGCGCAAATGATTTTGACGGGCAGGAGTATTCCATCTGCAGCAGTAATCACTCCACCAGCAATCAGCGCCAGTGTGATAATTCCCATGGTCTTTTGAGCATCGTTTGAGCCGTGTGCAAAGGCTACCGCTGCCGCAGAGAGTATCTGCAATCTCAAAAAGACACCCGAGGTCTTGCGGTGATTGAGCCGCGCGCAAAACTTACAGATGAGTTTCATGAGGAAAAACGCCAATACAAGACCAATGAGAGGAGAGGTAAACATGGGGATGACCACTTTTTGCAAGAGCCCACTCCACAAAACTCCCTGGACTCCCACAGTAAAGGCAATGGTTGCACCAATGAGCCCACCGATGAGCGCATGAGACGATGACGAGGGTATTCCCTTCCACCAGGTAAAGAGATTCCAGGTGATGGCTCCCAACAAAGCTGCCAGGACAACGTACTCGGCAAGCTGAATCTCTGGGTTAACCAGACCCGATGAAATAGTCTTTGCTACATCATCAGCAACAAGCGCGCCGCAGAAGTTCATGATAGAAGCAAGCGCAATGGCACCCCCAACAGGCAAGGCCTTGGTAAAGACTGTGGTAGCTATCGAATTTGCCGTGTCATGGAATCCGTTAATGAATTCAAAAACCAGAGCAAAGAAGATTACGCATAATAGTATGGTTGTCATATTTCATCACCCTCCTTCCAGGAGGCGTACAAAGGTTTCATTAATGAGCTTGGGGTTTCCCTGCCCCTGGGTGGCCTTCATGGCTTGACCCACAAATAGACCCAACAGGCCTGTTTTACCAGCCTGGTATTCACTAACTTTATCGGGGAACTGCTCGAGTATGCCCAGCGCAATTGCTTCTAACGACTGTGCATCGCTCACCTGCTGCATGCCTTCTTGCTCAACAATCTTTTGGGGTGCCTCGCCAGACTCAAGCATGAGCGCAAACACCTCTTTGCCCTGTTTTGAAGAGAGCGTGCCCTCTGCTATGAGTTGAGCCAGTTCCATAAGACCCTGAGGAGTAAGCTTGGTTTTACTTAAGGTCAGACCCGAGGCGTTGAGGTACGCTAAAACATCGTTGAGCAATAGATTGGCAAGCTTGAGCGCCTGAGGCGCCAAGGAAGGTGACAGGGGAGGTGACAAGGGGACGGGGCGTTTGACACCTTCGTCAAAGAAGGCTGCCAGTTCAACATCGCCAGCAAGCGAGACTGCATCGGCGTAAGGCAACGCAAAGCTGTCTACATACCGTGCGCGCTTTTCATCTGGCAGCTCGGGGAGCTGGGTGCGCACAGAGGCAACAAAGTCGTCACTCAAGTCAAAGGGTGCAAGATTGGGGTCAGGAACGTAGCGATAGTCATCTGCGGTTTCTTTGACGCGCATCGAGGTGGTGTGCTTGCTGGCAGGCTCCCAATGTCTGGTTTCCTGCAAGACGCACCCACCACTTTCGAGCACATCGGCCTGGCGACATATCTCATAGGCTAGGCCGTCGTGCAGATTCTTAAAGGAGTTCATGTTTTTGAGTTCGGTCTTGGTGCCAAACTCCACCTCGCCGCGCCTACGAAGGCTTACATTGCCATCGCATCTGAGCGAGCCCTCTTCCATCGAACAGTCACTGATGCCCAGCGTAAGCCATATCTGACGCAGGCTCTGCAAGAAAAGACGCGCCTCTTCTGGCGTACGCAGGTCGGGCTCGGTTACCAGTTCGATGAGCGGTGTGCCGCATCGGTTATAGTCAACCAGAGAGTGGCTGGCACCGGTTATTCTACCGTCGGCACCTCCGACGTGTATAAGCTTTCCAGCATCTTCTTCCATATGAATACGCGTGATGTTGATGCGCGTTGCGTATCCCTCACTGGCACAGGCCTTTGGCAGCTCGCTGGTGCCCAGGCGGTCTTCTCTCTCAAGAGCAGCTTTGCCGGTTACGTGCAAGTCGAGCCAGCCGCGCATGCAAAAGGCCACGGGACCTTGAGTAATCTGATAATTACTGCTGATGTCTGGGTAAAAGTAATTCTTGCGATAAAACATCGTGCGCTGCTCAATGCTGCAGTTGGTTGCCATGCCAGCCAGGAGGATGCTCTCAATGGCAGCCTTGTTGGGCATAGGGAGCGTTCCCGGCAAGCCCAGGCACACGGGACAAACCAGCGTGTTAGGCTCCTCCCCAAAAGCCACTGGGCAAGAACAGAACATCTTGGTATTCAGGCTGGTGAGCTCTGTGTGAACCTCAAGGCCAATGACTGCCTCCCAGTCTTGTAGTACGGCGAGGAGGTTCTTCATAGCGCACTCCCCTCTGTGCTACCAACAGGAGCAAGGCGGGCAATGCTGGGATAGCACGACTCGAGGGCGGCAGCTGCGCGAAAGATGTTTTCATCCTTAAGCTGCGGCCCGGTAATCTGCACACCCACCGGCAGACCACTCTCTTTGCCGAGGCCTACTGGCACATGCATGCCACCGTTGCCTGCAATATTAGAGGGAATGGTAAAGATGTCTGAGAGATACATCGAAACAGGGTCGGCTACCTCGCCAAATTCAAAAGCGGTGCGAGCCGTAGTGGGAGTGAGTAAGGCATCGACCTTCTCGAAGGCCTTATGGTAGTCCTGCGTGATGAGCGTTCGTACCTGCTGGGCAGGATAATAATAGGTATCGTAGGCACCACTTGAAAGCAGATAGCTGCCAAGCATGATGCGGCGGCGCGTCTCTTTGCCAAATCCGTTGGCGCGTCCCTGCTCATAAAGTTCATCCAGGCAGCTGGCACCTTCATTTTGGTAGCCGTAGCGGATGCCGTCAAAGCGGCTCATATTAGAGAAGGCCTCTGAGGGCCCTATGACGTAGTAGGCACTCAGGGCTGCCTTGGCGTTGGGCAAAGTAATCTCGACAATCTCTGCGCCCAATGCCTCAAGATGGGCAAGAGCCCCTGTAAAGGCCGTGCTGATGTCTGCTTCAACGTCTACAGCCTCCATGAATGCGGTCACTACGCCTATGCGCATGCCCTTGACCCCCAGTTGGGTCGTTTGTGAGTAGACCGCCTTTAAAGCCTGCGAGGTGCCATCAAGAGGATCAAGTCCGCTTATAGCGTCTATGGTAGCTGCCACGTCATTAACCGAGCGACCCAGCGCTCCCACTTGATCGAGCGACGAACCAAAAGCCACCACGCCATAGCGCGACACCACGCCGTACGAGGGTTTAAAGCCAACAACACCGCAAAAAGCAGCCGGCTGCCTGATGGATCCTCCTGTGTCTGAGCCAAGGGTAACCGTAGCGAGGCCTGCAGCTACCGCAGCGGCGCTTCCGCTGCTTGAACCACCGGGAACCCTTTTAAGATCCCAGGGGTTAAGAGTGGGGCCAAAGTAGGAGGTCTCACTTGATGAGCCAAAAGCAAATTCATCCATGTTGAGCTTGCCGAGAGGAAGTGCTCCTGCCTCCAGGGTCTTAGCCACACAGGTGGCCGTATAAGGAGACTGATAGTTCTCCAGCATCTTGGAGGCGCAGGTAGTATGTGTGCCTTGCAAGTTCATGTTGTCTTTGTAGGCTATGGGTACGCCAGCCAAACCAGGCAGCTCCGTGCCAGCAACCAAGGCAGCGTCAAGCTTTTCGGCCGCTAGGTGGGCGAGCTCTGGGCAGAGCTCTAAATAGGCATGTATGGCGGGGTCGATGCTTTTGACCGTATCGAGTGCCACTTTGGCCAGCTCTTGAGCTGAAAACTGCCGCGCTAAGAGACCGTCGCGTATGGCTGCGACAGAAAGCTGGGGATAATTCATCAGTTGCCGCCCTCACTAAGAATCGAAGGAATGCGATAGTGCCCCGCCTCAGTTGCAGAGGCGAGCGCCAAAGCCTCACTCTGCTGGAGACCAGGTTTGACCTGATCATCGCGCATAACGTTGGCAAGGCCAGCAATAGGATGATAGGTGGGCTCAACATCAGAGAGATCATACTCGGTGATAGGCTTAAGCTCTTCTATGATTGCGTTAAGATCGGCCGTTAGATGAGAGACCTCATCATCAGCCAAGGCAATACGAGTGTACGCAGCTATAGTGCGCACATTCTCTTCGGTCAGGTACACTCAAGCCCTTTCACGTAGAAAACAGACTTGCATAGTGTAGCGCAAGCCCGCAGTTTTGGACACTCAAATGTAAAGCTTTCATAAAGTTTTCCTTTGAAATCGTTTCAGTTAAAAAGTTGACAGGGCTGTATCATAAGCCGCTTTTGGGTTTACTCAGTGGACAGAATCTCTTCTACTCGCTCTTTGTCTGAGGGTACGGTGATGGCTTCGAGGCCGCGTTTCATGAGGGTTTCGTGACCCTTGCCGAGCACCAGTATGACACTGCCAGCGGGGGAGTCCTGTATTGCGCGTCTAATAGCCTCGGTGCGGTCTTCGATAATTACCGGGCTCTTGCCTGCGGCTCTCACCACTTGAGCTATGTGCTCATTGATGTGCTCAAGCGGCTCTTCAAGGGGGTCGTCTTCGGTAACGTAGATATGATCCGAGTACTGTACTGCCACGGTAGGAAGATCCACGCGTCTTTCGACGCCCTTGCTGCCCGTAGCGCCAAAGACGCAGGCAATAGGTCTGCCTGGATATTCTCGCTCCGTCGTGGCAAAGATGGTCTCAAAGCTCAGCTTGTTATGGGCGTAGTCGATGATGATGAGTTTGTCATCTGGTCCAGCCACCAGCTGCATGCGCCCGCTTACCTCAGAGTGCGCCAGCCCCTGTTCAATATGCTCTGGTGGAACACCCAACGCAATGGCGGCGCTGATGGCAGCCAGGGCGTTATCCACGTTAAACAGCCCTGCCATAGGGAGGGCGAGCCGCCTCTTCCAAAGCGGACACTGCAGGGTAAAGCTGAGCCCCTGGGGCGAGGACTGGACATCTGATGCAACAACCTCTGCTTCTTTGCACTGACCGTAAGTCGTTATGCTGGCAACTTGTGCGCACTCCTCAGCTGCCGCATAGGCACGCTCAAACACATCACTCTCTTTGTTAATGACAGCCTTGCCACACTGCTTGAATATCAACAACTTGGAGGCAAGGTAGTCCTCGTGACTGGGATGTTCTATGTCGCTTATGTGATCTTGGCCAATGTTTAAAAAGCCGGCCACCTCAAAACCAATACCCCGAGTGCGATGATATTTAAGCGCCTGGCTGGAAACCTCCATAGTGAGGTATTCGATACCACAAGCCACCGCATTGGCAAAGTGCGTATAGAGCTCTAAGACATCCTGGGTCGTAAGCAGCGAACGTGTGCAAGCAAGACCATCGTAGTTCTCTACGCTCGAAAGCCAGGCACTCCTGGGCTTGCCCTGCCTGGTAAGCCAGCTGTCAAGTATTGCCTTGAGCAGATACGTGGTAGTGGACTTGCCCTTGGTTCCAGTAAAGCCCACAATGGTGAGATTATCGAGCAGTCCGCGATAGTAAAGCGCAGCAATGTCTGCTATGGCGGTTCTGATGCTCTGCACCAATAAGACAGGTACTGGCTGGATCCCAGCCTGGGTGAGGAACTCTGTGTAGTCTTGCTCACTCACATAAGCAACTGCGCCAGCAGTGACTGCCTGTACAAGATACTCGGGCTCAAAGTGTGCACCCTTGCAAAAGAAGAGCGTGCCTGGCTTGATATCACGTGAGTCGTAAGCAAGATGTGTCACAGGAGAGGGTGACAAGGGAAACGTCCCCCTGGCACTGCCCCTGGCACTGGTGGCGAGGAGCTCGGCGCAGTCGATAAGCGTGGTTGTTTGGGGTGTCCAAGTCATTTGCTACAATGGTAACCGTTTTTAGCACGTACTTTCCTGAGAAAGGAAGCCATGACAACTACTGAATGCCCGAGCTTTGACCTTGTGCGCTTTTACCAAGAGCATAGACACTTCCTGCAAACAAAGGCCTGGGGTGAGTTTCAGCAGGCATATGGCAACCAAGTTGTTGCACGAAGTGGCACTGCGGCAGACGGCGGTACCTGGGAATACCTCGCCATAGTTGAGCGGGGAAGGTTTTCTTCGCGGCTGTACTGCCCTTACGGCCCGCTCTATAGCTCCAAGGCGGCCTTGCAAGAGGCATTGAGCTCACTTAAGAAAGAATCAGAGAGCTTCCTGGTGGACTTTGCTCGAGTGGAGCCAAGAGGCACGTTGGATGCCGAAGAACTCAAGGTGTTGGGACTGAGACCCGCAGCCCGCAACGTGCAGCCCCCCAACTCGGTCATCAACGACGTGCGCGCAGATGCCGTGTCAGAAGAAGACATTTTGCTTTGCGGCTCTACCACCCGGCGCCAACTCTACCGCTACAGCCTACGCGACGGCGTTGAATACAAAACCTCCTATGATCCAGAGGACATGGTGCACTTCCTTGACATGATGCATACGGTGGCCGAGCGCACCGGCATCAAACCTCACGAAGATGCTTACTTTGAAGTCATGGCCGCTACACTCTTTCCTCAAAAAGCAGCCGGCCTTTTGCTCTCTGTCTTAGACGACAAGCCAATAGCCAGTTTGATCTTCTACTCCGATGGCACTACGGCAGGCTATGCCCATGCAGGCAGTGTGGAAGGTCATCGCAAGCTGAGCCCACCCAGCGGCCTCTTCATGCACTTGCAGCTTTTTGCGCGTGCAAGTGGGCACACCCTGGTGGACACCTACGGTGTAGCACCTGCAGGAGCTGGCAAGGATCATGCCTGGGCAGGCTTTACCCAGTTCAAGGAGTCCTTTGGTGGTGTGCGCATTGCCTACCCTGGAACCTGGGAGCTGCCCGTAAGCAAGATTCGCTACACCCTCTACAATCTCGTGGGCAAGGTCATTGAGAAATAACACTAGTACACTGTGTCAGCTAAAAGGTCGAGGTGTTATTGTCACACTCCTGTCCCCTTGTGAGCCGATTACCCGTAGCGGTATTCGACTCCTTTGGTTGCGCTGGGATAAAGCCATTTGTTTACTATTGTCTTGCCACAGATGATTCTACAGGTGCCGCATTCGAGGCAGCCGGCATAGTCAAAGCTGGTTTTGCCGTCTTCTTCGATCTTGTAAAGCGCAGCAGGGCACACACAAACCAGCTTTCTAAACTCATTCATGTCGGGATTGCTCTCCAACTCAATGTGGGCACATTCTTCATCTACCTCATACTTGTTGAGGCTCAAAAACTCGTCTACGTTTACCGTAAACTCGATTGTTTCATTCTTGCTCATAGTGCTTTCATCCCCTTTCGTGCATCCTTGAGAATATTCATGAAGCCTAGCTTTTTGACGAGAGGCATGATCGACTTCTTAAGAGGCGGCATGGGGCTCCCGTCTACAATGAATAGCGTGTTCATAACATCGCGCGCAAGCGCCGGGTACTCATTAAACATGCGGGTGGTTGATTCCATAAAGTGTGGGAAGTTCTTGAACTGCTCCAGATCCTTGAGTACAAAGGAGTTTTCGAGTGCCTTTTCGTATATCGCAAGACCTTGAGCTGAGGTGTCGCCTGCCTCAAGGGCGGCAACTGCGGATCTGCCTGCGTGCATTCCTGCGGCAATGGCATAGTCCATGCCTCTGACCATATACCCCAGGTTCAGGCACATCATGGCAGACTCTCCTGCAAGGATGACGCCGTTGCCAACCAAAGAAGGCATCATTGAGCGACCGCCCTCTGGCACCATATGACCAGAGTGCTCTACGAGCTTTCCGCCCTTGATAAGGGGAGCCACAGCAGGGTGAGCCTTGAGATCTTCAAGCATCTGATAGATAGGGGTACTCGCAGTGGCCACATCCGAGATGGTGGCAACTATGCCTAGCGAGATTGACTCCTTATTGGTGTACATGAATCCACCACCGATATGACCCTTGGTGGCGTCTCCGGCAAACAGCCAGGCGGCACCTTCTCCCTCGGCTGCCAATACGCGGTCTTCAATAACAGAAGCAGGAAGCTCTATGACCTGCTTGATGCCAACGGCCATGTGATCTGCCGAAGGGGTATCAAAGCCTACCGCATCTTGTGTGAGCAAGGAGTTGGCACCATCGCACAGAAGCACTACCTCGGCAGTAAGCTCATCTGAGCCAGCCTTGATGCCGGTTACTCGGTCTCCCTCTTTAAGAAGCTCTTCTACAGTAATGCCATAGATGTATTCCGCCCCTGCGTTTTCTGCTTGCTCGGCAAGCCACTGATCAAAGGAGGCGCGCAACACCGAGTAGGAATCCTGACCAGGAACCAGCATGGCCTGGCTGGAAAAATCCACCGTCAGATTGGCGTCAGGGCTCATCATGGAGATGCGCTCATGAGTTATGCGCCTTTCCAGCGGAGCCTCAGACTCAAAGTCAGGAAAAACCTCCTTGAGTGCATGGGAATAGAGTCGCCCTCCCGTCATGTTCTTGCCTCCGGCAAAGTTTGCGCGTTCAACTACGAGCACCTCCTTGCCGGCCTTGGCTAGCTCGTATGCAGCAATTGATCCTGCGCATCCCGAACCCACTACAATTGCGTCAAAATCTGACATGTTAACCTCCTTCAAGGATTTGAGGTGAGCAATCCGCCGGGTGCACCATCTACCAGGCGGATAATCCACCAAGAATAATTACAGAGCTTCAATAAGCGCGGGCAATACCTCTTTGATGTCGCCAATGAGACCAACATCGCATTGCTTAAAAATGGGAGCGTTCTTGTCCTTATTGATGGCCAATAAGGTGGTTGCTCTGTTGCAGCCTACCATGTGCTGCATCTGACCTGAGATGCCAATGGCAATATAGGTAGTGGGTGCAAGCTGAAGGCCAGTGACCCCAATATAGATATCTCTGGGCAACCAGTCAACACCCTCGGTGAGGGGGCGCGTGCAGCCAAGACCGGCACCGAGCTTGTCGCGTAGTGCATAGGCCAGCTCGAGTTGTGCTTCTTCTGCAAAGCCTCTGCCAACGCTGATGACGGTCTCGGCCTTAAACAGATCTGTGCCACTCTTTTCTATGGGACGGGTTTCTACTAATTCGAGTGGCTTTTCGGGTGCAACCCAGCTTGCCTCCTCGACGAGATCGGTGCCGCTTGCAGCGCCGTCTGGAAGATCGCTTACCGAGATGGTATAGATCTTTGCGCCTGTTGCCTTGAGGCTGCGCTGACCGATGCCACCAAAATACCTGTTTGATGCCACATCGTCTGCCAGCTCAAGCACATCAACGATGGCTGATGTATTGGCGTGTGCAGCCAGTTTGCCGGTGATAACCTTAAGCGAGCGTGTTGCCTCCAGGTATACGAAATCCGGAGTCTCTGCATCATAGATTGCCTTGATGGTATCAGCAGCGTCATCGTAGACACTGCCCGTTGGCAGGGCAATGTGCAGTGTCTTGTCTGCCACTGCGCCAGGTAGCGGGGTGTCACCTATGACTACCAATACCACCTCGTCTGCATTCTTGCGAGCAGCCGAACAAAGCTTGGCAGCTGCCTCACGACCCTTGATAATAACTAATGCTTTCATTTTGATTCTCTCCTTTTCTAGCAGACTATTGGGCGGCCTTGATGGCGGCTGCAAAACGCGCCACTGCACCGTCTTCTGATAGGTCAATAATCTCGCCGCGACGCTCGGCCTGCTTGGGAGCACGACAGTCGAGCACCTCTATGCCACTGGTGTAGGCAGCCACGGCAGCACTCACATCAGAAGGCTTCTTTCCTGCAGAGACAATATCCTTCATGCCCGGTATGCGGGGAAGCGCTGCGTCTGGTGTCACAGAAACCACTGCTGGCAGAGCTACGCGCACAACTTCTACTACATCTTCTAATGTGCGCTCTGCTTTGAGCACTCCGTTTTCAACGCTGAGCCTGGTAACCGAACTCACTACCGGAAGGTCAAGCTTTGCAGCCAGCTGAACATCGACTTGCTGAGCATAGTTATCAGCAGAGCCATCACCACAAATAATCAGATCATAGGAGTCAATCTTTGTGAGCAGGCTTGCGAGCGCACTGGCAGTTGAGTATGCATCCATATCTGCACAGGCATCGTCAGCTGTCATAAACAACTCGTCCACTCCGCGTGCAAGCACATTTTTCTTGAGTTTTGAGTCATCGATGGCTGCCTTGCCTACGGACATGCCAACCAGTGAGGCGTCGTTGCTTGCAGCAAGCTGTGCAGCAGCCTCTATGGCATTGAGGTCATAGCTGGAAACAACTTGATGTGCCTTGGAGTAGTCAAGACTTCCATCTCCAGCTATCTGAATGTCTTGATCATCGGGTACTACCTTAAATGAAACTACGATCTTCATGTAATCACCTTCCTTTTGTTCTGTCCTTTTACTGATTAACAATCTGGTTCTTGTAATTTGGTCAGTGCCGCTGTGCGGCGTTTTGTGTTGAAACAGTTTTATCAGCAGAAGAGGGGGCAAAACATCCCCAAAATGGCATGAAGTAGAGCTTACTTAAAAACTTGCTATGCTCAAGAAGAGGGTTTTGAGAGTTTTTTAAGAGTAATTGCTAGAGGGCACTGGCCTCTACAAGGGATTGATTCTTGGTTTCTGGCGCCATGATGACCGAGAGCGTAAAACCCAAGACCATTAAGCCGGCGGCCACAAGCATGGTGGGGCCAATGCCAAAGCTCACCAAAAAGATTGGCAGGCCGTAGGTGGCAATAATGGTGCCTATGCGCGAGAAAGCTATGGCTATGCCCACGGCTGAGGCACGTATCTCGGTTGGAAAGAGCTCATTGGGATACAGCCACTGCAAAATTCCTGGCCCTCCGCTAAAGAAGGCATAGAGGCCAAAAGCCAAGATGATGACCAGGATGGGAGCCGTAGGAAAGATGCCCAAAATCAGCAGGCCAATCGACATCAGAGCAAAGGAGCGTATTAATAGCTTGCGCCTGCCCATGGAGTTAAGCCAAAACATTGCAGGAATGGAACCTATGAGAAAAAAGAGGCTGACGACACTCTCGCCCAGTATGGCATCCTTGCCCACCCCAAGACCAAAGGCCGTCATGATGTCAGGACCAAAGGTGTAGATGGCATACATGGGCACTACCTGGCAAAGCTGTATCGTACCGAGAAATATAATGCGCCTGAAGTAGCCCTTGGAAAACACCTTGCGTAAATCGGTTTTGGTATCAACAGGTTCGGCTTCGAGTTCGTACTCCTTGCCATAGACCCTGTCTACCACCGCACGTGCCTCGGCTGTTCTGCCCTTCTTGGCAAGCCAAATGGGAGACTCGGGAATATCGTGGCGACCTATCAACAAGATAATGCAGGGAATCACGGCAGAGCCAAGCATCCACTTCCATCCACCATCTATGCCGTACAGTGCAAAGCCCACAAAGGCGGCTACGGTGGCGCCCAGATACCAGGCAGCCGAGACGATTCCCATAGAAACGGCGCGGTGGCGCTTAGGGCTAAACTCAGCAATCAGAGAGGTGGCAATGGGATAGTCTGCGCCCACAAACACGCCAATAAAAAACCGCGCCAACACCAGCTGCAACGGCGTTGTGGCAAAGATGCTCAGCACCGAGAAGATGCCAATGGCCACAATGTCGATAATAAACATGCGCCGCCTGCCAATGCGGTCCGTCAGATAGCCACCAAGAATGACACCTACAAAAATGCCCGCTAATACAGAAGCGCCTATTGCGGCGCTCCATTGTACGGTGAGTTCAAAGCTGGGTACGATCTGCGTAAGAGCAACTCCCATGAGCGCAAGGACGTAGCCATCAAGAAATGCTCCTCCGCTCGAAAAAGCGGTGACCTTCTTCAAGAAGCCGGTCATTTTGGCTTCATCTGCCCTCTTGCTCATGGTCATCTCCTCACGTATTACGCTTGGTTAACCGGCTCCACACAGGAGCACGCTGGCTCGTGTTTCTTAGCTCCACTCAATGATACCCCAGTTAAGGTGGGGCTTGGCACCGGTCTCGGCTGCATCGGCATCTGAAAGCTGAAAGCGAATCTCTTTTTCTCCAACCTTCCACATCCTGGTATGGAGCTTGGTGCCAGGAATCAAGGGGGAGGTTACCCGCGTTTTAAAGCGAGTCATGCGCTCGGGCTGCCCAGGAAAATACGTGGCAATGGCGTGACGCATCACTATACCTGCATAGCTGATGGCATGAGCGATGGGTCTATCGAGACCAGTCTGCTCGGTATACGACCAGTCGACGTGCTGCTGGTGCCAGTCGCCCATCAAGCGGTAAATCAAGGGCATGTTGTAGGGCATGGTCTCTTCTACAAAGGCATCGGGCTCGCGCTCGGGCATTTCGACGATGTCTTTTGGAGGAGCCTCGCCGCCCCAGCCGCCGTCGTAAATGCACACGTCCCAGGTCTCAACCGTGCACAGATGCGTGCCATCCGCACTATAAGACTTACCGGTTTGCTTGGAGAGCGATCCCCTGCCTTCTCCACGATCATAGAGTGCATCCTGGGTCACAAAAGTCTCGATGCGATCACTCATCTTGAAGGGGGCATGAAAGAGGATTTCAAAGCCAAAGTGAAGAGAGCCCGCGTAGTTGTAGCCATAATCAAGGGTCAGGGTCATCTCCTCGTGCACCGTAAGAGGCACGCCAAAGATTGGGAGTACCTTGAGGTCGGGGTTGTGAGCGTCTTTTTCGTTGACATATTCGAGGTCGGTCTTGCCATCAAAGGCTGCGTTGCAGCCAAGAGCGCAGATTTCGAGATCCTTAAAGGTGTACTCACGCACAAAAGGACCAAACTCCCTGCCTACTATTTCTGTACTGATTGCCATTTTTGCTTCCTTTCTGTTTGTGCAGCTTCTTGCTGCAATCGGTAAAAATCTTTGCGTATGAAGAGCAGCTTTGAGTGCTCTTTCAAGCTTACGAGAGAAGCTTCTTTTCGATCTTCAAACTACAGGTTCTTGGAAAAGAATCTACTATTTCTATAAACGAAGGCACCTTATAGGCAGCCATGTGCTCTTTGCAATAGGCAAGCACTTCATCCTGACTCAATGAGGCACCGGTCTGGGGCAAGACGAAGGCCTTGACCGCCTGATCTCTCATAGGGTCTTGTACACCTATAACTGCCGCTTCTTCGATGAGCGGATGCAAAACCAAGACATTTTCCAGCTCGGTAGTCGAGATATTTTGACCAGCTCGTTTAATCATGTTGACCTTGCGGTCTACAAAGTAAAACCAGCCCAGCTCATCTTGGTAACCCTTGTCATCGGTTCTGAGCCAGCCCTGGTCATCTAATACTCGCTGGGTCTCGGCCTTATCGTTGTAGTATCCCTTCATGATACTTCTGCCTGGCACGCCCTTTACGAGTATCTCCCCTACCTCGCCTGCTGGCACTTCTACGCCGTACTCATCAACAATCTTTGCTTCGTAGCCAAGCCCGACCCTGCCGATAGAAGGCCAGTTTCTCTTGCCCACTGGAGGGTCAGTAATGACCCAGCCTACCGACTCGGTGGAGCCGTAGGTATTCATGAGGTGGGTATGGTAGCGCTTTTCAAAGGCATCCTTCTCTTCAGTAGAAAGAGGCAAGAAGTAGAGGATTTCGCGCAGGCTATGCTCGCACTCCCAGGGTTTTGTGGGCTGTAGCAGGAGCGTGCGCACTATCATGGAGACAATCTGGGTAACCGTTGCACGATACGTACAAATTTGCTCCCAAAATCTACTTGCCGAGTACTTCTCTACAATGATGAGCGTAGCGCCGGCCAGCAACACCGGAGTAAGAGCAGCCAACTGGAAGTTGGAATGACAGGCTGGCATGGTGGAGAGGTAGCGGTCCGCCTGGGTGAGACTGAGCTGCCAGCATCCGTAATAGCCTGAAAATATCATGTTGGCATGGGTGAGCTCTACGCCCTTGGGACACGAGGTGGTGCCAGAAGTAAAGAGGATTTCTGCGGTGTCATCAGAGCTGAGGGGTCGTTGCTCCTTAAGCTTGGCTGGCTGCCCAGCACAAAGGCTCTCGAAGCTCTGTGCACCTTCGTTGCCCTTGAGCTGACCGTGGTTACTAAGCTGGCCGGGGTCTTTTGACTGCCGTGCAATCAAGAGACCTTGTGCAAACTCTCGGCCAGAAGAGACAATACTGCTATAGAGAGCTTCATACTTCTTCTCAATTATTGCGCATTCAATCTGGCAGGTGTCAAGCACATACTCGCACTCTTCTTGCAGATATTGTTCGTTGATAGGAACGGCAACCGCAGCAATCTTTGCAAGGCCAAAAAGGCACATTAAAAACTCTGGACAGGTTTGCATATGAATAGCAACCTTTTGGCCTGCTTTGATGCCCAAGCTCAAGAATAGATTGGCAGCTTTATTGATTTCTTCGTTGAAGCTGCCATAGCTATACTCGCAAATCGCTCCTTTGTGATCTTGAAATATCAGGAAGCTTTGCTCTGGACAGGAGGCGGCCAGATTGTCCCAAAGGCTCCTCAGGGTCTCGTTGCCTACTATGTCACACATCATGCCACCTCCTCTCGGTGTAAAGCTTTAAGTTGCTTACGGTCAACTGGTTAGTGCTTGCTTAGGCTAACTTCACTACGCCGTTACTGGCCAGCTGGCTTACCTGCTCGTTGCTATAGCCAAGGCCTGCGAGCACGTCTTGCGTGTCTTGCCCTTGTGCGGGCATGGGGCGCCACACCTGCCCGGGATTGTTCTTAAAGCGCGGAAATACGTTGAGCCCTTTGAATTCCTCGCCTTCCTGAGTCTGCCAATCCAGCCACACCTCGCGCGCCTTGTAGTGCTCATCTTGCACCAAATCGGGAAACTCCATGACGATTTGAGCAGCAATGCGGTTTGCTGCAAAGTCTGCTTCTATATCCTTGCGCCTGTGCGCAAGACAGTAGGCCTCGAGCTTTTCTTCAATCTCGATGGCGTGGGGATTCGAGAGCCAAAGTGCGCTGCAATCCTCGGGGATATGCTCTGTGCCCCAAAGGTCGCCCAGTCCGATGCACTCAAGCAGGTACTTGTTTTGAGAAACACCGTACACACAAAGCCCAATGAAGCCGTCTGAGCATTGGTATTCTCCAATGGCGCAGAGGTTTTGATTGCGAGCTCCGGGGCGCGGCCAGATAATGTCCTCATTGAGATAGTCGACGAGGTAATACTGCCCTATGGCCAACAGGGTCTCAAACATGGCGAGGTCGATACTCTCGCCCTTGCCGGTCTTTTCTGCACGATACAGGGCGGCCAGGGTGGCGCCGGTTATCATGAGAGTATTAAAGTAGTCGCCAGCATAGGGGCCAGGGTTCATTGGCTGAGCCGGTGTGCCGTTTTGACTCATGTAGCCGCTGTAGGCCATTACGGTAAGGTCGTAGGCTGCCCTTGTTACCATTGCGGGCTCGCCGCTTTGTCCAAAGCCAGAAACATGCACGATAACGAGTTTGGGGTTGATCTCCCAGAGCAGCTCATCGGTGATACCTTTTTTGGCATAGGTTCCGCCCTTGCTTGCCTCTATGAATATATCAGCATCCTTGAGCATTTTAAAGAGTACTTCTTTACCCTCTGGCGAGAAGTAGTCTAAGGCCACACTGCGCTGATTGCGGCGCTCGGCCTGCTTGACCCAGGCGGTGTCGCGAATTGTGTCGCCTGCGCCGGTGTTTTCGAGCCAGGTTACGTCTGCTCCCCAGTCGGCCATGATGCAACAGGCCTTCGGTACGGCCAGCTCTACTGCGGCATAAACGATCTTGACGCCGTCTAACACTCCAAAGCTTGGTTTATTTGTTTGCATGGTCATTGTTTCCATCTCCTTTATTCTCGCTTACGTTGTTTGCCTGCTGGAGGCTCTGACCTCAAGCAGGCATTAACGAAACTAAGCCATATACTTTCTCAATATGCCCTTGGCAACGGTGAGAATCATCATCTCATCGGTACCACCCGAAACGCGATCTACTCTCAGGTCGCGCCAAATGCGCTGAATGCGATGGTCACCTGCTACCGCTACTCCCGCCATAATCTGCATGGCATCATCTACTACAGAAAATGAGGCATTTGCGCAGTAGTATTTGCACATGGCTGCCTGGGCAGAAGTCATCTCGCCGGCGTCATAGGCACAAGCAGTTTCGTAAAGCATGTTCTTCATGGCGTTGAGCTTTATTGCCATCTCGCATATTTTGAGCTGATTGAGCTGAAAGCGGCCAATGGGCTTGCCAAACTGCTCGCGTTGGTTTGCATACTTAACGGCATCTTCAAAAGCGCAAAGCGCCATGCCATAGTCACTGGCACCCACCAAGAAGCGCTCAAAATCAAAGTCGCCTATGCCGCGCTTAAAGCCGTTGCCCTCGGTGCCAAAGATGTCCTTTTCTCCCAGTTCTACTTCGTTTAGGTAGACCTCGCAGCAGCTGTCCATGCGAAGCCCCAGCTTCTCGAGTGGCTCTAGCTTTACGCCGGGCAGGCTCAGGTCTACAAAGAACTCAGTAAAGCAGTCGTAGTTATCTGCATCGCGTGCCATGATGATCAAGTAAGGCACACCGGCTGCACTGGTGATGAAGGTCTTGTGACCGTTGAGGTAGATCTTGCCATCGCGGCGCTGGTAGGTGGTTTGCAGGCCACCAACATCGGAGCCAGCGCCTGGCTCGGTGCAGGCTGCGTTCCAGATCTGCTTACCGGTGCCCACATAGGCCATGACGGCATCGATTTGCTCTTGGGTGCCCTCGCGCAAGATAGTCTCAAAGCCGGGCAGTTGATACAGTACATAGGTGGGAGCTCCCAGGCGTCCCAGCTCTTCGTACATCGCAAGTAAGGTTACGAGGCCAAGCTCAAGTCCGCCGTGAGCCTCGGGTAGCATGATCTGATCAAAGCCGAGTTCGCAGATGGCTTCTGTCCAGCGGATGGGGTACTCGTGCTTGTTCTCGCACTCTGCAAAATATGCTTCCCAGTTTTCGCGCTGCATGAGTTCGTTGATGTTTTCTACAAAGAGCTGCTGTTCGTCGTTAAGTTTAAAATCCATTTTTGTTTCCTCCTGTTTGGTAGTTGCTGCTTCTTGCTATAAATCTCTTGTTGACTTTCCTGCTCTTGCACTGATGCACCGGGGTATCAGATGCCTTTTTGATACGGCGTATAGTGCACGCATATTGGTCAAGAAACATCGCATGAATACGATGAAATCGGATATACTAAAAAACTAGTGAGGGTCTATTCGAGTTTTGCAATGTTTTGTGGTGTTTTGTGGTGTTTTTTGCTCACAAACTCTCCGTGACATTACAGAGCACCAGTGTCCATAGCTCGCGCTTCAGGAGCTGGGGGCACGCTAAGTCAGGCGTTCAAGGAGGTAACAGAGTTGGCAGAACAAAAAGTACAATCGTCAAAGAGCGGTGCCTCTTCTTTAAGCCTTGTTTCCACACCAGCTAAATATATAGGCTTTGCGCTCGTGTTGGCATGGCACTATTGTCTGTGGTTTGTACCCCAGGTCTTTCACCACATAGGTTTGCTTGAAGACGGCGTTACCTTTACCTGGCTGGCAAACCTTGCAGCAACGGTGCTTGCACTTTTTTGTATAGCCAAGTTCATTGGCCGCAGGCGCCACCTTTCAAACTACCGTTGGCTCTACTTTGCCTCACCGCTTGTTGCCAGCGTAGCAACCCTGTTGCTTCTCGTGCACCCGGCCTCATTTTCGTCACTGGGTGTTGCGCTCTCGTTAAGCATAGTGCTTGGCGCAGCTGGAGCAGTCATGTGGATACTATGGGGAGAGCATTATGCCTCGGTTAAGGCCGGGTTTTCTATCAAGCATATAGGAACGGTATTTGGCCTGACCCTTATCACCACCATACTCATCAGCACTCTGCTGCCTGCCCTCCTCGCTTCGCTCTTTGTCATGTTGCTGCCTTTGGCATCTGGCATCTTGCTCTTACTGGCTATTGGCTTCAAAAAGAAGAACAAAGCGAGCTATCCTTGCCTGCTGCCAAAAAAGACTGCACGGGCTGGCCTCAGAAGCCTTGTGGTAGTAAGTGTGATTTGCTTTGTTGCCTCTGCCGCGTGCTACTTCTTAGCCGCCATCATACCGTGGGAGCTTTTGCCTCACCGCGAAGCAAGCTTTACCTACGGCATCATAGGGGGAGCCCTTCTCATGCTAATCATATCAGCCGCCTGCATCTTGGTGTTTAAGAAGATGAATGTGTTTAAGCTGCTTCCCTGGCTTTTAGTGGTTGAGGTGGTTGCCTTTACCCTCTTCCTCGTTGGTGAGGAATTCTACTACCCTTCGTTTTTGCTCGCACTGGCAGTTTGTGCAATCTTTGAGATCTTCCTTATCATGTACTTTGGCATCCTGACCTCAAAGGGCTATGTACCGCCAGCATGGGGCTTTTGCTTTAGCTGTGGTTTCATCAGAGCAGGCATCGTAGTGGGCAATTCTCTTGCGGTGAGTTATGAACAAAACCCCGTTCTCGCCCAAATTGCCACCCCAGAAACCTGCCTCATCTTCATAGGCTTGCTCACAGCTCTGTTGATTCCCTTAGTAAAGCAGCAATTCAGCATTGTCTCCCTCACTTCAGATCCAGTAGAGGCCAACGAGCTTCAAACTATTTGCCAAGAAGTTACCAAGGAGTTTAGTCTTTCAAAGCGCGAGTCCGAGATTCTCGTGCTCCTTGCCTCTGGCCACCGAGCCGAATCAATAGCCAAGAAGCTGGTGATATCTCCCTACACAGTCAATACCCACATCCGCCACATCTACGAAAAAACCCAAATAAACAAGCGCTCAGACCTCCTCAACTACATCAACATGCAAAGGTCTGACTACTAGTGCCCTGTAACACCTAAAGGTATACCAATCTGCTTGCTCATCTTCCGCATGGCTGCGTTGTCCTTATTAACGTTACGCCCAGTAGCGCTCAATCGTCCGCCTTGCCCTGCGAAAGATGCTCAGCTCATATTGGCAAACTTTTGGGTGTTACAGGGCAGCGGCGCATTGTATAACTACGCATTATATAACTGCGCATTGTATAACAAGAGTTATCCGTTTGCTTTTGATATACTGCCAAAACGTACCTGCTACTTCAATTTGTTTTGCACCTGCTTTTGAGCTCGGCAACCCTTGGGACGGGAGAACCTAATGAAAAACAAGATCAAGCAAATAGGCAAGCACGTGCTTTACGTTCTCTTCTCGAGCGCCCTTTATGGGCTGGCTCTTTACCTCGTGACCATCTGGTTGGCTGGATATTCTCTCCTCTGGGCCTATGTTGGAAACCTCGTGCTCATTATCTTTGCGTTGTGGTCAGACGAGTTTGCGATTAAGCAATTTAAATCCGCTATTACAACAAAAGAGGGTCGTGAAGCCTTGGAAAAGGATCGCTTCTTTTGGTTTTATGCAGACTCCTTTGTGTCGTACAAAACCGTGCTCTATTTATTTTACGTCGTGGTCTTGATTGCCTCTCAGGTTGCAGAGTTCTATCCAGATATATTCAGTGAGGAGGTGGCAAGCTTCTTATTAGCTAACCGTTTTAGCATATTAATCCTGCTTGCCTATGACATGCTCACTCAGCAGTTCTCAAAAGACAGGACAAGAGCGAAGGCTCTCTCAGAAGAGCTTAAGGCTCGCACAGCCGAGAGTACAGACGAAAAGTAAATTCGCTTACTCCCAAGAGCACGAGGGGTTACACATTTGTCTGTCGCATTTTGCGAAGCAAAGTGTTGCAGGTCTTCTTTGTAGACCTATGAGGTTCTGCAACATCGCTAGGCAATGCGCAGAATAATTATTAGCACGCAACACTACTCGTCAGGTGCCTGTCTGCGCTGTTTCTTCTTAAGAGCCTGGTGTCGCTTGTTTACCAGTCTGCGCTCAATAGAGGTACGACTCGGCTGAGTTGCTAGTCTGAGACGCGGCAGTTGATTCGCAGCCTCCAGGCGTCTTCGCAGCCTGGCTAGCGCTGCTCGTTTGTTCAATAACTGACTACGCTCTCGCCGTGCAACTACCATCAACCCACTGGGCTTATGAATGAGGCGTACTGCGCTGTCGGTGGTATTTACGCTTTGCCCGCCAGGCCCTGACCCGCGAAACACTTGCACGCGGCATTCGCGCAAGAGCTCTTCATCACTATCAGGAATCAAGTAGTTCATTGTTGCAGTATAACCGCAAGCACCCCAGCAACCCAGAGCAAACTTGAGGCAGTGTAATGCGCTATGCAAAGTACCGCGCAATGTACCATGCAATGCAGCGCTAACCCAGTCAGGTCTAGCCCAAATGCATCCAAAAAGGTAGATTTATCCTGCCTCGGATTTGCTGCTCTTTTATCGTTGGGCTAAAGCGCTGGTAAATGGCTTGCCAGAAGGTTGCAAGTTTTAGCTCTCACACAAAATCTACCTTTTTGGATGCATTTGGGCTAGAAGATGCTACAATCAAGCAATGGAACTCCTTATCAGTCATAAATCAGCCTTGGAGTATTGGCGTTTGCACGGCGCAGCAGGTATGAACTACACTAGCAAGCTCTGCAAAGGAGCTGCGCCTAGAAAAGCTCCCGTAGCATCTGAACTCAAGCTCGCGGAAGATAGAGGGCTTACCCTTCCTTTGGAGCTAATGGTTGGAGAGCCAGCAGCTGTAAGGAGGCTGCAAATGGCGCGCATGCATGTAGCGTCTTCAACTATGCCAGAGGGCAGCATCATTAGTGTTGGCGAGGGTCTTTACGTAGCTTCCCCTGAACTATGCTTCTTCCAGCTGGCTAACAGGCTGCCGCTCGCAAAACTCTTGCGCCTGGGTCTTGAGTTCTGTGGAACCTATACTCTGCCAGCAAACAATGCCGCTCAAGAGGATCCCGAGATGAAAGAAAAGGGTTTTAAAAACCGTCCTCCGTTGACCAGCGTTGAGAGACTCTCATCATTCCTGGCTCGCTCTGGAGGCACGTTAAATCAAAGGTATCTGCAAAGCGTCCTACGCTACATCGCCAACGGATCTGCCTCTCCGATGGAAAGCAGGCTCCTCATCGTGCTAGCTTTGCCTTATCGCCACGGCGGCTATGGCCTTCCGCTGCCGGAGCTGGACGCACCGGTAAAAACTGGCAGACCCACGAAGAGGAGCGAGAACAAGAAGAGCTTGAGCAAACTGAATAGAGACGAAAAAGACTACCGCTGCGATCTCTATTGGCGGAACAATAAGCTAGCGGTAGAATACGACAGTGACATATACCACCTGCTTCCTGCGCAAAAGACCAAAGACTCAAAGAAGAAGAACTACCTGCTTTCAAAAGGTATTCATGTTATTTCTGTGACAAGGCTGCAAATGCGTAGCGTTTTAGAAGTAGAAAGTGTTGCTATGCAGCTTTCTGCCTGCCTGGGCAAGCAGCTCAGGCACAAGAGGAGCGCCAAGTGGCTTGAGAAGCATATGCAGCTGCGCAGGCAGCTGGGAATCTAGGCGCTTTCCCAAGTGTAGATGACATCAGAAAAATCGCAGCCTTCAAGCGCCTTTGGGGCAATGATGAAGTTGGCAATGTAGCCTTCTACCCACAAAGCCTGCTCATCGCCATCGATTTGCAGCAGCAACACTGAGTGATTTGAGTGTATAGTCCCTCCCCCAAAGCGAGGATCGCTTTGCGTAAAGTATGGGTATCCGCCCACTCGGCAGCCTCTTCTTTCTAACATCCCTTGCATAAGGATTATCAGATCTTTCTCTTTATACTTGTCTATGAGGGATTGCCACATGGGCGATGGCTTAAGGATGTTTTTCTTAAAGTCCTTCCATCCATAGTCATAGGGCTGTATGGGCATAAGGCTCTGCTCCATCTCGAGTGCAAACTCACCTTTAAAGGGAAAGTTCGAATCCTCACCAATAGAATCGGGAGGGCTTCCCAGAAGCGATTTGTCCGTAATTACCTCAGGATGGTAGACCGCTCTCCAGGCTCTTTGTTCGGTGGGGTTGCCAAAATCTGCTCCAAATGGATCTGGACCCTCCCTAGAAGGAAGATAAAACTGAAGCATGCCTTTTTGCGGAAAGCCTGGCAGGGGCGGGAGCTCGGCCAAGTTAAGCTGGCAGAGAAGCTTTAGTGCCTGCGCCTTTCTTCTAATGCCCTTTTCGTGCGGATACTCAAACCCTGGTGGCAGATAGGGCGCTCCCCCAAACTTGCTTTCAAAGATGCCCGTGGATCTTCTTACTGGAGTAAGTTTGACGCAGGGCACTTCTTTTTGCTTAAGGAGATCCTTCATTGCTTCAATCTCTCGTGGCTCAAGCTCTGGAAGATCTTTGCCTGTGCTCGAGTCATATTTTCTTCGGTTAAGCAGAGAGGTCAAGGAGAAAGCCGCCCCTAAAACTGCAATAGTCAACATAAAGATAATCCACTCTCGTTCCAAAAGCGCTTGAGGCCCATCTGAAAAAACTATAATGAGGGTTAATGCCATCATGAGAAGCAAGGTTCCTATGAGAATCTTCATCTTGTTTTCCTTTCTGGCTCCAAGGTGTCAGCAGGGCTCAAATGTTTAGTAGCAATCCCAAGTATAGTAGACTTCGTTCGCTTGATGTGGAGGAGCCATGAGCAGGGTCTCATCCATAATAATCGCATGAAGTTGACAGGGGGACTGTGTGAAAAGTCGCGATGGGCAGTGGGGACGTGAGGAGACAGAAGGGGGATGTCAGCTTCCCTCTGTCCCAGAATCGGCTTATGTTACAACCCCTTCATGCCTTCTGTTTGGCGGGATGGTCAAAACCTGCCCTCTTGTTTCTTAGCTTCACTTTTGCCACTTGAACCTTGCTGCCTATGGTGTAAGATTGTAGGTGTCTGTGCACGCTCATGCACAATGCCAACATCGAGGTAGAAGGTAGGGTAAAGTTATGGGATTATTTAAAAAAAACATTTCAGAGGAAGAACAGCTGGCGCGTCAGCTCAAAAAAGAAAGCGATGACGTATACCGTCGCAAACACAAGCCGGGGCCTCTCAAATTTTCCAGCGGCACAGCCACCGACCCAGTTTTTGTGAGACAAATTGAGCCAGGGTGCAGAAACACAATCAGTTTTTTGATCGAATTAAATGTTGCTCAGTTATATATCGCTAGAGGAAAGCGGGTGCTTCCCGATATTGTGGAATTGCACTTCGTCTATATTCCAAACAGGAGAGGAATTATTCTTTCCGGCACACAGGCTCACGGCACTGTTCACTCCTTCATACCTGGCATCGGAAAAGTAATGATGGAAGTCGAAGATTCCGTTCTGGAGCACGATGTATGGCCCCATGTTGTTCGTGCATGGATTGGCAAGGCATACTATTCGGATGGGAGCGTCTGGGAAAACCCCAACGCCCAAAGTGAGGGCAAAAAGCTCTTTGACGAAATAAAAAAGCACTGGGAAATCCTAAAAGACAAGCAATAAACTCAAGTGTGTCAGCTGTTGGCACGTTTGTTATAGAGCCATTAGTATTAATCAGGTAGCACAAAACCACATAGATTGCCCGGTGCACACCGCAGTACATGAGTACTCCAGGGCAACAGGTATTTTAGGAGAGAACTATGGCAATTTTTGGTAAGCGTAAGAATAAGAAGTATATGTCCCAAGCAAGCGCCGAGCAAGTCCAGCCAACTGGACAAGCCAGTCCCGAACAAGTCCAGCCGATTGAACAAGCCAGCCAAAACCCCTACAAGCCTTATGAGAATCTGGCTCAGAGTGCCCCGCAGCAAAGCAGCAGAGAGCTGACGTTTGTACGTCAAGCCAGGGGGGACGACATTCCTCGAAAGGCGCAAAGAGTTTATCTTTGTTGGGACTTAGTCGATAGCGCAAAGCGCAACACATTGGCAGCGGATATTTTATCGCATGATGCTGGAATCGACTGCGTCGTTACCTTTATCGACGAAGAGCCAAATGAAACTGATAGCAAGGTCCTCCAAAACGAGCTCTTTGATACACAGGCCCTTATCCTCTGTGTTTCTACTGAGATTTTGGAGAGCTGGAAGAAGGGTCGGGCACCTGTCGAATACACTCTTGCAAGAGAGCTTGGTATGCCTATTCTTCCCGTTGTGTGTGACGAGCGTTTGTTTGCGCAGTTCACTGATTTGGCTGGAGCCATTCATGGAATCGCCATGACCGACATCGAGTATCGCGCTAAATTGCAAGACCAGTTGCAGGCACTTCTTGCCTCAGAATCGCTGATTGAAGACATCACTACAAAAGCCTTTACGGCAAACCTGTTTCTCAGCTACCGCAAAAAAGATATAGCCGCTGCCCGTAGCTTTATGAGAGCTTTTTATGACGTTGATGACTTTAGGTCTATTGCCATTTGGTATGACAACTTCCTCACAGCAGGCAGAATTTTTGACGAGGAAATAAGAGACTCTATTGATAAGAGCGATGCCTTTGTCTTGCTGGTTACGCCGCATTTACAGGAGTCAGGAAACTATGTTCTTGCAGAAGAGTATCCCTATGCAGTAGATAATAACAAGCTTCTCCTGGGCGTAGAAGCCGTGTCTACACAAAAAACGGAGTTTTTGAGCTGTTACCCTACAGTTACTAATTACGCACCCCTTGCTGCGCACGAAAGCCTGTTTCGCTCTGCTTTGCCCGATAGCTCCTTCCTCGCCAGCTATGACTCCGAACAAAGCTACCTACTTGGCATGGCCTTTATGAAGGGCGTGCTGGTTGAGAGAAATATCGAGCGTTCTATTGCAATGCTTTCGCTTTCGGCAGAGGGTAACTCGATGATTTCGCTTAAAGCTGCTAGCCAGTTATCGGATATGTTTGAATTTGGCTTCATGGTGGACTGTCACTTGGAAGAGGCGCTCAAGTGGCAAACACGAGCAGTCGAGCTAGCGGAGACTGCCTGTGGACCAGAACACACACAAACGGCAAAGGCCTACAACAATCTCGCTGTGCTCCAAGAAAAGAGAGGCAATCTAACAAGTGCGCTTAAGTGGCAACTCAAGGATATTGCCATCAGCGAAAAGGTTCACGGCAAGCAACATCCCGATACTGCTATTTCTTACAACAATATTGCTTTGGTTTACCAAAAACTAGGAGAATACGAAAAGGCATTGGAGTATCACAGTAAGGCTCTGCATATTCGAGAAGAAACGCTGGGCTCGAAACATGTGCACACCGCTACATCATTAAACAACCTGGCACTGTTGTATCAGCAGACGGGAGCTTATGATAAAGCGCTCGAGAACTTTCAGAAAGCACTTTTGGTGTTTGAAGGTGCCTATGGCGCCAAGCACCCAGAAACTGCAATGGCTTACAGCAACCTCGGAGCTCTCTTTACCAAGCTGGGAGACTATGACAAGGCCGAAGAAATGTGCGGCAAGGCTGTTGATACGATGGAAGAGCTTGCAGGGCTGGCACACCCGTATACGGCTATCGCATCTAATGGGCTGGCAGGAGTCTACGAAAAGAGAGGCGAGCACCAAAGAGCACTGGAGCTATGCAAAAAATCTTTGGTTTGCCTAGAGCCTGTGTTGGGCGAGTCGCATCCCGATGTAGCCACTCTTTACAACAATGTTGGCATGCTCTATAACAAAGCCGGCAAATACGACGAAGCGCTTACCATGTGCAGAAAATCGATAGAGCTCAGCAAAGACCTTGGGGAGTCCAAAAAGCCGTGGACTGTTTCTGCTTTCAATACCTTAGGCAGCATTTACTTGAATAAGGGTGACTATTCTGGTGCCCTTGAGATGTTTGAGAGGGCAAAAGAAATTGGACAAAGGAGCTTTGACTCCACACATCCTGACTTTGTCATGATATGCAATAACATAGCCATAGTCTACAAAATGACAGGCAGCTTTGACAAAGCTTTTGACATGCTAGGCCAGGCATTGGACATAAGCGAGCGTGTGCATGGCAGCGAACACCCTGATACTGCAACTACCTACAACAACCTCGGCGTGTTATATCGCGATACGGGCAAGTATGGCAAGGCGCTGGAAATGTACGAACGAGCTTTAGGCATACGCAGAGAAGTGCTGGGAGCAGAGCACCCTGAAACAGGCTCTGTCTATAACAACATTGGCATTGTGCAGCACCAGATAGGTAATTATGAGGCGGCTGTTGGTATGTGCGAAAAGTCGCTTGATATTTTGGAAAAAACGCTCGGCACTGACCACCCTGACACAGCAGCATCATACAGCACGCTTGGCCTGCTGTACGACAAAACAGGACAAAGAGATAAAGCACTCGAACTGTGCAAAAAGGCTGTAGACGTCAGTGAGCGTATTCTTGGCAAAGACCATCCTGCCACCGCAAGAGCATACAACAACATCGCAATTGTGTATGCAAATGCCGGTAGCTCAGGCACTGCGCTTGAAATGCTGGTAAATGCTTTGAGGATATGGATGAGGGTGTATGGTCCGGATCATCCCGACACCCAAGCTGCATTTAGTAATACAGCCGGTATGTTTATGCAGAGTGGAAAATCCAAAGAAGAGTTATACCAATGGCTCGAAATGCAAGGAGTGTGATGACAGCGCAGCTTGCACGTGTGGCTGTTTGCGTCAAGACTTTTTTTGAGATAGGGAAAGGAGACGGACATGGGTCTATTCAGCTCAATCAGGGAGATGCAGGAAGAAAGAGCAGTGAAGAAAACAATCAGGGGCTACTATGAATCTGTCAAAAACGAGCAGATTATTTCTGGTAAGAACGCCTTTAGTCAGCATAAGTTTCATCATAGTTGGACAGAGCAAGAAAAGCTGGCCTTTATGTTTTGTGTTCGACTCGCAAAACTTATGACGGGATTTTTGGGCAACCCTCACAAAGACTACCTTACCCATAAAAACTATGTCACTGGTGTTATCGAGAATGGAACTGACCATAGCTTTGCTATTGCAGTTATGTATTCTTGGGTGCCTTTTTCAGATATGAATCAGAAAATTACCTGGGCAATCTATGATCTTGCAAGACGCGCTGTAGTTGCACGTCCACAAGGCTCTAACCATATTGATCCAGTCGAGCTGCCCATAATATGGGATCATTACTTGAATGGAGATCATTACTTGAATGGAGGAAGTCTTTAATTGATTCCAGCTTTAGGCACATTTAGAGAGGAAACGCTATACGATGAAAAAGATGCATGGTTTTATTAAGGAATGTTTTGATGGCTTTTTGGCAGATAGTTGCATTGATGGCATACAGTACCTTTGGGCGTCGCTGGATGAGTTTTTGACAAGCGAAACCAAGGAAAAAGCGTTTGCCGTATATGAAAGCTTCTTTGATTGCTTTCGTATCAACCTTGAGGGCGGCAGTTTTGTTGACCTGCTTGATGTGCTGCACTCCTATGAAGAGCAATCATCGGTGCTATTAGACAAGCAACGCGATCACTTGATTCATTCGGTTAATGTGTTCGTGCTTGGCCTTGCAGTATATGCTAGAAACGAGCACTTTCGCACCTATACCGATGAAAGAGCCAATGCCATTTCTTATGAAGGCGCGCTTGCTCATGCGGCAGAGGAATTCCTCTATCGCTGGGGGCTCGCTGCCCTGCTGCACGATGTGGGCTATCCTGTAGAAATTATCAACAACCAATTGAGGAAGTTCATTGCCTTCATCAGTCAAACCACTAAAGATGCCAATGCTCACCCCTTCCTGGATTATTATGATTTTCGCACAATTGACAGTATTGACGAAATTCTTTATAAATCGGCTTTTACCAAAACGTTTGTTGAGTCGCTACCAGCCGAAATTGAACTTGATGCTCTTAAGCCAACGGATCTGTTGGCATATAATTACCATAATCTTCTCGGCGTGTCGTTTGCTCAAGTCCAAGATGCAATCAATACTTTTTTACCCACAATGCAAAAGATTGGTTTTGTAGATCACGGCTTTTATAGTGCACTTGTTTTGCTTAAATGGTATGGATATTTGATTCAGAGAAGCGGTCTGCCAGCAGATGTTTTATATAATCCTGTGCTCGAATCTGCTGGTGCCATCTTCTTGCACAACTATTACCGCAATGTGCTAATGAAGCCACCTTTTTCTTTAGGCCCACTCTCGGCAGGTGATCACCCCATTGGCTACTTGCTCATTTTATGCGACGAGTTACAAGAGTGGAACCGAACAGCTTACGGCATAAAAGATAAGTTGAAAGTTTTAGCAGAAGCGAGCAGCGTAGACATCAACAACGAGTCAATGAGCGTGCATTATCTCACGTCAGAGGGAATCATGTCAGAGACCTTTGGGGCAGATAAGGCCAGCTCCCTGCGCAAAGTGCTCAACATCCCAGAGGTATTCTCGCAAGATATCAAAATTACACAAACCACCAGCTCAGAGCTGTATCTCAAAGAAATTGCCCAAAAAGACGAGCTCATTGCACGACCCTTGCTCTCCAACCTTGAAGCAATGGCACAAATCATTCACGCTCGCTATGTTAATAAGCGCGTTGCCGATAACATGAGCGTGGATTACCCTACATGGGAGGACTTGCCTGACACTCTCAAGTATTCCAATATCAGACAGGCTCGCAGTGTGTATGGCAAGCTCGCCCAGTACGGGTTCTTTGTGTCCGATAAGCCAATCGAAGATGCTGTTGAGGTTGCCGGGTTTTTGCCAGAGCAAATCGAGGCACTTGCTCGTGACGAACACGACGAATGGGTTGCCGAGCGCCTGGCCAACGGCTGGACTCATGGCGAGCGAGATGCCAATAAGAAGCAAAGCCCCTACCTTATTCCCTACGCAGCACTTACAGAAGAGATCAAGGACTATGACCGAAGCGCCGTGAGAGGGATTTTTCCCATGCTCAAGCAACTAGGCCTGCACGTATATAAAAAGTAGCCTCAATAGCTTCAAGACAAATGGAGTATGCTGGACAGAAGAAGAACACCAGAGGTACTTGGCTAAAAACCCAGGCGGCTACTGTCACATAGGTAGAGAGCTGTTTGGAAAAGCGCTTACCGCTGTAGACCCCTCAAGAACGTGAGGCCTTTAAAGCTCTATGACCAACAAACATCAGATTAAAAAAGGGCCACTGGTTGTAGCCTTGATGATGATTGCTTTCTTGGTTGCTATGGAGAGCACTGTCGTTGTTTTGGCAACGCCAATCATTGCTAGAGACCTGGCGGGCTTTGAACTCATGAGCCTGGTCTTTTCCAGCTATCTTGTAGCCTGCGCCATAACGACTCCAATCTTTGGGCGCCTGGCCGACCGCTATGGGCGAAAGCCCATGCTCTTTATTGGAATTGTCATCTTTGTCATTGGTTGCTTGCTTTGTGGCCTGGCTCAAAACATGATAATGCTCATTGCCTACCGGGCAGTAAAAGGACTGGGCGCTGGCGCGATTTTCAATCTTGCCTATACGATTATCGGCGACGTGTTTCCGGTTGAGAAGCGTGCGGCCATCCTGGGAGCGCTCAGTGCAGTTTGGGGAGTGGCCGGAGTAGCCGGGCCAGTCATCGGAGGCTTTCTCATCGAGGCCTTCTCGTGGCAAGCCGTCTTCTTTGTAGGCATTCCCATTGGTATCGTGAGTCTATTGCTCTTGAGCTTTTCGCTCAAGGAAAACTTTACTCCTCCCACCTATAAGCGCAAGCTGGATCATTGGGCTGGCATTATCACACGCTTGTCGATCTTTACCAACTGCATTGCCTTTGTCACCTGCATCATCTTGTTAGGGATAGACGTCTACATCATGCTCTATCTGCAAGACGTATTAGGGCAGGCGCCCTTGATTGCAGGACTTGCGGTTTTGCCCATGTCGTTTTCGTGGCTTGCCGCCTCATACTTCAGTGGAAAGCTCGCTATTCGCTTTGGTGGCAAGGCGGTGCTCATTTCCTCAGCCATTATCCAAGTCGTAGCAGGGGCACTACTGGTTACACTTGACCAAAACAGCTCTCTTTACCTGGCCATTTTCTATGCCTTTCTTACCGGCTTTGGCTTGGGCGGCCTGCTCACCGTAAGCACCATTATCATCCAGGAATCCGTAGGCTATGAGAAGCGGGGAACAGCAGTAGGCATCAACAGCCTGGTTAAAACCATAGGACAGGCTGTGGGGGTCTCTGGCTTGGGTATTGCGCTTAACGTGTATCTTGCTGGGTTCTTTGCCAATGCCGGTCACGGTGATTTAGACACCAGCAATCTGCTGCAGGGAGGCACATCTGATGCACTAGGAGGCACAGTTGATGCACTGGTGAGCGAAGAGATGGTTGCCTTTGCACTGGACAGCGGCATAGACCTGCTCTTCATTATCATGCTGGCCTTAAGCATTGCCACCGTTGTGCTTGCCCTCCTCATGCCCCGCGTACAGCTGGGCTGCCATCGGGAGTGACAAGAGAGCGAGTGTGACAGGAGGTCGGGGTGTTATTGGCATGCTACTTGGCATATATCATCAAGACCCCGGTCTTCTAGCAGACCAGGGTCTCGGTAACAAATAATGTCCTCTCTGCGCCAGCGCTTGGTGCCTGCCCTTTTGCACATCAACACGTCAACGCATCAACGATACTCTTCTTACAGTCTGTAAAGAGCCCGTACTTGGCCAGTTTGTCACCTCTTATGGGGGTGTCAAGGGAGCATTTCCCCTGATACCCTCTGGCATACAGGTCACTCTGCGGCTTTGAAGTTGTAGAGGGGTTTGATGGTTTTGATGACGTGCGCCGTGTCGCTGATATGAGTGAGGATTTCCTTCATCGGCTTATAAGCAAAGGGTGCCTCGTCAATCGTGCTTTTATTGACTGTGGACGAGTAGATGCCCTGCATGGACTTTTGAAACTGGGTGAGAGTGATGGCACCTTTAGCCGCGGTGCGGCTCATAATGCGACCAGCACCATGCGGTGCCGAGTAATTCCAGTCTTCGTTGCCCTTGCCCAGGCAGATGAGGCTGCCATCGCGCATGTTCATGGGAATAAGCACCCGCTCGCCGGCGCGCGCCGAGATGGCACCCTTGCGCAAAATCATGGAGTCGAGGTCGATGTAATTGTGCACGGTGGTAAACTGCTCGGCAATCTTGAACTTCATGCGCTTTTCGAGCTCTTTGACTATGGCTTTGCGGTTGATGTCAGCGTAGCGCTGAACGAGCGCCATATCGTGCAAATAGTCCTCAAGAGGCTGTCCTTCCAGATAAGCAAGCGCCTTTTCTGCGCCCTTGCCTTTGATGCCCAGCGCACGAGCAGCAGTATTTTGATAGTGCTCGCACACCTGCTTGCCGAGATTGCGGCTTCCGGAGTGCACAACGAGGTAGAGTTGCTCTTCTTCATCAGCACCTAGCTCAATAAAGTGATTGCCGCCGCCAAGCGTTCCAATGGAGAGCACCGCTCGCTTTAAGTCAACATGCTTGGCGCAACGCAGCTCATCCAAGTTGATGTGCTCATTGTAATGGTGGGGCATTTGGCGAGTCTTGAAGCCTGAGGGAATGTATTGATGAATAGCTTTGTCGAGCTGTCCGAGCTCTATACGTTTGTCACTCAAGAGTACGGTCTCCATACCACAACCTATATCCACTCCCACTAAGTTGGGCACGACCTTGTTGCTGATTGTCATAGTAGTGCCAATGGTGCAGCCCATGCCTGCGTGCGCATCAGGCATAACCCTGATTTTACTGCCCGTTACAAAGGGCTGATCGAGCAAGTGCTCAATTTGTGCAAGCGTACTCTTTTCAACAGTATCGGTAAAGACCTTGGCGATGTTGTAGATTCCCTTGAGTTCTATCAACGCCAATACTAATCCTCCAGGGAGTCTTCTGGCTTGGTAAAGACCTCGGAGGTCATTTTAGTGGCTACGGGGGCATACTCGGGCTTCATGATGAGGCTTTGAGCCTTAGGCGGACAAGAGCGCACGCAGGCGCCGCATTGCACGCACGAAAAGCGGTCGATGGTCCAGGTGCGAGCCTCTTTGTCCACGCCCAGCGCACCAGCAGGACAGGCCTTCTCGCATATCGAGCAGATGATGCACTTTTCCATGTCGTTATATACATGACCTCTGGTGCGCTCGGTATACACTATCGGCTCATGAGGATAGCGCTTGGTTACCGGCTTGCTAAAAAGGTTTTTGAGGGCCATGCCCGTAATTATGTATCCCATTATCGCTCCGCACAACTAATACAGGGGTCTATTGTCAAAATGTTTAAGGGCACATCGGCAAGATCGCAGCCCTGAAGCGTATGTGCCATGCCGGCAACGTTCATGAACGTAGGCGTTCTGATTCTAAAGCGCTCCAAGAATTTGGTTCCATTGCCCTTGGCGTAATAGAAACACTCACCGCGCGGCTGCTCAAAACGCATGACCGCACGAGAGCCTGCTGCTGGAGAGCCCTTGACCTTGATCATGACCTCGCCGCTCGGCATCTTTTGTACGATTTCCTTGATGATATTTATGGACTGAAACACCTCATCGGCACGCACCTTACAACGTCCATAACCGTCGCACTCATCAGAAACCACCGGCTCAAAGCTCTCAAGAAAGCCGTAGCCTCCGTAGCCAAACATTCGAATATCTTCGGCAATGCCCGATGCACGAGCAAAGGGGCCCACCACGCCAAAGCCCTCGGCTTCTTCTTTTGTGAGAATGCCCACGCCACGCAAACGGCTCGCCACCGACTTATCCTTGAGGAAGGTCTTGCAGAGCACCTTGTACTCGCGCATCATGCCTTCGAGCACCTCGACGATTCCCTTGAGCTCATCATCAGCAATGTCATGGTTAACTCCGCCCACGTTGCAGGCGCTCAAGATGACGCGACCGCCGGTGGTGCGCTCAAAAATGTCAAGCACTCGCTCGCGCAGGCGCCAGCACTGCATAAAGAGATTCTCAAAGCCAAAGGCATCGGCCAAAAGCCCGAGCCACAGCAGATGGCTGTGCACCCTGGAGAGCTCATGCCATACAACGCGCAGCCCCAAGGCTCGCGGCGGAACTTCTATTTCCATGAGCGCTTCTATGGTCTCGGAGTATCCCAGGCTGTGCCCAAAGGCGCAGATGCCGCAGATGCGTTCGGTAATGTAGACGTAGCTCTTGTAGTCGCGCTTTTCTACGAGCTTCTCGAGTCCACGGTGTATAAAGCCAATCTGAGGAATAGCCTCAACGACCTTCTCGTCTTCTATGACCAAGTCCAGGTGAATAGGCTCGGGCAATACGGGATGATGCGGGCCAAAGGGGATGACAGTACGCTCAGCCATTAGCCACCTCCTCATCACTCACAGGCACTGGGTGTGGCTCATCACTCGCAGGTGCTCGCTGCTCCAATTCATCGGCCGGAGCTGCTTGCAGAATATCGCTTGCAGGTGCTCGCTGCTCCTCAGCAAGGAACTGCTCGGCTGCCAAAGAGCTGGGGTTCATAGGAGTAGGCACGCTCGTTGGGTAAAACTTGCCACCAAAATCAAGAATCGTACCCTCAAAGATAACACCGTAAAGATCGTGCGTTTCGTTCTCGCCTACAAAGGCACTGGGAAACAGGGGGCTAACCGCGGGCACCTTCTCGCCTTTCTTAACGAGAAACAAGAGATTCTCCAGCTCCTGACCTTTGGCAAAAGAACAAATAATCTCCACCTCGTTGCCTACGGTAGAACCATTGAGATTGGAAAAACGCCAACCACTTTCCTTATAGCTCTTGACTCGATGAGCAAACTCGTCGAGCGAAATTTCAATGTACTCCTGTACTTCCATATTATTGCTCCTCCTGAGCTTCTTTTGCCAAGGCCTCATTTGCCTGAGCTTCTTTTGCTGCGAGCTCAAGACTCTCTTGAGCCTGGCTCACTGCGCCTCTCCAGCCTTGCGCTACGCTCTTGCCCTCCACCAGCTTCTTTGCCACGGTGGGCAGCTCAGGCAGCTCGGGAGTCACCAGCTTGCCTTCTGCCAGCAAAGCACGCTTTTCTTCCAGAATGCCCAGACCCGCAACCACTGCGTCAATGAGCGTTTCGGGGCGCACGGCACAGCCAGGGGCATAGGCGTCTACGGGAATAGCCACATCAACGCCTCCCAAAGTGTTGTAACACTCTTTAAATACACCGCCGGTGCAAGCACAGATACCACAGGCAACAACCACCTTGGGCTCAAGCATCTGCTCATAGAGCTGGCGAACTACCGGCACCTGTCTGTCATTAACGCTGCCGGTAATGAGAAACACATCGGCATGCTTGGGGTTGCCCGTGTTGATGATGCCAAAGCGCTCAACATCATACAGCGGGGTAAGCGCGGCCAACACCTCGATGTCGCAGCCATTGCAGCTTGACGCATCATAGTGTAAAACCCACGGTGACTTAGTAGTAGCAGACATGCACACTCCTCAAAACTCAGAAGACCAACTGTATCAAGGCAAGCAGCCCCAAGTTTGCCACGGCGCAAATAAGCGTAACGATCCAGCTCCAGCGCAGCATAGGCTGCCACTTGACTCGCGCAAAGCTGTTATCAATGACAATCTCCAAGAAGTAGACCGCCAGTGCAACGACTACCGCAATGGGCAAGGCCAGCGGGTGAATCCACATAAAGAAGAGTCCCACATAGCCCAAGAAGAGTACGTTTTCATACCAATGGGTAATCTCCACAATGGCAAGATTCCTGCCACTCATCTCGGTAGTAATTCCCTTGACCAGCTCTTGGTGAGCATGATGCGAGTAGCTCAAATCAAAGGGCGATTTGCGCAGCTTAATCGTGATAATAAAGAGCAACCCAAAAAAGATAAGCGGAAGTGTTATGACGAGGGGAAGATCCAACTCCAGCACAGCAGAGGTATTAAAGCTGCTGGTTACCAGGAAGAAGAAAACCGACATCAAAATAATCATTGGTTCGTAGGAGAGCACCTGGATGATCTCGCGCTGGGCTCCCATTTCTGCATAAGGGCTGCGCGTGGAGTAGGCAGCCACAACAAAGAGCAGCGTTGATAACAGGAGTAAAAACACCACCATCAAGAGATTGCCGCCGGCAAAGAAGATGGTTCCCGAGAGTATGGCAAAGATGAGCGCAAGCACCAGATAATACCCCTGGTATTGATTAAGGCTGCGCTTTTCCTTGGCCAGAAGCTTACGAACATCATAGTAGGGCTGCAAAAGGGGTGGGCCAACGCGCCCCTGCATACGCGCAGTGATGATGCGATCTACGCCACATATAAGGCAGCCTAACACCGGGGCCAGTATTGTGAACGCCGCAAGGGCAATTGTAAAGCTCAGCAGTGTCATAGCATCATCAACTCCTGCACAATTCCGAGAATAAAGAAGAGGGCCATCACCGCAGCAATCATTATGGTTGCCTGCCTGCCTATGGCACCCTCGCCAAATATCTTGTCCATGTACCAGTTACGTTGTCCTGCCAAAGCCACCTCGCCCAAAGAGTTTTGGTAGCTGCGATCTTCGCTACTGGTGCCCACGCCCGCAAGGTAGACCGTGTCGTTGGGAGTAGGACGCTTCCTGATTAATTGCACCGCCAGTAAGGCAAGCATGGCCATAAAGATGATGCTCATGATGATGAGATTGTCCGAGCCCAATACATTAGTGGCCGACTCCCACATACTTGAGCCCAGCGCCAAGCCGGTGCCCATTAAGTAGGGAACAACAAAGAACTCCGATAAATAGGGAAGCCCCAGCGTAGTGATAACCAACAAGAAGGCCAAAAGCGTAAGAGAGAAGAGCTCGTCTTTTGCAGCTCTCACAACTCCCTTGAGATCTGGCTTGCCAATGGCCAATACCTTGCCCAACCACTTGGCCCACACCACAAAGGTCATAGCAGAGCCAAAGGCAAGAATGAACAAGAGCTCAAAATGCCCGCTTTGGGCTATGGAAACAATGGTTGCCCACTTGCTTACCAGCATGCCAAAGGGCGCAATGAACATTGCCATCATGCCCAGCGCCAAGCAGGAAGCTATCCAGGGCATGCGCACAAAGATGTTGTCGAGGCGTTCGATGTCGCGACTGCCCAGATGGTGCTCGGCCGTGCCCACGCAGCAGAAGAGCAATGCCTTGGCCGCAGCATGAAATACCAGGAGGAATATGCCCGCCCAAGCAGCCTCGGGGGTGCCAATGCCTGCGCAACAGGCAATGAGCCCCAGGTTGGCCACCGTGGAGTAGGCCAGCACCCGCTTGGCATTGGACTGAGAAATACTGAGCGCTGTACAGCCAAGGAAGGTGAGACCTCCAATGATAAGCACAAAAGAACCGGGGATGGTCCAACCCAAAGCAGGGGCAAGTTTAAGCAGGATATATACGCCCGCCTTGACCATGGTTGCGGAGTGGAGCAGGGCGCTCACCGGCGTAGGTGCCACCATGGCTCCAAGCAACCAGCTCTGGAAGGGCATTTGAGCAGCCTTGGTCATGCAGGCAAAGGCGATGAGCATGACGGGCAATACCAACACGCCGCCTGCCGCTGTAGACACAAGCACATCCAGCTCAAAGACGGGCGTGGCGCCGCTTGCCAGCAAGATAAGAGCCAGCGTAAAGGCCACACCTCCCGATACGTTGATGGCGGCAGCTCTAAAGGAGTTTTTGGTTGCCTCCGCTGTACGGGTGTACCCGATGAGAACAAAGGAGCAAAGCGTGAGCACTTCCCAGCCAGCCAAAAGCCAAGACAGTCGGTTGCAAAAGACGACGGCAAACATCGCTCCAAGGAATAAGAAGAGGATGGCAAAGAAGATATGACGCCTGTCGCGCGTAAGCCTGAGAGCCTCTTTGACGAGAGAGGGATCCTTGGTTGCCAGGCTCTGCGCCTCATGATTGAGGTGGTCTTGATGGTCGCGCATATAGCTGAGCGCATACACGCAGATGCCACCACCGATAAAGGCTATGATGAGCGCCATGATGATGGCAAACTGATCTACGTATAGATCGGCCTGAATCGCAACATCGGGGTAGAGCGCCAGCTCGTAAAACAGCACAAGTGCTGCCTGGATGCCCGCTAGCGCTAGAACCAGGCGGTTCGAATCCCTGATGCCGCGATAGATGATATACACGCAGCAGGCAAGCGAAGTGCCCAAGGTGACATAATGCAGGTTATCTGCAAAGGGAACTACAAATCCTTCTGGAGACGCAAGATACCCAAGGGTAAGAAGAACCGCCAAAGCAGACATGAGCACTACCGAGGTAATGACCAGGACTGTCCTGACGGTATCGTTGCGCAGCACTAACAAAAGCAGTGCGGTAACCAGGGGGATACCTATAAGTGCAGCAATAATTTCCAATTCCATCTTCCTTCAACGACTGGAGAGCCAAGGTGCAACTCATCTGGATCAAACACTTCTTTTGCTCAATAACACCATGAAATAAGTAACAGAAGGGGAACAACAAGGTCATTATAAAGGAAACTTTCTAAAGAACCAGTACTAACCCGCAAGCGCACATTTTTACCCGAAGACAGGCTGAATTGCCACTAAGGAATTCACTATTGAGCCACTGGCGCATATTATTCACTCCCCAAGATCTCACGCCCTCCCAGCCTCTTCTTTTTTCATTGAAATCAACGAGATCAATGATGTTTCTTGTAATGACCAGTACGCGGTTGTCCTCAACATCAAGCACCCGCCACTCCAAGTCTTTTGAAAAACGTCTCAGCCAGTTATCAGTTAAGCGAACAGTGCCAAGGGTAATGATGTCTTCTGCAGAAACGTCATCAAGAATAGAGGCATCAAATAGCTTGTGTGTAACTGAGCTACAGCCGCTAAAAACACTATTCGGTGCTGTCAGTGCTCCCCCAACAGCGCCTAATTGTAAAAACCTTCTTCGGCTCATGTTCCTTCCTATAGGTTCGCTGCTCTTTTGCATGATTATTGAACCCAATCCTTTCTTTTTTCCAGCCATGTTTTTTTGTAATTGGGCAATCTTGTCTGCTGTAGAATTGCTGTTGCTTGGTGTGGCCATGCCTAAGAGCGAGCCAGAAAGCCCTGAATGCTCGCTTATTAGCATAAAGTCTTCTTGTTTAAGCTTGGTGAGCATGTTGTTTAAGTGTAAGCGTCCACTAAGCTGAATTCAGTGGACGCTTACTTACTACTTGCTGTCTCAGTGCGCTTCTTTGTAGTTCAGTTTCCTTTTTTCATTTATAGGCTTAGAATAAAGCTGCACCCCCAGAGCGCTATCGGCTCTCGCGTACACTTATTATTATGAACTTTTCAGGAATAGAGCTCAATTACCTCTAATAGCTCCGAAGCGGTCACTATCTCTACTCTTTCAAGGTTTTTGCTGGGCAAGGGGAACTTGAAGCGAAGAATAGAGAATTTACCATGTCCAATGTAATAGTAAGGTGCGAGCACCCCTGCCCCGACCCAACCGTTAGGCTCTCCAATAGCCTCTATGATCTCATCGAGTGAGCTGCCTGGTTTAAGGCTGCGAAAGTCCTTTGTAGTTAACTCCCTATCAAACTCCAAATAACTCACTTCAGTATTAAGCAAAGTAGCCACTCCATTTTCTCCAATCACTATTTCCACGTCCTCTCTGTTGTCAATACAGCCTATAAGAAGAATCAGAGAGATTGCGCACGATAAGACTACAGGTAGCCCTCTATAAGCATGCCTAGCCATTGCAATCCCCCTCTTTGGTAATGTAGAAAAACCCAACTATTTCAGTATAGTTAAGACTAATTGCATCTTGCACTGGATCTATTACACCACTAATCACAGGTGTGCCTCCTCTCTTATGAGACCATGTGCCATCGCCATCCTCTCTATACCAATGGTAGTCTCCGTTAGGCATTACAACCAGCAATACCGCATATCCTCCTGTCATTCCAGGTTGGAAAGCTTGGAAGTTCAAGCCCATTGCTTTTGCATCAGCTGTGGCCAAATCAATCAAGTGCTGGTTTCCATCTGGTGTTCCAGAGATATATGTAGCATCGTAAGGATCGAACTGTCCACTAAGCAAACCTGGTTGAAGTGCAAATTCATATGTTTCATCTCCAGATGCTTCTGTCCGCGTTTTCAAGTCTTGATTGGTTACAGGATTATTGATCGTATCGAATGCGTATGCGTAACAGTTAGTTCTTTCAACATATTGCTCATCATTATAGTCTTCAGCCGAGAACTGGAATACATGTGGGCTGGTTGCAGGCGGTATTTCAACTGAAGGTACTTCAGGCTCAATCTGCGAGCAACCTGTCAGCAGCAATAGCCCTCCAATCACAACTGGGAGAAGCCACGGAAATCTACCAGTGTCATCAGTGTATTTCATAGGGTTTTCAAAACAATAAATATAATTGTTCATTGTTATGGGCGTATCCAAGAACCCTTTTATTCTATCTACTGAAGTGAACCTGCCTGACATAGGATGATATTCTCGCTCCTGCGCAAAATAGGTTCCTGTAACACTATCTGAGATAAAACCCGAATACCCAAAGGGTTGCATTGCCCCCTGGTTATCTAATAAAACGTTTCCGAACTCATCGTAGCCATAGCTTTCTAGGAGCGTGCCCCCTTCGTCATAGTAGCGTAAAGGGCTCCCCAGCTCATCGCGCAAGAACGCACTTCCATCAGAAAACACCACATTGTCGTCCCATGAGAAACTGCAGGCTTCTTCATTATCTGTCACCTGTAATAGATTATGGTATTGCTTGGTTAAATCCAGTACATAGCTAATCTGATTGGTTGGGCAGAGAGCGCCTGCTGTCTGCTTACCTACTCTAAACCCAAGGCCATTGTAGTCGTAGCTTGCTACCTGTCCGCTTGCATTGGCTGCCTTGGCGAGCCTGTTTAGCGGGCTAAAATCATAAGCTTGAATTACGGTGTCACCCTCAAGGATCCTCGTCAGGTTTCCCCTTGCATCATAGATGAAGTCTTGGGCAAGCTCAGGGCTTTCAGCACGTAGAAGCTGGTTGAGAGAGTTGTAGCTATACTCTGTCCTTACGCCTCTATCTACCATGTAGTCTCGGTTGCCGAACCCATCGAAGCCGTACTCTCTTATTTGCTCGCCGTCCTTTGCGACCCCGGTAAGCCTAGAGAGAGCGTCGTAAGTGTATTGATATTCACCGCTATCATCTCCTAGGTTTCGCCGGTACTTATCAATCGAGGTCTTATTCAAAGAGTTGTCATAGGCGTAAGCGTATCGATCCAATACACCCTGACTGTCACTGTGAACAAGTTCGGAAAGCAAGCCGACATCGTTGTAGGAAAACCGAGTGCTCAGTCCATTTGAGAATGACTTCTCAGCAAGCCTGCTGTCTTTGTCATAGATGTAGCTAACTCGATTATTACCGTCATTTAAGGTTTTCAAGCGCAAGGCTTCATCATAGAGGTAGGTTACTGTCTTGCCATCAGGGTAAACGATGGAAGTTTTTTCACCTGAAGAACCATAGGTATATTCAACCCTCTTGCCATTGTGGTCTACCACCTTTAAAGCTCTACCAGCCTCATCAAGCTCAATGGTTGTTATGCCCAACCAGTCCTTGATTTCTGTCAGCTGCTTGAGTGCATTGTAGGAAAAATAGACGCTCTTTCCGTCAGCATAGGTGACTTGCTCAAGCTGCCCTGATAAGTCGTAGCCATATTGTGTCAGATACCCTTCCTTGTCTAGCTTGGAGCCGAGGTTACCCGACATGTCGTACGTGTATGACTCGCTGTTTCCCAGCGAGTCGATGACTTTTTCAATTTGGCCGAGCTCGCTACGCATGTATCTAGTGATATGCAAGTGGGAGTTTTGCTTGTTAATCCCTTGCGCTTCATGCAGCTCTGCAAACTGCTCTACCTTGGTCAGGTTGCCTAGCTTGTCATACTCGTACTCTGACCTGCAGCCCAATGCATCGATGACCGAGGTTAGTTTGCCTGTTGGGGAGTAGGCATACCTTGTAGTATTGCCGTTTGTGTCGACTACAGCGGCTACATTGCCAGTAGCATCATAGGTAAAGGTTTTGACCTGTCCGCAGTTGCTAGAAACCCTGATTATCTGGTTCAGGCAATCATAGTCATAGTAGAGTGCATAGCCATCTTGAGAAGCCTGGGACAACAGATTCTTGTTCTTGTCATAGGAAAACATGGTGCTTCTACCATCTGGGTGGTGTATCTTTTTGAGTAGGCCTCCTGGAAAGTATTCATGTTTGGTTATTCTGCCTGCTTTGTCGGTAATCTCGTTTATCTTGCCGAGAGGAGTATAGGTATAGCTTGTCTTGCTTCCTGAAGGATCTTCTTTGCTAGTCATCTGTCCAGCTTTGTCGTAGGCAAACAAGTTTTTCTGTCCAACTGCATCAGTTATCTGCGTTACCTGGCCAAAACGGTTATATGCAAAACTGGTCTTTGCGCCAGAAGGCTCCACTATATCCTTGACTCTATTCAGCGGATCATATGCAAGAGATATCTTCTCTCCCTCAGGCCCACATATCTCTGTTTTGTTACCATTGGGGTCATAGGCATATTTTACAGTGGCTCCTCTTGCGTTTGTAACGCTCTCTAGCCTGTTTAACCTGTCGTATTCATAGCTTGTGGTGTTACCTAGAGCATCTGTTTGCCTAGACACGTTCCACATCAAGTCGTATTCAAGGTTGGTCTCACTACCCTCTTGGTTGACTGTTTTGCTCGGCTTTCCAAGACAATTATACTCCCACTTCAAGGTTGAGTTGTCAAAGTCAACTATCTGAGCAACCTTGCCTTTTGAATTGTACTCGTAGATGCGCTTACGCCCTTCAGCGTTAGTAACCTTGGTGATATCTCCTTGCTTGTTGTGCTCGTAGCTAGTCTTGTTTCCTTCACCGTCTGTCGTTTCGATGACGCGGTTTAACTCGTCATAGGCATATGTGATTGTTGAGTATGGATTAACAACCGCTTGGATATTTCCACGCTCATCGTAGTTGAGGTGTATTTCGCTTGAGTCCGGCTGAATAATTACAGATGGTTGACCGTCTTCATTGTATTCAAGCTTTGTAGTTCTGCCTAGGGCATCTACGACCTCTACCGCATTGCCCTTCTTGTCATATCGCGTACTAAGGGTAACCGTGTCATCCATGCGTACTCTTGTTGGTTTGTTGAGATGGTTGTACTCAAATAATAGCCGCTCCCCAAGCGCATTTTCTGATTTAATCAGATTACCTCTCCTATCGTAGGAATACTTGGTGGTATTACCACGCTTATCGGTATGACTGGTGCGCAGGTTCATGTCGTTATACTCGTACTTATCGGAACCATCTGAGTAAACTGTCTCTACACTTCTAAACATATCATCATGTATATATACGACTTCGTTGCCGTTTTGCTCAGTTAAGACCAGCTTGTTTTCTTCATCATCGTAGAGATATGAGATGGCGCCACCGTCTGGGAATACCTGCTCTTTCATGCGGTGGTTTTCTTCGTAGGTATTACTTAGGGTGGTGATTCCTTGTGGGTTAATAATCTTTGAGAGTTTATTTGTGTCGTCATAGGCAAACTGGTGTTTGGCAGAGTTTTCGTCAGTGATGCAGACCAAGTTGCCATCTGTGTAAATGAAGCTGACCGTACGTTTTGAAGAATCACTGACTTTAACCAACTTGTCTTTTTCATACTCAAAATGAAAGGTTTGACCCGAATTGTTTTGTACTTTTTCGAGCACTCCTTTAGCGCTATAGAAAAGCTCTATATGGTTAGAATTTCTATCTTCTTTACGTAGCAGTCTGCCATTTTTGTCAAAGATATAGCTAAGACCTTCATGACTTACATACTCGAGCCTACCCCCTCTTTCATAGAGATGATTATCCAGGTTTTGGCTTTGGATATAAGCACCACTTTTGTTTTTGACAAAGTATTCACGTCTGCCATCTTCAAACGCTAAGGTGGCCTTACTTGCATCTAGTTGAAGAAAGACCGCTAAGCTATGCATCCAGCCAGGCCCCAAACCGTGCTGCTCTTTTTCTTGGGCGTTATAAAACATCTTAAAAGACAGAGGCATGAGCCCTTTAGAGGCAAGGAACTCTTTTTCATAGACGAAGTTTCCTGTGGCCATGTTTACTGGGTCTCCGCCGTAAGCACAGCTCGTAAAGTTTAGTCCTAAAAGCTGCGCTAGAAGCTCTCCTGCAGACATGGAGCCTGCCAAAGCATCAAGTGCTCCTAGTCCCATGCCTTGAATCTTTTCAAAGAAGGCACCTGTAAATTGAGCCCAGCCTTCAGGTCTTGTGATGGAGCCTTGTCCTTGAGCTATCATGAACTCAAGTTCATCTATGCCACTTGCATAAGTATCTGCAGCACTTGTAAGCCTACTAAGCTTTTCTTGATTGTCTTTTGCTTCTGCGAGCATGCTTTGTATATCAAAGGTGAGAGAAAGCTGCGAATAGCTTAGTTTAGAGTTGATGCCAGTGAGCTCATTGAGCTCTTTGCGATAGGCATCGTAGCGTGTCTTTAGCTTAGTACAACAACCGCTAAGCTCTCCTTTGGCTGAAGCACAATAAGACAAGAGCTCGCTATGGCCTATTGTACCAGCACCAAATATTGCTCCAAATCCTTCTGCCTCTCTATGAAGATCCTTGGCTAGCGGCAACACTTTCTTTAAAAGACAGGTAACATCTTCGATGTTTTGTCTAAAGACTTTAAAGCTTGCCTTCCACTCACCACTATTGACAGAAAAGCGGTCAGCTGCTTTGCCGTGCCATGAAGAACGTATCAAATCACCTTGCGCTTTAGAAAACTCCTGGTCTATGGTAGCTGCCTCTGTAATTGCTTTATCAAGCGTGTCGACGGTTTCTTGTAAAGTAGTAATGTTCAGTTGGAAGTTCACTGGTAGAGCCCCCTCTTATAGC
>Ga0123356_10000484_pt1 | contig 44489 bp, 45 predicted proteins | sample TergutEmb28metaG_2_FD_92546 | JGI IMG/M metagenome (GOLD analysis project Ga0123356, IMG submission 92546) | Embiratermes neotenicus P3 segment gut microbial communities from Petit-Saut dam, French Guiana - Emb289 P3 | ecosystem: Host-associated > Arthropoda: Insects > Digestive system > Gut ...
AACAGCTGTTCTTGCGCTTGCTTATATACGCTGGTGGATTCCCGTGTCGGCTTTTGGTGTAATTATAGTTGGTGTTGCAATATTTCAATTTTTTACCGGGACTTTTGCAGAGTGGATAAATTATTGGGCCGGTTTTATCGGTTGGGTTGCAGAAGGGGCTTTATTCAATGAGATTTACAGCAATGATTCTTCTGAAAGGCTGCTTCAATTTTTTATAGTTTTACCGGTACTTGTTACTATCAGCCCTATCGTATCCCGCTCGTTTTTGCTTCCGGTTGTTGTTTGTCTGTCTGCGGGAGTTACGATACTTTCGTATGTAATTTCACCTGCAGACATGTCCGTGGTTATATGTTTTTGCGCTGCCGGGATAATTATTCTGCTGCCGGGTATTTATGCCGGAATAATCAATAAGCACGGAGAAACAGATAAAAAAATTACTGTTAGAATGCAAATAGTTGCAATACCTGTTGCGATTTTAACCGTTTTGCTTGCATTTTTGATAACTCCGCAAGATACACGGTATTGGCAATCAAGAACACTTGTAACATTTATTAATGATGTAAATTATCTGTTAAGGGGTTCTTTTAATAACTGGCCGGAGATAACCCCGAATTTTTCGATGTATAATCTAGGCTTTCAATCGGAAACAGACCGTTTGGGCGGGCCGGTTGAGCTAAACAATCAAACTCTTCTTATTGTAACTGGACCCGGTAATGTACTGTTAAAAGGCAGGGTGTTTGATGTTTATACAGGTACAAATTGGGAAGTCGGGAAACCGGACGGAGATATTCGATTTGACAGTATTTTACTGCGCAGATACCGCAGAGAAGCATTCGGGCAGGACAGGCCGCTGGGTGGAAGAAGAACAGAAGAATTCTACAGAGAAATATCAAAGGAGATTGAGCTTTCTATAACACATGCAACAAGTCAGTATCATTCTTTATTTACAACCGGAAGAGTGAGGGGCATAAACTTCAGCCCGCAGCTGATTAATCCGGTAGCATTTTTTAATATGCGTTCGGAAGTTTATATGCATCAGCGGATGCCGATGGGGCATGGTATATATTTAAGAACAAGAGTATGGGACAGATCAAAACCGGACTTCGAAAATATATTTTTAGAACTTGAGGCTGTCGCTGCCGAGGAAAGTGATTCGCGTTATGATGATATTCTTGAGCGATATACGGTTCTGCCTATTGATTTTCCTTATATTATAAGAGATATAGCTGCACATATTACCGAAAATGATGACACAGCTTTCAGTAAAGTTATGTCCATCGTAAAATGGCTTAATGAAAATATGGAATATTCATTGGATGTGGAAGAAGTACCGGAGGATATGGATTTTACAGAACATTTTCTTGAAACGGGTACAGGTTATTGTGTATATTATGCAACTGCACTGGCGGTAATGGCACGTTCAGAGGGGATACCGTCACGTTATGTAATAGGGTTTGCACTTGAAGACCGCGGTTATGGTTCAAGCAGTATTGCGACAGGAGAAACTGCTCATGCATGGGTAGAAATATATTTTAAGGGTATCGGTTGGGTTGAAATTGATCCGCTCAGCTGGAATTCAGAGGAACCTTTAAATAGCGGAGAAACTGCAGAAGCTCCGCCGGAGCAGCCGCAGACTCCGCCATCTGTACCCGAAACCCCGCCTTTAACCCCCGATGAAGAGGCACCGCTCGGGGATATAATACAGGAAATACAAGAAGAACGAATCTATATTTATCTTATAGTAATTCCAATTGTGATAATTTTTATGATTTTATTTTGGAATATGCTTATCCGTTATCTGATGGGGAGAAAATACAGACAATATTCCATGGAAAAAATAATCAGCAAGGCAAATGAAAATTATCCCCGGCTGAAATTGATTTATGACGACATTATGAAACAACTGTCTTTACTGGATATGGTTCCTTTACCGGGAGAAACATTGTTGATGTTCTCAAATCGCACAGACAGCCGCATTAAGTTTGAAAAAGCCGGTTTCTCCGCAGTCGCAAAAGATATCACAGACTATAGGTTTGCCGGTATATTACCCCAAAAGCAGCAGCTTGAAAATGCCTGCGAGTATCATAAGATACTTGAAGACCACCTGCAAGAGTGGCTGGGCAAATGGAGATACCTGTTTAAGAGAGCTATACGGTAACCTGTCAACTCAAATGAGTAGTGTAAATAGAGAAAACATTGGATATATACGAATAGTGCATCATGATGATAATACTTTTGGACTTTCGCAGATGTTTATTTTCCCAAGATGAAACTTTATATCAACAGACTATTTGATATGTCTTTTTCGTTGCAAAAGAACAGTTCTGATATATTTATATTACATAAGTATATCAGAACTGTCTTGTTTTGTTGATTTTTATGCTTCGGAAAATGAATCTTTGCCGGCGCCGCAGGTGGGGCAGGTGAAGTCGTCGGGAACGTCGGCCCATTTTGTACCGGCCGGTACGTCGCTGTCGGGTTCGCCTGTGTTTTCATCATAAACATAACCGCAAAAACATTCGTATTTCATGTGACTACTCCTTTCATCAGATTATTTAATTGTAACAGATTGTTATAAACTATTTTACCGGGTGACGGTTGAAGCTATAGCATCTGCCATTGTTTCAAGCTCTGAATATTGCTCCTTGTTCAAAGCTGATTTTATACTCAATCCCTGCTCAAGAATATTGATATTTTTACTTTTATTGAACTTATCTTTTATTAATGCACCGCTGGTTGCCGCCCAGGAGCCATTTTCGATTATTGCAACTGTGCGGTTTTGGATATTATGTGCGGTAAGGTCATTTAGTAAATCCTCCATCGAAACAAAAATTCCTGCATTATATGTTGTGGATGCAAATACTAAGTGGCTCCACTTAAATGCAGCTGCAACTATTTCGGATACCGGTGTAACAGAAACATCAAACATTACGGTTTTAATACCTTTGCCACGCAGTTTGCTCGATAAAATTTCCGCTGCGTTTTCGGTGTTGCCGTAAACAGATGCATAAGCAATCATTACTCCGTTATCTTCGGGTTGATATGTGCTCCAAAGAGAATATTTGGAAATAATATCAGACAGATTATTGCGCCATACGAATCCGTGTAAAGGGCAAATCATTTTTATATCAAGAGCTGCCGCTTTATTTAATACAGCTTGAACCTGTGCGCCGTATTTCCCTACGATATTTGTATAATACCTGCGGGCTTCATTCATATAATCGGCATTAAAATCAACTTCATCTGCAAATAACGCACCGTTTAATGCGCCGAATGTCCCAAATGCGTCAGCCGAAAAAAGTATCTTGTCCGTACTGTCATATGTAACCATAACCTCCGGCCAATGAACCATCGGAGCCATAACAAAACTTAAATTATGCCTGCCGGTATTTAATGTATCTCCTTCTTTGACGATATGAGCATCCGGCTCCATGTTGAAAAATTGCTTTATAAGAACCAGAATCTTTGCATTGCAAACTATTTTTACATTCGGATAACGCAAAAGTAACTCATCGAGAACAGCAGAGTGGTCGGGCTCCATGTGCTGAATGATAAGATAATCAAGCTGTCTTCCGTCCAATGCAAAGGAAACATTTTCGAAGAATCGTCTTGCAACCGCTTTGTCAACTGTGTCAAACAAAACGGTTTTTTCATCTGTTAAAAGAAAAGAGTTATATGAAACACCTCCGGGGACCGAATAAACCCCTTCGAACATAGCAAGACGCCGGTCATTTGCACCAACCCAAACAAGGTCATCGGTTATCTTTTTTATACAATGCATAATGATTCCACTCCCTATTTAGTCATTGATTTATCGGAGATAATAATATCACACATATATAAGCGGATTCAATAAAATTAATATTATTAATGTTTCAATTAAAAAGTTTTATATGTTTATCAACTATGTATTGACAAATAAAAATCATATGATATTATATGAAATAAATTAGTTAGCAAAACTAACTAATTGCCATAAAAGATGATTGCTTTACAAATTGAGTTATATTGATAACGCATGGAGCATGTTGTAATGAATCAGAATGGGAGTTTAGCAAATGGACGATTTTGAAAAGAGCTTAAACTATGTGCTTGTGGATACTTTTAACTCTATTTTAAAGTATGAAGAAAGTTCTCTTAAAAAAATCGTCAGTGTTCCTGTTACTATAACAGAAGCACATATGCTTGAAGCTGTCGGCGAGTTTGAAAGCGAAGGAACAACCGTTAGTGATGTTGCTTCGTTTTTGGGCGTTTCCATGCCGACTGCAACGGTTGCGCTTAAAAAACTGGAGAGTAAAGGCTTTATTAATAAAGAACCATGTGTCAGAGACGGGCGGCGTATGATTGTAAATCTTACCGATATGGGCAGGAAAATTAATAAAGCGCATTATCTTTTTCATAAAAGAATGGTAAAAAATATCAGCAGGCAATTTCCCGATACCGAAAAGGATGCATTATATAAAGCAGTAACAAGATTAAACAGTTTCTTTAAGGAAAGAGTCGAGGCTTAACTACATGATAAAAATAATCGGAATGGGTAAAAGTGTTCCGCAAAAATGTGTTACTAATGATGAGCTTGCGGGATTTCTTGATACGGATGACGAATGGATAACTACCCGGACAGGAATAAAAACCAGATATGTTTGCACAGATGAATCATTAACAAGTTTATCAGTGGAAGCTTCAAATCAAGCGTTGCAAAATGCAAATTTATCTGCCGAGAACATTGATATGATAATTTGCTCGACCCTCTGTGGAGATTATCTCACACCCTCTCTTGCGTGCGCAGTTGCCGGGCAAATAGGCGCATCATGCCCTGCATTTGACATCAACGCTGCATGCACAGGTTTTGTTTATACATTGGATATAGCATCGGCTTATATAAAATCCGGAAAAGCACAAACAATACTCATTATCTGCGCTGAAATGATGTCAACACAAGCAGATTGGAATGACAGAAATACTGCTGTACTTTTCGGTGACGGCGCAGCAGCTTGTGTAATAACAGCAGGAGATGCATTAAAATACCTATCCTTGTCGGCAATACCGGAAATAACAATATTAAATCTTCCGTCCGATACGGGAAACAGCCCTTTTATTAAATCAAAAAGAGAAAAAAGTTATTTATACATGCACGGACAAGAAGTTTTTAAATTTGCCGTTAATATTGTGGGAAAAGATATAAGCAAAGCTCTTGAAGCGCTTGGAATATCTTCCGCCCAAATAGATTATTATGTATTACATCAGGCAAATAAACGTATTATTGATTCGATAAGAGTTAAACTGCAGCAACCTGAGGAGAAGTTTCCGGTAAATATAAATAAGTACGGTAACATTTCTTCTGTATCGGTTCCTTTGCTTCTGTGCGAAATGCTGGATGAGGGAAAAATAAAAAAAGGCGATAAACTTTTTATATCAGCCTTCGGAGCAGGATTAACAGCAGGCTGCTGTATACTAATTTGGGAATAATGTGTCAGAGAGACCACTCTTACGGCACAAAAATATAAAGGAGAAATTATCATGTTAGAAAAAATTACAGAAATCCTTCGCGATTACAAAAGTGACCCTGACCTTGTGGTTACAGAGCAAAGTACATTTGCGGAAATGGAGCTTGACTCCCTTGACACTGTCGAGCTTGTCATGAGCTTAGAAGAAGAATTTTCGGTCACAATTGAAATGAACGAGAATATCCAATCCGTCGGCGACCTGATGAAAATTATTGAAAATGCCTAACAAGGCAGTATATCTCAACGATTGGAAGTATTAATTTATGGCATCTAAATCATTACCGGAGCTGCTTGGTATCAAATACCCCATATTCCAAGGCGGTATGGCATGGATTTCCGATGCTGTTCTTGCGGCGGCTGTATCAAATGCAGGCGGCTTGGGGATTATTGCTGCAGGAAGTGCACCGGCATCATATGTTTCGGATCAGATAAAAAAAGCAAAAGAACTCACTGATAAACCGTTTGGTGTCAATATAATGCTGATGAGCCCGTATGCGGATGATATTGCACAGGTAGTAATTAAAGAAAAGGTTGCTGTTGTGACAACGGGAGCGGGAAATCCGGCAAAATATATATCGCAGTGGAAAGAAACAGGTATCAATGTGTTTCCTGTTGTTGCATCAACCGGGCTTGCAAAGATGTCTGAGCGGAGCGGGGCTGATGGCGTTATTGCAGAAGGCTGTGAAGCCGGAGGTCATATCGGCGAACTTACAACCATGGCACTTGTGCCGCAAGGCTGTGATGCGGTTTCCATACCTGTGATTGCTGCCGGCGGAATCGGTGACGGACGCGGGATGGCAGCAGCATTTATGCTTGGAGCTTCCGGTGTTCAAATCGGAACAAGATTCCTGGTTGCAAAGGAATGCAGTATCCATCAAAACTACAAAGACAAAGTTATTTCAGCAAAGGATATTGATACAATTTCTACGGGTAAACGCCTGGGACATCCGGTCCGGTCCATAAAAACTCCGTTTTCAAGAGATTTATTTTCAAAAGAGTATGACTCATCAATAACAAACGAAGAATTTGAACAGCTTGGAGCAGGTGCTCTGCAGCTTGCAGCTGTTGAAGGTGAGTTAAAAACAGGCTGTTTCATGGCAGGTCAGGTTGCGGGTCTTATAAAAAAAGAGCAGACAGCAAAGGAAATAATTGAAGAATTAATGCAACACTGCGAGAGTGTTTTAAGCACAGTGGCGCAATAACATACGAAACAACATATCGGGCAACGGAGATTTTTAATGAATAAAACAGCATTTATTTTTGCAGGTCAAGGCGCGCAGGCAGTTGGAATGGGCATGGATTTATATGAACATTATAACTGTGCAAAAGATATATTTGACATGTCCGCAGAAATAAAGGAGCTATGCTTTAACGGCCCGAAAGAAGAGTTGGATGTTACAAAAAACACGCAGCCGGCAGTATTTTTAACGGGACTTGCCTGTGCGGCAGTATTATCGGAAAAAGGAATAGTACCAAACGCCGTTGCGGGGTTTTCACTTGGTGAGATTACGGCAGCCTGTTATGCGGGATTTATGAGTAATGAGCAAGCATTTGAGTTTGTAAAGCACAGGGCACAAGCGATGCAGGAGTGCGCCTTAAAAACCAAAGGAACAATGTTTGCAATATTAAAGCTGCCGAACGAAAAGGTTCAAGCAATATGCAAATCACTTATAGAAGCGTATCCCGTTAACTATAACTCTCCCGGACAAATTGTTGTTGCATGTGCACAGAGCACCTCGGATTCCCTGCAGCAAGCTGTTACGGAGCATGGCGGAAAAGCAATAAAGCTTGCAGTGAGCGGAGCATTTCATAGTCCGTTTATGGATGAAGCAAGCAAAAAAGTTGAAAAATATTTGGAGAATATAAGCCTCGATGAAGCAATAATACCAATGTATTCAAATGTTACGGCACAGTTATATAATGAGTCGGAATTAAATCCAAAGGAATTGCTGGTAAAACAAATAAACCATCCGGTCTTATGGCAAAAAACAATTGAGAACATGATAAAAGACGGCATTGATACATTTATAGAAGCCGGACCCGGCAAAACACTCACGGGGCTGATTAAAAAAATAAATCCTGAGGTTCGGACTCATAATGTATCTGACATTTCCACTCTTAATAAAACAATTGAGGAGCTAAACAATGCTTAAAGGAAAAACAGCGGTAGTCACCGGTGCATCAACAGGAATAGGAAAAGCAATTGCTTTGAAAATGGCAGAAAACGGAGCAAGCATTGCAATAATATATATCGGTGATGCAAATCCTGCACAGGATGTAAAAAAAGCGATTGAAAATTACGGAGTAAGAGCAGAAATATACGAATGTGATGTATCGGACTTCGAAGCTTCAAAAACTATATGTGAGAAAATTATTGAAGATTTCGGTTCAGTAAATATCCTTGTTAACAATGCCGGAATCATCAGAGATAATCTGCTGTTGCGAATGAGCGAATCGGATTTTGATTCAGTAATTAACGTTAACCTGAAAGGTGTGTTTAATATCACAAAGCATCTTTCACGCTCTATTATGAGAGCAGAAGAAGGCAGAATTATTAATATAGCATCTGTTAGCGGAATAATGGGTAACGCCGGACAAGCTAATTACTCGGCTGCAAAAGCGGGAGTCATCGGCTTAACCAAAACAACAGCAAAAGAATTTGCAGGTAAAAATGTCACATGTAATGCAATTGCTCCCGGATTTGTTGAGACGGATATGACAGCAAATCTTCCGCAAGCGGTAAAAGATAGCGCAAATAGTACAATTCCGCTCAAAAGAATGGGAACACCTGACGAAATTGCAAATGTTGCGGTATTTCTTGCGTCGGATATGGCGTCATACATCACAGGAGAAGTTATTAAAGTTGACGGCGGAATGTGCATATAGCCTCATGAATGAGGCATTAGAAGATTGTTTGCAATCTTTGTATAGTCTAAAGGAGAAGGAAATGAAACGTGTAGTAGTAACGGGGCTTGGTTGTATTACGCCTGTTGGAAATGATGTAAATACATATTGGAATAATCTCACTGCCGGGAAACATGGTTTTGCCGATATTACAAAATTTGATGCAACAGGCTTAAAAACAAGAATAGCTGCGGAGGTTAAAGATTTTAATCCCGAAGATTATCTGGAAAAAAGTGAAATAAGGAAAACAGATATATATGCACAATATGCCATAGCTGCAGCAACACAGGCGGTTGAAGACAGCGGCATAGTCGATAATATTAAATCAAACAGATTCGGTGTTTATATAGGTTCGGGTATCGGCGGTATTTCTACATTTATCACAGAAACAGATAAAATGCTGAACAAAGGCCCGCAGCGTATCTCCCCGTTTTTTATACCGATGATGATAGCAAATATAGGCTCGGCTCTGGTTGCAATGAAATATGGAGCAATGGGACCCAACTTACCAACAGTGAGTGCATGTGCCTCAGCAACAAATGCAATAGGCGAAGCATTTCGTGCAATTAAATTCGGCTATGCGGATGCAATAATTGCAGGCGGAGCAGATGCATGTATCAATCCGCTGGCGGTTGGAGGCTTCATAAATTGCCAGGCACTATCAACCACTAATGACCCGGACAATAGCTCCATGCCGTTTGACAAACGCCGTGACGGATTTGTCATTGGAGAAGGCTCAGGTATAATCATCCTTGAGGAACTAGAACACGCAAAAAAACGAAATGCAAAAATATACTGCGAAATCAGCGGGTATGGTAATACAAACGATGCATATCATATAACCGCACCACACCCCGAAGCTCTTGGCGCAACAGAACTGATTCGACTGACAATGGAAGAATCGGGATTAAATGCAGATGAAAAGCTTTATATAAATCCGCACGGCACTTCAACACCGCTAAATGACAAGACAGAAACGCTCGCTATAAAAAACGTGTTCGGTGAGCTTGCATATAAGCTTCCGATAAGCTCAAGCAAATCAATGATAGGGCATATGCTGGGAGCGGCAGGCGGATGCGAAGCAATTGCGGCAGTAAAAACAATAGAAACAGGCATAGTCCATCCGACCGTCGGTTATAAAGAACCCGACCCGGAATGTGATTTGGATTATGTACCAAACGCTTCAAGAAAAGTTAATATTAACAAAGCAATGTCAATATCTCTCGGTTTCGGCGGTCATAACGCAGCAATTTTGTTTAACAAACTATAAAAACAAAGGGACAGGATTTGTGCTTTTTAGCAAATTGAAAGGAGAATTTAAACTCTATGAATCTTGAAAATGTAAAGGCTCTTGCCGATTTACTTAATGCAAAAGGACTCAGTGCAATAGAAGTGGGCGAAGGCGAAAACCGTATCCGCATCGAAAGAGATATAACCGGTTCGTCATCTGCGCAATTAAAACCCGCTCCGGCACCCTCACCTGTAAAAAATGAAGATTCGGCAACTGCAGAAATACAAGCAGGGCAAATTGAACAGGACATTACAAACACACAAGTAAATAACTCTGCAAGTATTATAGAAATTAAATCACCGCTTGTCGGTGTATACTATGCAGCACCCTCACCCGAGGCAGAAACTTTTGTAAGCATCGGCAGCAAAGTAAAAAAAGGCGACGTGCTTTGTATCATTGAAACCATGAAACTAATGAACGAGATAACAGCAGAGCAGGACGGCGAAGTTATTGATATCTGCATAAAAAACGGCGACATAGCAGAATACGGACAAGTCTTATTTAAGATGCAATAAGACAGGGGACAGTCCCCTTGTCTCACAGATGGAGATATGTATGAACAGAGAAGAAATTAAGAATATACTTCCCCACAGAGAACCGATGCTGCTTGTTGATAAGGTCGAGCTTGTTGATGATGAAGCAATCGGTCAATATACAGTGCGCGGGGATGAATTTTTCCTGCAAGGGCACTATCCCGGCAACCCGATTGTCCCCGGTGTAATTCTTTGCGAGATGATGGCACAATCCTCATGTCTGCTTGTTCAAAGCGAAGGAGAAAAATTTACACCATATTTCACAGGACTAAAAAACGTCAAATTTAAGGAGAAAGTAATCCCGGGTGACACAATCACTTTTAAGGGAAAAAAGACAGCACAAAAAGGACCGTTTTATTTTATCAGCAGTAACGGTTATGTTAATGATAAACTCTGTGTAACAGGTGAATTGTCGTTTGCAGTTATGCAGGAAAAATAAAACTTTAATTAAGTCTTTCAACGTAAAAGGAATGGTTTAACATATGTTTCATAAAATATTAATTGCAAACAGAGGCGAGATAGCAATAAGAGTAATCCGTGCCTGTAAAGAAATGGGTATAGCGACTGTAGCAGTATTCTCGGAAGCAGACAGGGAATCACTCCATGTCAGCCTTGCTGATGAAAGCTATTGTATCGGCGGACCTCTGTCAAAAGAGAGTTACCTCAACAAAGAAGCGGTTATTTCGGCAGCAATGGCATCAAAAGCGGAAGCGATACATCCCGGCTACGGGTTTTTATCGGAAAACGCTGAGTTTGCAAAACTATGCAAAAACAACGACATAGTTTTTATAGGCCCAAACTCCGAAACAATCTCTCAAATGGGCGATAAAGACATGGCGAGAAAAACCATGCGGGAGGCAGGTGTTCCTGTAATCCCCGGCTGTGACCTTGTTGAAAGTCTTGAACACGCAAAAAAAGAAGCGGGAAAAATAGGATTTCCGTTACTAATAAAAGCCCGCTCGGGCGGCGGCGGCAGAGGTATACGCCATGTTAACGGAGCGGATGAACTCGAGCAGGCATATAATACTGCAACAGCAGAAGCAACCTCTGCTTTTGGCGACGGAGCGGTATATATGGAAAAATTCCTTTTCCCCGTCAAGCACATTGAAATGCAACTGCTTGCGGATAATTTCGGAAATGTTGTCTGCCTTGGAGAACGTGACTGTTCAACACAACGCAAAAATCAAAAACTCATTGAAGAAAGCCCTGCAGTAATTATGCCGGAAGAAATAAGAAAACGCATGACAGACGTTACCATACAAGCGGGAAAAGCAGTCAATTACCGCGGAGCGGGAACTATTGAATACCTTTATGATAAGGACGGCAATTTTTATTTCATGGAAATGAATACACGCCTGCAGGTTGAGCATCCCGTTACGGAAATGGTAACACTTATTGACCTTGTAAAATGGCAAATACGTATTGCGTCAGGAATGGAGCTTGGATTTACTCAAGAGGAAATTCAATTTTCCGGTTATGCAATCGAATGCCGTATCAATGCAGAAGACCCGTATAACGGTTTTAAACCCTCAGGCGGAAAAGTTGAAATGCTGCACGTACCAAACGGCCCATGGGTCCGCTTTGATTCGGCAATATATCAGGGATATACTATACCTCCGTTTTACGATTCAATGATTGGCAAGCTTATCGTCTATTCAAAATCACGGGATGAAGCAATTCGTAAAATGAAAGCTGCATTATGTGAGCTTATAATCGAAGGTGTAGTACATACTGCATCATTTCAAGCAGAGCTGTTATCAACAGAAGAGTTTGTTAACTCATCATACACAACGGATTATTTAGGAAAATATATTTAATCAGGATTGTCTTGTGTTTCGATTTAATGAAAGGAATGGTTGTACTAATGAGATTTAGAAAACCAAAAAATGCCCTTGAAGGTCACGGCAGAACAGCACCCGGGGTAAGCGATATTGTGGAGGATTCTGCAATACCATGCGTGAAGTGCAAAAAAACACTTGCTGCCGACGAGCTTGAAAATGAAAAGTTTGTATGCCCGTATTGCAGGCATCACTATAAAATGAATGCCCGTATGCGTATTCATATGATAGCCGATACAGGTACATTTAACGAGTTCGATAAGGATATGGCTCCCCGTAATATTCTTGATTTTCCCGAGTATGACGAAAAACTCGAAACAGCACGGCTTCAAAGCTCGGAAAGTGACAGTGTAATATGCGGTGAATGTGTTGTCGGAGGCATTAAAGTTGCCGTATTTGCAATGGAATCATCATTTATGATGGGAAGCATGGGAAGTGTTGCAGGCGAAAAAATCACAAGAACATTCGAGCATGCACTAAAAGAAAATATACCCGTTATAGGTTATGCTTTATCGGGAGGAGCACGTATGCAAGAGGGTATGGTATCACTGATGCAAATGGCAAAAACCAGCGGAGCCGTAAAAAGACACAGTGATGCAGGCAACCTTTATATATGCATCCTTACCGACCCTACAACAGGCGGTGTAACTGCAAGCTTTGCAATGGAAGCGGATATAATCCTGGCGGAGCCGAATGCACTGATAGGATTTGCCGGACCAAGAGTTATCGAGCAAACAATCCGCAAAAAGCTGCCTTCGGGCTTCCAGCGTTCAGAGTTTCAGCTGGAACACGGATTTATTGACCAGATTGTTTACAGGAAAAGGCAAAAAGCGTATTTGACCCAACTGTTGCAAATGCACACACATAAGAATTAATGAATTGGTAAGTTTATATCAAGCTCAAACAAATGCCAAAATGGAGGATATACTATGACATCAAGCTGTCATATAAGATTAATCACACTAAATGAACTTAAACTAATTACAAGCACTACCAAAATGGAGGATATGTTATGACAGCCTACGAAAGAGTTACTGCAGCACGTGATAAAAAACGCTCTACTTCACTGGATTTTATCAACGGTATTTTCGATGATTTTCTGGAGATGCACGGCGACAGACGATTTGCGGATGATAAAGCAATAATCACCGGAATTGCATACTTAAATAATATACCTGTAACAGTTATCGGTATTGAAAAAGGACATTCAATCCGAGAACGTTCCATGCGTAATTTCGGTTCGTCACATCCCGAAGGATACCGAAAGGCACTTAGGCAAATGAAGCTTGCCGAGAAATTCAATCGCCCGGTTATATGCTTTGTTGATACATCGGGAGCATATTGCGGAATCGGTGCCGAGGAACGGGGTCAAGGGCAGGCAATAGCCGAAAATCTTATGGAAATGAGCACATTAAAAACACCGATTATATCTATAATTATCGGTGAAGGCGGCAGTGGCGGCGCACTCGGACTTGCCGTTGCAAATGAAGTATGGATGCTCGAAAATGCGACATATTCGGTTATATCACCCGAAGGTTGCGCAAGCATTCTTTGGAAAGACAGCGCAAAAGCCCCGGAAGCAGCCGAATGCCTTAAACTAACCGCACAGGATTTACTTGAGCTAAAAATCATCGATAAAATTATTGCAGAGGGCGACCTTCTGATCGACGGCCTTCGTTCACAGCTTGTTACATCGCTTGAAATGTATTCAAAAATGAAAACAGAAGAACTGACAGACCACAGATACAATAGATTCAGAGAAATAGGAAATTAATTACCGGTATGAAACAAAAGGGTTTTTCAACTTATGATTTATGCATAATAGCTGTTTTCGCAGCTATTATAGCCGTTATGGCACAAATAGTAATACCGATGCCGTATGGCGTACCGATGACCATGCAGACACTGGCAATAATGCTGGCAGGAGTTATGCTTGGAGCAAAAAGAGGTTTCATAGCAGTACTTCTGTATGTACTCCTCGGAGCAATAGGAGCACCCGTATTCGCTGCAATGACAGGCGGTCCCGGAACAGTCTTCGGTCCCACCGGCGGATTTATTCTGTCATTCCCACTTTTAGCCCTGTCTGTAGGACTCGGAGCAGACCAAAACAATAAACTATGGCTCTGGAGCGGTTTAGTTATAGGTGTTTCAATAAATTACCTATGCGGAGCAGCATATTTCAGCATAATCACATCAAACACATTTCAAACAGCAACAAAAGCCTGCGTTTTACCTTTCATACCAACAGATATAATAAAAATCCTAATTGCCGGATTGTTAGGGATAAAAATCCGCAGACTATTGAAACAAAGAGTTGTGTAAAGCTTCATAACCCCATGAATAATTAAGACAGGTCCCATGCCGCATAAAGCTGCAAAAGACCTGTCTTTCTCATTCAAATTATTTTATATATAATACTTGACAGTCAGATTATGATGTGGTAGTTTTATGCAAATGGTTAAGCGAAAACCATGCAAATGGTTAAGCGAAAACCATGCAAATGGTTAAGTGAAGAAAAATGGGTTATTTGGAGATGTGTATATGGCACTGACTGAGCAAGGATATAAGAATAGATTAATAGATAAAAAAATTGAACATTACTTAAAACTATTTGGCGGGTTATCAATTGAGGGTCCAAAATGGTGCGGAAAAACATGGACAGCTCTTAATCATGCAGCCAGTGTTGTATTTATGTTAGACCCTGAAAATAACTATTCAAACCGTGAAGCAGCGAAACTTAACCCGGCATCTGTACTTAATGGAAATAAACCGCTTCTTATTGATGAGTGGCAAGAGGTACCGGGAATTTGGGATGCAGTACGCTTTGCTTCTGACAGAACGGATGAAAAAGGACTTTATTTATTGACGGGTTCGGTTACTCCAAAAGAAAGAAGTTTTGCACACAGTGGAGCCGGGAGAATAGGCAGAATCCGCATGCACACAATGTCATTGTTTGAAAGCGGAGATTCATCGGGAGCAGTAAGCCTTTTGTCTCTTTTCAATGGAGATGGAGTAGATTCCGGTATTTCAAAACTTTCACAAAATAAACTAATAAATTTAGTTATCCGTGGAGGATGGCCGGAAAATATTAACATTAATATAGATGATGCCGGGATACTGCCAAGTCAATATATAATGGCACTTGCTCAAACAGATATCACAGAAGCAGATAATAAAAAACGAAACCCTGATTTAGTATTACACCTTCTTGCGGCAGTGGCAAGAACAAATATGACTCAAGCAGGTCTTACTACAATTGTTGCTGATGTTCAATCACGGTTTGGTGATGTTTCAAGACAAACGGTATCTGATTATCTTTCTACGTTAGTGCGGCTTTATGTGGTTGATGAAATTCCGCAATGGTTTCCTGAATTACGGGATAAACTTCGTCTACGTAAAGCACCTAAGAAAATGCTTACCGATCCTTCAATTGCAATAAGTGCTCTTAAAGCAAACCATAATGACCTTGAAAGAGATCCTCGTACGTTAGGCGGAGTATTCGAAAACCTTTGTATTAGGGATTTATTAATTTACTCTGAATCAATTGGAGCAAAACTCAGCCATTATCATGATTCAAATGGTGTTGAAGTAGATGCAATCATTGAATTAGGTGCAAAATGGGCCGGGATAGAAATAAAGCTTGGCGCACACCGTGTTGACGAAGGTGCTGCCACCCTACTCAGATTAAAGAAAAAAGTAGTCTCGAAAGGTGCAGTTGAACCGGCATTCTTATGCATAATAACAAGTGGAGGACCACTTTATACAAGAGATGATGGAATCCACGTAATTCCAATTGATTGCCTAAGACCTGCTTGAGATGCTTTTTATTGCCATGTTTGTGCACCTCATTGTTATTTATTACCGTGGTTGGCTATTTCTTTCAGTTTTTTTAGCATTAGTGCAATAACCATTGTTGTACCTCTGGATTTTATCCTTTTAGTTGCTTCTTTAAAGAATGAATCACATAATGATATTTCCTCGGGTAAATAGGCAATATAGCCATTTGTAAACCCCGGTATCAATGGAAGCGGCTCATAGTTTCTTTCTTTGTCTACATAGTCATTCATATAAAATAAATCTACGTATTCCTTAAATTGTTCTTCCCCAAAGTTTCTCTCATCTCGCAGTAATATCAATGACAAATCCCAAAAGTCCCATATCTCCGATTTGGCTCTTCTTGTGTTAAAGTTGACTTTCTCATTATTTGTGAACACAACCTCCATTGGTATTAGTGTGAAGTTACCAATTGAAGAATACATCGCAGAAAATTCATTTGCATTTTCCAGTAACTTATTTATTCTGTCAAAAACCTTTTCATCTGCAGAAAGGAGTTTTTTAATGTCTCTCGCAGAATAATAATTAAGTGAGTGCTTTTCGTTTTTATCATCCAAAGACAGGGCATTAGAAAACATTGTAAAAAATGAACTCATGGTTTCACTCGTTGTTCTTGGTCTCGGACTACTACGATAAGTGAACGCCATTTTACTCCATCTTTGTCTAAGCTCATTTCCTATTATTTCAGGAACTCCCGCAGCAGGAATTTTTTCCCCATGTCCCCACAGCTTCTTATATATTTTTGTCGCAAGCCTACATCTATCAGAGTCATGTTCGCTAAAATTACTATATTTCTTGCATTTTACCCACTTTTTAACAGACTCATTTGTTTCACAACGTTTGATATCTTCTTTTGCCAAATTGCAAAATTCGTTATATGCATCATTTACTTTTTTATTGGAAAAATCTACGCGATTAAACTCAAATTCATTCTTAAAATCATAATTTACAATATTCTGTATAATCTGAGGTGTTTCATCATATCCGATTTCATCAATTTTTATTCTCAGTTCATTTGGAATATCATAAAAACCCTCAATGTGCTTATGAACTATTAGGTCTTCATAGTTAATATCCTTAGGTTTGAAGAAAGAATCATTTATACTCTTTAGAATACTGTCAAATACGTTATTTTCATCAACCTCATTTGTTTCGGCCAAATATCTGAGAAATTCTCCTGCCGGTATATTATTGCTATTCATTGTCTACTCCTCATAACTATATTATTAATTTAATTACTTCACGTATATCGTCATATGTATCTAAAAGATCGACGAATGTATTTTTCTCTTCATGAGAAAGTAATCTAACTTTAATGCTTCCATGACACGTTTATAGCATGTCCAGTTTGGGAAGTAACGAGGGTCATGCGATATACCGTTGTCATGACCTTCAAAATGTTCGCATAATGCTGCTGCTACACCGGCTGACCTTGATTGTCCGTATTCGCAGTGGACTATAATGCGTTCTGCTTTATCCTTCACTGATACTGCAAAGTCAGCAATTTGCTTGGCTTGTTCTTTTGCAATGCAATTTCGTCCACCTTCCGTTACATCATCAAACTGCAGCTCTAAAATATCGCACATCCATTCCTGCTGATAAAATTTATTATACTCATCGCCGACATCGGTAATAGATATAATTGCTGTCAAAGGAGCTGCGTCTGCCATTGTCGCCCGCCTTGCATCAATCCTATTCATTACTTCATAAATCATTGTTTCCCTCGTTTACTGCTGTATAAAATTCTTCTGTCATATCGCAGTAGTCACCTTTAACATCCAATTTATAGGTTTTTCCCCTAAAACTAACACCGCCATTTTCAAGACCTTTGCAACCAAAAAATGCGCCTTTTTCTACTGTTTTGAGATTATCAGGCAAAATTATATTTTTTAAGCCTTTACATCCTGCAAATGCAAATGTTCTGATTTCTCTCAAACCATTGCCAAAAGAGATATCCGACAAAACTTTATTTCTGCCAAAAGCATTTATATCAATAACTATTAAGCTATCGGGAAGTATGACCTTTTCCAAAACTGTAATGTACAAAGAACCTTCAAATGCACTTTCAGCGATATAACTGATGCCTTCCGGTACAGTTACAGTTTTAATATCTTTTGTTGTTTCATTTTCGTCGCAAAACTCTTCAATTGCATCAAAATTCCTATGTGTATCACCCGTTATATATACCATTCACACCTCCTGATTCTATTGCGATTATATTATATCAACTAAAGAGAAAGGTTACCGGCTATTGTTATTCAAATAACTTTAAATTTTACCTTTACCTTTATCTTAACATCATTTTCGTTTTTGTTGCTACCTTTTCTTGTAGGCTTACCTGATAATGTTTTATTTACTAATGCCATATTATCATGTATTAGTTTAATAAGTATTTCCATATTATTCAAATTTATCACTCCTTTTTAAGTTAATCAAATTATCTTTTCATATTCTTCATTTTAGAAGTCTCTCTCTTCTTCGGTTTCACCGGGGCGTCCACTCCCGCTCTCCATTTGGCGTTTCACCGCTATTTAGTTTTCAAAGTGTGGCAGCCTGCGTTGTTTCCGGTTCCGCTGTTACTTGTTTCCCGCTCCTGCTTTCAGCTGCATGCAGTAGCCTTATCTGTTTTCATAATAACAGGGAGCATGGGCGAAAAATCGACCATGCTCCCTGTTGTTGTTTTAACGGAGAAAATAATATATAATCATAGTTGAAATAGCAGAAAGAAAAGAGAAACCATGGGATATAAGTATGAGACGCATATGCATACTGCTGAGGTTAGTGCATGTGCGGTTAAGTTTGCGGCGCAGCAGGTTGCGGCGTATAAAAACAGGGGATATACGGGGATAATAATCACCGACCATTTTGTTAATGGTTATACTACGTGTCCTAAGGATTTACCGTGGGATAAGAAAATGAGGTTTTTTCTCACAGGATATGAAGAAGCGAAAAAAATGGGTGACGAAATTGGGCTTGATGTTTTTTTGGGGTGGGAGTATTCGATTAAAGGTTCTGATTTTTTAACCTATGGTCTGGGATTGGATTTTCTCCTAAAACATCCTAATGTAGATTTGCTAAAAATAGAAAAATACAGTGCGCTGGTGAGAGAAAGCGGCGGTTTTATTGCTCAGGCACACCCTTACCGTGATGAGTATTATGTTGAAAGACCATATCCGGTTGCACCGTATTTGATTGATTCTGTGGAAGTAATAAATATAATGGACAGAAATGAATCAAATGAAAAAGCATTCAAATTTGCCGAAAAAAACAACCTGCCTATGCAGGCCGGCACAGATGACCATGGAAGAGGAAATAAAGCTTACAGCGGAATAATCCTGGAAAACAAAGCCGAAACAATTTTTGATATAATCAATGCGATTAAAAAGAAGGAAGTTAGTTTAATTTAGAAAAATAAAGTAATAATGTATACATTGTCTCGCAAGCGAGACGTTGTAACAGCATCTAAATATGTCCATTGTCTTGCAAGCGAGACTTTGAAACCGTCCCTTTGACACTCAGCGTTATCCCCCGCAATCACTTGAGCTACTGCGTAAAATATCGAGGCCGTGTTCAATTGCGTCCAGTATTGCTGTTAAATTCTCAGAAGCTGCTTTGTGGCTTCCCGGCAGGTTGATAATTAATGATTCGCTGCGGATACCTGCCTGCTGCCGTGCTAAAATTGCACGGTTTGTTATTTTAAGGCTTTGTGCTCTCATGGCTTCCGGGATTCCGGGGGTCATTTTTATACATACTGCCTCTGTCGCTTCGGGTGTAACATCCCGTTTTGAAAAACCTGTCCCGCCTGTAGTGACCACCAATGCAATATCCAGCTCGTCAACGCACATTATAAGCTCACTTTCAATAATATCCTGCTCATCCGGAACTATCGAAGTATACTCAACATTATATCCTGCACCGGTAAGCAAATCCGCTACAGCAGGTCCGGAAAGGTCTTCGCGCACGCCTTCAAAGCATTTATCACTCACGGTAATAACCGAAGCTGTGTACATATGTATTACTTCCTTAATCTAATTATGGTATTATTTAATTGTATTTTATCAGGAAGAAAGCAAAAAGCAAGAGGAGTCATTAGTGGAACCGGAAAAAGAAAAACCTGTAAAAAAGCAAATAAAACCGATTACAAAATTTATATTGATAATTTGTATAGCCCTTATTGCAGGGCTTTTAATCGGCACGGCATTCTTAGTCCACCACATAAATCAGGTAAATACAGAAATAAAACTTCACATGGAGAATTCTGTTAAAAATATAAATAGTAGCTTTTCAAGTATTAAAGAAAAAGCAAAAAAAGCAGTCATGTTTTATGAAACAATAAAAAGAGCAGAAGACTTAGCAGAAAATCAAGACTATGAAACAGCAATACTTTTTTATGAAAATGCAAAGCAAGCAGCTGCAGAGTTGTCATTTTCCGGCGGAATAAGCTATGCTGATGAGGGTATAGCAGAAATGCAAAACCGTATAATAGAAGCAAAACGGGCAGAAGCATCAGACTTATTTATGCAGGGTAACCGGAATATAAATAACGGTGAATATACACAAGCATTGGAGTATTATATTGATGCGTTAGAAATTTATCTTGAAATAAATGACGAACACGGTATTAGTAATACTTTGGAAAGAATAGAATTTACAAAGGAGAAAATATCGGAATCAGAGGACAATCAATTAACCGATATTGATGGTGACCAAGCAGGGCAGGACGAAGATAGCTCTTCGGGTACACTATCAGATGAAGCTATGTCAAATTATGAACACAACATAAACATTGAGTTTGATTTACAAAAATTAATCGACAACCAAAAAATCAGACCTGCGAATCAGATAAAAATGGGTTCAACCGAGGGTATGAATGAAGGCTGGTATAACGGCTGCGGTTGGATAGCAACATATAATGCGCTGCTTATTCTTGGAAAACCAATACATCCTGCAGAAATTGTAAAACATTTTGAAGAAAACGCAGGAACTGTTTTTGGAGGGGTTTTCGGTACTTATCCAAACGCAATCGATGCTTATATTAAAAGTTTTGGATATAACACAACCCATACGGTTTTCCCGCAGATATCATTAAATATTGATGAAACGATTAAAGCTTCAAAGGTTGCCATTCTTGCATATCTGCATACAAGCGCCGCACACTATGTAACGATAGAATACAGAGAGGATATTGATAAGTTCGTTGTTTATAATGACGGCTCCGCACGGGTTTATTCGGAAAACACAGGCTCTCGGGAAGAAACCGAAACAGGAGCGGCAATTGATTCTGTTAATTCCTTTATAAATAACACTTCGGGTATTCTGTTTTCATTTTCGCTAATTGTTGTAAGTTAATAAAAATAAGTGTATAATTATAGTGGCGTATATATTCAAGATTGGGGAAGAGTATTATGTCATCTCGCTCGAGAATAATCACTATAATCATTATACTGGCACTTACTGTATATGCAGGAATAAGCCTGTATAACTTTTGGGGACATCATGTTGAAGTCCTCGAATCATTACACGAAGCAAGAAGAGAAGCGGCCGAGCTGCAGCAGAAAATCGCCGATTTGGAATATATGCTTGCAAATATTGATGACCCTGACGTTATGCGGCGTATTGCAGAAGAAATTTTAGGTCTTGTTTCACCCGATGAGCTTTTAATCACCGACGGAGCAGGTGCTGACTAACAAAATTGCGAAGATACTTCAAGTAACGGAGCGCAAAATATGTATGAAACCGGTATAAAAAGTAAAGAGAGAGTATCGCATAAAATAAAACCACCCGGAGCATATCCCGAAAGCCGGCCGGGTTTTACGGATATAATCGGTACAATTAATAAAGCAGAAAATGCCTTTAAAGAACCTCATTATGAACTAATAGCACCTGACAAATTGGTAGACGGAGAAAAGAAAAACAAACAAAAAAAATCATCAAAAGAAGAAAATCAGGTAAAAGAAAAAACACTTGACGAGCTGCTTGAGGATTTAGACTCCCTTGTTGGTCTTGATAATATAAAACAAAATGTAAAAAGCCTTATTAATTACGTAAAAATACGAGATTTACGGGAGGAAAACGAACTCCCAAACCCGCCATTATCGCTTCATATGATATTTACCGGAAATCCCGGTACCGGAAAAACAACGGTAGCGAGAATATTATCCGAGCTTTACAAAGCAATCGGGGTATTGTCGAAAGGTCAGCTTGTTGAGGTTGACAGAAGCGGTCTTGTAGCAGGTTTTGTCGGGCAAACAGCAATTAAAACATCGGATGCGGTATCCGATGCTCTCGGTGGTATACTTTTTATTGATGAAGCATATGCCCTGGCTCCGGAAGCGGGAGCAAGCAATGATTTTGGCAGAGAGGCAATAGAAACACTAATCAAACTGATGGAAGACAACCGCAACGACCTGATAGTAATTGTTGCGGGATATAATGAACCGATGGAACGGTTTATTGCTTCAAACCCGGGACTGGAATCCCGTTTTAACAGGTATTTTATTTTTGAAGATTATAACAGTAATGAACTTTTTGATATATTTGATACAATGTGCAGGCAAAGCGAGTATATTTTAACAGATGATGCAATAGAATATGCCCGGGAATACTTCAACAGGATTTATGAAACCCGGGATAGTAACTTCAGTAATGCGAGAAATGCGCGCAATTTCTTTGAAAATATTGTTTCGGTACACTCCGACAGGATATCATTAATAAACGGTCATACAAGAGACGATTTAATAACGGTAATACTTAGCGACCTTGAAATAGCAACAGAAGCATAAACAATTTATATAATATTGTGTAACCAAAGGGAGGTCATTATGGCTCACGGTAAGGATGTAAAAATCATATGTGGCAACTCCAATAAACCTTTTGCAGAGGATGTATGCCGCAACATTGGAGTACGCCTCGGCAACGCTGTTGTTTCCACATTCTCGGACGGGGAAATTGCGGTATCGCTGAACGAAACGGTACGGGGTTCGGATGTGTTTATCATTCAATCAACCTGTACTCCGATTAATGACCATCTGCTGGAAATGTTAATAATGGTGGACGCATGCAAAAGAGCATCGGCAAGCAGGGTTACATGCGTAATGCCATATTTCGGGTATGCAAGACAAGACCGGAAAGCAAAAGCACGTGACCCGATATCTGCAAAGCTTGTTGCAAACCTTATTACATCCGCAGGTACAGACAGAGTGCTTACCATGGATTTACATGCTGCGCAAATTCAAGGCTTTTTTGACATTCCCGTTGATAACTTACTTGGCTCGCCGTTATTTGTGGATTATTTCCATAAAAAATTCAAAGGTGACAATGATACAGTTATTGTATCACCGGATATAGGTTCGGTTGCAAGAGCAAGAGCATTTGCGCTAAAAATGGGGCTTGGGCTTGCAATAATCGACAAACGCCGTGAAAAAGCAAATCAGGCAGAGGTTATGAACATTATCGGCTCCGTTGAAGGAAAAAGAGTCATTTTATATGATGATATGGTTGATACTGCAGGCAGCCTGTGTGAAGCCGCAAAAGCACTTGCTGAAGTAGGCGGGGCGGTTGAGCTTTATGCTTGTGCAACTCATGGAGTATTGTCGGGTAATGCAATAGAAAAAATTGAGCAAAGCGTTATTAAAGAAGTTATATTTTCCGATACAGTTCCGTTTACAAGAGACCAGCCCTGTGACAAAATTAAGTACCTTACAGCGGCACCGCTATTTGCAGAAGCGATTAACCGAATTTTCGAAGAGGTTTCAATTTCAACATTATTCAGATAAACCATGTCATTGCGAACAGGATAAAGATTTTTCCGCAATGACGGTTAGGACACAAACCTGTTATGTTTTTTAGAAGGAATTTTTCACCTGTATCATGGATAGCCGTATTTTTGGGAAATCCCGGTTTACGTTATGAAAATACAAGGCATAATGCCGGATTTATCTCTGCGGATATTATTGCAAGTGAGCTTGGTATAAAAATTAACCGTGTAAAATTCAATGCTTTAACAACTCCTGCCAAGCTTGGCGGTCAGCAGATTTTAATGCTCAAGCCGCAGACATATATGAACCTCAGCGGGAACTCTGTAAAGCAGGCAATGAGATATTATAAACTACCGCTTGAAAGAGTAATTGTAATATCCGATGATGTATCACTTCCTGCAGGCAAGTTGCGTGTCCGGCGCCGCGGCTCGGCAGGCGGGCATAATGGATTAAAGGATATTATTGCAAAATGCGGCGGTGAAGAATTTATACGGATAAGAATCGGGGTCGGAGCTCCGGAGCATGAAGATTATGACATGGCATACTGGGTGCTTTCAAAGTTAAATACTGAAGACAGAAAGCTCATCAAAGATACAGCGTTAAAAGCAGCGGCAGCTTTGGAAATGATTATCATGCGCGGCATAGAAGAAGCAATGGCGGAATTTAATTAATGGACAAAAATTTAACACCAATGATGCGCCAATATCTTGATGTAAAAGGACGCAACCCCGACAGCATCCTTTTTTTTCGGCTTGGCGATTTTTATGAAATGTTTGGTGACGATGCAAAGCTTGCGGCAAAAGAGCTTGATATAACATTAACAACACGGGATAAATCGAGTAATCCCGAAGAAAGAATGCCGATGTGCGGTGTGCCGTACCACTCTGCAGAGCCTCATATTGCAAAATTGATATCAAAAGGGTACAAGGTTGCAATATGTGAACAGCTTGAAGACCCTGCGACAGTAAAAGGGATTGTCGACAGGGATGTTGTGCGTACAATCACCCCGGGAACACTCATGGAATCATCAATGCTTGACGAAGGAAAATCAAATTATCTTTGTGCTGCACTTTTGGGTGATACTTCCGCTTTATGTTTTGCAGATCTGTCAACAGGAGATATATCTGTAACCGAAGTCCTAAATAAGGATATAAGTCATATAAAAAATGAGCTCGGTTCTTTTTCGCCTGCCGAATGTATACTCGGCGGCGAACCCGATATGGTAAAAAGTATAAGTGAATATTTAAAGGAACGTACCGGTTGCACGGTTCAGCATGATGACTACAGGTTTAATGATGATAATTCCGGCCTTGTAAAAGCGCAGTTTAATGATGATTTATCATTTGAATTATCAATTTCATCATTACATGCCGTGGGTGCGCTTTTATCATACATTAAAGATACACAAAATACAGATATGTCCCATCTTCGTACACTACGGTACAATAACGAAGGTTCATATATGGAGTTGGATATAAATACAATGCGCAATCTGGAGCTTGTGTATACTCTCCGCACAGGCGATAAAAGAGGAAGCCTGCTCTGGGTTCTTGATAAAACAAAAACTCCCATGGGACGCCGCATGATAAGAGCATGGGTTTTGCGTCCGTTGCTTTCAACTGCTCAGATTAAACGCCGTCAAAGCGCCGTTTCCGAGCTTGTTAACGCCACAGTTCATAGGGGAGAAATAGTACTTGGGCTTAAAAAGATTAATGATATTGAACGGCTGATAGGTAAAATAGTTTACGGAAATGCCGGATGCCGTGACTTAAAAGCGCTTTCATCATCAATTACAGTACTGCCGGAAATTTCAAAAGAGCTCAGTTCAATGAAATCATCGGCACTGCAGGAATGTGCGTCAATGGACATGTTATCGGATGTTGCTGAGGAAATTGACAATGTAATAATAGATAACCCTCCGTTTTCCGTTCGTGAGGGTGCAATGATAAAAGACGGGGTTGACCCGGAGGTTGACAGATTACGCAAGCTTATTTCGCACAGTGGAGAGGCATTAACGGAAGTTGAAGCAAAAGAGCGTGAGCGAACGGGAAAAAAGCTTAAAGTCGGGTTTAACAGGGTGTTTGGTTATTATATAGAAATCCCCCGGTCATCATCAGACGATGTTCCGGATGATTACATAAGAAAGCAAACACTTGCAAATTGTGAAAGGTTTATTACTCAGGAGCTTAAAGAACTTGAAACAGAGCTTCTTTCGGCAAATGATAACCTTACCGCTCTTGAATACAAGCTCTTTGAAGAGTTGCGGCTAAGAATCGCTGCTTTTGTCGGACGGATACAATCAACAGCAAAAGCAGTAGCCGAGCTTGATGTTTTCTGCTCACTGGCAGAAACGGCAGTCTCAAATAATTATTGTATGCCGGAAATTGATGCTTCGGGAGTTGTTGATATAAAAGACGGACGGCATCCTGTAGTTGAAGTTATGCAAAAGGAGCTGCTGTTTGTTCCGAATGATACATTTCTTGATACCGAAGCATCGAGAACCGCAATTATTACAGGTCCGAACATGGCAGGAAAATCAACGTATATGCGTCAGACTGCGTTAATTGTCCTTATGGCACAAATAGGTTCATTTATACCTGCCCGCACGGCGAGAATTGGAATCACAGACCGTATATTTACAAGGATAGGTGCATCCGATGACCTTTCTGCAGGAAAATCTACTTTTATGGTCGAAATGACCGAGGTTGCTGAAATACTTAAAAATGCAACCCGAAAAAGCCTTCTTATACTTGACGAAATCGGGCGGGGGACATCAACATATGACGGCATGTCTGTTGCAAGAGCTGTTTTAGAGCATTGTGCCGATAAAAAAAAGCTCGGTGCGAAAACAATGTTTGCAACGCATTATCACGAGCTTACTGCACTGGAAAGTGAAATTGAAGGGGTTAATAACTATAATATCTCAGCAAAAAAGCGCGGAGACGATATAATTTTTCTCAGAAAGATAGTCCCCGGCGGAGCCGATGACAGATACGGCATAGAAGTTGCCGGTCTTGCAGGAGTTCCGGGTAGTGTTATAAAACGGGCAAAGACTGTTTTACAGAAATTGGAAAATGAAAAAAGTCTGCCGCAGAAAAAACAAAATGAAGCTGCCTCGGATTCGAGCCAGCTGTCATTAATGGATATAAATGAGGATAAGATTTCGGAGCGGCTGAAGAATACAGAACTGAACACGCTTTCACCGCTTGAAGCACTTAGTTTGTTATTTGAACTTAAAAAAGATTTATAAGAAATTATGCCTATCTTACGCTAAATAATAAGTCGCCATAAGTCGGGAAAGGCCAGTTCTTTCTCGATACCATCAGTTCCATCTCGTCAACCAGTTCACGGAGCAGGAGCATATTTTCCTGAACTCTGTCTTTGTAATGGTTGGCTTTTTCAAGAAGATCCGTTTTATCTTCTGCTTTTTGGAGCTCATGTATAAGTAATTCGACTTTATGGTGTAAATCTCCGGTTAATTCGGATAATCTGACCACCGTATCACGTTCATATGAACAATCGACATCACCGAGGAACTTTCGTTTATGCTCGGCTGCATTGCTGATTTCTCCCGTATGCAGAGTGGCTGCAGGCAGGACATTTTTTCTTATTAACTTATACATTGTAATAGCTTCAATATTACATAGCTTACAGTAATTTTCAAGACCGATTTCATATCGTGACTGCAGCTCGGCTTTGGAAAATACTTTATGTTGCTTAAATAACTCAATATTTTTATCATTTATTAAGTACGGCAATGCATCAGGCGTTGTTTTCAGATTTAATAAACCCCGTTTTTCTGCTTCCTGTACCCACTCATCACCATAACTGTTACCGTTGAATAAAATTCTTTTATGCTCTTTTATGGTTCTTTTTATTAATTGATGAAGAGCCGTGTTAAAATCATCCGCTTTTTCAAGCTCATCGGCAAATAAACGAAGTGACTCCGCAACTGTTGTATTGAGCATGATATTTGCTTTTGCTATGGACATTTTAGCTCCGACCATACGAAATTCGAACTTATTGCCTGTAAAAGCAAACGGAGAAGTCCTGTTGCGGTCTGTGGTATCTTTTGGAAAACTCGGAAGGACTGTTGCGCCTATCTTCATTTCTGTTTTTTCACCGGCATCATAGTGAGAGTCGTTTTCGATTGCGTCAAGAATTGCAAACAGTTCATCTCCGACAAAAACGGAAATAATCGCAGGCGGGGCCTCTCCGCTGCCGAGGCGGCAGTCGTTGCCGGCGCTTGCTGTGGATATCCGGAGTAAATCCTGATGTTCGTCAACTGCTTTGATAACGGCAGTGATAAAAAGTAAGAATTGAGCATTATCGTGTGGTGTTGCCCCGGGGTCGAGCAGGTTTTGACCGTCTCCCGTTGCGAGTGACCAGTTATTGTGTTTTCCGCTTCCGTTTATTCCGTCGAATGGTTTTTCGTGCAGTGTGCAAATCATTCCGTGGTCTTTTGCGATGCTTTGCATTATTTCCATAATTAGTTGATTATGATCTGTCGCAAGGTTTGTTGTAGTATAAACTGCGGCAAGCTCATGCTGAGCGGGGGCTGATTCGTTATGCTCTGTTTTTGCGGGGACACCAAGCTTCCAAAGCTCCTCGTCAAGAGCTTTCATGTATGCGGAAACTCTTGGTTTTATTGCTCCGTAATATTGGTCATCAAGCTCTTGCCCTTTAGGTGATTTTGCTCCGAATAATGTACGCCCTGTGTACATTAAATCCTTTCGTCTTTCGAACATTGCTTTGTCGATTAAGAAGTACTCTTGCTCTGCTCCCGCCATTGGTTTGACGGTCTTTACTTTTGTGTTTCCAAACAAACGTAAAATACGGAGAGCCTGAGCATTTATTGCCTGCATTGAACGCAGAAGCGGGGTCTTTTCGTCGAGTGCTTCGCCGCCGTAAGAGCAAAACGCTGTAGGAATATAAAGTGTGTTTCCTCGAACAAAAGCGTATGATGTAGGGTCCCATGCGGTATATCCCCGTGCTTCAAATGTCGCTCTTAGACCACCGGATGGGAAACTTGAAGCATCGGCTTCACCTGATACCAATGCACTGCTTGAAAACTCCATTATTGCTCTGCCGTCACCTGTCGGAGAAATAAAACTGTCGTGTTTTTCGGCTGTAATACCGGTCATCGGCTGGAACCAATGAGTATAGTGCGTTGCACCGAGTTCAACCGCCCAATCCTTCATTACATCTGCAACAGCATCGGCAACCTCTGTATTTAATTTGCTGCCGTCTTGAATAGTTTTTTGCAATGCTTCATAAATATTATTCGGTAAACGGCGCTTCATAACATGGTCACTGAAGACCATCATTCCATACATTTCAGTCAATTTTTGCATTTCTACGTTCCTTTCGATATGTTACAGTAAATCGTCTGTAAAATCATCGCCGGTAAAGCGTTTTATATACTTAAATCCGCAGGATTTAACAAGCTCACGCATCTCGTCAAACTTAAAATATAATGATTCGGCTGTGTGACTGTCGCTTGACAGAATAATCTCACCGCCTCTTTTTTGCAATTCCTTTAATAAAAAAGTTGATGGATATGGTTTATTAGCTCCTCTTCGGAACATTGCTCCGGTGTTTACTTCAAACAGCTTGCAATTATTGAGCACCTGCTCCATTGCACCGAGTGCCGCATCTATATATCTTGGATGTGATTCGTCAAACAGACTGTTATTATCGTTATTTTTTGTTATCAGGTCAAAATGTCCGACAATATCGGCATTGGTTTTTTCAACAACATCTGCAACAGTTTCATAATATGACTCAGCCATTGCGTAAAAATCACCGCCGAAATGCTTATTGTTCATGTTAATCAAGTGCTCTGCCCAGCCGTCAACAGTTATGTTTTTTCCATTTTTTCTTACATGATGAACTGCGCCGATAATATATTCCAAACCATCCGGGATTTCATCCGTAAAATAATCAATTTCCATTCCGAGATAAACATCGATTGTGCCTTTATACTTTTCCTTGAGGTTGTTTATTTCGCTTATATATAATGGTGTATCTTCGAGCAACATCGAATATTCTTCATCAAACGGGACATATGAATGCTCTGAAAAACCTATTGATTTACCGCCTTTTTCGATTGCGGCTTTTATCATTTCTTCAACAGATAGTGTTCCGTCGCAGTAAGTGGTGTGGGTATGTAAATTTTGCATAAACCTCCTGATGTTTTTATTCCTCTTTGCCTGAATGGCGTGATTTGAGTTCAGATTTTATTAAATCGGGCGTTATTCCCATTTCGGTCATAAGTACAAGAGCGTGGTAAATAAGATCGGAAAGCTCATAGATAAGCTCTTCTTTGTTGTCGGATTTTGCGGCTATTATTACCTCGGTAGCTTCCTCACCGAACTTTTTCAAAATTTTATCGAGACCTTTTTCAAAAAGGTAATTTGTGTATGAACCTTGTTTTTTATTAATTTTCCTGTCGTTAATTATATCATGCAGGTCTTCAAGCGAAAATGGTTTTGTGTGGGTTTTACCGGAAATAAAAACATCTTCATAAAAACATGACTCTGCACCGGTATGACACGCAGGACCTGCTTTAACTACGCTTATTAAAAGAGTATCCATGTCACAATCGGTTTTAATACTTATTATATCTTGTGTGTTTCCCGAGGTTTCACCCTTTCGCCAAAGTTCATTTCGAGAGCGTGACCAAAAGCATGTTATCTCTTCATTTATGCTTATTCTCAGGCTTTCTTCATTCATATACGCAAGCATAAGAACATCGTTTGATGCGGCATCAACAACGACTGCCGGAATGAGCCCGTCTTTATCGAATTTTAGTTCATTTATATTAATCATACCAGTCCACCTTTTTTGGGTTCATTTTATGTTAATCCTGTCTCCGGGTTTTATTATACCACCTTTTACTACAGAAACGAAAATACCTTCTCTAGGCATTACACAATCACCGGTTTTCTTCTTGATTGCGCAGCCGTCATTATGACATTCTTTACCTATTTGTGTGACTTCAAGAATTGTTTCATTAATTTTTATTTTTGTGCCGATTGGCAGCTCATGTAAGCATAAACCGGCAGTCAGAATATTTTCCGCAAATGCTCCCGCTTCGATAGTTGGCATTTTATCACGAATCTTGTCAACACTTTCATCGGCAAGCAAACTAACCTGTCTATGTCCGTCTCCGGCATGTGCATCTCCGAGAATGCCGTGGTTTTTTTTAAGGGTTATTTCGGGAACAGGTTTTTTAACTGTGCCTTTTTCTTCGCTGATGCAAACAGCTTTTACTGATGCCATAGGCTGGTCTCCATTATTCTTATATAAAATTAGCAATTAGGTATGGAAACTATAATCTCCGGATTTTCCGCCGGTCTTTTTTATTAATTGGATTTCGCTTATTTTAATGTCCTTTTGTACGGACTTGCACATATCATAAATTGTCAGTGCTGTTACCGTAACTGCTGTGAGCGCTTCCATTTCGACACCTGTTTCTCCCTTTGAACGGACTGTTGCTGTTATTTCTATGGCGTTTTGTTCTTCATCGGGATTAAATGAAATATCTACACCTGTAATATTTATGGGATGGCACATTGGGATAATATCGGATGTGCGTTTTGCGGCCATTATGCCTGCGACTTGTGCGACGGCGAGAACATCGCCTTTTTTGTTTTCGCCTTGAGTTATCATATTAAAGGTTTCGGTGTTAACGGAAACAACTCCGCAAGCAACAGCTTCACGGACTGTTACACTTTTTCCGCTGACATCAACCATTTTAGCATGGCCTTCATTATTAAAATGAGTTAACTCTGCCATAATAAACCTCGTTTATTTATATTTATTAATAAAGCCGATGGATTGGATGCTCAAAAATTCTTATCTTTATCCGCCGATTGCATTCATATTTCGGATTGCATCACTATGTGAGCCGTCGTCAAGCCCGTGTTTTTTCGGCTTTCCATATATAGCGTCACGAATGGTTTGCTCCAGCTCAGCTCCGTGCAGACCCCTTAGTTTTATTTCTTCAGCAGAATGCAGACAGGGTTTAAGCGTTCCGTCGGAAGTAATGCGTATTTTATTGCATGACGGGCAAAAATGCGAGCTTATCGGGCTTATAAGACCTACTGTACTAAGTCCGTCGGGCAGCATATACAGTTTTGTTACTCCGTCTGTACCGATTTCTCGGAGTTCCGGCGAAAGCTGTAAAACCCTGCTTGCGTTTATGAATTTTTCCTCCGACCAGTCCGCACACTCACCGATTGGCATTAACTCAATGAATCTGACATCAACCTTATACTTTCGTGTTAGAGCGAGCATATCATAGATACTTTCTTCATTGATACCGCCGATAAGAACGGTATTTATCTTAACAGCATCAAATCCGGCTTTAATAGCAGTATTTAATCCGATAAGCGCATCATCCAATCCGTTAAAACGGGTTATCTTATTGTACGTTACTGCGTCAAGTGAATCAAGACTGATATTAATGCGGTTAACACCCGCTTGTATTAACTCATCAGCATACTTTGGCAGTAAAATGCCGTTTGTTGTAAGGCATACCTCATTAATCCCGGGGGTTTCGGCAACCCGCCTGCAAATATCAATAATACCACGGCGAACAAGAGGCTCGCCACCTGTAATACGCACCTTACTGATTCCGCAAGCTGCCGTAGCTTTTACGATCTCATCAATCTCCTCAATTGATAAAATATCCTCATGCCGCAGCTTCCTGATACCACTCTCCGGCATACAATAAACACACCGAAGATTACACCTATCAGTCACCGACAACCGAAGATAAACTATATCCCTGCCAAACCCGTCTTTCATAAACAAACCCAATAACCCGTTTTATCCGAACCAACACGGTTTATAAATTCTTTATTTTTTAGTACACTTAACGCTCGCTTAACTGTTGATTCAGAAATGTTGCATTGCTTTGCTATACGTTCGGCTGTAATGTTTGGGTTTTTCTTTAATGCTGCCAGAACCCTTCGCTGGCTTTCCGAAAGTTTTACAGTGTCATTTACAGTGTCATTTACAGTGTCATCATTTAATTTCTTGACACGCAAATCACGATTTTTCAATGTATTATTTTCATTTAATAAAAGATTGGCAAAAAAACGGTCGAGGAATTCCTGTGTTGCATGGATTCCTTTTTTTATGTTTCTGTAGTTTGCTCGTACGAGGGCATTTCTAAAGTACCATGCGTTTTCTGCAAAGATGTCGTTTGTTACATCGAAACCGAATGTTCTTAAATACTTTATTGCAAATACAGCAGTTGTACGTGTATTTCCTTCTCCAAATGCATGGATTTGCCATAAACCGGAAATAAACTTAGCAATCTGCTTTGCAGCTTCTGTAACAGAGAGGGTTTTATAGTCAAACTCACGTTCTCTTTTAAAATCATATTCAAGGGTTTCTCGTATGCTGTCGGCACCGGCGTAATACACGGTTTCCCCGTTTAATACCCATTCTTTTTTACTAATATTATAGTCACGTATCTTTCCTGCGAATTTGTATACACCGTCAAACAAACGGCGATGAATACTAATATATTCTACAGGGGAAAATGAAAAAGCCTTTTCTGCTAAAATTAAAGAGACAGTTGCAGAAACTTTATCCGCTTCTTCAGTGCGTGTGTTATCGTCACTTTCAATAGGTTTTGACTCATAATAGCTATTAATTAAACTTTGTGCTTCTTCAAGAGTGATTTCACCGTTTATATTTCTGTTTGCTGTGGCAATTAAATATTCAGATGTTTTTAATCCATCAGTTTGCTGTAAGCCTATAGCGGTATGCCATATATAACCGCGTTCTTTTTGATCAGGCTCACCTTGGAGCATATAATTGTTGAGGTCAATCAAAATTTATTCCTCCAAATACAGATTAAGTCACAATTATATTATAACAAAAAACCCGTAAAATAAACAGAGGTCAATTAAGGAAAAAATACTGCAGTAAAATACTGCTTTTACGCCTGTGAGCATGTGGTATACTGTATTTCTCATGTTATTTTTGTTGCTTCCAACCTGAGGTTGGATGGATTCCGTTTAATTCAACAAACACGTTATTGAATATATGTATATGAGATATTAAGCTTATTACAATAAATATTATGGAGGAATAAATCATGGCAGAAATAATAAATCAACAAATTGCAGCTTTACGTAAAAATAAAGGTATTACACAAGAAGAGCTTGCAGGTCACTTAGGTGTCACGAATCAAACGGTTTCCAAATGGGAGCTCGCAGCATGTTGCCCCGACATTCAACTCTTGCCGGAGATTGCAGATTATTTTGATGTAACGATCGATGAGCTTTTCGGCAGGGATGAAACAGCAAAACCCGAAAGCAGTTCCATTGAATCAGTACCCTGGGATGACGATGGCACTCTTCGGGCGGTTGTTTTCATTGGTAAAAAGCTGATGAAAAAAACAGACGATTTATCCGAGTTTACGTTTGAATACGATGGAGAAGCATTAAACATAGAGTGTCAATGTAACATAAGCTGTAACGATGTTGAAGGCGGTGTAAACGCAGGCCGTGATATCAGCTGTAATGATGTAGGTGGAACTGCAAATGCAGGACGCGATATCAGTTGCAACGATGTATGCGGAAACGTAAACTCCGGCGCTTCATTAACATGTAATGATATTGACGGAAGCGTCACCGCAGGAAGTAGCATCAGCTGCAACGATATTTGCGGCAACGTCACCGCAGGAAGCACCATAAACTGCGGCGAAATCGACGGCGACATCTCCTCCGGGGAGTAATATAAGTATAGAATATATATTGCAACCAAATAAAATAAAAATACTTTATTTCGTTATGTTCATTACAAAGCCATTGTAGGTCTATACAAGACCGTTGTTTCTGCGGCAGAAACAGAGCAGCCGGTTTCATTCTTTGTTGATGCACAGAATTATTTTTACATTAAATTCATTATTGCTTTTTTCAAAATTAGCCGAGTCGCCGTATTTTTCAACAATGGCTTTCACCGACGAAATGCCGATGCCTTCACCTTTGCGTTTTTGCGACATAAACTTATCGTTTTCAATTTGAATATTCCCGTCAAAGCTGTTGGTAATAACAATTGTCAGCATCTCTCCAAACAGCTTGGATTGAATTTTTATATATCTGTCTCCATCCGTTCTGCAGCATGCTTCGATGGCGTTTTCAATGCAATTGCCGAAAATAATACACAAATCCGTATCATTTATACCGGTATCTGCCGGAATTTCTGCATTTATATGAATATCTATGTTTTCTTTTTTTGCAATACTGAAATAATAATGTAATATGGAATTTACGGCAAAATTTTCGCAAAATGTGATATTTGAACTGTCCGGTATTGATTTAAAAAGTTCGTCCAAATAACCGCTGAGCTTTTCATGCTCGAAGCCTTTATTATATGCTTTGATTGTAGTTAAATGCTGCCGCAAATCATGTTCCGCCCGTTTTGTTTCCGTAATATGAGAACTGAGCGCTGTGTAATATTCAGTTTTCGACTGTGAAATACCTTCAAGTACGGCAACCTCGGTGGTGAGCCGTTGCTGTTCATGAAACGCCTGCTCTTTTTCGCGCATTGTCGCAACAAAAATTGCAGAAGCCGCACACATTGCAAGAACTAACATAGCAACACCCGTAAGATGATACTGCGGCATTAAAAAGATTGTCGGCAGGTAACCAAAATCAGTCAACACGGATAAAAAGAATACAATTAGACCAAAAACAAAATAAATCTGCGGTGTGTCAATTTTCCGCCTGAGTATAAATTGCCTGATTATAAGCGTAACCAATACATAAATAATTCCCGGGCCGTATATAATATAAACCCAATCCATTAAATGGCTCATCGGTAAAGTATCTATAAAAATAAATAAAACGGAAAATACCGTTGATATTCCGTAATAAATATACAACACAGGCTTGTGCAGTACCTTCGGGAAAAGAATGTTTATGATTGCAAGAGTTAATGCAGCGGAAACCGGGATGGAAATATACTGTAAACGAAGCATCACAAACCAGTCCAACTGCGGAAATAAAACCGAAAACACCACATTGCCCGTCACACCCACCCGTATAAACCATACTATACAAAACAAAGAAAAATATAACGCTGCACGATTTTGAATACGTGTAAAGAAAAGCAGGATAAATAGAAATGCCAATAGTAAAAAGCAGCCCAAAACTATATTGGTTTGATATTGCCCGGAAAGAATAATATCGACAATTTTTGTTCCCGTTCCGATACGCCAGTATGCATGCCCCCAAGGTTCGCCGTACCGGTGGAAATGGTTTGACGATTGCTGCACTAAAACGATTTTGCCGTCAACACCCTGCGCCGTAAAGGTTATACGTCCGTTACCGGGGATGTCTTTTTCGGGGTCGGCACTTGTAAACCCGATATCGGCAAGCCATGCACCGTTTACATATAGCCTGTGTGTGTGTCCAAGTGATTGGCGGGTGAAAGTATACCATTTATTATCTTCTACTAAAAAGGTTATACGGCTTGTAAGATATGAATTGTGCTCTACTCCGGACCAATCGTGAGAATAATTATCACCGTCATAAGCTTCAAACTCCTCAGGTGTGAGCAGTTCATTATTTATAACCTCCAGACGGCCTGTAGGAATATAAGTGTAATTATCAAAGTCGATTTCGCGTATATCATAAATACCGTCATCACTGAATTCGTATTTCTGGTTGGTTATAGGCTGGTCAAATAAAATAAGCCCGTATGCCAACAGTAAAATAAGCAGCAGGACTGAAAACGGCAGTAATAATTTTACAATCCTCATCCTACTACTCCTGTGTTGTTACCATAAACATATAATCCTTGTACGTTTGTTTAATCGCTTTTTTATCACTTCTGCGTATGGGGATTTCTTTATCGTTGCTTAAAATGAATGAATCGGCTGACATTCTTTTGATATAATTCATATTAACAATAAAAGACCGCTGTGTCCTGAGAAATGCGCCGCCTTCAAGCTGCTTTTCAAATTCGTGAAGGCGCATGAAGGTTTTGATTGTTTCTGCGCTAGTATGAATATACGTATATTCCGAAATGACTTCAATGAAAGTAATGTCCTTCAGCAGCACCTTCATCATAAGCCTGTCCGACAATACTTCAATATATCTAAGTGATGATGTAAATTTTTCATTACAGATTTCAAGAACTTTTTTCACTTCATGATATTCTACCGGCTTTATTAAGTATTGCAATGCATATACAGAGTATCCGTCCAGGCTGTGAGCAGTGCTGCCGGTCGTAAAAATAATAACCATATCATTATTGGTTTCACGTATCTTTTTTGCTGTTTCAATACCGTTTGTCCCTGGCATGTAAATATCAAAAAATGCAATTTTTACATCGCCCGGCTTATTTGCAGTTAAATCCTTGAGAAAATCATCACCGTTGTTATAAACAAATATATTTACTTCACAGTTGATTTCATCAAAATACCGCTCAACCAAAAGACGCAATTGATTGGCGTCTTTTTCTATATCTTCACAAATCGCAATATCCATAAACACAAGCTCCGTTTTGTATGGTTTTTATAACAAGAGATCAAATTTCCTTTGCCGAGCAAAGCTATTTAATCAAGCGTTTCAACGAGGTAGGAGATTTTACTCCCTACTGTGAGCTATATTGTACCCCCACTTATAGAAGAAGGGGACATCTTGACCGAGTTTTATACCGGTTCAATTGAGTCATATCTTACATTATGAACAACCGATTTACAAGACATCAAAATGTGTTGAACACGCATTCTATTGAATTAAAAAGCATTTCATTTAAGGTCTATTGATTTATCAATTGCCGATACATATTTTAGTGATAAAAGTAGTTGCTCGGAGGTACCAAAAGTCATGGAAAACACATTCATGCGGCTCGCTGTATATGACAACACCGAAAAAGACCGTGAGCTCACCGTGTCATATATTTCCGCATATTTTGAACGTACAGATATACCGGTAAAAATTCATCGTTTTTATGATACAAACGGTCTCATAGATGCTTTCCGCCATGACCGGTTTACAGCGGTTTTTATCGGCATGGACAGTATGAATGAAGTGGATGCGGCTTGGATTATCCGAAAATTCGCTCCCGGTTGTTCTCTTGTAATAATGAGCAACAGCGGAGATTACAGCCTGGAAGGATATAGACTCGAAGCATTTAATTACTGGCTAAAGCCGGTTGGCTCCGAAAAAGCCGGAGAAACGTTGGAGCGTTTGATGGCACACCATACCGTACCTCATACGAAAGATTTTAAACGCAATATTACACACCTTTCTGAACATGACCTTGAAGGTATCGCAGCAGCGGGACTGCCACCCGATGAGCAAAGGAAAAAACAAAAGGAGTTGCATGTAAATGGAAAACTCATTATTTAGAAAAAGTGCATTAGATAAAATATCATCACCGGAGCAGCTGAACGAATATATGAAGGTAGCGGGGCCGGGTGTGTGGGCGATACTTGCGGGTCTTGCTGTTACCTTTGCGGCGTTTATCGTTTGGGGTTTAATGGGTTCAATACCTGAAACGGTAGATATCACCGGCACAATGCTGTCTCCCGATAACGGTGTAATGGCGGTATATTCGTATTTACCTATTGACGAAACGAAGTATCTTCAACCCGGCATGAAAGTCCGGGTATCACCGGATTACGCACCAAGGGAGCAGTACGGATATATCTACGGTACTGTAAAAAGTGTCGGAAGTATGCCTGTAAGTGTAGAAAATCTCAGAGCGGCTTTAGGTGACAGCTTTGACATGATATACCTGCCGTCGGGTAACGTGATAGAAGTGGTTATCAAACTTGAAGTATTGGATGGCAACCCGCGCTGGTCGACAGCTAAAGGCGCATCGGTTGAAGTCATCATTGGCTCAACCTGTTTAGTGGATGTAATAACAGCGGAACGCAAACCTTACGAACTGATGTTCAGGTGAGGTGTCATTCTGAGGGAGTGTAGCGACTGAAGAATCTGTTTCGATGAATTTTGACAAGATCCTTCGCTTTGCTCAGGATGACATGGGAGATTAATTAATGAAAGCAAAAGCAGCAAAAACACCATTCATAATGCAGATGGAAGCTCTTGAATGCGGAGCGGCTTCCTTGTGTATGGTATTGGCATATTATGGTAAATGGATACCGCTTGAACAGGTGCGCTCAGACTGCGGAGTATCACGTGACGGCAGTAATGCACGAAATATCTACCGTGCAGCCGTATCATATGGATTAAAACCCACAGCGTACCGCATGGAGCCGGCAGAGCTTCGCGATGTGAAGTGTCCCGCTATCATACACTGGAACTTTAATCATTTTGTGGTCTTAAACGGCTTTAAGAAAAAATGTGCAGTCATAAACGACCCCGGACGAGGAACAACTGAGGTATCGCTCGAAGAATTCGACAGGTCGTTTACCGGAATAGTGATGACATTTGAGACTACAGATGAATTTATAAAAGAAGGAAAACCACGCAGTGTTTTACGTTTTGCAATGAGCCGTCTCAAAGGAACGATTCCCGCATTTGTATTTGTGTTCCTAATGGGTATCTTCGCTTCAATGATAGATATACTCAACCCCGTGTTTACACGTATATTCATGGACGATATCCTGTCGGGCAGAAACAGGTCATGGCTGATGCCGTTTATCATAGCTATGTTGCTGGTTTTGCTTGTAAGGCTTATCTTGTCCGTTATTAATGCGGTATGCCGTCTTCGTATGGAAGGTAAGTTCGCCATAACCGCAAACGCCGAGTTTATGTGGCATGTGCTTCGGTTACCGATGGAGTTTTTCTCACAACGTTATGCAGGTGATATCCTCATGCGCCAGTCTTCAAACGAAGGTATCGCAAGCATGCTCATATCACAGTTCTCACCGATACTCATAAACATGGGTCTGATGATCTTTTACTTCATCATGCTTCTGCAGTATAACCCGATACTTACAGCTATAGGCATCGGTTCTGCAGTGCTGAACATGGTGTTTTCGCAGTATATGGCGAAGAAAAGTGTCACCTTTGCACGGCAGTCACAATCATCGGGCGGTAATCTCAGCAGTGTCACTATGTCGAGCATAGACATGATTGAAACTATCAAAGCATCCGGAGCCGAGGGCGGCATATTCGAGCGGTATGCAGGTTATCTTGCAAAACAGCACAATGCGGGTATAGCAGGCGAACGTTTTTCGATGAAATTCGGTCTGATACCATCGGTGGTAAGCCAGATACTCAACATCGTTGTAATGATGATTGGTGTTGCTTTTATCATGGACGGGCATATGACAATCGGAACTATGGCTGCATTCCAAGGCTTCCTCGGTTCGTTTCTCGCACCCGTCGGTCAGTTCTCGGGCATCCTGCAAAGCCTGACAACAATGCGTACAAACATGGAACGTATCGAGGACGTAATGAATTACAAGGTCGAGCCTTCAGCAAGTGAGAACACAAGAGAACCGTCCCCTCTGTGCTCAAGAGAACCGTCCCCCTGTCTTGGTGGTAAGCTGTCCGGCGCATTGAAGATAGATAATGTTACCTTTGGGTACAATAAATTATCCGACCCGTTGATTAAGAATTTCTCACTTGATTTGCAACCGGGCAAGTCTGTTGCAATCGTCGGTGCGTCCGGGTCGGGCAAGTCAACGCTCGCCAAGCTAATCACAGGGTTGTACGAACCCTGGGAGGGTGAAATACTTTTTGATGGCAAACACAGGCTCGAAATAGATAACTATTCATTCCGCAGCAGCGTGTCCATGGTAGACCAGGAAATCATGTTGTTCGAGGACACGGTGGCGGAAAACATCCGTATGTGGGACCCCTCGATAGAAGATTTTGCCGTAATTCTCGCCGCTCGTGATGCGGACATTCACGAAACCATCGTTACACGCCCAGGCGGGTATAACCAGATAGTTGCGGAAAACGGTAAAAACTTCTCGGGCGGTCAGCGCCAGAGACTTGAAATTGCACGGGTTTTAGCACAAGAACCTGTTATTGCAATTTTGGATGAAGCTACAAGTGCACTCGATGCCAAAACCGAAGAAACTGTTATGACTAATATCCGGAAAATTGGTTGTTCCTGTATCGTCATTGCACACCGTCTTTCCACAGTACGCGACTGCGACGAAATTATCGTCCTCGAAAAAGGCGACGTCGTAGAACGCGGCACACATGATGAACTATACGCCATGTCCGGCAAATACGCCGAGTTGGTGGCTACGGAGTAATAGGGCACAGGGCACAGGGGCTAGGAGTAAGGTGACGAGAGAACGGAAGATAAACGGGAGAATAAATTCTTGAAAGAAATCAATATTTTTGATGACCAGCTTGATATACGCAAGACCGGCGACGATATGATGTTCGAGGGTGCCTTTGACGACCTCTTATCAATACTGCAACTGCGGCCCGATATGAAGCAGGCCGATATATCCGATGCGGTTGTTGAAATACTCACACACCTCAGATTAAAGATACCTGAAGTACCGCCGGAGCTTACTGACCCCGAAGCCCGGATTGAATACATGCTGCGCCCGTCGGGTGCAATGCGCCGCAGGGTTGAGCTAAAAGGTCAGTGGTGGAAGGATTCGGTCGACCCGTTCTTTGGCTGTACCATAGACGGCGACCCTGTCGCAATTTTACCAAGCAAATCAGGCGGTTACACTTACCGTGACAAGGACGGTAAAAAGATTAAAGTAAACAAAGAAACAGCAAAAAATATAGGCGAGGATGCATTTTGCTTCTACAAGCCGTTTGCATTAAAGAAACTAAGACTTATCGACTTTGCGCTCTTTATGATAAAGAACGTACGTATACCCGACTTTGTATATGTGCTGATAATATCGCTTATTGTAGCACTATTAGGACTTACATCACCATACGTGCAAAGCCAGCTGTATGGAACCGTCATTCCATCGGGCATCAAGACGAACATCCTCGCTGTCGGGTTCCTACTTGCGGGTACTGCTATAGGTTCGATACTGTTTGGGCTTGCACAGAGCCTTGTGCTTACACGTTTTTCGACACTGTTCATCCGTGTTCAAAACGCCGCTATGATGCGTGTACTGTCACTGCCTGTTACATTTTTCAAGGATTATGCTGCAGGCGAGGTTGCAAGCCGTATGGGCAGCCTGACATCTTTATGCCAGACCATTTCAAACACGTTTATGTCTACGGGGCTGACTGCAGTATTCTCACTGGTATTCCTGTTCCAGATGCAGTATTACGCACCAAGTATGGTAGCACCTGCATTTCTTGTAATACTGACTATGCTGACGGTTTCTATTCTTACTACTGTACTTAACATGAAGATATCACGAAAACGCATGAATGCAAGTGCGAAGCTCTCGGCACTTCTCTTTGCACTCATAAGCGGTATACAGAAGATAAAACTTACGGGTGCTCAGAAACGTGCGTTTGCAAAATGGGCTGCAAACTGCAAGGAAATCGGGTGTCTTACATATTCACCCCCGATTTTTCTAAGACTGCTCGAACCTATAAATCTCATCATCTCACTCGGCGGTGGAATCTTGATGTACTATGTTGCAGGTGCTTCGGGTATCGGTACTGCCGATTATCTTGCATTTATGGCAGCATACGGTTCGATGTCGGGAGCTATTATGATGCTTTCAGGGCTTGCTCATACATTTACCGATATCCGTGTCAACCTTGAAATGGTACGTCCTATCATGGAATGTGAGCCGGAAGTGCATGAAAACAAGAAACAGCTTACATCGCTGTCAGGCATGATGGAAATGAATAACGTATCATTTCGTTACCGTGAAGACGGACCTTTGATACTTGATAACATAAACCTGAAAATCCGTCCCGGTGAATATGTTGCAATAGTCGGGAAAACAGGCTGCGGTAAGTCTACCCTGCTAAGATTATTGCTCGGTTTTGAAACACCTGAAACGGGTGACATCTACTATGACGGGCATAGCCTTTCTAGTCTTGATTTACGTGCACTGCGCCAGTGTATAGGTGTTGACCTGCAAAACGGCAAGCTGATGGCAGGTTCGATATTTTCAAACATCGTTGTAACAGCACCTTGGAAAACACTTGATGATGCATGGGAAGCCGCCGAGCTTGCGGGTATCGCACAGGATATCCGAGAGATGCCGATGGGTATGCACACCATGATTGCCGAAGGCGGCGGCGGTGTTTCCGGCGGGCAAAGACAACGCCTGCTCATTGCACGTTCTCTTATTTCCAAACCGAAGATGATTTTCTTCGACGAAGCAACAAGCGCACTTGACAACATCACCCAAAAGCATGTTGCACAGTCGATAGACGGGCTAAAAGCAACACGCATTATAATCGCTCACAGACTCTCTACAATACGAGGCTGTGACCGTGTGATCATGCTCGACACCGGCAAAATAATCGAGCAGGGCGGATATGACGAGCTTATGGATAAACAAGGCGAGTTCTATGAGCTTGTGAAACGCCAGACAGTGTAACTAACTCAAACAAAAAGGAGAGTGAACATGGGCACAAGAAATGCAGCTATTAATCAATACGAAGACTTTATTAAGGAAACCGAAGCAAACAGCGATTTGCGAGAGAAATTCAGCGCACTTTGCGCAACAGGCGCGACCATTGATGCTGTTATAACCTTTGCCGCAGAACACGGCTTTGTCTTTTCGAGAGAAGACATGGGCAATCTCCCTGCGTCCGACCCTCCTAAGGAACCCGTACCGCTGAAACCGGAAGAACTTTCTGACGTGGTCGGAGGTACTCAAGTCGGCGGTAGTGGCTCCGGTGCTAAGTATTGCTTCTTTACGCCAACCGGAAAGGAGAGCATCGGCGGGGACGATATGGTATGGCTGGAATGCGGCGTTTACTGCGGATTCGGGTCAGATGCAAATCTCTGTGCCTGTTGGGGGAAGTCTCATTGTGTAAACAAATGGCATATGTGCGGACCCAAGAACAGTTTTCCTAGGGAACTCTGGCCGGTGTCACATAGAAACCATCAAGCTAAAAAGCCGCCTACTTATAGAACAGAATAAAAGGAGAAATGAACATGGAAGAAAATAAAAACCTACAACCCGAAGCAATCAGCGAAGAGCTGCTTGAAGGAGTCGCGGGCGGTATTACTATTACAAAGGACCGCCACGACCCCTACTTATGTAAAAATTTGATAAGAACCAGAAGCGATGGCGCTTGTGACGGTAATAATTTTAATTATGCAAAAATATGGTGCGACCATTACAGACGTGCTAAATATGGCGAACATACGGGCAGGCCTTATTGGGCTCACGTATGTATTAGGAATGGCTTCGATAGATATCACGGTGATGAGAACGGAAATACTTAATAAAGTGTAATCAAATAATAATTGGAGAGAATGAGCATGGAACACAAAGAAAAGCAAATCGTACCGGAAAAAGAATTAAAAGACGTCGTTGGCGGAGGTGCACCTTATTTTTGGTGCATTGCATGCAATGAATCATATATCTATTGGTATGGAACTATATGCCCTCACTGCGGCTGGGACAGTAAGAACGGTCCCCCCACTTTGCCAAAGCAGACCCGTGTAAATGACCCGGAGGACGGTACCGGTCTACCGGAGGACGGTATCGGTCGATCGAGATAACCATTTCAATAAGACAGGGGACAGTTCATCTGTCCTTTGAAAGAAGAATAAGGGGAGAAATGAACATGGAAGAAAACAAAAATCTACAACCCGAGGCAATCAGCGAGGAAGTTTTAGAAAAGGTTGCGGGTGGTATTTTCGGCACCACAAAGAACCGTTATGACCCTAATCTTTGCAAAGACATGAACGGCTCCGATGCGGAACGCTGCAAAGGGAGTAAGACCTTAGGTGTATGGTGTGAC
>Ga0123356_10000485_pt1 | contig 44354 bp, 36 predicted proteins | sample TergutEmb28metaG_2_FD_92546 | JGI IMG/M metagenome (GOLD analysis project Ga0123356, IMG submission 92546) | Embiratermes neotenicus P3 segment gut microbial communities from Petit-Saut dam, French Guiana - Emb289 P3 | ecosystem: Host-associated > Arthropoda: Insects > Digestive system > Gut ...
CCCGGGATTCTGACGGCGGGCGTGATTCTTCTAATCGCGCTTCCAATAACCGTCACAGTCATGAAAAATAAAAAGCGTAAGCGGGAGGAGAACGGCTGATGAGTAAGTATTTCACAAAAGATAAAATGTTCTACTACCGCAGAATCTTCACGAATCCGTTAGATTCCTTTTATGAAATCCGTCACCGCGAATACGGAAGCGTGCCTGTTGCACTGATTTGCGTTTTGCTGTTCGGCTTGGCTTTCACGATGAACCGTATTTTTGCAAGCTTCATAGTAAACGACGTTGACCCGCGCACTGTTAACGGCTTGACTGAAATCGGCGCAGTTTTCCTGCTGTTTCTGCTGTTCTGCGTGGGGAACTGGTCGGTTACCTGCCTGATGAGCGGCGAGGGAAGACTCAAGGATATCGTAACAGTCACAGGCTACTCGCTGACGCCGCTGATTGCCGTTTATATCCCTGCCACGCTTCTTTCGCACGTGGTAGCGGCGGGAGAAGAGGTTTTCTACTTCTTCGCCTTAGCGTTCGGCATAGGCTGGTCGGCGATATTAGTACTGCTCGGAATCATGACGATTCACAATTACAGCCTGCTGAAAACAATATTAACGCTGATTTTCACATTCTTTGCGATGTTTATATTGATTTTCCTTGCAATGCTGATATTCGACTTAATCAACCAAATCTACACATTCATCTACAGCATCTACACAGAACTAATCTTCCGATATTAATTGCACATTAATTGTTCATTGTACATTGTACATTGTTAATTGTAAATAAGGGCGGTATTATATGAAATTAGGTACAAAAATACTACTTTGCATATTAGGCGCGGCACTGCTGATAATCCTGTCGTATCAAGGTTATCTGACGGTTCGCTTCCGCCTGCACAGGGATTATAAGGACGTGCTGACTCCAAGCGCAGAGCTTGAAGCGGGGACGCCGTTCAGCGGCACAAGCGACCCGCAGGCTCCCGCAGGAATGGTTTTAGCCGCGAGTAATAATGTTTTAAAGCTGTTCGTGAACACTGAAACGGCTGAAATCGCCGTGCTTGACTCACGCACGGGGAACATGACCTATTCAAACCCTCCCGAAGCGGCGAGCGACCCCATTGCGGGCGGCGTTAATAAGTCTATTTTGCAGTCGCAGCTCCTCGTGGAGTTCTACGACCAGAACCGCTTACCCGGCAGATATAATTCCTTCGACCTTTCAACCTCGCTCGGACAGGTTGAGTTTGAAGCACTTGCAGACGGGTTGCGCATTACTTACACAATCGGCGATATGTCGTATCAGTACGGGCTTGTACCGCTGTTCATCACTGCGGAAAGATTAGAAGTTTTCACCTCAAGATTATCCGAAAGAGACGCGAGAGATATTACTGCGCGCTTCCCGCCCTCTGAAGAAATCCCCGGCTTCTTAGAGCTTCACGAAGCTACCCGTAACGGCGCGGCGACTATGCGCCGTCTCAACGAGCGTTTTGAGGAAGCGGGATATACCTACGAAGACTTAATGGCTGACTTGGAAGCCTCGGGCGCGGAGGGCGCGATTCCGATTGCTTTTATAGTTCCGCTTGAATACCGCCTTGACGGCGACAGCCTTGTCGTCAGTATACCTACAGGGCAAGTCCAAGAGCTGGGCGGCGGGAGAATCTTCCGTATTCAGCTTCTGCGCTCATTCGGCGCGGGCGGCGTTGAAGACGATGGTTACATCGTTGTTCCCAACGGCTCGGGCTCGCTTATAAGCTTCAACAACGGCAAAACCTACGCAGACGACTACACGCAGTACGTTTACGGGCTTGACCCGCTGATGCAGGAATATATAGTCTTAGGCAACAGCGAGCCTGCGCGTATGCCCTACTTCGGTATTCAGCGCACAGGCGCGAACTCGCAAGGGATTTTAGCGGAAATACAAAGCGGCGACACGCTTGCGGATATTACGGCGAGCGTCTCGGGAAAGCTCAATTCATACAACTATGTTTTCCCGTCGTTCACGCTGCGCGGTGCGATTTCGCTCGCTATGTTCGGCACTACAGGCAACGAAGCCGAGCTTCCTGTAGTTGAGCAGTACTTCGCTGATGTCGATATAAGAGTACGCTACAGCTTCCTCACGAACGAGCATGAAGGCTACTCCGGCATGGCGCGTTACGCGCGTGAAGCATTAATTGAACGCGGCGCGTTAACCCCGAGCAACGGCAACGCGGGCGACGATATTCCTTTCTATATGTCGCTTCTCGGAAGCACGTCGGGTCAGCGCAGATTCCTTTCTGTAGGCTATTACGGGCAGTTCCCGATGACGACCTTCGCACAGGCTAAGGAAATTTCCGAAACGCTCGCGGACAGCGGAATAAATAATCAAGTAATTAATTATCAGGGCTGGTTCAACCGCGGTTATTATCACGACGCACCGAACAGAATCAACCTTGTCAGACAGCTCGGAAGCAGAAGCGAGCTTGAATCGCTGTCGCGGACGGTGGAAGCGAGAGGCGGGAAGCTGTTCCTTGACGTTGCGCTTCAGCAGGTGACGTTTGCTTCGCGGCGTTATAACTGGCAGATTGAAACCTCGCGCTACTACGGCGGCGGCATGGTAGCCGTGCAAGGGCAGAACTGCCCCGACTGCTACAGCAACAGAGCGGCGCTCGGCTACAGAGAAACACTGTATAATCTGCTTTCGCCGAAGTTCTTAGGGCGCAGGGTTGACGATTTTGTAAAGGCGTTCGACAGATTTGATGTAACAGGTATTTCACTGCGCGACTTAGGCGACGATTTGCACTCTGACCGCAAGCGCACGGAGCTTATAAACCGCGAGGAAGCCTTGGAAATCGTTTTAGACAGCTTCGGCAGGCTCGCGAGAACCGATAATTCGCTGATGATTTCGGGCGGCAATATGTATTCTTTTGCGTTCGGCACTGACTTCATAAACGTTCCGACCTCTCATAATGCACTATACATGGTAGATGAGGAAATTCCTTTCTATCAGATGATTATAGCCGGCGCGGTAAATTACGCGGGTGCGCCGATTAACATGAGCAGTGCCTTTGACGAAGACGAGGTAATAGCAAGACTGATTGAATTCGGCGCGTCGCCGCACTTCACGTTTACTGCGGAAGCATCAGGCGGCTTGAAGTACACAGGCAAGAATTATCTGCACAGCGGGACATTCAGCAACTGGAGCGATTCTGCCGTAAGCATATACACCGAGGTGAACGAGGCACTTAAATTAGTTTCAGGCAGCGCAATCACCGAGCATGAAATTCTGCCCGACGGCAGACGGCGGGTAACTTATGAAAACGGCGTGATTTTTGAAATAAACGGAAATAATGTTACCGTTGCGGGAAGGGGAGTGGCGTAAATGTCAGAACAAGCAGAAGTAGTTGCTATCGAAACTCCGCTTCCGAAAAAAACTCATAAGCCCCCTAAGAAAAGCAGATTAACATTAGAGCAGAAGAAGTCAATTCGAGGCTTGCTTTTCGTTTCGCCTTTCATTATAGGCTTTGTGATTTTCTACCTGCGGAGCTTGATTGACACGATTGTGTTCAGTCTTACGCACACGATTATGCCTGAGGGCGCGGCGGCAGGCTTCACGCGGGAATGGGCGGGAATCGCAAACTTCAGAGAAGCGTTTACCGAGCACCCGACCTTTACGCAGGAATTAGTCGATTCGCTTTTAAACATGAGCGTAGACGTATTGTTGATTATATTCTTCAGCTTATTCATGGCTCTGATTCTTAATCAGAAATTCAAGGGCAGAACTCTCGCGAGAGCAATATTCTTTCTGCCGGTTATACTTAATTCCGAAGCGATTAACTTAGCGATTACCATGGCGCGCGCAATGATGATGGGCGGCATGAGCCCTGTTTCGGCGGAGGTAGTGGAAGCCGCGGGGACTTCGGGACCGAACCTTATGTACTACATCTATATGTTTGAGGAGCTCGGGCTGCCGATTGCGTTAATTGACTACGTGGTGGAAGCGGTCATGCGAATAAACGTGATAATTACCGCGTCGGGCGTGCAGATGATTATATTTATTGCGGCTTTGCAGTCGATTGCACCCTCGCTTTATGAAGTAGCGAAAATTGAAGGCGCGACGCCTTACGAAACATTTTGGAAGGTTACATTCCCGATGGTTTCGCCGCTGATTATAACCAACGTGGTTTACACAGTGGTAGACTCGTTTATCAGAAGCCCTGTTGTCGGCTTATCGTACAGGACGATATTCACACTGCATAATTTCTCGCTCGGCTCGGTGTTCAGCTTGGTCAGTATGCTCGCGGTGTGTCTGTTGTTGTTTATCACCTGTGCAATTATTTCAAAGCATACCTATTATCACAACTAAGGAAAGGAGGAATTTATTATGCATGATGTGCAAGATGTAAAGGAAATGCAGGCAAAGCAAGCAGGCTTCGCAGAAAAGATGAAAGCGAAGTACAACGACAAGCGTTTCGTCAACGAAAGACACCGCGCAATAAGGCAGGGCAAGGACTTGCTGATAATGCTTTTCCGTACTGCTTTGGTGCTGGGGCTCAGCTATGTAATTTTAGGGCCGCTCATTGGTATAGTCGCGAATTCCTTCTTCTCGAACTCGGATAAATATTCGCCCATCGTTTATTTGATTCCGCAGAATCCGACGCTTGAGCGTTACGCGCTTGCGATTATCCGTATGAATTACTGGGAAGTAATGCGGAATATGCTGATTTACGTAGCAGGGCTGACGATTATTCAGCTTCTTGTCTGTTCAATGGTGGGCTACGGCTTTGCAAGGCATAGCTTCCCGGGCAAGAAAATTCTTTTCGCCTGCGTAATCATCATGATTGTTATTCCGTCGCACACAGTTATGCTCCCGCTTTATACGTTTTTCATGGACTTCTTCGGAATCAATCTGCTGGGCGGCTCGAACGCTATTCTCGGAGGAACAGTTCCGATTATCGTCATGAGCTTCCTTGGAACAGGGCTTCGCGCGGGGTTGTATATTTATATTTTCAACCAGTTCTTCCGCGGACTGCCTAAGGAAATAGAAGAAGCCGCCGCTATAGACGGCGCGGGCTCGCTCTATACTTACCTCTTCATAATGATGCCCAACGCCATGCCCTCAATCGTTACGGTTACGATTTTCTCAATCGTGTGGCAGTATAATGATACGTTCTTCTCGAACTTGTTCATGGTCAGCCCCGACATAGTTATCAGTAAGCAAATTACCTCGCTTCAAGCGAATATTTCCAACTTAGACCGTATTTATGACCCGGCGATTTCAACCTTGTATTTGTACGCGGGTATTGTTTTAGTTATTATTCCCGTGATTATACTTTATGTACTGTTACAAAAGCAATTTATTGAGGGGGTGGAACGTAGCGGAATCGTAGGCTAAGCACGATAAAACAACAATAAAAATTAAACAAAAAATTATTTAGAAAAGAGGAATTAGCTTTATGAAAATTGCAAAAATCCCCAAATTAGCGGCACTGCTTCTCAGCTTTATCATGCTCGTCGGATTATTCGCGGCTTGCGGCGACAGCGACGAGGGCGAAAAAGGCAGCGACAGAAACGACCCGCCCGCAAACGCAACTGAAAACAACGGCGGCGAACAAACACAACCGACAGCTTCCGGCGGCACTGTTACTCTGCCTGACAACTTCGTAGGCGTTGACTTTGCAAACGGCAACATTGACTTTTTAATGATGCACTACAGACCCTTGGATTCTTCGCCGAACGCAAAGGTTGAATTAGTGCAGTGGGGCGGCGCAAACGTCGCTAAAATCACTCCCGACGGAGACTTCGCGCCTTATCTCGCGATTGACGCGGACAGCCTGCTCGGCGACCGCATAGCTGACGTAGCGGCAATCGAAATCGGAATCGCTGTTCAGCACGCTGACGGCTTCCACGCTGTACAGGGTGAAATCGTTGCCCGTTACGGCAGCGACGGCAAAACAGCAAAAGCACCCTGGTCAGTTTTCCTTGAAACAAGAAACCCGAACGTTGCAAGAATGGAGCTTAAAGAAGACGAGCGCATGATTCCCGGTAACTTCAATATGTTCATCATCGACCGCAACGGAAGCGGCTCAAGCGTAGGCGACAACTCTGTTGACGCGGGCGGTGCACCGGGTATTCTTTACGTTACCTTCATCGGCTTCCGTGATGATGCGGGCAACTTCATTCCCGTTAACGCGGACGCAGGCTTCAACGAGCCCCGCGCCTTCAACGAAAATATCGTTGACTTCATCATTGAGCTTGGCGTTGAAATCGGTCTTGATTACGGCGGCATGAACTGTGCAAACTCGAGCAACCCCGAGCATCAGGTCGGCTGGCTGACAGACGGCGTTGATAGCAATGATTCGCCTTATCTCGCAGAAGAGTGGGCGCAGGCAGAACAGTTAATCTTAGAATTCGCAGCACCTCCGCGCGGTGAGGTTCAGCTTATTTGGCTCGGCGACGGCGGCGGCTGGCGCTGGACACAGGAAGTAATCATTCCTGCGAACGGCACACAAAGCGAATTCAAAATCGACTTATCGTCAACCTTCTCGAATTTTGACGACTTCGGCGAAAGCGAATCCATTAAGCTCATGCTCGGAACCTTTGCTTATCACGTTGAATGTACAAACTGCGACGACGGCGAGTGCGACGAGTGCGGCAACGACGGCATGGTGGAATTCACGCAGACTATTGCTGATTTACAGCTTAAAAGAGCGGCTCTCGTAGTTTTTGAGTAAAATTAACTTTAACCTTGAAAGGAGGATTTATTTAATGAAAAAGAGGATTCTTTCTATTATACTTGCGGCATTTATGCTTTTGGCAATGCTCGGAGCTACGGGGTGCGGCGGTGAAGAAAAACCCGAAGGCGGAGGTCAAAACAACACAAATAACGGCACCAATAATAACAATACCGGCGGCACTTCGCAGGTAGATGCAAGCGGAGTACGCACCATAAGAATAGGCACATGGTTCGATATGTACTATACGTCACAGCACCAGGACGTATACGATAACCCCGAGGTTTCCGACGTTATTATCGCGGAAATGGAGCTCGAAAATATGCGCAAAATCGAGCAGGAGCACAACGTAAGACTTGAATACATCAACCTCACCTGGAACGGTATTCAGGAAAGCCTGACAACCTCAATCATGGCAGGCAGACCCGACGTTGACGTTTATCTTGTAGACTTACAATTCGGGATTCCGACAGTTCTCAGCGGCTTCGCAACCTCGCTTGAAGGCATGGAACTTGCAGGCACTGACGTGTTCACCGACAACGTTGTTATGCAGTCGCTGAACCTTGGACAGGACGATACTTATCTGTTCCGCTCCTCGCTCATGTCGAGCATACCGAACTATCTTTTAGCGTTCAACTTAGATATGCTGAAGGAGCACAACCTTGAAAATCCGCAGGATTTATGGGACAGAGGCGAATGGACATGGGATAAGTGGCAGGAGTACATGGTAGAAATAACCGATACACAGCAGAACATCTTCGGCTGGAGCGGCTACTGGACTAATATGCTTGAGAATCTCGTTTTCTCCAACGGCTCTACAATCGCTTCGGGTCCTGTAACCACCGTAACAGCTGCACCTACAATCGAAGTATTTGAATTCATCTTCAATATGTATAACACCTGGCGCGTGGCTCGTCCGTGGGACGAATCCAACTGGGAAGTTAACAACAATATGTACGCGCGCGGCTTATCGGGCTTCTGGGTAACAGCAGACTGGCTGATGGGCGAGCAGGGCGGCGGCGACTTACCGTTTGAGGTTGGCGTTGTACCGTGGCCCGTAGGCCCGAGCGGCAACCAAGCTACTAACAAGCACGGCTCAGTCGGCGGCAACTGGTACATGATACCCAGAGGCATCGACAATCCGAGACAAGTTTATAACGTAATGTTCGACTGGCTCAACTGGTACGACTATGACCGTGAAATCGCAGAAGACCTTGAATGGTCACGCAACCAGTATATCACTGACCGTAACTTTGATTACGCGATGATGATGGCGCTCAACACCGGCTTCGACATTTGGGAGTCTTTAGGGCTTGGCGACGGCTTCTCAATGGTTGAAATCATGGAAGGTGAAAAGACAGCCTCGCAGTACGCGGAAGAGGTTAGAAACGTAATTCAGGACGCACTTGATAACTTCTTTGGTTAAAATTAAACTAAAATAGCATAGCGTGACGGGCTTGTTTGAAGCCCGTCATGCTAAATTAAAGAAAATGAGGAAACAATCCAATGAAATTCGCAAAAATATTATCACTTTTGCTCATGCTTGCACTTTTCGGCGGCTTAATGACCGCCTGCGATGAAAAGTCGCCCGAGCCTGTCGAGCCTACTGACGGCGACGAAATCGTTGCTACCACTGACGGCGAGGAAGAAGACCCGGCAGAGCCCACGGTTAGCAGAACCGAAATGGCTTTCAAGGAAATCACGGGCGCACAGCTCATGTCTGAAATGGGCGCGGGCTGGAACTTGGGCAATACCTTGGACGCTTCGGGGCGCGACGCAACCTCACCTATGCGGCAGGAAACCGCGTGGGGCAACCCCGTGACTACTCCCGAAATGGCTCAGCTATTAGTTGACACAGGCTTCAAAACCCTGCGCGTACCCGTGACCTGGCAGGTGTGGATTGGCGAGGGTCCTGAGTTTTTAATTGATGAAGCGTGGATGAACCGCGTTCAGGAAGTCGTCGATTACGGCATTGAGCGCGATTTATATGTAATTTTAAACCTGCACCACGAGAGATGGCACTATCCGTCCGAAGAGAATTACGAGGCGGGGAAGGCGCAGCTGATTGCTGTCTGGGCACAGATTGCCGAGCATTTCGGTGGCTATTCCGAGAAGCTTATTTTTGAAACCATGAACGAGCCGCGCGGTCGTGAAAACGAATGGACAGGCGGCACGGACGAATCACGCGGCGTTATAAACAAGTGGAATCAAGCCTGTCTCGACGTAATCCGTGCGAGCGGCGGCAACAACGAAAAACGCTGGGTCATGGTTCCGACTCACGCGGCTTCTGCTGATGAACCTGCGCTGAAGGGCTTTGTTGTCCCCGACGACCCGAACGTTATAGTTTCGGTTCATGCGTATGTTTACTGGCGTTTCGCGCTTAATCCGCAGTCAGCGCGCAATGATTTTGACTTAGACAACGCAGACCATTTAAGACCGATTGACGAGTTATTTGAGCGTTTGGACAGACATTATATTTCAAAAGGAATCCCTGTCGTCATGGGCGAAATGGGCTGTGTAAACAAGGATAACCCCGAAGACCGCATAAGATGGACGCAGTATTACACAAGCGTAGCGGCGGCGCACGGCGTCCCCTGCGTATGGTGGGACAACGGGATAAAAGAAAAATCCCGAGCCGACGAGGAGTCGTTCGGGATTATGAACAGGCGCGATTTAGACTGGTGGTATCCCGAAATCGCACAGGCAATGGTTGACGCGTTTAATTAAATAACTTATGTAAATTTAAACCCGCCAAAATGCAAATCCTTATCACTTTTCCGGAATTCAAAGCTTATGCTTTGGATTCCGGTTAGTTTTTTATGGAGCTTGAAGCTTTTTGTCTGATATGTCTGCCAGATAAAATTCGCTTGGTGCGTAAATTCGCCGAGCAGCTCGCTTCCTGCGTAAGCTTTAAAAGTAAAAGTCTCGTCAGTATGCCAGTAAATCGCGGAAAGCTCGAGAGTATCGGAGCCCCGCGCGTCGAAGTCGACATTGTTAAAACAAACGCGGCTGCCGCTTTCGCTGATTAATAAACCTCCGCCCGAAACCTCACCGAAATCCGCATTGCTTAAACAGGCGGGCACAAATTCAAACGGGTTGATAATCGGCGCACCGAAGCCCTCCGCGCAGAATTCGTACTCAGAAACGACATCTGCTTGCGGCTTGCCGTTATTGCAAGTACAGCGCAATCGGAATTCGCCGTCGCCGATAGCTTTCAGCACTGCGGAATTGCCGCTTGCTTCGATAATTGCGCAGTTAGTTTTAATCCCGCTGTTCGTGACTACGCTCCAGTTTAAGTTTGAATTGCAATACGTTGCATTTTCCGGAAGAATCCGCGCACTGATTTTAATTTCGCCCGTTTTAGGGGTAATGCGGCTTGAAGCAGAGTCTTTGACAAGCTCAATTTTCCGCACGGGAACATCGTTTTTGTCAATCGTCGCGGTGATTTTAATATCGCCCGCTTTCGGCGGTGCGGCAATATAAGCCACAGCCTTACCCGCAAAAAGTTTGCGCGAGCTGCTTTTGTACTGGTCATAATCGGAGCTGTCGCCGTTGTCGAAACCGATTAGCTTCCCGCCTTTAACCTTTAAATTTATTCTGTCGCGGGCATTTTCGACAGGATTATTGTGAATATCAACCGTTGAAATTTCAACAGTCAGCAAGTCCTTGCCGTCTGCCTGAACGGCAGTTTTATCGGGTTTCAAAATTATTCTGTCGCTGTCGCCGAAGCTTCGGCGGACTGCGCGGTGATTACCTGAAACAGCAATGATTTCGCCAGCTTCGTACTGCGTTTTCCAAGTTAGAGTGTAATTCTCTGCAGTTTTCTTACCGAGCGAGCGGTTGTTTAAGAATAGCTCGACTTCGCGCAAATTAGTGTAAACAACTATGTCGATTTCCTGCCCCGCGTTGAAGTCCCAGTAGGGCATAATATGAAGCACGGGTTCGCTCGTCCAGGCGGCTTTGTAAAGCCAGAAGATGTCTTTCTTGATTCCCGCGGTGTCAATCGCGCCGAAATAGGCGTTCTTGGTTTCGTAAGGCGTTGACTCGCCTAAGTAGTCCGAGCCCGTCCAAATGAACATTCCCGCGCAGAAATCCGTGTCGCGGTTGGCGAGAATTACCTCCTCCGCGCCGAATTTCTGAAAGCCCGATTTGCAATTGCCGAGGCTTGAGCATTGCAAGTTCTCGTGGGTCAAAAACTTGCTCGCGAGCGGGAAATGATACGTCCCTCTGCTCTTCAAGCCCGAGGTGGTTTCACTGCCGTAAATTATCCAATTCGGGTGCTTTTTATGATGATTTTCGTACAAATGCTCGCCGTAATTATACCCTGTGAGGTCAACCTCCATTGCGCACTTTTGCGCGGGTTCCCACTCCATGTAGTTCGAGCCGATTGTGGTTGGCGCGTTGCAAAGCGGGTCGTGCTTGCGAACAGCGGCTTGCAAAAGCTTTGTGATTTCGAGTCCGCGCGCGGACGCGTGAGTGTCGATAATCTCGTTTCCGATGCTCCACATAATCAGACTCGCGTGGTTGCGGTCGCGCCGAATCCAGCTTGCGGCGTCTTTTTCGTACCACTCGGCGAAAAACCGCGAGTAGTCAAACTCGGTCATCGGCATTTCCCAAATGTCGGTAAACTCGCTGTTTACAAGGATTCCGAGCTCGTCGCAAAGCTCCATGAATTCCTTTGCGGGCGGGTTGTGCGCGGTGCGAACGGAGTTCGCGCCCATTTCCTTCATGGTCAGCAGCTGCCGCCGACAGGCTTCCTTGTTAAAAGCCGCGCCGAGACTGCCTAAATCGTGGTGCAGGCAGACGCCGTTGAGCTTGATGTGCTTGCCGTTAAGGAAGAAGCCTTTGTCGGGGTCGAAGCGCGCTTCGCGGAAGCCGACCTTGCAGGAAACGCTGTCTATGACATCATTTGCGCGGATTAAATCCGCGCGCAAATCAAACAAGAACGGATTTTCAAGCGACCAAATTTGCTCACGCGGAATCTTAATTTTGAAATTATTTTCTTCGGTTGTTTTGCCTGCGACGCTGAACAGAATCTTGTCGTAGTGATTTCCTGCGACCTCCGCGCTGACTGTGCAGTCCCATGCGCTTCCCGCTTTTTTCGCGGAAAAATACAAGCCGTCGGTTTTTAAATAAGTCTTCTCGGTTTCAAAAAACCAAGTATTGCGGTAAATGCCTGCGCCCGAGTACCAGCGGGAGTTCGGCGATATGTGCCGAACGAGGACGATTATCTCGTTTTCACCGTCCTGCACAAAACCGCTCAAATCCGCTTCAAAAGCGGTGTAGCCGTACTTCCAGTCCATGACGAAGTCGCCATTAACATAAACCGTGCAGTCCATATAAACGCCGTCGAAGTTAAGGCGGTAGCTTTTGTTTTTGCTGTAATCGAGCGTGAAACGCTTTCTGTACCAGCCGTAAGAAGTCTCGTACAGATTATTCACGTCCCAAATTAGCCAGTCGTGCGGAATTTCAACAGGCTTCCACGATGTAGGGGGCGGCGTCTCCGACGCCCCGCTCTTCGCGAATTCCCAGTTGTCATTAAATAATTTCTTCATTTTAATCACCCTTTATTCAGAAAAGTCAGGCGTAATTTTAAACACTTCCATAGCGTGGCTGTCTACCTTGAACTCGAAGCGGCTCTTAAACACACCGAGGTCACTGTCAGCCCATAAGTCCTTGACTGCGCAGGAAAGCTCGGCAGGGAGGTTCAGCTCTTCCCAGTTCACGGCGATATTCGCGGGGACACAAGTACGGTTGTAAAGCCCTACTGCCCACGAAACGCCCGACAGCGGCTTCACCCACACGTCGATGCCCTCAACTGAGCGGATTCGCGCGGCTTGTATGCCGAGGATATCCTGATTGACCGCGATGAGGTTTTTGTTGGTTAATGTTGCTTTTGTGACGTCGTTCAGCTTCCGCACGTCACAGCCGATAATCAACGGCGAAGCCATCAAGCACCACAGCGAAAAATGCGCGCGGTACTCGGCGTCGGTACAGCCGGGGCCCGTCCAGTCGTTCCACTTGTACATTCCCGTTATCAGCATATCGGGGTCGTTCCAGCGGCAGGTTCCTGCATACGGTTGCGTACTTACTGCGGTTCTGTCAACAATAGTATTGAAGCTCAGCGCCCAGGTGTCAAGCTGTCCGTCCCAAAGGTTCTTGATGTCGGGCGTCGTGCGCCACATCTGCCCCACGCCGTAAGCCCAGAGCCACGGCTCGGTTTTACCATGCTCGCACATTGAAAAAAGAATGTCGCGCCCTGTCTTTTTTAGCGCAAGTGCCATTTTCAAGTATTCTGATTTGCAACAGCGGGGCGGGTCTTCGCCCTCAAGCTCGCGGTTGTCGTATTTGAGGTAATCGAAGCCCCAGTCCGCAATTGCTTGTGCGTCCTTAAATTCATAGCCTAAGCTTCCCGCCTTGTCGTTATAAGTGCGGATTGCACAGCCTAAGTAAATCCCGATTTTAAGTCCGAGGCTGTGAACGTAGTCCGTCAGCGGCTTGAAGCCGTTCGGGAACATATCTGAATTAATAACTAAGTTCCCGTCCTTGTCGCGCTCGGCGAGCATCCAGCCGTCGTCGATATTTATGTATTCGTAGCCCGCGTCCTTGAGTCCGTTTGAAATAAAGGCGTCTGCGGTTTCTTTTATTAATTCTTCCGACGGACTGCAATCGAATGAATTAAACGAGTTCCAGCCCATAGGCGGCGTTAACGCCGGTATTTTGTTGTAGTCCATGATTCCTCCTATACAAAAACGAGGAACAAATTAAATTGTTCCTCGTTTCTTTACGTTTTTACTTTGATGTAAGAATTACTTCTTTTTGCGGCTGAGAACTACTGCACCTGCAGCTGCGAGAGCGATAGCGGAAGCTACTGCTACGTCAGCAACGCCTGTTTTAACGTCGCCGCCGTCAGCGCGAGCTGTGGGAGCTGCTGCTGCGTTGCCGGGGATTACGAGAGTTGCGCTTGTGATTATCGGGCCGATTCCTTCAGAACCGAAGCCGATTTTCGCTGCGTTGTCTTCGCCGCCGCCTGCTACTGCTTCAGCCCAGCCTGCGAGAGATGTGAGGTCGATTGTCATTTTTGTGCCTTGTTCAGGACCAAAAACTACGGGGTCTTTCCAGCTCCAGCCGTTGCCGTCGCCGAAGTAAATGAACTGTACGTTGTTTTCAGGTTCTGCAGAGAATTCAACTACGATAGCTGTTGCTTTCTGTAAATCTTCGATTAACAGAGTGCCGCCGCGCGCGCCGTTGTCCGCGCCTGTTGTGTGCCAAAGGTTAGCCCAGTCGCCTGCACCGCCGCCTTCGTTAAAAGAGCCGAGGTTAACAGCAGATGCGGGAATTGCTAATGCTGCGAGCATTAAAACTGCTAAAATGGTTACTGCAAATTTCTTCATGATATAAACTACTCCTTCAAAAATCGGTATGGCAGAGTCTGCCACCCTATAGTTAAACATATTATAGCACCTGTTTGGCTGTTTGTCAAGACTTGTCAGGAAAAAATTTCCTGTTTTTTCCAAACACTACAAGAAAGGTGTAATATTACTTGAAATATTTGTTGTTTTTGTATTAAATCTATGTCTTATTTAGCAATTCCCCGAAGATAATTAATTAATCTTGAAAAATTTTACCGTTTAAACAGCTTAACATTCAAGCGCGCCGAGCTCAAAAGAATAAATCCACCGCTCGGAAACCCTTGCACCTGTCATTTCTTCAATTGCGCGCGAATAAATTTCGAGCTGTTTTTGATACATTTGAATTAAAGCGGCGGCGGTTGTGTTTCTGTTGGTTTTATAATCTATTAAAATTATGCTGTCGTTTTCATAGAAAAACATATCCGCAATCCCTTGAACAAAGGGCTTTTCGTCTTCAAACAGCGCGTCGTATTCCTCGGGACAGCCGAGCTCGGAAAGGTTGATTTCCGTGCAAAGCTTGAATTCTTTTTGAATTTTCGCGCTTGCGCAGGCGCGCTTGCCAAGCGCGCTGTCGAAGAACGCTTTGATTTTCTTCGGCTCAATTGCGGCGAATTCCTCCGCTGTGAAGCGGATTTTGTGCCGTTCTATCTGTTGTTCGATATTTTCATCTTTAAAGTCAAGCAGTTCCATCATTTTATGATAAGCGTCGCCGCGCTTTTTCCCTGTAAGTTTCTTGTTTTTCATGAACGACGCGCCGCGCGGGAAGACGGTAGGTTCGTCGGGCGTTTCTTCGGTTTTTGAAGCCTCTGCGCCCTGCACGCCGACCTGCGTCGCTGTGACGCGGCGCGGGATTTTCGTCAGCGGCTCGCGGTGGTAGGTTCTTTGAATGGCGGCGATTATTTCGGCGGATTCGTCGCTTGTAGGGTCGGACGACCCTGTCCGACCGTTTTCATTTAACGGGACGACAGAGTCGTCGTCCCCTACGGTTATTTGTTTTAGATTGGTTTGTGTGAGCCAATTTAAGTATGAGTTTTTTGCAGGTTGCGGGCGGACAGAGTCGTCCGCCCCTACATTTTTCAACGCCGCGGTAAGAATCAGCTTGTCGCGCGCTCTCGTGCACGCGACGTAAAGCTTGCGCATTTCCTCGCTTATTGCGGCGGCTTGGTTAATCTCGCGCGCTTTTTTGTGCAAAAGTGTGTCACATCTTGTCCGCGTTTCGGGGATTATAAAGCGCATTGCGAAGCCGATTTCGTCGCTGAAAATTATATCGGAATAATTCTCGCGCAGATTGAAGCGAGAGTTCGTCCTCGCGACAAAGCAAATCGGGAATTCAAGCCCTTTTGAAGCGTGAATCGTCATGAGCTTCACGCGCCCTGTTCCTGCCTCGTCTTCTGCGGAAAAGCGCGCTTCCTCAAGCACTGCGCCGCTTTTGCCGCCGAGAAGCTCGGTTAAACCCCAGAGCGAATCGCGAGTTAAGCCCGCTAAAGTTTCGGAATAATGCAGAAGAAGCCTAATGTTTGTCATGGTTTTTGCAGGGTTCGCGCTTCGGGCGACGAGCGGATTGAAGCCGCCCTCGTTGTAAATCAGCCGAATTAATTTGCTCGCGCCGTGGTTCTTGGAATACGCCGAAAAACGCCGCCAGTCCTCTAAGAAAGTGCAGTCCTGCGAACTACTTAAATTATCGAAAAGCGGCTTGTTCACGCCTTTTATGCGCATTTTTGCAATGTCGTCGGCAGTGAAATTATAAAGCGGCGACATCAGCACGGTCAATAGCGCCATATCGTCAAAAGGCTTATCAATTACGGTCAGCAGGGCGAGCACGGTTTTGATTTCGGGAACCTCGGCGTAATCGCCGCTTTTCTGCTTATCAAACGGGATTCCGCGCGCTTCAAACGCCGCGCCGAATTCCTCTTCCACTGTTGAAAGTCCGCTGACCAAAACCGCGAAATCGCCGTAAGTGCAAGCGCGTCTGCCGCTGTTTTTATCCTCAATTTCAAAGCCGTCTGCGATTAGCTCGGCGATTCTGTCCGCGATGTAATCGGCTTCGGATTTTTTTGTGTCCTCCGCGTTTTCGATAATTACGAGCTCGGCTTCGTTTTCTTCGCGTGCTTCTGATTGCAAGCCGAAGATTAATTTTGCACTGTCGTCATATTCAACGCCGCCGACCTCGCGCGTCATGTTTTTTGCGAAAACCTCGTTAACTGCGCCGATTACCTCCTGCGACGAGCGGTAATTTTTGTTGAGCGTCAGCGTCGTGTAGCTTTCGTCTTCCGTAACGCGGGTGAAAACCCGCTGGTCAGCGTTTCTGAAGCGGTAAATCGACTGCTTCACATCGCCCACGAAAAATAAATTTCTTCCGTTACTCAGCCGCTTGAAAATCTCGTATTGCACCGCATTGCTGTCCTGAAATTCGTCAACAATAATCTCATAAAAATCAGCACTGATTTGCTCGGAAGCTGCGTCGTTTTGCAGTAACCGCAGAGCAAAATGCTCTGCGTCCGCGAAGTCTACGCAGTCTGCCGCGGTTTTAAGCTCCGTGAATTTATCGCGATAAATCTTGAAAAGTCGCGATAATAACTGCACCTGCGGGGCTTGCTTTTGAACAACAAACTCGAAATCAGCAAGCAGTCCCGCACTGATAATTATCTCCTTGAAAATTGGCAAATAGCTGTCGCGGAGCTCTTTTATGGAGTCCTTTGCGGCTTTATTTTCTTCGGAAACTCTGCCGTAATTTGAATTGCCGAATTCGAGTGAGCCAGTATCGCCGTAGCTATAATTCGCCCAGCTTTCCGCGAAAGCCTTATCCTGATTTAACCGTGCTGTCATTGAATCGCTGTAGGATAATTGCAAGCACTCTTCGACAATTTCAAGGAAAGACTGCGCGCTTTTTCTGACTTGCTTTGCTTCGTTTTCGATTAACTCCGCGAAGCCGCCGGGCTCGCTGTAGAGCGCGGTTTTTTCTTCGAGCCACTGCTCGGGGAACGGCTGTTTTACGTACTCGGTGTACAGGTCTAAAACCGCTTGTCCAAGCTTGGAATCGCCCGCCTCGCCTGTAACTCCGCGCAGAATATTTTTTTCTTCGGGCGTGAAATTTATGCCATTGTAAATCGTTTCTAATGCGAAGTTGAGAGCATCTAACGAAAACTTTTCAGCTTCCTTCCCTTCGCAGATTCTGAAGCTTGGACGAAGCGCGAGCTCCTGCGCGTGCTCGCGCACGAGATTAAGGCAAAACGAGCTGATAGTGCAGATTTGCGCGCTTTCCAAATTTATTAATTGCTCGTGTAACCAGTCGGTTTGCGGCAGGTTGGAAACAGCCTTTTCAAGGCGCGTTTTCAGCTCTCCCGCCGCGTCGTTTGTGAAGGTCACTGCGACGATTTTGTCCGCGGGAATTCGCGGGTTTTCGCTTGTGATTAAGCGAGTAATCCGCTCAACTAACATCGCGGTTTTTCCGCTTCCCGCCGCCGCTGAGACGATTGCAGAGCCGCTTTCGGCAGTAGAAAATTCAATGGCTTTTTCCTGCTCAACGCTCCATTTTATCATGCTTTTCATATTTGCACCTCCTCTTTTTTTCCTGCGTTGTTGCAAATATTTTTGTAATCGCAGTAAGAGCAGGGCGAAGTTTTTGAGTAAACAGGTACTGCTTTGACATCGCCGCTGTAGAGCGCGCTGAGCCGCTCTGTGAGCTGATTTGCAGCTTTTTCGTAAAGTAGGGCGAACTGCTTTTCATCAAGCGTTTCAAGCTTGATGAAGTCTCTGCGCGTTGATGAATTTAGCTTCATTTTGCTGTTGATTTTTTCAACATCGGCAGCAATTTCACCGAATTGCAAACCTGTTGTTTTCTGCGTTTCTAAGCGGTTTTTATAAAGGTCGTCAGCGGTATTTTTCGCGCCGTAGGGCTTATATTTTTCGGTGAATTTACCGCCGTTGACAAGGCGGTAAAACGCGCCCGACGGCTTGAAGCTTCCGTTCATTTCGGCGGCGGCGAAGAGATAAATCAACGCTTGTAAATTCAAACCGTATTCAACTTCGGGGAAGTTGAAATCCTTTGAGCCGGTCTTGTAATCGACGACTCTGACTGCGTTTTCCGCAGTATCTATTCTGTCGATTTTGCCTTTAATTATAACCTCGCCGAGCAAAAATCTGAACTCCTTTTCAAACTCAAGCGGGCGGAAATCCGAAAGTGAAAAATCCTCATGAATCTGCTTTAAAACCTCGGCTATTCCCGCCGCGTGAGCTAAAAGAATTTCTTTTTTTCGTGCGCTTCGCGGCGCATTGCGCGGGCTGTCGGCAAAGGCAAAGGTGTTTATCTCGAATTCTGTTATATATTTTTTAACGATTTTTTCAAAGCCTTCGGGGTTCATGCTCATGAATTCCTCGTGATTTTTCAAGACCTTTTCAAGTACGAAATGCGTTAAGTTTCCGCGCGTTAACGCGTCGGGCTCGGTTTCGTTTTTTGCGCGCTCTGCGCTGATTCGCAAGCCGTTCGCGCAGAAATATTTAAATAAACAAGTGTTAAGCATTTCGATTCTGCTCGGAGAAATGCTTTCGCGTTTCATTAATAATTGCGCTGTTTCACAGTTTATTTTGTGCAGATGAGTGCAATTATTTTCTAAAAAAATACGCGCGAATTCCTGCGGATTTATTTTTCCAAGCGCACGTTTTAACGAGTGCTCATGCGGCTTTTCAGCCGATTGAAATTTAAGCGCGGCTTCATGTCCCGCCCAAAAAGACAGCGGTAAATCTGCGGCATTTTTTATTTTTTCCTGCTCTTCTAAAATCAGCCGAGACGGCTTTTTTTCTTTGCGCGCCGCGTCTTTAAGCGGTGCAGTTATGAATAATTTTTCAGTCGGCAGGGACATTGCTCTGCCGATTAAAAATCGCTCGCGGTGATAGCGTTCAGCACGGTTTTCGTCAATGAAAATGCCTGCTGAGCAGAGCTGCTCAGTTTCGCTGTCGGTGAATTCCATGCCGCTCACAGCGGAGCTTTTCGGGAATTCTCCCTGGCTTGCGCCCATGAGAAACACGACCTTGACCTCGCCCGTGCGGGTTCGGCGCAGGTCGCCGATTGTCACGCTGTCTAACACCTGCGGAGGCTTCGCAATCATGGTTTTCGCGAAGATTGAGCTTAAAAAAGCAGTGTAATCGGCGAGCGAAATTTCCTCATCTTTAAGTGCGCTGTGCATTGCTTCAAAAATAGAAATAATCTTTTCCCAAAGCTCGCGATACTCGTCGTTAAGCGTGCTGTCGATTTTTTTCCCCATGTAAACAATGTCCGCGACAGTCCGCCCGAGCTCCAAATCAATAAGCAGAAAATCCGCCAAGGCTTCAGTGATTTTGTCGCCTGTTGCACTTTTAATTTTATCGTGAAAACCCGCAAGCTTAGCGGTTATTTCTGTGAGTAAAAGCTCAGTATTTTCAAGGCTCGCAGAAGAATTCTGCTTGCTGTCGTCATTAATAATTCGCATGAGAAGCTGAATCTGCCTGCGGCTGAGGCGGCAGGTTTTGCCGCGCGGAACGTAATCCGCAGTTCTTTTGCCGTCGATTTTGCGCTGAATTATCTGACTTGAAACTTTAATTTTACGCGAAGCCACATCGCCGGAAACCCGCATAAATCCGCTCTGAATCAGGTCGGAGAAGGCTCCCGCTTTACCTGCGGAGGCTTCCAAAACTGTGATAATAAATTTTACAACCGGCTTTTCAATTACCGATTCGGGAATGTCCGAAAAGCCCGTGATTCCGTAGGCTGAAAAAGCCCCCGCAAGCGTCTGCGGCGACGGCGGATTGAGCACCGCAATGTCGCGCTGGGAGTAGTTTTCTGTGGTAATAAGCTCGCGGATTTTCGCCGCGACGAAATTACTTTCCGCGTAAATGTCAGGAAGAAAATAAATCTCGGTTTGGTTGCCGCAATCCCGTTCGGGAAGATAATTTTTCGGGGTTAAAATATCAACCTTAATCCTTCTTTTTTCGGCGGCTTCTTTGAGCTTCTGCGCTAATTTCGCAGACGTTATGTACTTCGGAACGACTGAATCAATTTTGTCGGCAGTGAGCGTAATTGTGAGGCTTGCCGCCTGTTCGAGTGCAATTTCGAGCAGCTTGAACTGCCCGCCTGTGAACCCGTCGAAGCTGTCAATAAAAATACTTTTGCCTGCGAAGTAATTATTTTCACGGGCAAGCTTAACTGCGACGCGGGTTTCGTCCTGCTTGTCCGAGAAGCTCTGCGCCGAAAGCAGCTCGCTGTACCTCTCGTAAATCCGCGCAAGGTCAGTAGTTTTCGCTTTTAAGCGGGCGCTTTTGATTTCGGCGGCAGACTCGGAAAGCTCCTGCGGCGAAACAGCTTCCCGCTGAAACAAGCCGATGGTTTTAAGCATTTGCGCAGCGAAGTCGGGTTTTTGCGCGCTGTTGCTGTAAAATACGAGCGTTTCTAAAAGCTCGCGGACGGCTTTAAACATGGTGATTTCCCGCATTGTGTCTTCTGCGTAGAGAATCGCGTCCGCTTCGTACTTTGCTGTTATATTCGCCGCAAGCTTGGTGAACGAGAGGATTTCGGTGCTTGCAAAGGCTCTTGCGCCGAGCTTTTTGTAAATAGCTCGTTCAGTTTCAAAATGGCTTTGCTCAGGCACAATTAAAATCGGAACGGAGTGCGCGGTGTCCGTTCTGATTTGCTCGGTTATGTATGCGGTTTTTCCTGTGCCGGGCGGCGAAATAACAAGTTTTAGCATATTATGCGTTCCTTAATTTTATGATAGTACGGCTCAAGCCTTTTGAGGGCTTTGTTGTGGATATAATGCACGGTTCGCAGGCTTATGAAGCATTCCTCGGCGACCTTGTCCCACGTTTGCCCTAAGAGATAATGCCGTTCTAAAAGCGCGCGCTCCTCATGGTTTTCGAGCGTTAGAATTAAATTTTGAATTTCTTCCTGCAGGTCAACATATCTGTCGATGTCTTTGTTGAGGCGTTCCTCGGCGCGGGTGATTTTCATTACCGTGCGTTCAACGCTGCTCGGCTCGCCGTGGCTTGCGCTGCCGCTTGTGCTGAGGTAGCTCTTTGATTTTAGGCTGAAGCGTTTCCATTCGTCAAGCTGTAAAATCGCGCTGTCGATAACTCGGTCAAGCTTTGTGGCTTGAGAGAGATATTCCTTGAGTGTCATAATTAAAATCCTTCTTTCTTTGTTGTGATTCTAATTATAGAACAAAGTTCGACGTTATTCAACAAGAAAATATGCAAAAGTGTGCCAATTTTGAACCAAAGCTAAGCTTTTTGGAAAAAGGGCTGTACTTTAAAGTACAGCCCGTATTTATTTATCTACTTCGCAAAGTCTATAACGCGGCTTTCTCTGATGAGATGAACCTTGATTTGTCCCGGATATTCCATGTCGTCTTCGATTTTCTTTGCAATATCACGCGCTAAAATCACCATTCCGTCGTCGTTCATGCTGTCGGGCTTAACCATAATCCGCACCTCGCGTCCTGCTTGAATAGCGAAGGATTTTTCAACGCCGTTGTAGGCTGTGCAGATTTCTTCGAGCTTTTGCAGGCGTTTGATGTAATTCTCGTAGTTCTCGCTTCTTGCGCCGGGGCGTGCCGCGCTGATTGCGTCTGCGGCTTGTACGATTGCGGCGATAACGGTTTTCGCTTCAACGTCGCCGTGGTGCGCTTCAATCGCGTGCAGAACCTCGGGGTTCTCTTTGTATTTTTTGCAGACCTCGATTCCGATATGAACGTGCGAGCCGTCGATTTCCTGCGTTAACGCCTTTCCGATGTCATGCAGTAAACCCGCTCTGCGCGCCAAAGTTGCGTCTACGCCGAGCTCAGAAGCCAAAATTCCCGAAAGGTGCGCGACTTCAATAGAATGTGCGAGCACGTTCTGGCTGTAGGAAGTACGGTAATAGAGCCGTCCGAGAAGCTTCACGATTTCGTGGTTCAAGCCGTTGACGTTAGTGTCTAACACGGCGCGTTCGCCCTCCTGCTTGATTTTCACTTCAACGTCGTGCTTAGCTTTTTCGACCATTTCTTCTATGCGTGTCGGATGTATTCTGCCGTCTTGAATCAGCCGTTCGAGCGAAATACGCGCGATTTCGCGCCTTACGCGGTCATGGCTCGAAAGAGTAATCGCTTCGGGCGTGTCGTCGATGATGAGGTCAACGCCTGTCAACTGCTCTAAGGTGCGGATATTGCGCCCTTCGCGCCCGATGATTCTGCCTTTCATTTCGTCGCTCGGCAGGGGAACCACGGAAACTGCAATTTCCGACACGGTTTCCGACGCAAGCCTTGAAATAGCGAGAGAAATGTACGCGCGGGCTTTGTTGTCGCACTCGTCCTTAACGCGCTGTTCGTGAGCAATGATTCTGACTGCTTTTTCGTGGTCGAGCTCGCCGTCAAGCAGGGATAGCAGCTCTGCCTTTGCCTGCTCCATCGAAAGCCCGGATAATTGCACTAATTTGTCGTGCTGAAGCTGCTTTTCGCGTTCTGCGGCTTCGACCTTTTCGTCCAAAAGCTTATTCTTATGGACGAGCGATTCTTCTAACTTCTCGATTTTATCGCTTTTCTTTTCGAGGTTTTCCTCTTTCTGCTGTAATCTTTTTTCGTTGCGGTTGAGCTCGTTCCTGCGTTCCTTTATGTCCCGCTCGGACTCTTGTTTTTGGCGGTTTATGTCTTTTTCCGCCTCAGCCTTGAACTTGTAGATTTCGTCTTTTGCCTCTATTAAGGCGGTTTTCTTCTTTGCCTGGGCTTTTTCGTTAGCCTCGTTGATGACTCTCAGCGCTTCTTTTTCTGCGGATTCTATGTGCGCCTCCGCAAACTTCATGCGATGCTTTCCGCCCAGTCTGAACATGATGAACCCGAAGCCTGCGGCTCCGACACCAAAACTGAGCAAACACAGCACAATTACCTGCCATAACTCCATTGGCAGTGTCCTCCTTACTATATTAACCCGCGCTGTCAAACAGGCGCAGGATAAAAAAGATTGATTTGCTTTATATAAAAAAGCGGCAAAATCATGCAGCTTATACAAGCATATCAATTTTATTTTAAAGTATATTTCACCTATTGTCAAGTGTTTTTGGCATTTTCCGTAAAATTTTTAGATAAAAGTGATAACTTAGTGCTTGACAAGAGCTTTTTTTTGTGGTAAAATATATTCTGCGCCGATAATTTCGCGGGGAAGTACCCAAGCGGTGAAGGGGCCCCCCTGCTAAGGGGGTAGGTCGGTAAAACGGCGCAAGGGTTCAATTCCCTTCTTCCCCGTATGCGAAAAGCCGCACAAACATTGCGTTTGTGCGGCTTTTTTTATGTGAAGTAAGTACAGAATTTTATCCGTTGTCATAAACCGCGCCTGCTTCGAGCGTAATGCCTGAGCGGCACATCAGCTCCGAAACCGTGACGATTTCATATCCGCGGCAAATCAGCTCGGGAATCACCCGTTCCATCGCCTCCGCTGTCGAGTCATAAACGTCGTGGCTGAGAATAATTGCGCGGTCATGCATATTTGCCATGATTCTTTCGTAGACGAGCTCGGCGTTTTTGCACTCCCAGTCAAGCGGGTCAACCGACCAGTTAATAATCGCGTAGCCCTGCTCGGCGGAAACTTTTTTCACCGTATCGTTCACTGCGCCGTAAGGCGGACGGTAAAACGTCGGATAAACGCCCGTCACCGATTCAATTAGTGCGCTTGTTTCGTTCAGCTCTGCCTTGATTTCGTCGGCGGTCAGCGTGGTTAAGTTGCGGTGATTCCATGCGTGCGTGATTATCTCGTTCCCCATATTAAACGCGCGCTGAATCGTGCGCTTTTCTGCTTCGATTTTATTTCCCATCACAAAGAAAGTCGCGCGGGCGCAGTGCTTTTCGAGTGCGTCGAGAATCCGCAGAGTATGCTCGCTCGGACCGTCGTCGAAGGTTAATGCCGCTATTTTTTTCATAATTTTCTCCTTTTTACGATGTTTTATTTTTATAAATTTGTACTGCAATTGTAAACGCAACTGCGATAATCCCTGCGCTCCAAACAAGCGATAACAGCAGATTATTTCCGAGTGGCTGATTCAGCATAAGCGCACGTAGAGTGTCTATAATCGGCGTCATGGGCTGATTCTCCGCGAACCATTTCAAGGCTTTCGGCATTGTTTCAACCGGCACGAACCCCGAACTGATATACGGCAACACAAACAGCAGAAACGGCATTGTGCCTGCGCTTTCGGGGGTTTTTGCGATTAACCCGCAAATGACTGCAATCCACGTTATTGCAAGCATGTAAAGAATCAGAACACCTGCGATTATAAGCCAGTCAAGAAAGCCTGCCTGCGGACGGAAGCCGATAGCGAACGCAACACCGATTACTACAATTGTTGCAATCATATTGCGTACAATTGCAGATAAAACATGACCCGTCAGCACGGAGGATTTTGAAATGTCCATCGAACGGAAGCGGTCGATGATACCTTTTTGCATATCGTTATTAACGCCGATTGCGGCGGCAGTTACGGCCTGCGCTACTGTCTGCAGAATGATTCCCGGCACAATAAAATCTATGTAATTATAATCGCCCACATCCATGACATTGCCGAATAAAATCCCGAACAACCACATGACAATTGCGGGGATAAAAATCGCCGTGCCGATAGTTTCGGGGTTGCGCAAAGACGTTGTCAGACAGCGTTTGAACATCGTGTATGAGTTAGATATTACTTGCATTATTATTCACTCTCCTTTGCGCTTTGCGGTGCGCCGGGGACGTCGCACCCTACGATTTTCAGGAAAATTTCTTCAAGCGTCGGTTGAATTTCGACGTATTCTTTTTTAGCGGGCGGGTATATTTTGCGCAGTTCATCGAGCGTTCCCTCCGCGATAATTTTACCCTCGTGAAGAATCGCAATTTTATCAGCTAAATACTCGGCTTCCTCTAAGTACTGCGTGGTTAAAAACACCGTCGCGCCATCGGTTGCAAGGTTTTTCACCATCTCCCACATGGCGATTCTGTTCTGCGGGTCAAGCCCTGTCGTCGGCTCGTCAAGGAAAATAACCTGACGTTCTTTTTCGCTCCCCATCAGGCTCATTGCAATGTCAAGCCGTCGCCGCATACCGCCCGAATAAGTCTTCGCAAGACGCTTTGCACTGTCTTCCAAATCAAACGCCGCGAGTAGCTCGTCGGCTCTTTGGTTCGTATTTGGCAAGCGGCGAAGCTTCCCGATTAGCTGCAGGTTTTCTCTTCCTGTTAATGATTCGTCCACCGCTGCAAACTGCCCTGTCAGGCTTATACATCCGCGAACTTCATCAGCTTGCTTCACAACATCATAGCCGCAAATTGCTGCGCTTCCGCTGTTCGGCTTGGACAGCGTTGCAAGGATTCGCACGGCTGTGGTTTTTCCTGCTCCGTTACTGCCGAGCAGTGCAAAAATACTGCCTTTTTTTATGTCGAAGCTGACGCCTTTCAGGACTTCTAAGTTTTTGAAAGACTTCTTCAAATTCGATACAGAAATGATGTTTTCCATTTTGCTCTCCTTATGATATACGTGTGACGTAGTAATCGTGATTCCATAATATCACAATTACTACGTCATGTCAAGTACTTTTTGAAAATTTTTTAATCCCGCATTTTTATGCTGTTGTATTTAAGACCGAAAATCAGCAGTGCAATCAGGTTCGGAGCCGCCATGAGCCCGTTGAAAATATCCGCCAAGCCCCAAATTATTTCAAGCCGTGCTGTCGCGCCGATGAAACAGCAGAGGGTGAAAAGAATCATGAACGGCTTCAAAAACCGCTTCCCGAACAGGTATTCAACGCAGACCGAGCCGAAAAGCGACCAGCCTGACGCTGTCGCGATTGCGAAGAGTGCAATGCACGCCGACAAAAACATATCTGCGTATGCGCCGAATGCGCTCCCAAACGCCGCTGAAGCAAAAGTCGCGCCGTCGCCGCCGAGCTTATCCGCGCCTGTAACAAGTATAGCCATAGCGGTCAAAACGCAAATTATAACAGTGTCGATGAAAACTGCCAAGGAAGCCCACATACCTTGCTTTGACGCGGATTCCTCCGAGGACATACAGTTGATGATGACGGCTGTGCCGAGTCCGGCTTCGTTAGAAAAAATCCCGCGCCGAAACCCCCAGCTCATGCCTCTTATGAGCAACGTCCCTAAAAATCCGCCGCCGACTGCCTTCACGCTGAAAGCTTCCTGTATAATCCGCAGAAACACACCCGGCACCTCGGAAATATTCACGAGAATCACGGCAAGACAGCCGATTATATAAACCACCGAAAGCGCAGGAATTACCTTTTCTGTGACCTGCCCGAACATCACTGCGCCGCCAAAAACGAGCAACCCCACGAGCGTCATTCCCATTAATCCTGAAGTCCAAAGCGGAACGCCGAAGCCTCGTTCAAGCGAGACAGCAAGCGCATTCATCTGGGTCATGTTGCCCATGCCGAGGCTTGCAAGTATGCAGCAAAGCGCAAAAAACTTCGCCCAGCCGCCGCCGAGAGCCTTATCTATATAAAAAAACGCGCCGCCGAATTTACTGCCATCGGGCTTTGTTCGGCGGAGCTTCATGCCTGTGTACGTTTCTGCATACGCAGTCGCCATGCCGAAAAAAGCCGAAACTACCATCCAAAACACCGCACCCGCCCCGCCGAAAGCGATTGCCGTGCCGAGCGCGACGATGTTACCTGTACCGAGCGTTACGGCAAGGGTCGACGTCAGCGTTTGAAGCGGCGAAAGCGTCTTGCCGTCAGCGGATTTACTGCCGCCGAGAAGCGTGTTTTTTATTATTTTCGGCAGATTTAACTGAAAAAAGCCGAGCCTTGCGCTCAGATAAATCCCTGTTCCCATGAACAAAATCAACGCAGGAACGCCCCAGATTAATTTCTCGTTCAGAAAATTTATAAAGTTAATAATATCACACCTTGTCCGTTTTTAATATTGTATTCGGAACGCGGCGGTAATAGTATAGCGGTTGACTTTGAGGCGGGGTTGTGGTATAATTGGGGGAATTTATATAATGGGAGGGTAAAAATGTATCTATATCATTATTATGAAAAAGGAAGAACACCTTTTTTGAACCTGTCCGATTTAACCGATGACGAGGCAATCCAACTTCATACTAAATTGACAACAGAAAATAATAATTTTGCAAAACGTGATGCCAATGGACAGTATATGCTCCAACGCCGTATAGTTGAAAAACGCGCATATTCTATGTTTGTCAGAAAGGGTGGCAAACCTCTGCGGAAAGCACCACACTATTCTGTAATGGCAGAAAATGAATTAGACGAGTTAAAGGCGTGGTTTCTTGATTATGGTGTGGTGAAAATTCCGCTTGACGAGTTTGACAAAAGTACGATTTCTTTTACATACGGCGATTCATACCCCACTTTCAAACCGATTTTCGAAGAAGAACCTGAATACAATTTATATCTGTATGATGAGATTTTTGATATTATAAAAGAGCGAGGTATGCCGCCTGTACGCAATGAAAATATGTCATGGTTAGAGCCGAGCTATATTGAAGCACAAATATGGAGCGATGAAACGATAAATAAATATCGAACATTATAAACATAACCCCGACTGTCCTTTCGCAATCTACGAAGATTATGAAAGGACAGGACAAGACATGGACAGAAAAAGAAGCAAAATGAATAAATCAACGCGGTAATAGTATAGATTGACTTTGAGGCGCGATTGTGGTATAATTTGAGAAAATAATATTTATGGAGAAAAACGATGAAAAAATTTATACTGTTACTTACATTAATTATGCTGTTTATTTTTGCGGCTTGCAGCAATGAAATTGAGCCACAGGAAATCCCGCAGGACAGCGAAATACTTGAACCCGATGAAATTGACGAAGTCGATGTAGGGGACGAACCCGATGTCCCGCAAGAAGACGAAACAGAATCCGAAGACCTTTTAGCTTCGTGGGATTTTTCCGCGTTAGAGCTTGTGGGGTATTATTTCGATGAAGATGACCGCTTGGTTATTGATACAGAGGATTGGATTAGAGTTGGCAAGCCTGAGATAATCAGAGAGTTTTTCTTAGGAACATGGGAAAGCTCAAAAGGTTGGTTTTTAACTATAGACGACATGGAAGAAAGTAGAAGTTTTTGGCGCTTGTCCAACGGCTTTTATACAGTCGGTGATAATGTGATTGTTTCTTGGCATTTAGATAGCGGGGGACCGGATTATTACTACTGGATTAATATGAACGAACCCGACATTTTGTTTTTTCAAACAAAATGGGTGACCACGCTTCATAATACTGTGGATTATGAAACTGCTTATTTTACAAAAACAGACGCGCCGCTCGATTATCCCGAAGACGGTTATTTAACATGGTTCCGAGAGTGGGAAATTACGCGGACTTATGATATAGACCCCGAAATGCTCACGGACATAGAATTTTTTCATGAAAAATCGGGTGAGGTTTTAAACCGTGAAGGAGGATGGCGTCATTTTAATATATATTTAATTTACGAAACACCCGAAAAGCTTATATTCAATGTACCTTTAGACGATTGTGTAGGCATGACCCCGACCTATACGGCGAACGCAATCGTAACGCTTGAAAAAACAGACGGTGAATGGGTTCGCACAATTGAGGTCAACGAAGTTTCTCGTCGTGAGCTCATAGACAATGAATGGGTTTGGGAGACCGAAGAAGCATAAAAGAATACAAACATAAAACCGCCTGTCCTCTCATATAATCTACGAAGATTACGAAAGGACAGGACAAGACATGGACAGAAAAAAAACAAAATCGCTTAAATCCGCGCTGGTGAAAATCGCCGCAGGGCTGACTGCGGTGCTTGTTTCGCCGCCGCTCGCCGCTTTTGTCGGCGATAACAGCGGAGTTATCGCTTCGCTGTGGGAGGAAGAGCTTTCGGCGCATGAGGAGCGCGAGCTTGGAAACATAGTTACACTTGAAATGAGCAGCTCTGTACTGCTTTTGTACAAGCCGACAGAGGGCGGCGTTGAAATAATTCCGCAGAAAATCCCGTCGTTTAATTTCGACATGGATTTTTTAATTCCCGACAAGCATATAAATATAACAAGCGAGCCTGAAGCCGCGCAGGTGCTGTCGCTGAACATAACAGAAGTACGGGAAGAGCCGCTTGATTTTACTGTTGTTGACGGCAGAATCGTGAAGCTGAATTACGCGCCTAACGTCGGTTTTATTAATTTAGGTTTAGCGGGGCAGGTGCGCAACGAAACGAATTTAGACCGCGATTATGTCTTCGCGGAAAGCCAAAAGCTACCCGACATAAGGCTCGAACTGAACGGTGAGCCTGAAATTCTAATTATGCACACTCACACTACTGAGGCTTTTCAGCCGTGCGGATTTGATTTTTTCGATTCGAGTTATTACGGGCGCAGTCTTGATTCCGACAAGAATATAGTCGCGGTCGGCGCGGAAATGGCGAAGAGCTTCGCGGAGGCAGGAATTACAGTAATTCACGACGGCACATTGCACGATTATCCCGTGTTCAACGGCGCATATGCCCGAAGCCAGCAGACGGTGAAGCAAATCCTTGAAGCGTATCCCTCAATCAAAATTGTCTTAGATGTGCATAGAGATGCAATCGAAACAGGCGACGGCTCGCGGGTTGCGCCTGTGACGCAGGTAGACGGGCGCGATGCGGCGCAGGTGATGATTATTTCGGCGGCTGACGACGGGAACTGGGATATGCCGTATTTTTTGCACAATTTTAGGCTTGCCTCGCTTTTTCAACAGTATATGGAATACGATTATCCGGGAATCACTCGCGCAGTTTTGTTTCAATACAGCCAGTATAATCAGCACTTAACGCCCGGTTCGCTCTTGATTGAAGTAGGCACGCACGGGAATACGCTTGAAGAGGCGAAGTATACGGGGCAGCTGATTGGACGGAGCATGGCGGAGGCGCTTTTGTCGTTGACAGTTGACAGTTGACAATGGACAGTTAAGAACGGCGAAAGCCGTTCTTTTTTGCAAGCAGTAGACTTTTTAATAATAATGTGTTATTATCAAAGGGGGAAAAGGAAGGGCACGGATATTATCAGTTTCTGACTGAGGGCACAAATGTTTGTGCGAGATGTTCGGCGTTAGATGGCAAGAAGATTAAAATTTCCGACGCTAAAGCGGGAGAGAATCTGCCGCCGTTGCACCCGAATTGTAGGTGTGAGATTGTGGTGTTGGAGGGGGATTATAAACATGAAACATCCTTGCCGAGGGCAAAACCGGCAAAGCGAGACGGAAAGCGTGACAGAAAACGTCCTACGAAAACACCGCAGACAACAACTACAACAGCTAAACCTACATCAAATATGGTGTTGGGTGAATGCGAAATGGATTGTAATTGTATATATCACAAGGGTACTCATAATGGATTAGATTTTCTTAGAGATTGGAGCAGAGGGGATTCCAACGACCCGATTTATGCTTCTATAAGCGGCATTGTTACTATTGAAAAAAGCGGAGCTGTTAATAATCCGCACGACAGTAGCGACCCCGGAAATACAATACGAATAACCTCCTTGGACGGTAGAATATATACACGATATTTACATTTAAATGAGATTCATGTAGAAAACGGTGATAAAATCAATGCGGGGACTCAAATTGGAACTATGGGAAATACAGGCTATTCGTTCGGTATGCATTTACATTTTGAAGTATGGGTTGATGGCATAGCTATGAATCCAATGGAATATTTTAACTGGTAAAGGAAAATTGACTTATGAAGAAACTATTAATTTCGCTTTTTATCATTATTGCTTTTTCAAGCTGTAAAAACAATAATAATGAAATAACCAATCACTTAAACCCCATTGTCGAAAACCCTGTAAAGAATCAAGTTACAAACGAAATAAGTGAAAAATTAATAGGCAGATATGAAGTCATAGACAGTATCGTGGATTATTATGAAAATATGCTTTATTTTGAAATAAGAGCAGACGGAACAATGGAAATATCACAGCATACTTTTTCGGGACCCGCTATTAGCACTGAAGAAAATATTCAATTGATGATTTTATATACCGACACTAAGACAATACTAAGTTTTCAACGTATAGGTGGTGAAAATACATTCGTCGGAAACTCTTTGGCACTTGACTTTATAGGCGACTATGACTGCACTTATTTCATTTCAATAACTTATAAATCCCATGCGCTTGATGAAGAATTAAAATTTATAAAAGTGAGCTGACGCATATAACCCCAAAACCTGCAAACCCTACTATAAAAGTAGCAAAGCAGGTTTTTCTATGAACTCTTTCTTCAAAATAGGGCTTGTTTCCCTAATAATCGCCGCGTTTTTAGCGGGCGTTAATAACAAATTCGCACCTGCCGAGCATATCGAGATTTTCTCGGCTTACGGCTCGCGTGGCAGGGAAGTCGAGGTAATTCAGCGGACTCTTCGTGACTTCGGGCTTTTTTACGGCGAGGTCACCGGCTATTACGGCACGCAGACAGAAGCCGCAGTCCGCCGTTTTCAACAGAACCGCGGACTACCTGCGACAGGAATCGCCGACAGCGAAACGCTTAGGCTACTCGGAGTTAACGCTGATGCAAGAGGAAACCCCGAAGCAAGCGAAGCGAACATTCAGCTTCTTGCGCGGATTATTTCAGCGGAAGCGCGCGGTGAGCCGTATCTCGGGCAGGTCGCGGTCGGCGCGGTAATCATGAACAGGATTCAACACCCGTCGTTTCCCGATACGTTGGCGGGCGTGATTTATCAGAGCGGCGAGTTTTCGGCGGTTTGGAACGGGCAGTTTGAGCAGCCTGTTTCGCAAACTGCTCTCGCGGCGGCGCGCGACGCGCTCGCGGGCTGGGACCCGACAGGCGGCGCGGTTTATTTCTACAACCCTGCAAAAACACGCAATGCCTTCCTGCACGCGCGCCCTGTTAACACGACAATCGGCGGGCATAGGTTCGCGGGTTGACAATTAGGTATAAAAGATGTTATAATTCTTCTATAACATCTTTTGGAGGTTTGACTAATTATGAAATCAGAGATTAATTTGGAATTATTTTTTAAGGAAATCAGCAAGAAAATTAAAGCGGCAGTAAAGCATGATTTCCCGATTATGCAAAAAAACTTTGAAAATGAAACGCCTTACGCAGTCGTATTTGAAACCGACAGTGACTGCGTTACGCTGTCTCTTGTAGTGAACACCTATGAAGCCTTGAAAGCAAAGGACGATGAATATGCAAAGAAGGGTTATGGCGGGACTAAATGGTTTCCCAATGAATGGAGGTATTGGCCTGATTATAAGCAGGGTTGTGAAATATATAAGATTGCTGACGAATTATCTGAAATGACAAATTCGATATGGGACGAAGTAAGAAAACAAACCCCCGATATGACATACGAGGAACGAGAGGCTCTGTGTGAAGAATATAAATTTACTGAGCTTTTTTTCGAGACAGTGACCTCGGCTTTTCTCGAATTAATCCGCTCTGATGTTTTCGGTTTAAATCCGGACGAAATTACATACTTTATTTCTATGAGCGATGATAACAGGGTGGAGGAAATTGAAAACAATTCAGCCAAGGTGCTCAATACAGAAAAGGTTTACGAGGCTTTTTCAAAGCGTTTTGACCATCTTAACAGAAGCGGCGGTTGATTCGCTTGAAAACCTTGCTGTCACACAATAATCTCAATTTGGTTACAATTAGCATGAATTGATTGACAACTCAGTCAATTCATGCTATAATTATGGAAAACTATTGGAGATTCGCATGAACGGAGCATTCCACACAGGCAGATACAGCAATGTTTTTAAGGAGCTCGGCAAGTCCGAGGCTGAAATAGAAAGCCGTCTTAACGAGGTTTTCGAGGAGATTTTCTTCGGCTCGGAGAAGATTTACTTCATTAATGAAAGCGGCGACACCGGCTACGTCATGGATACAGGCAACAACGACGTCCGCACTGAGGGGATGTCCTACGCGATGATGGTTTTTGTGCAGATGAACAGGAAAGAGGACTTCGACCGCGTCTGGAAGTGGGCGCGGACTCATATGTACATAAAAGAGGGTTGGAACAAAGGCTACTTCGCCTGGTCAATGCTGCCCGACGGCGGGGTAAACAGCGACGGACCTGCTTCCGACGGCGAGGAGCATTTTGCATTAGCTTTGTTTTTTGCAAGTGCAAGATGGGGCGACGGCGAAGGAATACTGAATTACTCACAGGAAGCGCGTGAAATCCTGCGCACCTGCGTGCATAATGGTGAAGACGGTCACGGAAACCCGATGTGGAATCCCAAAAACAAGCTGATTAAGTTCGTGCCCGGGCTTGAGATGACCGACCCATCTTATCACTTGCCGCATTTTTACGAGCTTTTCGCGCTTAAATGCTATGAGGAAGACCGCGAGTTTTGGAAAGAAGCCGCACAGGCAAGCCGCGAGTACTTGAAAACCGCTTGCCACCCTGTGACAGGGCTCGCGCCCGAATACTCGGATTACGACGGTGCGCCGCACGCCGAGCGCAACAATCCCGATACAAATAAGCACCCCGGACACGATACATTTTACAGCGATTCCTACCGCGTAGCGGCAAGCTTGGGCTTAGACCATGAGTGGTTCGCGGCGGACGAATGGAACGTTGAAACTGCAGATAAAATTCAGAAGTTTTTCTGCGAAACTGCTGCAGATGATTCTGCGGCAAACAAAGTTTACAAAACTGACGGCACTGTAATCGACTTTCCCGCTCTGCACCCTGTAGGGCTGCTCGCGACCAACGCACAGGCGTCGCTCGCGGCGAAGGGAAAGCACAGACTTGCACTTGCTGAACAGTTTTGGAATACACCGCCCAGAAAAGGCGGCAGAAGATATTATGACAACTTCCTTTATATCTTCGCCTTTTTGGCTCTGAGCGGAAACTACAAGGTTTATATTTAATTTTAGGAGGATTCATGAAAATGGCAAAAAGACTTTTATGCGTAATTTTAGCGGCATTTATGCTCTTCGCGTTTGTCGCGTGCAGCGAGGACACTCCTGCAAACACACCCGGCGGTAACGAAAACCCGAGCGCAAACGACCCTGCTCCCTCGGATAACCCGACAGCTTCAACCGACCCCGATAACTCCGGCGAAGCGGCACAGCCGCGCGAACCCGTAGTAATCGATAACTCCGGTTACACAGGCGAGTGGCCCGACTTCAACGACTATGTTCCTTTCAGCTATGATATGAACAGAGTTGTTTATGCGACTGATTTCTCAAACCCTGCTGAGGTTTGTCAATGCGAAAACCCGAGAGAATGCGGCGGCGAGAACAAATGTCTTGACGGTGCAGCTATCTGGAGACGCCGCTGGGACCCCGGCAGAACAATCAACCCGATGGTCGGCGATGCAAGAATCGAAACAACAGTTCATGAATTCTACGGCGACATGGTGCTTGAGCTTTCTACCGATACTTACATAACGGGCAGCTCGAGCCTCTTAGTTGCTAACCGTGCGTCCGACTGGAACGGTGCGATTCTCGACATTACCGACATACTTCCGAACGATGTAACCGAGTATGAGATTTTTCTGTGGGTTAAAATGCCTCCCGATGCTGACCCCGGCAGAGTTATGATTTCGGCGCAGACGAACGGTCTTGACGGCGAAGAATACAGACAATGGGGCGACTTCGGAATGTTAGACGAGGACGACGACGATGAAATTTATCACGCTTCCAAGTACTGGCTTCCCGCTGAATTTTATGTAATAGCCGAAGACGGCACAGAGCCGAACCCCGGCGAAGACGCGGAATACAACATTCCTCGCGAGTTTGAAAGAGACGGTTGGGTTCTGCTGCGCGGAACATCTACTTTTGTGAAAATGTTCTATGAACAGATTCAGATTTACGTTGAAACAAAACAAGGTCACCCCAATACTCAGGCGATTTACATTGACAGCATTACTATCATGACGGCGTAATAAACATAAAAAGTATTGGCGGCGGAGGGAATTCCCTCCGCCGTTATTTTTAAGAGGATATTATGAAGAAAATCTTTGCATTAATTCTTTGCATGGTTTTGCTTAGTTCTTGCAATAAAGCTGAACCTAACGTAGGGGACGACGCCCTCGGCGTCCCGCAAGAAGAAGCCCCGCAAGAATCGGATTTTTCGCAATTCGCGGAACGCCTTGCCGCGCTCGAAGCCTTCGAGCCGCGCACGGAAATAATAAACCGCCGCTACGAAGAACTCAACTACGAGCTTAAATCCGCTGACTACGGCAGAATTTATCCGTTTCCCGCTTCGCGCGCTAACGAATGTTCACATCTCTACGGCTTCATGACCGAGAGCGGCGAAATCGTGCTTGACGGAATGTTTTACATAGTAAATTATATTCGCTATGTTGACGACGGCTATTATATAGCGTGGCGGTATATCGGAGACGATTGGCAGACTGATTATACGATTATAACCGCCGACGGAAGCAAAGCGATTACGGTTAGCGGCTTTCCTGTTTTGCTCGGCGACGGATTAATTCGGATTATTGAAAGACATTTTAACGGCGAACACTGGCAGGAATCTGTCGGTGTAATCGACATGGACGGTAATACAATTTCGCCGTTCTTAGACGTAGACGAGAATTATGTTCTGCTCATGTTCGGCGGAGGCTTGAGGTATGGTATGTCCGATGCTTTTTACGTGCATAAAGAAACAGGCGAAACATTCACGAATATTCAGTGGCTTCCGTGGGAGGGGGTCATAAATCTTTCCGACACGGAAATTCCGCGGACTTCAAACATGAGCATAGCCGACGTTGATGTTAGCACAATGTACGAAGAAGCGCGGGTAACCAGGAATTTTAACAGCTTGTTCCCGCCCGATTCTGAGCTTACTTCGGTGTTTGAGGATAATTTCATCGGCGTGAAAAACGCTGACGGCGACTGGCTGATTAAAATTGATACATTAAAATTCAAAGATTAAAAGGAGCAACATGAAAAAGTTTTTTTGCTTATTTCTTTGCACGGTTTTGCTTGCTTCGTGCAGTAAAAATAAAGCTGACGTAGGGCGTGACGCCCTCGGCACGCCGGAAAATGAAACTACTCCGCAAGAATCCGAGTTTCAAGCGCGCTTAAATGCGCTCGAAGCGTTTGAGCCGCGCACGGAAATAATTAACCGCCGCTACGAAGAGTATAACTACGAGTTTAAATCTACCGACTACGGCAGGCTTTATCCGTTTCCTGCGTTCGTGGTCAGATACGGCGACACCTACGGCAGCGCGCTCTACGGCTTCATGACCGAGAGCGGGGAAATCGTGCTTGACGGCGTGTACGACAGCGTTACGTATTTCGATATCGACGACGGCTATTATTATATGGAGCGTATGATTCCGCACGAAACTGAAGACGACCGTTGGCGGCGGGAACGCACTGTCATGACCTTAGACGGAAGCAAAAGAGTCAGCGTTCCGCATCATATTACAATCATTGGAAACGAGAGGATTCGTGTTTTTGAATTTCGGTACGAAGGTTATGAACGCGGTGAATTTGTCGGCGTGCTTGACATGGACGAGAATATAGTCTCGCCGTTTGTGAGCAGCGATGAATTCGCATGGTTCAACTTAGGGACAGGCATGAGAGACCACGGTATATATATTAACAGAGAAACGCTTGAAGCTTTTACCGATATACAGGGGGTTGAATTCAACCCTGTCAGCATCAGCCTTGGCGAAAACGACGAGCTTGAAGCGGTTATAAAACATTCGACGGATATGATAAGCCTTAGTCATATTCTCGGTATTACTGTGCAAATCAGTGACGATATATTTCTTATTAACCGCCCGTACCGCGAAAGAGACTGGGGAGTGGAGTCCTTTGCTGTTGACAAAGACGGAAATGTTCTGCGGGAGTTCCCGGAGGGTTATGGTTTTATCGGTAATTTAATACGGACATGGAATCCGAACGGATTATACGATTTTGAATTAAATGAAATCGACTTTTCGCAGTATGGTGCGCCGAATCAGCATCTTGAGGGTGATACCTACCTTTATTGGTACTGGGACGAAGCCGAACAAGAACGCACTTATTATGCGGTCAACGTAGTTACGGGTGAAGCTGAAATTTTTGAGGGCGACCCGTGGCAGAGCTCGCACGAGTGGCGTATGCCGACGGATTCGGGGTTTACTATAGCTTTTGAAAATGATTATATCGGCGTGAAAAACGCCGACGGCGACTGGCTAATTAAAATCGACACTTTAAAATTTAAGGACTAAAATTAAGGAGAAGAACATGAAAAAAATTATTTGTCTACTGCTTTGCATAGTTTTGCTTGCTTCGTGCAGTACTAACGAACCGGAAATCGAAACCCCTACGCCGGAACCTGAACCGACAGAAATTATCGACGCCGAGCCCGAAATATCCCTGCCCTCGCTTACTGTTGAGCAGCTACCTGTAATCGACGGCTCAACTGCGAATATTCCGCTCGCCGAGGCTCTTGTTGCGCTTATGCTGAACATTCCGAGAAGCGACGCGGCAGAGCTGATTAACTTCAACGGCACTAACGATTCTTATATAAATCTGATGTACGACTGGAGCGAGTGCAGTTTGATTATTTCCTACGAGCCGCCGCCGTCTGTGGTTGAGGAAGCGGAAATGTATAATTTCGAGTGGGAGCTTGCACCGATTGGCAGAGACGCGTTAGTGTTTATTGTGAACGAGTCTAACCCTGTGCAAAATATAACAACGGAAGAAGCCCGCGCGATTTACACGGGCGAGATTACAAACTGGAGCGAGCTTGGTGGCAACGATGTTGACATTGAGCCGTTTCAGCGCAACGAAACCTCGGGCAGTCAGACGCTTTTCATCAAGCTCGTAATGGGCGATACGCCGCCTATGGAGCCCGATATTAAATACCTTTCGGGCGGAATGGGTCTGCTGATTGAGTCTGTTGCTTCCTACAACAACACAGGCGCGGCGATTGGCTTTTCGGTGTATTTTTATGCGCAGAACATGAACCCGAACGACGGCTTGAAATTTCTCTCAATCGACGGCGTTGCACCGACTCGCGAGACAATACAAAACGGCGAATATCCGCACGTTAATGACTTCTATGCGGGAATTGCGGCTTCCGCGCCTGCAGACAGCGTAGAAAGACAGATTCTCAACTGGCTTCAGTCGGAAGAGGGAAGAATGTTAATCGAACATGAGGGTTACGCGCTCATTAATTAAAAGGATTTTGCAACATGAAACTCAACCGTCTTCTCGAAATAACCACGATTCTGCTTAACAAAAAAACCGTAACCGCGGCAGAGCTTGCCGAGCGTTTCGGCGTTTCAACGCGGACGATTTACCGTGATATAGACGTACTTAGCGCATCGGGCGTGCCTGTTTACTGCTCGCAGGGGGCGCGGGGCGGGATTTCGATTCTTGAGGATTATACCGTCAGCCGCGCTGTGCTTTCGGGGGACGAACGCGCCGCGCTCGACAGCGTTCTGCTCGGGCTTCAAACGCTTGAAGCCACGCGCTACCCCGAAATTGACACGGTTTTGGAAAAGCTCGGCGGTATTTTTAAAGGTACGAGCGCGGAGTCCGACTGGATTTCCGTGGATATTTCGCCGTGGGGAAGTGACCCGAACGCAGGAAATAAGTTCACGGACATAAAGACGGCGATTCTGCAAAGCCGTGTAATTGAAGCCGAGTATATCAACGCGCAAAACAAAAAAAGCCGCCGCAAAATTGAACCCCTGCGCCTTGTTTTTAAGTCGCAGGCGTGGTATTTGTGGGGCTTTTGTCTTTTCAGAAACGATTACAGAACGTTCAGAATTTCCCGCATTAAAAGCGTGCGGATTACGGACGAAAGCTTTGACCGCCAAAAACAACGTCTTATCGAAAACGGCGAAAACAACTGCGAAAAACCCGAAGAAGAAAAGCCGTGGATTGAGATGAAGCTTGAGTTTACGGGCGACGCGCTCTATCGGCTCTGCGACGATTATGACGATGATATGCTTCATGACAACGGCGACGGGACGTTTACGGTTTCGATGTATTTTCCCGAGGATGAGTGGGTTTATGGGTATATTTTGTCGTTCGGGACGGCGGTGAAGGTAATCGCGCCCGAGAGCGTGCGGGAAGTCATAAAAGAACGGGCGGAAAAAATTTTGGGGTTTTATTTGTAACATTTCATAGCTTCGTGAGTCTAATGAATATAAGCAGGCAAAAGAGGTGAGAACGTGCGGGATTTTGAGCGGATATATAATGAATATTTTACGGATATTTTTAGGTACATTCTCGCGCTTTCACGCAATGAAGCAATTGCGGAGGAAGTCACCGCGGAAGCCTTCTTTAAAGCACTTAAAAGCATCGGCAAGTTTGACGGGCGCTGTGACATTCGCACTTGGCTCTGCCAAATCGCGAAGAATACCTACTTCACTTATCTGCGTAAAAACAAACAGCAAATCGACGAACCGGAATTAACGCTTGAAAACACTGTCGCCGACTGCATAATCGATGTGCAGTTCGATGACAAGGAGTCAGCACTGCGAATCCATAAAATTCTGCACAGCATGGACGAGCCGTATAAGGAGGTTTTCACGCTGAGGGTATTCGGGGAGTTGCAATTTTTGCAAATTGCGGAGCTGTTCGGGAAGACAGAAAGCTGGGCGCGGGTGACGTATCACAGAGCTAAGGGCAAAATCGCCGCTTGCATGAAGGAGGAGGACTCATGAAAATATCTTGTAATATTATCGCAGACATTTTAGAATTATACGCTGACGGCGTGGTTTCGGAGGATACGAAAGGCTTAGTGGAAACGCACTTAAACGACTGCGCCGCCTGCCGCGAGAAGCTCGCGGGAATTAAAAAAAGCATAATAATACCCGCCGAAACAAAAGCAGAGCTTATAAAAAAAATCGGCAAAAAAATAAAAGCAAGACACATTGCATATTCTACGGTTATTTTTGCATTAATTGCCGCAATATTATTCGTAGGAGTAAAGAATTACTCTCTTCATAATCCGCCGGAATATCGTCTGCCGAGTATAACTTCTTTCAGCAGAGTAAAATTTGACCGTGTTGAATTAAGAGGTGATTATATTCATGTGTTTTTCAACAGAAGCACAGATATAGGCGGTATGTCATATGTATTCAACGATGATAACAAGACAGCAGACCTTCATGTGTGTTTATACGGCAGGGTGCGCTCCGAACCCTTAGAATGCTCATATAACGCATTTATACAAAGGTCATATGATAATCAAGAACCTGTTGAAATTATTGCAGTTTATTATTGTACAAGCAATGATTGCATGAGTTGGCGTTCTTGTAATTATTCAAATGCAACTTTACTTTGGGAAAAGGGATAAATAAAACGGACGCTTCGGCGTCCGTTTCTCATTAATTCTTCAAGCTCTGCAACGGCGCAGGGATTCTTCCGCCTCGTGAGATGAATTTCGCGGGCGAGAATTTATTCACCGCCATGACAGGCCCGCTCCCGAACAGCCCGCCGAAGTCAAGCATCTCGCCTTCTTTTCTGCCGATTGCGGGGATAATTCTGACGGCTGTGGTTTTGTTGTTGACCATGCCGATTGCGGCTTCGTCAGCGATAATCGCGGAAATTATATCAGCAGACGTATCGCCCGGGACAACCACCATGTCAAGCCCGACCGAGCAAACCGCCGTCATGGCTTCGAGCTTTTCGAGCGTTAATGCACCTGCTTGCACGGCGCGAATCATTCCCGCATCCTCGGAAACAGGGATAAATGCACCCGACAAGCCGCCAACGTGCGACGAAGCCATTACGCCGCCTTTTTTCACCGCATCGTTAAGCAGGGCTAATGCCGCTGTAGTACCGTAGGCACCGCACTTTTCAAGCCCCATTTCTTCCAAAATATACGCCACGCTGTCCCCGACTGCGGGCGTGGGCGCAAGCGATAAGTCCACAATTCCGAAAGGTACGTCGAGCATTTTCGCGGCTTCCGCGCCGACAAGCTGCCCCATTCTTGTAATTTTGAACGCCGTGCGCTTGATTTGCTCGGCGATTTCGTCGATTGTCGCGTGTGGCATCTTTTGCACTGCCGCGCGTACAACGCCGGGCCCGCTTACGCCGACGTTAATTACTGTATCGGGCTCGCCCGTGCCGTGAAATGCGCCCGCCATGAACGGATTATCCTCGACAGCGTTACAGAAAACTACGATTTTTGCCGCACCGAAGCAGAAATTATCGGCAGTTTTTTTCGAGGCTTCAAGAATAATTTCGCCCATGAGCTTAACTGCGTCCATGTTGATTCCTGCGTGCGTTGAGCCGATGTTGACCGAGCTGCAAACCCGCTCGGTTTGGCTCAACGCTTCGGGAATTGACTTGATTAGCTCCAAATCTCCTGCCGAAAAGCCCTTATGAACTAATGCGCTGTAGCCGCCGATGTAATTTACGCCGGTGGCTTTTGCGGCTTTGTCTAAAGCCAGCGCGAGCTTAACGGGGCTTTGCTTCGTTGCCGCGGAAATAGCGGCTATGGGCGTTACAGAAATCCGCTTGTTAATTATCGGGATTCCGTAGCGTTTTTCGAGCTGTTCGCCGACCTTTACGTGATTTTCGGCGGCTTTTGTGATTTTGTCGTAGACCTTGGTGCAAGCCTTGTCAAGAACGGGGTCAATGCAGTCAAGAAGCGAGATTCCCATTGTTATCGTGCGAATATCTAAGTTCTCGTCTTGAATCATTTGTATGGTTTCGAGAATGTCGTTGTTATTAATCATTTTAGCTCCTAAACTCTGTGCATTGAATTGAAAATATCCTCGTGCATTACATGAATTTGCAAATTTAAGTCTGCGCCGAGACTTTTCAGCTTATCCGAAAACGCGCCGAAGTCGCCCTGCAAGCCGCTTATATCGGCGAGCATGGTCATAGCGAACAGGTCTTGCATTACGGTTTGCGTGACGTCCATGACGTTGACGTTGTCGGCGGCGCAGATGCCTGTGACCTTCGCTAAAATGCCTACTGTATCTTTGCCGATAACGGTTATAACGGCTCTCATAATATTTCCTCCGGATTTTAAATTACTTATTTTCTGTAGACAAGTATAACACAGCCCGATAAAAAATGCAATAGAGCGCAAAAAATTTACAATACAATTTTAAAATTTCATCTTGACATATTTAAAAATCTGTGATATAATATGTAAGTTAAATCAATGCTTTTGACAATTTAGGGGTGTAGTTCAATGGTAGAGCAACGGTCTCCAAAACCGTAAGTTGGGGGTTCAAGTCCTCTCGCCCCTGTAGAAATAACCGCTCGTAGAGCGGTTATTTCATTTATGTGTGTAACTAATTCGGGAGCGCAGAGCAGTTTTGCTCACAATTTGCTCACACCTGTTGCAAAAAAATATAAGCTATTATGCTGTAATACGAAATAATCGGCAGGGATTTATCCTTGCTATTTTTTTATGCCTGCTTTTTCTTACGATTTGACATCGGCGCGAGAATGTCCTGCAGGACCTCCGCCGCCGCTTCATCTGCGCTCCTTATGGCGTGTGAGTAAATTTTGCTTGTTGTGACCGGACTCGAATGTCCTAAGCGTTTAGCGAGAGCCGGAAGCGATACGCCGCCCGCAATCTGTAACGAGGCGTTTGTGTGACGAAGATGATGCGCCGAAATGTCCGGTAAATCCTGCTTGCGGATAAAGTCGTAAAACCACTTAGAGAAGCTATTCGGATTTATGCGCTCGCCATTCCAGGCGGTGAATAAATAATTGTTTTCAGTCCATTTACTTCCAAGCTCGCGCTTGTAGTTATCCTGCCATTTCTGATAATCCTTTAATAAATGTACAGCGACAAGCGGTAATTTAATATCGCGATATGAAGTCGCATTTTTAGTGGTGTCGAGGTAAATCCCCAGCGACGGCGTGTGCAGAAGCGATTTATTTACCGATAGAACGCTTTTCTTGTAATCAATGTCGCACCACTGAAGCGCGCAGAGCTCTCCGCGCCTTGTTCCTGTGTAAAGCAACAGCTTTACCATTACCTCGTATTGGAAATTATCTTGCGCCTCAACTGCTTCGATAAGCACCGCCGCCTGCTCTTCATCAAGATATTTTGCTTCTTTTATCTCTACTTTAGGCGGTTTCACGCGCTCGCACGGATTAGAAAATAAAACTCCCCACTGAACAGCCATATTGAGCATTGCGGATAGCAGTCGGTGATAATGCCGACGCGTCTGCCCCGAAAGTGGCTTGCTATTGTAAGGTGCAAACGTGGAATTAAAGTCTAATTTCAAAGCTTCGCAAACCGTTAAAGCTGTCTTGTGGCGGACATTTTTCATGCTTACGGCAGAAGCAATTGTGTTTACGGCAATTCCCGAGAGTTCCGCTATAGCTGTCTGCGTTATGCGTTTTTCCTTTAAAATCGGGCGCAGGTCAACAGTTGCGTAATATTTCACATCTTCCCGTACTCCCTCTTCCGCAAGATTTTCATAGAAAAGGTTCAAATGATGCGGTTGAATCTTCTCGAGCTTCATGTGACCTAAAGCCTGCTTAATTCGCGGAAGCAGCTGTTTATAACGGTCGAGCGTCTTTGGACGAAGCTGTGGTTCGGCGTGCGAAGTCAGCCAAATTTCGATGAACTCGTTCAGCTTCATATTACTATCCAACACCTGCCCCGAAAGGCACTTCTCCTCAAACAGCATCGCCTGCCTCTTCGCTTCCTTCTCCGCCTGCTTCGGCGTCAAATCAGACGGCGGCTTCCAGGTTAAACACTTATGTATACGCTTGCCGTTGCCATCAAACCCCGTACTGACGCGGATTAGATAAGAATTACCCCTCTTAGTTACATTAGCCATCGCTGCCTCCTTTCCACTTCAAAACCTTACGAAATCTCCGCATTTGTGTGCAGAAATGCGTAAGAATAACTTCTTGCAATCCCTCGGCAGTGATACCCATGCTCTCCATGTACATTTTCTTTTCATCTACCCTGCTCGCCAAAACATATTCTATGCTTGAGGCATTTACCTCCGAGTAACAATATTGTGCGAGCGTCTTTAACACTTCCTGCCCTTCCTTGGAAGTTAACATATCGTTAAATAAGTCTCGGAGCAGCATGGTATTATGAACCCGCTTTGTATTATCGGCGGCTTTTTTGCCTTTGCCTTTCGGGTCAGGTATGTCCGAAAGCACCGCCAAAGCCTGCTCGTTCAGCCCGAAACGAGCAACTGCTTCCTGCATAAAATCATCGGGCGCAGTTGTGCGGGTGCGCCCGAGCAGAAAGTCGCAGGACACGCCGAAGTACTCTGCGAGTGCTACCATATTGCCTGTCTTAATATCGCGCGAGCCGTTCTCCCACTGCGAAATCGTTACTCTGTCC
>Ga0123356_10000486_pt1 | contig 44181 bp, 29 predicted proteins | sample TergutEmb28metaG_2_FD_92546 | JGI IMG/M metagenome (GOLD analysis project Ga0123356, IMG submission 92546) | Embiratermes neotenicus P3 segment gut microbial communities from Petit-Saut dam, French Guiana - Emb289 P3 | ecosystem: Host-associated > Arthropoda: Insects > Digestive system > Gut ...
TGCGAAACCAGCAGTGATAACGCATAGCCGATGCGCATCGCGGCGGCCGGGGTTTTGGCAGAGCCGAACAGCCGCGCCGTTTCGCGCGTTAAATCCTCGGCGCCGATGCTGCCGACGCATTTTAAAACATACAGAGCGGCCACGGCGTATTCCTCTTTACAGATGTCCTCGGGCTTGCGGCCGGCCTCGTTGGTGCGGAAATTTTTCATGTCGATGTCGGGCTTTGCGCGCCAGAAAAACTTGCGGCTTTGCGTCGTGTTCGAAACGGGGTTAAGGCGCTCTACCAGTTGGCCGACCAGATCGTTGAATTTTTGACCCATCCGCGAGACGCTCCACGCGGCGGCGATTTTGCGGTATAGGGCTTGATCGCTGATCGGCCCCTCGGTATCAATAATCTTTTTTACTTGCGCAGCGGCGAGCGCGGCGTTTGCATATGCGTACAGCTCATCGGGCTCGCGCGGGTTCCCTAGATCCGCGGCTTTATACGGGATTTGCGGCAGCGGAATATCGGGGTTAAAGGATATCTCCACGGTGTTTTTTTCGATTTCGGCGGCGATCACCTCTTTGGACTCCGCACCCACGCGCGCGACGCTGTCCCGGCCGCCCCGCGCGAAATGGATAAGCCGCCGCGCCTCAGCCGCGCGGTTTTGCCACCATTCCACGGCATAAACGCGCGTCAGATTCCAGCCCATGCGCCGATAGAAGCTCTCGCGCCCGTACTCGCGGTCGCGCGCGGCCCGGTTGTGGGGCATCCCGCCGTCATCGCAAATAATGCCCGCGATATAGCGGCCGCTTGCATCGCTCACCGCGACGTCGATTTTATTGGCGCTGCGGCCCGTATTTGCCGATACCTTAAAGCCGGCCGATTTCAGCGCGTCGGCGACGGAGGCGACAAAGGGCGAGCAAGGCGCGGAGGGGTGCCGCGTAAAATACGCGTCGGGATTTAACGCAAAGCTCATAAAGTCTTTAAGGCCCTTGACCCCTAAGGCGGACGTGCGCGAGGTGTCGATTTGCTCCGGGCGGACGGTGGAGAAAATCAGCACCCTTTTGCAGGCGCGGGTGATGGCGACGTTGAGCCTCCGCCACCCGCCGTCTTGGTTGATGGGCCCGAAGTTGACGGTCATGCGTCCGTCCTTATCCGTACCGTACGTGACCGAAAAAATAATTACGTCGCGCTCATCCCCCTGCACGCTTTCGATGTTTTTAATAAATACGGGGCTTTCGCCGCCCGTAAAGAACCGCTCCAACTGCGGCTCGGCGGAAAGCCTCTTATCGATTAAATCCTCGATTAAATTTTGCTGCGTGATGTTAAACGTGACGATGCCATAGCTTAAATTCCGCGTATCAGGGTCGCGTAAAAGCTTAAATAATTCTTCAACTACCGCCTCGGCCTCTTTTGGGTTGGTGCGCGTCTTGCCGCGGTCGTATACGCCCTCCACCTTTCTAAATTCCACGCGGCAATGCGTGTCGTCCGGCGAGAGGAACGTGATTAAGGAGTTTTCGTTATAGTTGACGTTAGAAAAAGCAATCAGGCTTTCATGCTCGCTGCGGTAGTGCCACAAGAGGCGGTGCTGCGGAATATTGAGCGCCAGCATTTCGTCTAAAACGCTGTCTTGGTCCATGAGCTCGAAATCGGTTTCGCCCTCGCCCTGGCCCGCATTAAAGAACGTCGTGGGCGGCAGCTGCTTAGGATCCCCCACCACCACCGTTGCGGCGCCGCGGGCGACGGCACCCACCGCCTCGCACGTTTTTAATTGCGACGCCTCGTCGAACACCACCATGTCAAAGCCAGGAAAATCGGACGGCAAATACTGCGCCGCCGAGAGCGGGCTCATCAGCATACAGGGCTTTACTTTCCGGATAAGCTCCGGGATACGCTCGAACAGGCTGCGGATCGAAATACCGCGTCCGCGGTTTTTCACGGCGCGCATCAAAATTCCGGGCTCGGAGCTGGCGGCGGAGGCGAATTGAAAGTTAGGGAGCCCCTCGGCCATTTTGAGGTAAATCTCTTTTTTGGTGATGTCGGTCACCAGCTCCGTAAAGGCGCGGAAGCGTTCGCGCTTGGTGGCGTAGGCCCCAGGCGAAAACGTTTTTAATACGGGGTCGGCCGAGACCGTGGCGACAAGCCAGCTTTGCCAAAAGCTCCGCCTAAACAGCGCCACGGCCTCGGAGCTTTGAACCTCGCCCGCGTGATACGCCTTAACCACCTCGGCGAGTTGCGGGAATTGTTCGCACTTTTTACGGTTTTCGTTGTAAATGCACGCGTCGCGCAAGCTAGGGAGCGACGAAGCAAAGCCCTCGGCCGCGCAAAAAATCTCGAACGCATGATTTTCGGAGCTTTGGAACGCCGTCCCGTAGCCCAATTTTGCCGAGAGCGCGCGCTCGGATTCGATAAACCTTTCCATGCCCGCAAAAATCTCCGCCGCATCCCCGGGCTTTTGTTTTATGAGGGCTTTTAGCTTGCCATACAGACGGTTTTTACGCATCGCGCGGTGGCGCTTTGCAAAAACCGTCGCCATAAAACGCAAAAAGCCGTTCTTTTTGGCGTAATAGAGCGCGGACTGCAGCGTGTCGTAAACGCCGTTTATGGTCTCGAACTTTGCAAAATCGGGGGCGCTTTTTTGCGGTTTTACAAGCTCCGCCAAACGATTGTAGCTTTGCATAAAGCCCTCGTAATTCCCGGTAATCTCATGGGAGCGCTTATCTACCGCCGCTTGCAGCTCAAAGCTGTAATCGGTCACGGACGTGTGCCAAAACGCCGAATTGACGGGCTCCCCCAGCACCGCGCCGATGTCGGCCAAGCTTTTTAGGGCGTCGGTGCCGGCCTCGAGCGCCGCGCCGCTCACATCGGTATGCGCAACGTCGATTGCATCCTCCGCCCCGCCCGCCTCAATCAGGGTATTGACCGCCTCGAACACGGAGCTCCCGACCGGCCGCTTTTCGTTCATCGCCGCCGCGAAGCTTTGAAGCTCTCCCTCGGCTGCGGCCAATTTGCCCGCCGTTTCCGCATAGTTTACGTCTTTGGCGTTTTGCGCAAGCTCTAATACCTTGTCGAACTGCTCGTAAAAATCCTTTTTCTTACCCTTGTTGCTGTGCAGCTCCAAGCAAAAATCCCACAGCCCGAGTTTTTCGAGCCGCCTTTTGACCACGCCTAAGGCCGCCGCTTTTTCGGCGACGAACAGTACCTTTTTGCCGTGCGCAAGGGCGTTGCCGATGATGTTGGTGATGGTTTGGCTCTTGCCGGTGCCGGGCGGGCCGAAAAGAACGAAGGTTTTGCCGCTTGACGCCTCGCGGGTGGCCTTAGTCTGCGACGAATCGGAATCCACCGGCAAATAAAGATGGGGGTTCCCGCTGGGCGCAAATGCGGGCTCGAACAATTTTTTATCCAACTTCCCCGCAATCAAAGAGCCCGTCAACGGGTGGGAACGCACCGCTTTTTCCCGGGAGTTTAAGTCATGCCAAAGCATAAAGCCCGAATAATTAAACGACCCGAAATTAGCGGCCTCGATAACCTCCCAGCCCTTTTGACTTAAAACCAGTTTGGCGAGGTGCGTCAATATCGCCGGAATATCGGGGCCGTTTTCACCGCTTGCCAGCGCCCTTAACCCGGAGGCGTCAATCCGGAAAGTTGAGCGCAGCATTTCGATTAAGCTTAGGTTGATTTGGGCGGGCTCTTCGGCTTGCTGCAACTGAAACTGCGCGCGCGCGGATTTTCGGCTCAGCTCGACCGGCACCAAAACAATCGGAGAGAACCGGTCAATGCCCGGCTTATCCTTATCCTGCCATTTTAAATACCCGAGCGCCAAAAACAAGGTGCGCGCGCCGGTTTCCTCTAAAGCTAGGCGCGCCGCGCGGAACATTTTAGTCAGGCGCTTGTTCATCTCTCCGCTTTCAAACACGCATCGGAGACGCCCGTCGGCAAGCTCCTCTTGGATAAACCTCTCAAAAATCGCGCCCTCATTTTTGAGTTTGGTGATATCGGAGATTTTTTTGAGTTCGCGCGGGTGCTCGGCCAACGAGAGCTGCCCCCCGCCTGCTAACGCGTTAAAGGTTTCGGCCAGTTCGTAGTTTAGGAGCGGGATTCCGGCGCGGTTTACCTTATAGTTGATTAAAGGATTGCGTAGCGTTATGTTAAGGAGGTCGCGCTTCCATTTTTCAAAGCGGTCCCCAAGCCCTTGCGCCTCCGGCTCGATTTCCTCCCCCCAGCGCAAGCTCTTAATCTCCTCTCTTTGCGCCTCGTAAATCTCGCGGTCCACGCGATAGCTCCCGTCCGAGCCATAGCGCACCGGCAGCGGCAAAATCCCGCCGCGCCGCGCCCGCTTAATATCTATGTACATCATAAAGCCGCGGCCGTCCTCGAGCCTTGCGGTTGCTGCGGCAACCGCGCCCGCGTATCCGGTTTTGCCGTCGGTGCTTAACGTGGATTCGAGCGCCGTCATTTTGGAGATGCCGTCCGCCATGAATTTTTTGACGGCGGAAAGGTCGTCGCCCACGCACTCGGGGAAGCAGCTATCTTCCAGCCAAAACCCGGGAAAGGCGTGGCCCGTGATTAAAAATATGACGGGGTTGATGCCCACGGCCTCGGCGCACGAGCAAAACAGCATGGCGGTATCGAGGCAAGTGCCTAACCCTAAATCGAGGATTATTTTGGGGAACCGCACCTTTTGGCCTTGGCGCTCAAAGCTCGCGGGCGGATTGGCGTAGACGAGATTTTTGGCTTTGATTACTGCGTATATCGCGGCCAATTGCTTGAACACGCGGTTGGGGTCACCCGACTGGTAGCCGTCAAAGCTTAGCCCCTCGGCCTTTAAAAGCTGACCCGCCTCGGAAATAATCACATTCACGGCGGGGTCTTTGGGGGTGGAAAACGCCGCCAAATATTCGGGCAGAATCTCAAAGCCCGGCCACTCGTCGTACGCCAAAACGTCGATGATAAAAATTTCTTTTTTGACAAACGCGCCCTCAACTTCGGCCTCGATGATAATTTCCGTTTTAACGCGCTCCTCTAGCGATGCCAAATAATCGTAATCGAGCACGATTTTGATATCTTGGAATTGGTGTTGCGCCCCGGCGCCCAAAGCGGCAATAGAAAAATACGTTTCCTTAAAAAAATGCGGGTTCGACCAGATTTTGAGCCGCACATCAAGCATCTCCGTATCGGAGTTGTTCTTAACCGTCATGCCCTTAACAACGTCAAACCGGTTTTGCTGCAGCACAAAGCACGCCCGTTTTGCGTGGTCGAGCTCAATCGTAATATCCGTTTTTACAAAAACTTTCTTTGCGGGAACCTCGGGAATTTCCGCGGGCATCGCTTCGCTTTCCATATCTGTCTCCTTCCTAACTTCTATTGTACCACACCCCCGCAAATCCCGCAAGAATTTTATGCCAGTTTTATCTCGTCTATGCAGCCGAGCGCGCCGCATTCCGCGCAAAGATAACCGATGTACAGCCAGCTTTTTGTTTTGTCCTCATGCAGGGCATGCCCTAATGTGAGGTACATGGCGTCATGCGCGCTTTCGTTAGCGCAACGACAAAAGGTAATTTCCGCATCGGTTTCATCCCAAAAATCGGCGCTGTCCTCGATGTACTCCATTTCTCCGCATGCTTTACAAATCATTCGGTATAGCTGTTCCTCGCGTTTTCCCTCAACCGTAAAAACGGCGCCGCCGCACTTTTTGCACTTTTGCTCCTGAAATACCTCCGCCCGATACCCCGGCAATTCGACGTCCTTTGAAAAATGGCCGCTTGAGCCGTTGCCCCCCATGCCGTAGCCCTTTCCCTGAAAGCACATCGCGACAAAGGCGACCAACGGGATGATTAAGCCGGATTGAAGGACAAAAAACGTTTTTAATTTATTAGACAGCCCGATATCAAAAAAAATCGCGATTGCGGCAAAAATGACCTCGAACAACACGACGAGAAACAACGTGATTTTGAGGGGAGACTTAAGCCAAGCCGCCTTGCCCGCCTTTTCTTCCCACGATACTTCCTCAGTTTTAACGGAATATTGCTCTAAATACGCCTTAATATCTCCGGGAGATCTGCCGTTCCAGCGCCAGCCGTCAAAGCTGAGCGTCCCGGAAGACGCGGTTTTGGTTTTAATCTTTTTAGGGACAAGAAAAAAAACGAGCGTCACAAGGCTGCCCGCCAAAATAAAAAAGCACAGAATGACGGCGGGAAGCAATTCGGCAATCGGTTTATCGGCCGGGTTCACCGCAAGTAAAACGACAATAATGGCAATCATGCCGGCCGCCAACAGAATTAACATTATAATCGCCGACCACGGTCTTTTCATTTATAATTCCAAATACGCGTCGTAGTTTGTATCCTTATCGAACACCTTGGTGTCCTCAATCTCGATGATGCGGTTTGCGACGGTAGACATGATTTCCTCGTCGTGCGTGATGAACAGCATGCCGCCCTTAAAATTGGTCATGCCCTTGTTGAGCGCGGTAATCGCCTCTAAATCGAGGTGGTTTGTAGGCTCGTCGAATACGAGGAAGTTGGCGTTTGAGAGCATCATGCGCGAAAACATGCAGCGCACCTTTTCGCCGCCCGACAGTACTTTTGCCTTTTTAAGCGCCTCTTGGCCGGAAAACAACATTCTTCCCAGCCACCCGCGCAGGTATTCCTCGTACTTTTCCTTGGAGTACTGGGCAATCCATTCCACCAAATTGAGATCCACGCCGTCAAAAAAATTGTCATAATTCTGCGGCAAGTACGCCGGGGTGATGGTTTGGCCCCACTTGACGTGCCCGGCGTCCGGCTTTTCGATGCCCATAATAATATCGAACAGCATCGAAACACGCGGGCTTTGCGAGGTTACAAAACAAATTTTGTCGTCTTTTTTTAACTTGAACGAAACGTTTTCAAAAAAGCCTTTTTTGGTCAATCCTTCGACCTCTAAAATCTCGTTGCCGATGTCGCGGTCATACTTAAAATCGATAAACGGGTAGCGGCGGTTGGAGGGCTTGATGTCCTCAAGCTTTAACTTTTCAAGCTCTTTTTTGCGGCTGGTGGCTTGCTTGGATTTAGAGGCGTTGGCGGAAAAGCGTTGGATAAACTCCTGCAACTCCTTGGCGCGCTGCTCGTTTTTCTTATTGAGCTCTTTTGCCTGACGCGCCAGTAGCTGGCTCGTCTCGTACCAAAAGTCGTAGTTGCCCACATAGATGTTGATTTTCTTAAAGTCCACGTCGCAGATGTGCGTGCAGACGCGGTTTAAAAAGTGCCGGTTGTGGCTAACGATGATGATAATCGTCTCCTCTAGGGAGAACAAATAATCCTCGAACCACTTGACGGATTTTGGGTCTAAGTTGTTGGTCGGCTCGTCTAAAACAAGGACGTCCGGGCTGCCGAAAAGGCACTGCGCCAGCAGCACCTTAACCTTAACCTTAACGTCTAAGTCCCCCATCTTCTCGTTAAAAAGAGCGGGATCTATTTTTAAAGAGTTTAACAGCGTTTCGGCGTTCGACTCCGCCTCGTAGCCGCCGGCTTCGGCAAATTCCGCCTCGAGCTCCCCCGCGCGCACGCCGTCCGCGTCGGTGAATTCTTCCTTTTGATATAATGCGTCCCGCTCGGCGGAAAGCTCCACCAGCCGCGCATGCCCAAGCATCACCGTCTGCAACACGGTGCTCTCGTCAAATAAATTTTGATTTTGCGCCAGCACCGAAACGCGGTCCTTTTTGTCAATATATACGTCGCCCTTGTTGGGCTCTAACTCGCCCGTCAAAATCTTGAGGAACGTGGACTTGCCCGCCCCGTTAGCGCCGATGACGCCGTAGCAGTTGCCTTTGGTAAACTTTAAACTCACGTTCTCAAAAAGAACGCGAGAGCCGAATTGCAGTGAAATGTTGTTGACGGATACCATATTACGTCTTTTATGATTTCCTTTTCTCCTTATTCACGAGGGACAGCGCCGTACATACGACCACCGCCACGCCGCATATCAACAATATCGGCAATAACGGCCCGGGAGCAACGCCCGCGTTTTTCCAAATCTTTCCGCCGCTGAATATCATTAGAAGTATCGGGAGAAAAACCATTCCGATTCCGTCGCCAAGGTTGTTCTTGCCAAGCTTTTTTCTTACAAGAAGTAAGATTATGGATACGAGCCCAGTCAGGGGAACCGCGACCGCCGCCACGTATGCAATGATAACAACCGCATAGATGCTCCAATCGACCCTCGCGCCGTCCGTTACCGTCGAAATAACGGTGATCGTTTTACCGACCTTATCAAACGGGGTCTTCGCGCCTAACATGCCGGCTCCGACCGGATCGCATAAAAACCATCCGCTTTTTATGCCCCTCACGCTCCACAGCGGAAACGCGGCCTCAAAAAAACTCAGCACACACGCCACCATCACAAACGCGATGGCCGCCATAGTGACAAGCAAAAGGATTTTTTTCATGGTCGGCCTCCTTTTGTAAACCCTACTCCGCCTTAAACGGCAAAAGCGCCATAAGGCGGGCGTTTTTGATGGCAACCGCCAGCTCGCGCTGGTGCGAGGCGCACGTGCCGGATTGGCGGCGCGGGACGATTTTGCCCTTTTCGGTAATATAGCGCTTCAGTTTCCCGAAGTCTTTATAGTCGATTACCGCGATTTTTTCCACGCAAAACGCGCAGACCTTACGCTTAGGGGGGCGCTTTTGAGGAGGGCGTTTTCCCTTATCCTCTCCGGCCTCTCCCGTCGCCGGGGCGGCGGGCCTTTCTTTTTTTTCTTTATCTTTTTCCATGATGTTTTTGAAAATCTCCTTAATTTTTCTTGTTTTTGTCAAGCAAGAGAGAAAATAGCCAAAGCAATAATCCGATCACGAACGCAAAAATTACCTCGCCGATCATTGCAATAAAAAACGCCTTATTGGCAGTCGGCCTAAGGTAAAAGCCGTCGGTCAAAATCCCTGTCGCGGCGATATTAAAGCAAATCATGATAAACGGCAGAGCTATTGCGAGTATTCTCAACCAGTGCTTTTTTATAATCTTCATGCTAGAAAGGCAGCCCGTCGTCGTCGATCGGCTTCAGCGCAGCTGCGGGCGCGGAAGCGGGCCGCCTTACCGGCGGCTCGCCGGCCCCCGGGAATTGCCCGGTGTTTTCGGTACGTTCACCCATGCCGGTACGCGTTAAAAATTCCACGTCGTCGGCCTCGATTTCGGTCACGTAATGCTTTTGGCCTTCCTTCTCGTAGGTGCGCGTGCGAATCGAGCCGCTGATTGCCACTTTCGAGCCCTTGGTAAGATACTTGCCGCAGTTGTCGCCCAAGCCACGCCATGCCACTATGTTAAAAAAGTCGGCCTCGCGCTCTCCGGCGGCGTTCACGAAATTGCGGTTGACCGCAATCCCGAATTTGCAAACCGTAATTCCCGTCCCGGTGGTCGTAACCTCCGGGTCGCGGGTCAGGTTGCCCACTAAAAAACTTTTGTTCATAATAATGTTCTCCTATTATTTTGTTTTACAAAATGACAGGGGTTCCAAATACAAAATATAAAATATAAATTTCGGCTTTTTTCTTTTCGCAAACTGGGATAACCCACAATCACATAAAACAACAATTTATATTTTATATTTTATATTTTATCCCTTTCCTACTTTCTCATTACTTTGTACCTGACAACATGATCTGCGATTTTCATGCGGCGCTCGAGCTCGGCCGGGAATTCCGGCTTGCCCGTAAACGTCATAAGCACATAAAAGCCCTCGGTTTTATAGTCGATGGGATAGGCGAATCTCCGGCTTCCCCACGGCGCGGTTTTTACCACGCTTTCGACCTCGCCGCCGTTTTCCGTGACGAGATTTGAAAATTTTTCAATCTCGGCCTCGCGAACGGCGTCTTCGAGCTTTGTTTCTAAGATGTACAGCACTTCGTATCGGTTCATTTAGTTTACCTCCTTTTGGACTTTTGGCCGCGTCTTTAACTAACCGGCCCGGCGACCCCACATGATAGTGCAATAGTACAGTAGTGCAGTAGTGCAGTAGTTAGCGGAGTAAGGATTTGCCCCGGATTTTTAAGGGCTAGAATAGTATAGCATTAAAAAACGGGGAAAGCAAGCGATTTAAGTAATTTTCTAACTTCTGTAATCGCCATTGATTTTTACGTAGTCATAGCTTAGGTCGCAACCCCACGCGGAAGCGGCAAACCCGCCTTGGTTAAGATGGACTTCGACAGTAATCTCATTGCATTTTAAAATCTCCAATGCCTTCTCTTCACTGAATTCAAAGCCGGCGCCGTTTTTACATACTAAAATTTTGCCCGCCGCGCTGACAAAGGCGATGGAAATTTTGGAGATGTCTAATGCCGCGCCCGCGTACCCGACCGCGCACAAAATGCGGCCCCAGTTGGCGTCGCAGCCGAACAGGGCGGTTTTGACCAGCGGCGAATTTATCACCGCGTCGGCGGCTTTTCTCGCAGCTTCAATATCCGGCGCACCACAAACGTTGCACTCGACAAGTTTGGTCGCTCCCTCGCCGTCTTTTGCCAGCATCTTGGCAAGGTGCATGCAGAGGGCGTTGAGAGCGAACTGGAATTTTTCGTACGAATTGGAAGATGCGGGCACCAAATTAGGAATGAGGAATGAGGAATTAGGAATGGCGGATGGATTGGGTTTGTTGTTCCCCGTAGGGGGCGACCTATTGGGCGCCCCGCCATCACAGGTATTTGCGGTTTGGTGCGGGGCATCCAATGGGCCGCCCCCTACGGGTTCTTTCGCATGGCCATCCGTATTTGTAATTTGTAATTTGTAATTTGTAGTTTCATCTGCTTCACTGTCCACTGTCCACTGTCCACTGTCCACTATTCTCACGCCGCTCATCCCGTTCGCCATAATGCTCAGCATATCGTTGGTGGAGGTGTCGCCGTCCACGCTGACGCGGTTAAAGCTGGCGTCCGCCGCCTCTTTTAACATTTTTGCCAACAACTCGGGCGCGATATCGGCGTCGGTCGTTAAAAACGCAAGCATCGTCGCCATGTTGGGGTTAATCATGCCGCTGCCCTTACAAATGCCGCCGATGGTTACGGGACGCCCGCCGACATCGAAGGTAACGGCCGCCTCTTTTTTAACGGTGTCGGTCGTCATGATGGCCTCCGCCGCTAAGCTGCCGCCCTCGGGGGAGAGCTCGGCGACCAATTGCGTGATTCCCTGTTCAATCGGCTCCAAATTTAGCGATTGGCCGATGACGCCGGTCGAAGCGACAATCACGTCGCAAGGCTCAATGCCCAGCGCGGCGGCCGTAATAGCGCACATACCCCGCGCTTTTTCCACCCCGTCTGAGACGGCGGTGTTGGCGATGCCGCTGTTGCAGATAAGGGCGCGTGCGCATCCGTCAGAGAGGTTTTCGCGCGTGACAAAAATGGGCGCCGCCTGCACCAAATTCGTGGTGTATATCGCAGCCGCGCTTGAAGGAGCTTGCGATACAATCAGCGCCAAGTCTTTTTTGGTTTTGCCCCTACGGATACCGCAGCGGATGCCCGAGGCCTTAAAGCCAAGCGGGGCGCACACGCCGCCGGGGACGAATTGAATGTGGAGTTCCATAGAAAATTCCTTTATAACGAGGGATAAATGCTTATCAACGAATAACGAATAACGAATAGTGAATAGCGAATAGCGAGGGATAAATGTTTTATGGTTCAAAAAATTCGTTCTCTTGTTCCACGCGCTCTCCTTTGCATGATTACAAACAAATCCTTCCGATGCTATTCGCTATTCGCTATTCGCTATTCGCTATTCGTTTTTAACATATTCCAGCACCGCCGCCCGCACCTCGCGCTTCTCTAAAACGCCGATGTGGCGTTTTTTGAGGCTGAAGAGCTCGCTAAGGGCGTCCGGAATCGGCAGCGCGGTGATTTCCTCCAAAAGCTTTAGGTTTTTTTGCTCCGAGGGGAGAGGATCCTCGCCGAGCGCGACAAGCACGTCTTTGACAAACTTATAGGGGCTGGCGGTGGAAAGGATGACGGTTTTAGTCCCGGAATCCTCAGGGTTTTCGGCCAAATATTCCGCGTACACCGCGAGTGCCACGGAGGTGTGGGGGTCGGCGATGTAGCCGTATTCGTCAAAGGCGTCGGATAGCGCGGTTCGGCAGGTTTCCTCGTCGGCGTACCCACCCCAAAATATCTTCCCGAGCTCAGAAAGCTCGTCCGGCGTAATGTCGTAACGGCCGCTCTTTTTGAGCGCGGCCATGCGCTCCGCCGTTAAAACATCGTCGCGGCCGGACAGCTCAAACACCAGCCGCTCTAAGTTGGAGCTGATGAGAATATCCATCGACGGGCTTGCCGTGCGGTAAAATTCGCGGTTGGCACAGTACTGCCCGCCGCGGATAAAGTCGGTTAAAACGTTATTGCGGTTAGAGGCGCAAATCAGCTTATTGACGGGCAAGCCCATTCTAAGCGCGTAATACCCCGCCAAAATGTTGCCAAAGTTACCCGTCGGCACGCAGAAATTGATTTTATCGCCCATCGCGATTTGTCCGCCGTTGAATAAATCCGCGTACGCCGAAAAATAATAGACGATTTGCGGTAGCAGACGGCCGAAATTAATCGAGTTTGCGGAGGAAAGCGCGACGCCGTAGGAAGCAAGCTCCGCCGCCACGTCCGCGTCGGCAAAAATCGCTTTAACGGCATTTTGCGCGTCGTCAAAGTTGCCCTTGATGCCAAATACCTTCACGTTCCCGCCCCGGGCAGTTTGCATTTGCAGCTTTTGGAGATCCGAAACGCCGTCCTCGGGGTACAGCACAATTACCCTGACCCCCGGCACGTCCTTAAAGCCCTCGAGCGCCGCCTTGCCCGTATCGCCGGATGTGGCCACGAGGATAAGGGTGTCTAGGGAGTAGTCGGGACTCGGGACTCGGGGCTCGGGACTCGTGTCCGAGGTATCAGGGCACAGGGCACAAGGCACAGATAACGGATGAAGCATATCGTCTTCACCTGTGCCTTGTGCCCTGATACCTGTGCCCTCGTTTCCTGACCCCTGACCCCTGACCCCTGACCCCTCGGTTTCGTCCCCATTCCCTGATCTCTGACCCTGCAGCACGGCTTTCGAGCCCGTCAACAAATACGGCATCAACGTGAGCGCGATGTCCTTAAACGCGTGCGTCGGCCCGTGCCATAATTCGAGCAGATACATGTTCCCGTCTACCTTAACCAGCGGCGCGGGGTCGCTGTCCTCGAAGAGAGCGTAGGCTTTTTCACAAAATATTGTCAGGGGGACGGTGGTGTTGACAACATTGTCAACACCACCGTCCCCCTGACAATATATTAATTCGGGCAAAAACTTTGCGCAAATAAACGCGGCGCGTCCGGCGTAATCCAGCGCGCAAAAATGCAAAAACTCCGCCTCGGCGATTTGCGGAAATTCGCCCGGCACAAATAATCCGCCCTCGGGCGAAATACCTTGCACAATCGCCTCGGAACCCGAGACGGCTTTATTTTTATTACGTGTGGAAATGTATTTCATGCTAATCCTTATCTTCGTGTCGCAGAAGGGCTTGTGGGCGCATTTTTTCGTCATTCCATCTTTTTTCTGCAGGCGGTGTCGGTATCCCGAATTTTTTAAACTCGTGCTCCGCTTTAATTATTTCGAAGCACAGATCTAAGAACTTATCCTTTTTTAACGAGGCGCCTGCCCAAAGAAACAAAGGCGCGACGAGGGTGAGGCAAAGAATTATGCCGATGGTATACATCCAAATTTGCGCGCCTCTATACGCCCTATACGCAACATTGGCTTCCGCTACCTTTGCCGCATACCCGCCGACCTTGCTTTGCGCGTTTTTGAGCTGTGCCCGCCTGTAAGATTCCAGCGCAGAAGTAATGAGCCGTTTTTCTTCCTCGCTTGCCACGGCCAATGCCTTAGCTGCGCATTCCTCGTGCTTTTTGGCGTAGAGATCGGAAAAGTTTTGGGTATGTACCTTGACAAGCCCGAACCAGCCCTTGTAATTGCGCGGCTCTAACGTCGCGGCTTTTTCAAACGCGGCTGCCGCTTTTACCCAATCCCCGAGCTGTATAAAGGTATCGCCGTCGCGGCAAAACTCGTCGGCGGATTTATTTTCGACGCCGAACACGTTTTTTGTAACATGCTCGGTAACAAAAGTATTATGGTGGGTGATAACCCGTTGCGTGACAAAGGCTGTGCCGCAATGACGGCAGATACCCGCTTCTTTTACGTCATCGACCTCAAGAGCCGCTCCGCACTCGGTGCATTTTGCCGCTACAAAAGCCATGAATGTTAGCTCCTTGCTTTCTTGTTTCTATTAGACAAGTCTCTTCGCAAACTCCACAATCCGCCCGATCCCCTTCTCTATCTGACTATCCGCAATCGCATAGCTTAGGCGGATGTACATCGGGGCGCCGAAGGATTCGCATGGGATGGTGACGACGTGGGCGTGGTCTACTAAAAGCTCGGAAAAATCGGCGGCGCTTTTTATGGTTTTGCCCGCATAAGACTTGCCGACCAAGTTCTCCATACCGACCATCACGTAAAACGCGCCTTGGGGGCGGACGAACGAGAGCGGCGCGGCGTCCGACAATAATTTCACGGCCAAATCGCGGCGGCGCGTAAACGTCGCCTTCAGTTCTTTAATAAACGCAACGCCCGCCGGATCGGAAAGGGCGGCGACCGAGGCGTACTGCGCAATCGAGTTGGCGTTCGACGTCGTGTGGCTTTGCATGTTGTCCATGGCTTCGGCCAAATCCTTACATGACGCGGTGTAGCCGACGCGCCAGCCGGTCATCGCGTAGGCCTTGGACAAGCCGTTGACCAAAATCGTATTTTTCTTTAAGCTTTCGGAATACGCGGCTATCGAATACATTTTAAGTCCGTCGTAGACAAGCTCCTCGTAAATTTCGTCGGCAATCACATAGATGCCGGCCTTTTCAATCACCGCCGCCAACGCCTTAAGCTCGGCCTCCGTATACACAGTGCCCGTCGGGTTTGACGGGTTGTTTAAGATAACCGCCTTGGTTTTGGCCGTTATCGCCTTTTTTAACTCGTCCGGCGTGATTTTAAAATCGTGCGCCGCCGAGGTTTCCATATACATAGGCACACCCCCGCAAAGCAAAACCAGCTCGGGGTATGTAAGCCAATAGGGCGCGGGGATCAGCACCTCGTCGCCGGGGTTGACAAGTGCCAAACAGGCGTTATACAGCGAATGCTTTGCGCCGTTCGACACAACAATCTGGTTCGGCTCGTATGAGAGCCCGTTATCCTTAAGCAATTTGGCGGCAATCGCCTTGCGCAAATCCAATGTGCCCGCCGACGGCGTGTACTTGGTAACGCCCTTATCGAGCGCCTCTTTCGCTTTTTCGATTACGTAAGCGGGCGTGTTAAAATCCGGCTCCCCCGCTGCAAAGCTCACCACATCTAAGCCCTCGGCCTTCATCTTGTTGCCTTTGGCGGTTATCGCAAGCGTTAAGCTCGGCGCCACGGCAGTCGCTCTGTTTGTAATTCTTTCCATCTAAAAACTTTCTTCCTCTCTTTGGGATAAGCGCATCCCATCCCAATATGAATGATAGCACAAAGCCTATAAAAAAGCAAATGCTTTTTTATGCCCTAGGAATTTTCGCCAAAAAAAGCTTGCCGGTTTTTGCAAAAATTCCGACGGAAACAAATTCGTACTATTCGGTTCGCAGCGCCACCACCGGGTCCTTCTTTGCGGCCGAGCGCGAGGGGAAGAAGCCGGAAAACAGCGATAATCCCACGCTGACCCCCACCATAATCGCCGCCATCCATATCGGGAACACGGCGATGGCGCCGATGGATGCGTTGAACGCGTGTACAAAGAGGTTGATAATAAACGACCCTAAATACGTGACGGCGATACCCAACACGCCGGAAACCAACCCTATCATAAAGGTTTCGGCGTTAAAAAGGTACGAAACGTCGCGTTTGCGGCCGCCCAAGGAGCGGATGACCCCGATTTCTTTGATGCGCTCCACCACCGAAACGTAGGTAATAATCGCAATCATTACGGTAGATACCACCAGCGCCAGCGACGTAAAGCACACGAGCGCGGTAGTAATGATGTCTATAAACGTTTTAATCATCGCGATAATCAGCGAGAGGAAATCCTGGTATGTGACCTCGGCGCGCGTGCCCGCCTCAAGCTTTACGGGAGTTCCGTCCGGCCGGGTAAATTCAACGGCCTCGTCCTTATTATTCCACGCTTTTAAATGCTCTAAAACGCGTTCTTTTGTCTTAAAATCCACGGGATAAATTTCGATATAATTGGCGATAGTTTCGTTAAAAACAAGCTGGTCGTCCTCCCACACGACCCGCCGGCCCGTAAGGTCGCGCAATGACAGGGTTTTTGCGCTGAGCGCGGCGATAATACCCTCCAGCATTTCCGACCCGCTGCCGCCCCCCATATTGCTCACCATGCCGCCGAATAAGCCCGCGATGCCCGCCAACGCATTCCCCGAGCCCACCGTAGCGTAGGCCTTGGCCGGTTTCGGTTCGCCGTCTACGTAAGGATAGACAAAATCGTAGTCAAAAACGACGCCCGTCATAATCGTGGTGCTGCTTGCCGCCGAGAACTTTCCGATATTGGACGAAATGCTCCCGGATTTTGTGAGCTCCTCCACGATGGCGGAGGGGTGCGCTTTTTCGAGTTTGAAAATCTCGTCCCGCAACGCCTCGGTGTAGAAGAAGCCCGTTTCTAAGCTTCCGTATTGAAAGTCGTCATTAGGCTCTAAGATGCCGACGATGCGCAGCGGAATCCCGAGCGCTTTTTTAGCTTCTGGGATATACTTAGAGAAAGCGACGTGGCGAAAGGAGGAGATGTCGATGGTGTCGGCGTCTATCATTGTGCCCGCGCCGACGCCCGGTATCTCCAGCATGTGCTTTGAGGGTTCGAACGCGGCGGTGTTGGGGTAGTAGGTGAACGTCTTGCCCAGCACCCCGGTAAACTCATCGAATTCAAATTGAAATTTATCCATTTGGGGTACATACAAGTCCTTTGCGCCGTTTGGCATATCGACGGTTGCCTTAAACACCATATTCATGAATTCGTTCTGCGTAAAGTACCCCAGCTGCGCCAGCAAAAGATCCGAAAGCCCCAGCATCCCTGTCCTGTTTTTTTGCACCACCAGCATGATGTCGCCCGGCTCCGTGGCGTACTTGCCGCCCGGCAGCAGGTCGTATTGCTTTAAAATGTAGTCGTCGTTGGCGGAGATTTGGCGGAACACGTCGTCCAACGTCCCGATATAGGGGGCGTAGTCGCTGTAGTCGCTGGACGCAAGCACGGAGGCGTACGTTTCCTTAATGGCGGCAAGTGACATATTGGACGGTTCGTCGGCGTCGCCCCGATCCAACACTTCCCCGTTGATCGACGGCTTGTGCACGGCGGGGGTAAAATCGGTGTAAATATTGTTGGATAGGTTTAACCCGTAATCCAAAAACACTGCGGCGCAATCTTCCTTGGGCATTGACAAAACGTAGTCGATGTAGTCCTGCGTAATTTCGTTGGACTGCATGAGGTTACTCATGTTTTCGCTGCGCTTAACCAGACTTGCCATGGTTGAGCTGACGTTAACTTTGCCGTTTTCCCATTTGACCCGGTCTATCCCGTCGCCGCCCTGTTGCATCATCGCCGAAATATTCAGCGCTGTTTCGCTGACCGTAATCGGGTTGCCCGACAGCATGTCGTTTTGCATGTTGTCGATGTAGCTTTGCACGCCGTAGGAAACGGACAAGACGAGCGAGACGCCGATGATGCCGATGCTCCCGGCAAAGCTGGTCATAAAGGTGCGCCGTTTTTTGGTGAGCAGGTTATGGAGCGACAATTTGAATGCCGTCCAAAACGACATTTTGGCTTTTTCTTTGCCCTTATTACGCTTCGCTTTAGAGTGAGGAATTAGGAGTGGGGAGTGAGGAACGTCGGTTTTTTCGCCGCTTTCCTTTCCCATCCCTCGTTCCCCACTCCTCACTCCTAATTCCTCACTTCCGTCAAACGGGTTCGTGTCGTCCGTCAGCTCCCCGTCCAGAAGCCGTATAATCCTTGTGGAGTACTTTTCGGCAAGCTCCGGGTTGTGCGTGACCATGATGACCAGCCGGTCGCGGGAGATCTCCTGGATTAAATCCATAATCTGCACGCTGGTCGTCGTGTCTAAGGCGCCGGTAGGCTCGTCGGCTAACAGGATTTCGGGATCGTTGACCAAAGCCCGCGCAATGGCGACGCGCTGGCTCTGTCCGCCCGAAAGCTGGTTGGGGCGCTTATAATACTGGTCGGACAGCCCCACCTTGTCTAAAGCCGCCTTGGCCTTTGCGACGCGCTCGGCTTTGGGCAACCCCGCAATGGTCAGCGCGAGCTCGACGTTGCTTAGCACCGTTTGGTGCGGAATCAAATTGTAGGTTTGAAAAATAAACCCGATGCGGTGGTTGCGGTAGACGTCCCAGTCGCGGTCCCGGAAAGACTTGGTCGAGCGGCCGTTGATGACCAAATCCCCAGACGTATAGCTGTCCAGCCCGCCAATCAAGTTTAATAGCGTCGTTTTTCCGCAGCCCGACGGGCCTAATACGGAAACGAATTCGCTTTCGCGAAACGAAATGGAAATGCCCTTGAGCGCGTGGACGGTCATATCGCCCATACGGTAATCTTTTTTGATATTTTTAAGTTCTAACATGTGATTGGCTCCCTTAGTTGCGTGTCCACCGTATATATTATCACACAATTGTTAAAAAAGCATTAAAACGACAACCGTTTTAACTATATTTTTATGTAAAAGGTAAAAAAATTTACTTAAAAAAATTACAAAAATGTATATAAAAGCACTTGCAATATGTAAAAGGAAATGCTATACTGGCCTCATAGAAAATGCGCGTTACCATTTTTACGTGCGGTTTCGGAGGTCTAAAAGTTAATGGGGGTTCGGGGCAAGTGCATACTTTAGCGGGTATGCGGTTTGTTGTTTCCGGGCGGTTATAACCAAATTGTTTTTTCGACGCGCGCCGCCGAAGAGGTTTTTTTGTTGACTTTTTTCGATCTCCTTACATAAGGCTATTTTTCCGCGCAATAAAACGCCCCGAAAGGCATTTCTTTGGAAGCCCGGCTCTGCTTGTCGGCGGCTGTGGCCGGGCGCTCCCAAAAAAGAATGACGGAAGGAAGCGTTTTTACCCGCGGAAGGTAGAATAAAAAACAAAAAAGGAGAACAAAAACACATGAAAAAGAAGGCTTTATTAGCGCTTCTGTCGATGCTGCTCGTCGCGCTTGCCGTCCCCACGGCGATGTTCGCGTTTGCGGAAGAAGGGCGGAATCTAAAAATCGGTATCACCGGAAACGGCGTTACCGACGAGATTACTGTTTTCGTCGGAAGCACGGTCGATTTTGAGGTTATCGCTTCAACTTCGGCATACGGAAACACCGCTGCGGTGTTAACCCTTGACGGCACGGCTCAAGACATTACCTTCAACAACAATGTCAAGAGTGTCGCGAGAGATTTCTCGATTCTCTACGACGAGATAGGCGAATATATAGTAGCCGTTTCGGTGACCGTAGGAAAAGAAGGCACGGGAAACTATGATGCTGCCGACAGTATCATAATTGTTAACGTGATAGAAATTCCCGAAGTTCCCGACGTGTTGGTCAGCGCCGAGCCGTTCGCGGCCGTTACCAAAGAGAAGGGCAACAAAAACACGCTGACGGTTACCGTCCTTGAGACGTACGAAAGCGGCAAAACGGAGAACCTTGTCGGGGTCTTCACGATTGACAACAACGCAATCGGCATCTACAATGTGGGCAGATATAATGTGTACGTAGACACCAAGGGCAACGTGCAAATCCGCGCCTGCTACATCGTAGAGTAACAAATCTCAAATCTATTGTGCTTTTCGGAGCCCTCGCCTACGGATCCATTGCGTTTTTCGCCGGCACGCAAAGGAGCCATAAGCGTGTGCGCCCGGAAAGTACAAAGGCACTTCTTGACGCTCCGCGCTTGCGGAGCATGCGGGACGGCGCACAAATGTCGATTCCGTTAATGGGCTGAGTCAGCAGCCTCGTTTGGGTTGTATTACTGCAACGCTTCTTAGCAGCCTCCGAAGATTTCGGGGGCTGCTTTTGCTAAAATGCAAAAACACTTGCCTTTTTTTTGCCGATGGCGTATACTGGCGCTATGTTAAACGAAAGAACCGGAATCAGCCGCAGCCGTTTGTTGGGGGCGCCGAAGAAAAAGCGCGCGTGGGAAATCGACTTTTTGCGCGGGCTCTGCATTTTCCTCGTCGTGATGGACCACTCGTTTCTCGATTTTTGGAGCATCGTGCCCGAAGCGCTTAATTGGGACAGCCACGGCCACTGGTTTTTTGAAAGCATGGAAGACATTACGTACGGGTATTGGTTTTCGTCCATCCGAATGGATTTGGTGCGCCCGCTCGTCGTTTTTACGTTTTTGTTTTTAAGCGGAATCTCCGGCGCGTTCAGCCGCTCCAACCGCGACCGCTTTTTTAAGCTGGCGGCCGCCGCTTCCGTTGTTACGCTGGTCACGTATTTTGTGAGCATGTTTATGGGGGCTACCGACGGCCGGAGCCTTATCATCGCGTTCGGCATCCTGCACATCATGGCGCTGAACGTGCTGGTCTACATGCTGGTAAAAAAGATTTTCCCGCATCATGCGTTTTATTTGGTATTGGGCGCGGCGCTGTTGTTTTGTGGCTTGGCAATCCCCGGGGGCAGCCAAATGGAGCTGGTTCCGCTCACCTTATCGCAGCTTTGGCCGTGGGTGCTTATTTGCGTACTGTTTATACTTTACCCGGTGCGCAAAATGGTGCAAAAAAACTTAGCAAAAAATAAACCGGAGCCCGGCACCGCACTGGCGATAAAATCGGTAACGGCGGCGGGATTGAGCGCGATTGTGCTTATTTTTGTGCTCGGGTTTGCGTTTTTGTTCCCCGAAGCCGCGCTCGCAAAACCCGTCGGCGCGAATGAGCTGGGGCAGTTTTTAAAAATCATCATCGGCACCGGGCGCTACGGCTCGGACTACTACGGGCTGCTCCCCTACACCGGCGTGTTTTTAATCGGCGCATCGGTCGGCGAGGTGTTTTACAAAGATAAAAAATCAAAAATCCCCGTGTTGTCCGAAAAGCGGATGGGCGCCGTTGGCCTTGCCGTTGCCGGCGCTCTGCTCGGCTTTACGGCCGGCGCAATCATCAGTATTTTTGAAGGCGCCCCCGCGTTCCCGTGGCTGAGCCTGAGCTTTGGCGGCGCGGCTGGGCTTGCGCTGTACGGGGCGGGCGTACTAAAGGAAAAAAACAAGGACGTTTTAGGCCTTTTAGTCGCCGCATTCGTGTCGGCCGCGCTGTGCGGCGCCGCGCACGGGATTGCTTTTAAGCCCTCGGGGTGGGCGCTGATGTTTGCCGCCGATGTATTCTTTGCGTTTTTCGGCATCGGCTTGATTTCGATGCGCGGAAAAAAGAGGTTCGGCGCGGCGGCGCTCGCCGTGCCCCTCATCCACTTTTGCTTGGCGATTTTCAGCCTGCCGATCCGGGGCTTTATCATCGGAGCCGGGGTCGGCGTGCTGCTGCTTGGGATTTGTTTGCTCCCCTCGCGCCGGGCCCGGGTGTACGGGATTGCGGCTTTGGTTGCATCTGTGGCTTCGCTATTCCTTATGATACTCGGGCTTTGGATTGTGGATATGCGCGCCAGGATTCTTGTGAGTTTGATATGGGGCGCAGGCCTCGGCCTATTGAGCTTGGCGACAGGGTTTGTAGTGCGGGAACTAAAAAAGAAGCGCGAATTTAGGGATTCGGGAGTCAGATCCGTAGGGGCGGATGGTAATCCGCCCGCATCCGTAGGGGCGGATGGTAATCCGCCCGCATCCGTAGGGGCGGATGGCAATCCATCCGGCAAAAACCGCCCGTTCTTTTGGCACAGCGCAATCTCCTTCGTCGGCCGCAATGCCATTTGGGTATACCTGATTCATCAGGTGGTGGTACTGGTGGTTGTGTTGCTGTCGGCGATGGCCGCGGGATATCGGTTTTTCTAATACGCCACTCACCAACGAGGTACACTCTATGCCGCTCTCTTGGGATGAAATTCAAGCAAACGCCGTCGCGTTCTCCAAACGCTGGAAGGACGCGCGCCGCGAACACGCCGAAAAACAACCCTTTTTGCTGGGATTTTTTAGCGTATTCGGCATTATCGACCCCCTCGCGCAGGGCGGCTCGTTTGAATACGAGGTGCGCAAAAGCGGCGCGTCCGTCAATTGGATTGACTATTTTTGGCCAAAGCAAATCGCAATTGAGATGAAAACGCGCGGCAAAAGCTTGGGCGACGCGTACACGCAGCTAAAGGGCTATATGGACAGGCTGCCGCCCGAAGACATTCCCGACTTATGGATGGTCAGCGACTTTGATTCCTTTCAGGTGTGGCGGCATTCCACCAAAGAAAAACTCGCCTTTAAACTCAAAGATTTGCGCAAGTTCATCAAGCGCTTTGCCTCTATCGCGGGCTACGACACCGAGCGCGTTCGCGAAGACCAAATCGAAGTCAACGTCAAAGCCGCCGAGAAAATGGCAAAATTGCACGACGCGCTAAAGGGCAGCGGCTACGACGGCCACGATTTGGAAGTGTACTTGGTGCGTTTGCTCTTTTGCCTGTTTGCGGGCGACACCGGCATTTTCCCCAAGGGCAATTTTTATTATTACATCCATGATTCGCGCGAGGACGGCTCCGACCTTTCGCACCGCATTTCCGACCTGTTTGAAGTCTTAAATATGCCGCCCGAAACCCGCGCCAAAAAAACGCTGCTCTCGGATGAGCTGAAAGCCTTTCGCTACATTAACGGCGGGCTGTTCGAGAAAATCCTGCCCAAAGCCGACTTCGACGCAAAAATGCGCAAAACTCTCTTAGAGTGCCGCGAATTTGACTGGAGCCGCATCAGCCCCGCCATTTTCGGCGCGATGTTCCAAGGCGTGATGGACGCGACCAAACGCCGCGAGATGGGCGCGCACTACACCAGCGAGGAAAATATTCTAAAGCTGATTAACCCGCTTTTTTTAGATGAGCTGTGGCGCGAGTTCGAGCGCGTAAAAACCGACCCCGCTGCCCTCTCACGCTTTCACGACAAGATTGCGCGCCTAAAATTCCTCGACCCTGCGTGCGGCTGCGGAAACTTTTTGATTATCACCTACCGCGAGCTGCGCCTGTTGGAGCTTGAAATTCTGCGTTTTAAGACCGACAACCGCCAGCTTATTTTCGACATTTCGTCCCTGCTAAAAGTCAGTGTGGAGCAATTTTACGGCATCGAGTACGAGGACTTCCCCTGCCAAATCGCGCAAGTGGGCATGTGGCTTGTCGACCACCAGCTCAACCTGCGCGCCTCGGAGCAATTCGGCACATATTATGCACGGTTGCCCCTCACCCAGAGCGCCACCATCGTGCACGGCAACGCCCTGCGGATTGATTGGGAGAGCGTGGTGCCGAAAGAAGAATTAAGTTACATACTGGGCAACCCGCCGTTTGTGGGGTACTCCAACCAAAACGACGAGCAAAAGGCGGATATGCTGTCGGTGTATGTGGATGCGAGCAGCAAACCGTTCAAGAACGCGGGCAAGATTGATTACGTCGCGGCGTGGTATTACAAGGCGGCTAAGTATTTGCAGGGCACGCCCATCCGCGCGGCGTTTGTATCCACCAATTCCATCACGCAGGGCGAGCAGGTTGCCGCCGTGTGGAAGCCGCTTTTTGACCTCTTTGGCATTCGCATCGATTTTGGTTACCGCACCTTTAAGTGGAGCAACGAAGCCAAAGGCAAGGCGGCGGTGCATTGCGTGATTGTCGGGTTTTCGTGGGATGCCGCTTCCGGACATTCCACACCGCAAATTGCCGTGGACATTTCCTCCGGGTATCAAACACCAAAATTCGTAGGGGACGCCGCCCCCGGGCGTCCCGCACCTTATGAAAATCCGCACCCCGAAAGCGGCGCGGGACGCCCGAGGGCGGCGTCCCCTACGAATCATTATGCAGCCGGCGCGGGTTTCCACAACGAAAAAATCATCTACGACGGGGCGGAAAAAATAAGGGCGAAAAATATCAATCCCTACCTTGTGGACGCGCCAAATATTTTTATCGAGAGCCGAACCCAGCCTGTTTCTAATGTGCCAAAAATGATTTCCGGAAACAGACCGACAGACGATGGACATTTAATTATTGAAAATGAGGATTTGGAAGCGTTTATTAATGCGGATCCGTTAGCTGAAAAGCATATAAAGCGCTTCATGATGGGGTATGAATTTATTAACAACGTAAAACGGTATTGTTTATGGCTTATCGGCGTTTCGCCTGCTGAATTAAGAAAAATGCCGGAAGTGATGAAACGTGTTGCTGCCTGCAAAGAAGCGCGCCTAAACTCGCCGGATGAAGGTAGACATCGGCTAGCCGATACTCCCATGCTATTTAGAGAACAAATTGCACCCGAATATTATCTTGCTATTCCCAAGGTATCGTCTGAAAGAAGGCGTTATATCCCGATAGGCTACATGGACAAGAATACGATAGCGGGGGATAAACTTTTTATAGTTGCAGATGCCACCCTTTTTCACTTTGGGATTTTAACATCTAATATGCATATGGCGTGGATGAGAGCCGTTTGCGGGCGTTTAAAAAGTGATTACAGTTATTCAATAAATATTGTCTACAACAACTTCCCGTGGCCGGACGTAACAGACGAGCAAAAATCCCTAATCTCGACCCTCGCACAAGCCGTCCTCGACGCCCGCGCTCAATTCCCCGACTCCAGCCTCGCCGACCTCTACGACCCCCTCGCCATGCCCCCGGTTCTCCTTAAAGCCCACCAATCCCTCGACCGCGCCGTGATGAAACTCTACAACTTCCCCACCAAAGACTTCACCGAACCCCAATGTGTCGCCGCTTTGATGGAAAAGTATCAAAAACTTATAGGAGAAAAATAAATATGGCCATTACAGGTTTTATAGTTGGCTTAATTTCACTTTTAGTAACAACGATTGCGTTGGTTGTCAGTATAAATATTTACAACGCAACGGGCGATTATCGTGGAATAAAGCGACATAGATTAAAAAGCGCACTTAGAGTTTACTTGCGCAGAACAGACCATTCAAGCAAAAAAAAGAGATTTGCAAATGAAAGAGGCTTCCTTCGTGCTTGGCACATCTTTCGTGCTTGGTCTTTGAGTTATTACCTTTTACTTTTTCCGTTTAGGATAAACTCGTTTATTGACAAGCAGCAGAAAAAAGAGTTAAAAAGACGTGAAAAAAACAAGTGGCATTCTTCACGCTTGGCTGATTATGGATTCGCCGGAGTTATTTCTTTTGCGAGAAATGACGAAAATGATGATTATGAGAATTTTTTGTATAAGGCCGTTAGTAAATATTTAGAAAAAGATAATTATGCGGCTTTGACTCTCTTTATTAAATTCAATATTTCTGCCGAGAGTAGTAAGGTTGGAAAAGAAATCATAAAGCTCATTATAGAAAGATTTTGGGGTATTCAAGAAAATCAAAACCAATTAGCGGGGATTTTGCTTTACTTACATTGGTATCGAATAGTTGTTCTCAAAGAAGAGTTTCCCCATCCTCATGAATCGAACATTTTTTCCGTATATGAAAATTACAATAAAAAAGAATTCTATGAATATTTCAAAAAAGAATACGGTGAGAATATGATAAAAGCCTATTATGTAAAAAATAACTTTGGTGGTTCTGCATATTTGGGTGACACTAGAGACGATAAGGTAATCAACTTTTTAATGCTTGTAAAGTACATGTATTTTTATTCTAACATTGGTGTTGGAAGTGAAATGAGGGACTATATTAACGCAATGATGCAAGGGGAAGATGATATGCAATCAATTATTGAGTATACGGAAAAAGTCTATAAAGAGCAACTAGAGTTAGTTGGCGGAAACAACGAAATGACACCGTTCATAATAAACTATATTAAACCTTATAAAAATTAGATTGTGAATAAAACCCATCCACGCCGGAAGGCGTGTAACGTGGACAACCCCGGGTGAGCGAAGCGTAACCCGGGGAACAGAATGACACCCCACCTCCCCCCTCCGCCCTCTGTCCCCCTTCAACCCCCATCCCCGCGCCCCGCTCTCCCCGCCAGGCCGGGTCAGAGCACCAACCACGGACACACGCCACCCGTAGGGGCGACGGCGTGCCTCGCCCAAAAATGCCTGTCATCCGCACGTGTTAGGTATGCCGTGTGCGGCAGCATTCCCGTGTGTCATTGGGCGAGGCACGCCGTCGCCCCTACGGGTGGTTGGCGGCAAACAAAATGCGTATACCCGGTAAAACAGATGCCGACAACTCATTCAATATCACGGAGGATTCCCTCAAAATGGTAAAAAAGAAAAACAATCTAACCGCAACAACATCCAAAACAGCCGATGCGCTCCAAAAGAAAGACAATCTAATCGCCAAAACAGCCGACGCACCCCAATCGACAGGCGCGGAGCGCGAGCTGTTTGACGGTATTCGCACGGTTTTAGACGGCGCAAGGGCAAAAGCGTACGCCGCCGTCAATTTTGCTATGGTCGAGGCGTATTGGAACATCGGCCGGCTCATCGTCGAAAAACAGGGCGGAGCGGAGCGTTCCGCATACGGCGACGGATTGATTGTCGGATTGGCAAAACTTCTGACGATAGAATTCGGCAAAGGCTTTACGCCGACAAACCTAAAGTATATGCGGCAGTTTTTTATCGCGTTCCAAAACGGTCACGCACTGCGTGACCAATTAAGTTGGACGCATTACCGCTTAATCATGCGCGTTGAAAAGCCGTACGCCCGCGAATACTACCTAGAGGAATGCGCGGCGGGGAATTGGAGCACGCGGCAGCTAGAGCGGCAGATCAACAGCTTTTGCTACGAGCGCATGTTGGCTAGCAAAGACAAGGAATCGGTTAAAAACGAAATCATCAAAAAAGAAGTCGGCATAAAGCTGTCGGACGTGATAAAAGACCCGTATGTGTTGGAGTTTTTGGGGCTGCCGCATAATACGGATTTATTGGAAACCAAACTCGAACAAACCTTAATTGACCACCTGCAAAAGTTCCTTTTGGAGCTTGGGCGCGGTTTTACGTTCGAGGCACGGCAAAAGCGCATCAGCTTTGATGGGCGGCATTTTTATATCGACCTTGTTTTATACAATTACAAAACGCGGTGCTTTGTTTTAATCGACTTAAAGACGGGCGACTTGACGCATCAAGACATCGGCCAAATGCAAATGTACGTAAACTACTACACGCGGGAACTGATGAACGAGGGCGACAACCCGCCCATAGGCATCATACTTTGCGCCGATAAAAGCGAGGGCATCGTCAAGTATACGTTTCCGGACGGCGGCAACCCGCAGATTTTTGCCTCCAAATACATGCTGTACCTGCCGACGGAGGAGGAACTAAGGCGCGAGATACAAGCGGAAACGGAATTGCTGATGCGAGAAAAGATGTTGGCGGACAACAAAGGGTAGGGAAAGAATCATTTGACAGCTACACCTTTTTTCGGCTAAAATGCGAAAGCAAGGCAAATTAGCCGCAAATAATGGCAATCATTAACTTTAGCGAAAAACGACATGAAAAACGAGAGCGAACCGAAATTTTTGCACCAAGCGGCCGGGTTTGACCGGATGACGCTGTACGAGGCGCTTTGTTATGGGGCGGCAATTAACCGCCGGGCCCCGGCGTTTTTGTATAAGGGCAAAAGGCTCAATTTTGCCGATTTTATGCAGATGGTCGAGCGGACGGCGGACGCGTTGCTTCGCGCGGGAGTTAAGGCGGGCGACGTGATTTCCACCGCGCTCCCAAACCTCCCAAAGCACGCGGCCGTTTTGTATGCGGCCAACAAAATCGGCGCGGTTGCGTACCTTAACCACGCGCTGGAGCCGGCGGAACCGCTGGAAAAATACTTGCGGGCGGCGGAGTCGAAAATTTTATTTGCGCTGGATTCCAGCGTCGTGATGTATGCGCCCTTTTGTAAGGCGAACGGAATCCGCCTCATTTCCTGCTGCCCCGCTGACGAGCTTGGATTTTTTATCCGCGCGCTTTACAGGAGGCGCGAAGGGCTTACGCGCGAAAAACGGGGATTGGCTGAGGATTTTAACGCGTTTATTAAGTCGATGACTGCATCGATCCCTACGGGAAACATCGCAACCGGCCCATCCGCCATTCCTAACTCCTCCTTCCTAATTCCTAATTCTTTCTCCCCTCCCCCGTCCCCTTTCAGTACGGCGGTTTTACTCAACAGCGGCGGCACGATGGGGAAAGCAAAGACCATCGAGCTCTCGAGCTTTGCTATCAACGCGCTCTCGAGCGACGGGCCGCGGCTTATTGAAACCGACCGGCTCTCGTCCCGCTACATGATGTCTCCCCTGCCGATTTTTCACAGCTTCGGGCTCACAATGGGGCTGCACGCGATGGCGATGCACGGCGGCTGCAACGTTTTCATGCCCAAGTTTTCGCGCCGCGACACGCTACGTTACCTTAAAAAGGGGCAAATCAACTATATGGTGGGCGTGCCCGCCGTGTACGAGGCGCTGAACACGTGCGCGGATTTTTCCGGCGCGCGATTGCGGGGGGTCGATATTGCGTTTGTCGGGGGCGACGTTTTTCGGCCGGCGACCAAAGCGGAATTTGACCGGCGCATGAGCAAGGCGGGGAGCCGCGGACGGCTGATGCAGGGGTACGGGCTCAGTGAGACCATGTCGGTCGCCTGCGTCAACATACACGAAGAGAATCGTGACGGCTCGGTCGGCAGGCCCATTCGCGGCGTCAGGATTTGCGTAGGGGCGGATGGTAATCCGTCCGTATCCGTAGGGTGCGGCTGTCCTTCTATCGCGTCGCAAGCCGTCTTGCAGAAATACGATAGCGGTTCGTTATCGCCCAGCAAACACGATAGGCTGGCGCTATCAACAGATGATAAAGATATACAATTGCTATCGAACCAACCTTCTTCAATAAAAAATCTTCCCCCTTCTGCGCGCTGCGGCGAATTGCTTATCACCGGCACCACCTTAATGAACGGGTATTTCCGCGACGCTGCGGCCACGGAGGCGGTTTTTATCACCGATGCGGACGGCATACGTTGGCTAAAAACGGGCGACTACGGCGCGGTGGATGCGGATGGCTACGTCTACTTTTTGGAACGGCTTAAGCGCATCGTTAAGGTATCGGGGGAAAGCGTGTTTCCCGAAGAAATCGAATCGGCGGTTGCCGCCGTCCGGGGCGTAGCGGCCGTGGCGGCGTTCGGCATACCGGACGAACGGATGGGCAGCTGCATGGCATTGGCCGTCGAGGTGACGGCCGGCATAGACCGCGAGCGCTTGCGCGCCCAAGTTTCCGACGCGCTCATGCGATCGGTGCAGGAAAAAGCGCGCCCGAAGGCCATAGAGTTTTTTGACGAGCTGCCGCGCACGAAGATGATGAAAATAGACATCGCGGCGCTGACCGAAAAGTTGTCAAAACACAACCGTAACGCTTGCCCCGGCCGCGCTGCCCCGCGATCGATCGATAAGAAGAATCGCAGGAAACGCTAGATGTTTCACAAAATGCAAAGTGTTTCACGCAGTTCCACATGAAACATAGTTGTCCACAGCCATCCACATTCTTTCCACACCGTTTTTCGACCTTTTCCACAACAAACCCCGGGTTTTCGACAGATTTTTCACTTGTTTCACGTGAAACGGCTTCGGGAATCAGCCAATTTCTGAACGCGCGTCGGGAATTCTGATTTCATTGCAACAAAAAAGGCTTCGGTTTTCCACCGAAGCCTTTGCAATATTCCCCTTGTCGCAATTACGGCGTGCGCTTTTCCAGCGCTTCAACCAATTCAACAATGCGGTCCAGGTCGTCGCCGGTATAATAGTCCACGTAAATCCTGCCGCGCGTATCGTTGCCCAGGCACGACACCTTGGTCGCAAAAACCCGCTGCATACGCGCGATTAAGTCTTTTAATTCAAGGCTTTGCGCGGGCTTTGGCTTTTGCGCGGCTTTTGGCGCCAAAAACTCCTTAACCTTTTTTTCCAAGTCGCGCACGGACATTTTGTTGTCCGCGCCCTGCATGGCAAGCGATAGTTGCGACTCCGCGTCCGGAATCACAACCAAGCAGCGCGCATGTCCGGCAGACAACCTGCCTCCGGCGACCAAATCGATGACCGGCGCCGAGAGGGATAAAAGGCGCAAAGTGTTGGCAACGGCCGGCCTGCTCTTTCCGATGCGGTCGGCGACTTCCTCCTGCGTATAGCGGTACTCATACATCAATTGCTTGATTGCATTCGCTGTTTCAATCGGATTTAAATCCTCGCGCTGCAGGTTTTCAATCAGAGAAATCTCGCGTACCTGTTGCGGAGAATAAGCGCGTATAATCGTCGGGATAGTTTTTAACCCCGCGCGCTTTGCCGCTCTCCAGCGGCGCTCGCCCGCAATAATCATGTAGCGCGACCCGTTTCTAACCACAATAATAGGGGAGATGACTCCGTGCACACGCACGCTGTTGACCAGTTCGTTCATCGCGGTCTCGTCAAAAACCTTGCGCGGCTGATTGATGTTCGGGTCGATGGCTTCTATCGGTAATTCCGATTCAATCCCGACCGGTTCGCCGGGCTTTGCGACGGCAGCGGCAAACTGAGCCTCGCGGGAGGTGGCGTTTTCATATTCCTCTTCGGCACTGCTCAGTAGTGAGCTAAGTCCGCGTCCTAATCCTCGTTTAACCATAATAAAGTCAATCTCCTTAGTCTGTTAGTGCTTAGTATACAAAGTATTTTGGAATCCGTCAAGGAATTTACAGGCAAAAACGCCGAAAAACCAGCAAAGTTTTTTGTCATAGTGACGACGGCGGGCCGTCCAAAAACGAAACTAAACGAGAATAAATCGCATATTCTCTATCGCAATAAAAGTTGTCCAAAAAACCCGGAAAACCTTCGCCCGGGATACAAATGGTTGTATTTTAACAACTGTTGTATCTTCCCGTGTTTCTGCGCAAAAAAAACGGGGGTATCCCCCCGTTTTTTTAGTCCGGCTCGAAAAAAGCCGCTCCACAATTCCCAAATAGAATTTTTGGCAAACATAGCCGGACATTTTCCTTGACAAACGCATTAAACTCTATTATACTGCTACCATCGAGGTGTAGCGCAGCCCGGTAGCGCACTTGGTTAGGGACCAAGGGGCCGCGTGTTCAAATCACGTCACCTCGACCAAAAAAGGATGTCATACGGCATCCTTTTTGTTTTGGTAAGCGTTCAGCCGTTCGGCTTCGGCGTGATTGAGTTCGGCGGTAACATGGCTGTAAATGTTGGCGGTGGTATCGATTTCGGCGTGTCCGAGCCATATTTGGACTACTTTTAGCGGCATTCCCGCTTCTAGGCACGTTGTAGCGAACGTGTGCCGTAGGTCATGGAGCTTGTGAGCGGGGCAGAATTTTTTGAATGTTCGGGTTGCCCATCGGGGGCAACATCGGAAGTAATAACCATCGGAATCGGGCTTAATTTTAGCCAAGAGGCTTGCTAGATTTGCGAATAATGGGATAATACGGTCACTGCGTTCCGTTTTAGTGCCGCGTAAGTGTAAGCGGGCGTTTTTGAAGTCAATATCACGGGCATTTAGGGTTAGGGCTTCGCCGCGTCTTGCTCCCGAGTGGAGCAGAAAGAGGAATAGCGGTTCGAGTTTATGGCCGCGTATGGCGGCGAGGAATGCGGCGAGCTCGGAGCGGTTGAGATTAGAGCCTTTCTCCCGCACATGGGCGGGGATTTTAACGGCGGTCATGGGATTGTCGGGTATAAGCTTTAAGCCGTGGGCATCGCGGAAAGAGCCTTTAAGGACGTTATAGACCGCTTCGCGGGTGCGGCTTTGAGCGATGACCGTTAGGAATTTTTGGAGCTGTAAGCCCGTGATAAGGTTTAGAGCCACATCGGGCAGATTTGGTTTGATATGGACGCGGATGGCGACATCCAGCGTATAGAGAGTAGCAGGTTTGACGGAGGGGGCTTTGTAAGCCTTTAGCCATTCGTCCAGCCAAGCATGCAGCGTGTAGGGGCAAGCAACAGGGGCGGGAGCGCAGCCCGTCCGTATGTAATCGAGTACCTCGCCCATGATGGCGCGAAGTTCCGCTATTTCGTTTTGTAACTTTACAAGTTCGGTCATTTTTGAAATGAAACAGTGGGCGCGATATTCATTGAACCATAACGGCGTAGCCCGCTGAAGCAAGGGCATTCAGTTCATTTTTAAAAGATGTCGGAATCATCGTAGAGTTTTACCGCCTGTATGTCGGCGGTGGTCATTTGCCGCACTTGCGGCTTTGACGGTGTAGGTTTCGGGGCTTCGGGCTTAGGGAGTTCCTTAGCTTCGATTTTTTTTGGGGGAGCGTTAGGAGTGCCGTAAGTTTCGGCAATCATGAGGCTGTAGGCCTCTTTAGCGTTGCGGACGGAATAGACGCGCTTCGGCGCGATTTTGAAAAATTCCGTCCATGTCATTCGACCGTGTACGAGTTCCTCGATGTCGTGTAGGAGTTTTGCGGCCTCGTCCAGTTCTTCATTGTCAGCTTCAAGACTTTCAATAGTACTCGTGCGTTCGGAATCGTCATAGCGATATTTGCCGTCCTTTCGGGCGGTGGGGGTGTTATGGACGAGGTAATCATACGCGCCCTGCGGCGAGTATACGGGCTTAGGAAATACTATGCCTTTATCGTCGGAGTTGAATTGTTTGAACCATGAGCCGCGATGGTTTGTGACCAGCTGGACAAGGAAGTGATAATGCGGCTTTTTGGGTTCGCCATCAGGCAGCACGTCTTTGTCGTGCAATATCCAAGCGAACGCAGCCGTAACCGTGGCCGCCCGCGATTTCGATGGGGATAGGGAGCCAGATGCCGCCCGTAAAGTGAACATGAATTCGCGCCGGGCTCCGATAAATTATGCGGTTCCGATGGTTCGCCACAATGGCGCGGCTGTATAGGTAGCCGTCCCGCGCAAAGTAGCGGGTAACCAGCGTGTAAAAGCCGGGGGAGGGGATTGCGGCGGAATGTTCGCTTTCGGCGCAGGCGAGGTTAAGTCCGGGGCTTGAGCCGTTGTTGTTGGCGCATACGCGGATTTCGCCGTTCAATTTTCGGACGTGCGTAAAACTTTCGGAAAGGTAAGCCCCCGCCGTATTATCAATCGAGCTCGACCAGGTGAAGAATTCGCCCTCTGAAAAGTCGTCCGGGTCCAAAAAAACTTTGACGCCGGTATAAAAGCCGCCGCGCGGCCAAACGGCTTTTCGCCCGTTAAACCACGTGTGCGCGGTGCCGGACACGGTGATCGTGCCGTCGGCGTTGTCTGCGATGTGCGTTCCGCCGAGAAAAAATCCGTCGTTACCGTCGGTAAAGCGGTGCCGCCAGGTAGGAGCGGGGAACGGCGGGCATGGCCGACAGCGGAAGCGGTGGCAAGGGCAGCAAAAAAGACTTAAAAAGGGGCGGCAAAAAGTACAACAGAACATCGTAGTTACGTTCTCCTTTTATATGTACCCCTCGTTAATCATATTATGCATAAAATGTCCGTTACTCCACTGATTTCAGCGATTCCACCATGTCGATTCCCTTGATTTTTCCGCTGATTAAAAGTGCGACGAGAACGGAAAACACCGCCGTCAGCCCGAACGAAAAGACGTAGGAGAGGGGTTTTATGATATGAGCGATTAAAACCACCTTGAGTTCGATGGTCGTCACCACAAAGCCGAACAGCCCCAGCCCCAAAAAAATCCCGGCAATTATGCCCAGCAGGGTAAGGATAAGGGTCTCGCGAAAAACATACATGTTGGTTTCGCGCGCATAAAACCCCAGCACCTTTAAGGTGGCGATTTCGCGTTTCCGCTCGACGATATTGATGTTCGTCAGATTATACAGCACGACGACGGCTAAAAGCGCCGCCGAGACAATCAGCACGTACACGATACTGTCCAACGATTTAAAGGAATTAGAGAACCGCTTTACGGTGTCCGCGTTGAATGCGACGGATGGAACGGCTCCGGAGGCAAACAGCTTTTCGGATAACGCCCGCCGTTGTTCCTCGCTTGCGCCGTTCATTTTTAACAATACCTGATTATATTCCGGCGCGGCTCCGAAAGCCGCCACATAGGCGGAGCTTCCGACGTATACGTATTCCAGCACGTAGTTTTCGGTGACGCCCGTAACGGTCAGCGGGTACGCGGCCGCGGCGTCCTCTAAAAAATTCACCCGGATTTCGCTTCCGACGCGCAACGAGAGTTCCCGCGCCAGCTTTTCGGTCACCACCACGCTATTTGAGCCGAACGCGATGGGCTTTTTGCTTTTCCGCTCCTGCAGCACGATAAAATCGCGTAATGCGCCGTCCGTTTTTGGAGCCACTAAAAACGCGTCGTAGGGCTCGCCCTTTTCGTTTTCGACGTTCAGCGCTTTTTTTAAGACGAAGGCGTAATCCGTAATGCGCGAAGCATCGTCCAGCGTTGCTTGCAGTCCGCCCGTCACCGTTCCGCCGACGGCCGCCGTCGCATCGTACCGGAACACCTGTTCGAATTGGTTCATCAGCACCGCGTTAATCGAATCCTTTAAGCCAAACCCGATCAGCAGCAGCGCCATGCAGCCCGCAACGCCTATCACCGTCATAAAAAACCGCTTCTTGTTCAAAAAGGTGTTGCGCGCGGTGATCTTGTACGAAAAAGGGAGCCGCCTCCAAAAGGGCTTAATGCGCTCCAAAAATACGCGCCTTCCCACCTGCGGGCTTTTTGGCTGTAAGAGCAGCGCCGGGCGTTCCCGCAGCGTCCGCGCGCAGGCGTAAACGGTGGCGGACAGGGTGAAAAACAGCATGAGCGCGGCCGTCAGCGTCAGGATGCCGGGATAAAAACCGACCGACAGCGCCGGGAAATTAAAAACGATGCCGTACGCGCCCCAAATCACGCGGGTAAACAGCTCAAAGCCGATGCCGATACCGATTAAAGCTCCCGCAATTGTGGCTAAAAAAGCGTACAGGATATATTTAAGCGCGATTTTAACGCTGCCGTAACCGAGCGAGCGGTACGCGCCGATCGAGAGGCGCTCCTCGTCAATCATGCGGGTCATCGTGGTCAGCGAGACCAGCGCGGCCACCAGAAAAAAGATAAGCGGGAAGACCGTGGCGACCGATTTCATATTATTGGCGGCGTCAGTGAATTCGACGTGGCTCTCGAGAGCGTCCCTGTCTAAAACGACATATGCGGGGAATGCCGTCCGGATTTCTTCAAGCGCCGCAGCCACCGTATTTTTGTACGCCTTAGAAAATTGATTTGCCGAGCCGGCGCCCTTTACACGGACAAAAAGCTCGGTATACAGGGGAGCGGGGAACACGGAAGCGCGCACAAACACGACGCAGTCGACCTGCCCGCTCCCGATGCCCGCCGCCCCCAGCATATACGACATGTACTGCGGCGTCTTGACAAAGCCAACCACGGTAAAGGCGGTTTCGGCAAACAACGCTTTATTCAAGCGCGGTTCTTTTACGAGGACGGAATCGCCGGGGTGTATTTTATTCGGGATCAGCGAGCCGGTGATGACGACGCATTCGTTGCTCCCTTGCGGCATCCGCCCCTCGACTAATTCCAGCCGGTTGAGATAATTTTTATCGCCGGCATCCGCCTCGTCCGGAAAGGTTTGCACCCGGGCGACATAGTCTTTATCGGCCGCCGCGCAAATCGCCTCGGTGCTCACCGACGCCATCACGCTTTCCACGCAGTCAAGCGCTGCCACAGCGTCGGCGTCGGCGCGCGTAAACGGGCCGGCGGGCGAGAGGATGCGCAAATCCATAAAGTTTTGTTGCCCGTAATACGCCGAAACCGAATTTTTCATGTTGGGCGAAACCGCCCCGAGCCCGGCATACACCCCGGCGCCCAGCATCGCCATAAAAAAAACGGAAATAAACCGGCTGAAAGACTTTATAAACGTGCGCCGGATATCCTTTATGTAGGCGCGACCCCTCACCATTCGACCTCACCCGCGTCCAAAGGGCGGGCGTTTATGGTGACGCCCACGATACGGCCGCTGTCTATTTTGATGACGCGGCCCGCCACCTTAGAGATTTCCTGGTTGTGCGTGATGATAACGACCGTACGCCCGTTTTGCTTGCTTTCGGCTTGCAGGAGCGCCAAGACGGTTTTGCCGGTCTTGTAATCGAGCGCGCCCGTGGGCTCGTCGCAAAGCAGGAGCTTGGGGTTCTTGGCGACGGCGCGGGCGATGGCGACGCGCTGCTGCTCCCCGCCGGAAAGCTGCGCGGGGAAATTATGCATACGGTCCGCAAGGCCCACCTCTTGTAGCACCGTTTTTGCGTCTAAGGGGGTTTTACAAATTTGCGCGGCAAGCTCGACGTTTTCCAACGCCGTTAAATTTTGAATCAGGTTGTAAAACTGAAAAACAAAACCGATGTCCAGGCGGCGGTAACGGGTCAAGTCGCGCCTTGAGTATCCGGAAATTTCCGCGCCGTCCAAAAAAATGCGGCCGCCGCTGGCTTTGTCCATCCCGCCCAAAAGATTTAACAGGGTGGTTTTGCCCGCGCCGCTTTGACCCATAATGACGGCAAGCTCGCCTTTTTCAATTTCAAAGCTCGCCCCATTTACCGCCCGGCATTCCACGCTGCCGGTTTTATATATTTTGGATACGTCTTTAAATTCTACAAAAGCCATGTATACTCGTCCCTTTTCTGTTATCTGTTATCTTTTATCTTTTATCTGTTATCTTTTTTTCTGTTATCTTTTATCTTTTATCTGTTATCTTCTACGCCGCCCGGTATTTTTTGACGGCAAAAATGTTTAAAACAAACAGCGCCGCCGCAAAGCCGCAAAGAATCAGGATTTGCGGCCACACCTGCAGCATACTGTACCCGTACACCAGCACGTTTTTCAGCCCCGTGCAGCCGTAATAAAGCGGCATAAGATAGGAAATAAAATTAAGGTGATAGGGGAGCGTTTCCACCGGAATCAGGCCGGAAAAAAATATTTGGGGGATAATCACGAGGGGCACAAACTGCATCACCTGAAATTCGCTTTTGGACACCGCCGACACCAATACGCCGAACATCACCGCGACGACGGCCAACAGCAGCATAATCAGCATTGCCGTCCACCACTCCCCGATAAACGGCATTTGCAACACAAACTTTGCAAACAATATCATCAGCACGCTTTGAATCACCGCAAACACGCCGAACCCCAGCGCGTACCCGCCGACCACGGACGGGGTTTTGACGGGCGTCAGCATCAGCCGCTCCACCGTATCGGAAGTGCGTTCCCGCACAAACGACATGCCGGACAATAAAAAAATCATAAAGAACGACAATATGCCGAGCAGCAAAAAGCCCAAGCTGTCAAACAGGCTCTCGCCTTGTTTGCCGTAAACGAACTCGACATTCATTTGCCCTTGCGGGTTGATGCTTGCGGCCGCCGATTTTACCGCGTCGGTGACGGCCGACATTTTAACGCTGTCCATCTCTTTAAACAGGATATGCATACCGTCGGCATCGATGCTGAGCACGGCGTCGGCTTTTCCGCTCTTTAGATACGCTTCGGCGGTTTCCGACCCCTCCTTTTGAATCACGCGAATCGCTTTTTGATTTTGTAAGGCCTCGACAAAAGGCGCGGGCAGGCTTTCGGTGGCTACGACGGGGACATACGCGCTTTTTCCCAGCAGCAGGAACAAAAGAGACAGCAGTAGGAGCGGGACGATTAAAATCATCGCAAGCGAGCGTTTGTCCCGCAGGATTTGCTTTATGATTCTTTTTGCCATGTTTAACATGCTTTCCCCTCCTTCGCCATAAAAAACAGCTCCTCGATGTTGCCGCCCGGCGTATTTTTCAGCAGGTTTTCGGTGGTATCGTTTGCGACCAACGACCCGCCGTAAATAAGGGCGGTCCGGTCGCATTTGGCGGCTTCGTCCATCACGTGGGTGGAAACGATAATGCAAGCGCCGCCGGCCGCCAAGCTTTTGAATTGCCGCCAAATGGTTTGCCGCAAAATGGGGTCGATGCCGACGGTGGGCTCGTCGAGCAGCAAAAAGTCCGGCCGGTGCATGAGCGCCGCCGCCAAGGAAAGCCGCTTTTTCATGCCTCCCGAATACTTGGAAACCAAAACGTCCTTATCCGAGAGCAGGCCGAGCATTTCAAGCGTCTCAAAAGCCCGCGCTTTTAGCTCTTTACCTTTCATCCTATACAGGCCGCCGAAAAACAACAGGTTGTCTAAGCCCGTTAAATCCGCGTACAAGGCGTCGCCTTGCGGCATAAAGCCCATCCGCTCAAAAAGTTTTAGGGACGGAACCTTAATCCCGTCTACGGTAATCTCGCCCGCGTCGGCTCTCAGCGCGCCGGTAATGAGGCGGATCAGCGTGGTTTTTCCGGCACCCGACGGACCCAGCAGGCACGCGATCTCGCCGGAATGAACGCCTAATGTGACGTTATCGATGACTTTTTTCTTGCCGAAGCTCTTTGAAACGGCGTTGAGGAGAATCATAATTTTAGTATAATCCGTTCGCGAAAAAAACGCAAGCAAATATTTCCCAAAAAGTGTAAAAATCAAAAATTTGTGAAAAACGTTTGACAAAACGTATAATCGGTGGTAAAATGTGCGGTAATGGAGCTAAAGGCGTGTCTTTTCATTCTATGGTTGAACTTTCCCCCCTTCCGGTCCAAATATTTAAAGGAGGTTTCGACCTAGAATGGCAGACAAAACATTGGTATGTAAGGACTGCGGTAAGGAATTCACCTATACCGAAGGCGAGCAAGCTTTTTATTTAGAAAAAGGCTTCACAAACGAGCCCGCCCGTTGCCCGGATTGCCGCAAAGCCAAAAAAGCCCAGCGCCGCGAAAGCAAAGGTTATTAAAAGACAAAAAAGCCTGTCGCCACGACGGGCTTTTTATCATTATTTTGTTGACATTTATCAAATACGGTAGTACAATACTATCATTCATCTTACATATCAAAAGCACTCTTCCAAAACATACCAAAAGCATTCTTCCAAAACAACAAATCTAAGGAGTGAAATTAATCATGGGAAAGAATCGTAACCGCTTTGCCGTCGCCTTTTTGGCAATGGCGCTGACCCTTGCCCTCCTATTTTCCGCCGCCTGCGACGCAGGCGCCGGCAAAAAGACGGACTTCTCCAAGTACGCGGGCACGTATTATGCCTACAACGCCGGAGGCGTTAAACAGGAGCATACGTTCTACCAGCTAAAAAACGACGGCAAGTGGACCCGCGTTGAAGCCGGAAACCCGGTAAAATCGGGCTCTTATTCCGTATCGGGCGGAAAAATCACGCTGACGCCCTCGTCCGGCGCGGCAGAAACGGGCTCGGTGACCTCCGGCGGCATCCTTTCGCTTACCGTAAACGGCGCTTCGGTGGTGTACTACGCGGACAAATCGACCTCTAAGCCGACGCCCGATAATCCCGTAATACCGGATCCGAATAATCCGGATCCAAACAATCCCGACAAGCCGGGCGACCCGGTTAAGCCGCCGTCCGACCCCGCGCTAAAGGAGGAACCGGGCGACTTTAACTGGACGCTTTCCGCCGTGGAAGCCTCGGGCGCGAGCCCGATCACCCAGCAGCTCAAAATTGTGCTCGAATCGGCGGCAGAGCTTGACCCGGACGGCATTACCGTAGGCGGCGCGGCGGACGCAAGGTTTACGATTGATATGCTGACCGGCGAAATCGCCGCAAGCTCGGGGATGGTCACCGAAAGCCCCGCCACCTATTTAATCCCGATTACCGCAAATTACACCGGCGACGCGTTTGTAAGAGTTAATAAAGGCGACGAAAAAGGCGGGGTCAAAAAGGTCGCGGTGACCGGCAAATTCACGTTGCCGGAAAAAACGCAGCCGCTTAACCACAAGGGCAAGCCTGAAGCGTACACGGGAAAAGTGTTTATCGACGATAAATATCCCGAGCAATTGCCCGACGCAAACCGTTCGGCAAGCCGAGGGGGCTTGCTTGCCCCGATCGGAATCCCCGCGCCGGATCAGGTAAACGGGCAAAAAATTCCCGGCAAGGTCGTTTGCGGCTATTATGATGTCGGGGGCGTGGGCGTCACGTTCCAAGACGGCGGACGCAACGAGGGAACGGACGTGCTCCAGGCGAGTCAGGGCTACCGGGGCACGTATTTCGGGGATTTCCGGGGCGGCAACCCGTCGGTCGATACCAGCTTTTTAAAAAGCCAATGGCGCAACGGGCAGATGAACCGCGCGAGCGCCGACATCGTGGACTTCCACCGTTATAACAGCTATTTTATTCCGGACGAATGGGAAAACACCCCCTATGTCGGCTGGACGGGCTCGGGCGAGTGGTTTAAGATGACCGTGGATATCGAACAAACAGCGATTTACGAAATACGCCTCTTGCACTCCTGCCAGCCGGCGTCGGCAAACTTTACGCTGGATTTTGACGTCGAACGCACCTCCGTTACGGTAGCAAATCCCGTCGATCCGGACACCCGGCTCGCCGTTACGCTCTCTAGCACCAGCAAGGGCAGCCAAGACGCAACCGGCTGGCGGCAAGGCTACCACCACTGGAATTATTGCGTGGTCGGCTATATGTACCTAACCGAGGGGCAGTCCGTGATGACAATGCGCCTCGGCACCGGCGGCCCGAATTACAGCTTTTTTGACTTTAAGGCGGTAGGGTAAGGAGAGTATTGTACTCAATCAGTTTAGAAATAGAAACTATTTCTAAATGTGCCGCTCACGCGGCACACGCGGTTTTTACAAAAACCGCGCTGATTACCGTTTATTCGGCATCCGAAAGGCCTTAAGGCCTTTTGCCGCACTATGTGCGGCTCTTGAATTAGTTTCTAATTCAAGACTGATGCGCTATATAGCAACCCCATAAATGAAAAAGAGAGAAGGAAAATTAAGTAAGAAGGCTAAAAGAAGGATAGGCTGTTTGGTGCCGCTGGGAACGGTAGTTTTGGCGGGCGTTTTGGTAATGGCTTTTATGCTGGCGTGGAACGCCGGCATGGGTTTACCGAGCGGGTATAAGAAAGATTATTTGTGGCCGTTAACTTCCGATAATAAGGAGCGCGCCTATTTTATCGGGAATCAATTTAAAGATGAAAACCTAAATCAGTCTAACAATCACGTTATTTTTATGTACAACGGCGAAAGATATTATTTAGAAGACAGTAGTGGATACTTCGCTTATATTAACTCAACGATGTCCGTATATAAAACGGCCAACGAAGAATTGTTAGGTACTTTTGTGAGAAAAGAACCGCCCAAAGATTATGAATACTATCAAAGCTATAACTACATTTTTTTTGACGGGCACTACCTTTATTATTCATCCGAAGAACGTATTTACAGGGATACTTTTCATTTCCCCTGGCAAACGGGCGGTCCGTTTACTATTGGCGCTTATTATAAGCATGAATTCTACCGTTTTGATTTGGATACGGGAATAAACGAAAAAATTAAGACAAGCGTATTTTTAGAAAAAATACGCATTTACGACGGTTCTATTAAACTCAATAAAAAATAGTAGCACATAGGAGATAAAAAAATGTTAAAAGCAAACAGAGTAAGTAAGCCTTGACAGCGCATCAGACCTATGCTATAATCTTTACAGCGACGCCGTGCAGTTCGTCCAAGCCCGGGCAGTTTAAGATTGATAGGGATTGCGCCCCGTGCGCACCTTGTGTTCCGTGTAGCCCCTGCTGCTAAAATTACGCGGCGGTTAAAAATAATATCAATCGGTTAAGGAGATTTCATCATGAAAAAACACAAACTTGTCTTGTCCCTGCTGTTGGCGGCGGCACTGATATGCGCACCGATTCTGTTTGCGTCGTGCGACGGCGCAAAGACGGATTACGCAAAGTATGCGGGCAAATATTATGCCTACGCCGACACGACGAAATCCGGCGACACCTACTACGAGTTAAAAGCAAACGGCAAGTGGACCGCTTTCGCCGCGGGCGAAAGCGCGGGGTCGGGCACGTTTACCGTAAAGAGCGGAACCATTACGCTTACCCCTGCGTCGGGTACGGCGATTACCGGCACCGTCAACACCAAAGGCGTGTTGAATCTTAACGCAGGCGGCGCCCAAGTGGCATATTATACGGATGCCTCGCCCTCTAAGCCGACGCCGGGCGAAACGACAAATCCGGGTGGGACAACGAATCCGGGCGTACCGGGCGTAACCGAGGAGCCCGGCGACTTTAACTGGACGCTTTCCGCCGTCGTAGGCCAAGAAAGCGCCGCGGTTACAACGCAGTTAAAAATCGTGCTCGAATCGGCGACGGAGCTCGGCCCCGACGGAATCACCGTATACGGCGCGGCGGACGCGGGCTTTAAAATTGACCTCTTAACCGGAAAAATTGCCGCGGACTCGGGTATGGTAACAGAGAGCGCAACCGCGTATTTAGTTCCGATTACCGCCAATTACACAGGCAACGCGATGGTTAAGCTTGTAGCGGGCGGGGTGAACGGCGGCATAAAAAAAGTCGCGGTAACCGGCAAATTCACGTTGCCAGACAAGCAATCAAAGCCGCTCAACTATAAGGCTAAGCCCGCAGGCTATACGGGCACGCCGTTCGTTGACGACACCTATCCCGACACCGCGCATCTGGTGCCCTACGCAATCGACGAGGCAACGGGAGAAAAATCGGCAGACCCGGACGTAAATCTCGCCGCGGCACGAAATTTTGCCAATAACTATATGCCGGGGCCGCGCCCCGTAAATCCGCTCGGGCAATCGATTCCCGGCGCCGTAAAGCCCGCCTTTTACGACGAGGGAGGAATGAATGTCGGATTTAGCCAGGCGGGCAGGGGAACCAATCCCGCCGGAAACGCGAATCACGGCGATATGTCGCTGTACCGGGCTAAATTCCGCAGCGGCAGCCAACGACCGGTGACCAGCTTTATCAAAGGGTTTTATTATACAAGCAAGCAAAACGACGGCGAAAAATACGGGCTTTTGGCGAGGGACAACAACGATATCGTCGATATGCACGCGTACGGCATGGTGTTTATTCCCGAAGCATGGATGAACACGCTGTATTGCGGGTGGACGGCGGCAAATCAATGGTGGCGCATGACCGTCAACGTCGAAACCACCGGAATTTACGAGGTAAGGTTTTTCTATTCGATGCAGGACGGCAAGCCGCTTCAATTCTCCTTGGACTTTGACCCCGAGCAAAACGTCGCCGAGGACGTCGCCGCCGACGCCAAAGTGGATTGCGAGGTTCCCTCCACCAACAAACCCGACCCGACGGGCTGGCGTCAGGCGCATCACTGGAATTATACCGTCGTCGCATACATGTACCTAGAAAAAGGGCAAAGCGTTTTAACGACGCGCATTGTAAACGGCGGCCCCAACGTCTGCCGCTTTGATTTTAATTTAATCGGTTAAGGAGATTTCATCATGAAAAAACACAAACTTGTCTTGTCCCTACTGTTGGCGGCCTTACTGGTGTGTATGCCGCTGATGCTCGCCTCGTGCGGGGCTCCCAAAAATACGGAGATCACGTGGAGCGTCATCCAAGAGGGCGGCACGGCGGATACCGTTACCACCACGGCCGTTAAAATCACGTTCTCGGGCGCGGTGGAAAATTTAGCCGCGGCGGACGTTACGGTAAGCGGCGCGGCGGTAAAATCGGGCGCGGCCTTTACCAAAAGCGCCGATTCCAAAGTCTGGACGGTTCCCGTTACCGTAACGGCTGCGGGCGGCGCGACGGTGACGGTAAACAAAGCGGGCGTAAAGAGCGCGTCAAAAACCGTCGCCGTGCACTTTAAAGAGGAAGTCGCCGCGCCGGGCGCGATTACCTGGGAAGCCGCGCAGTCCGGCGGAATCGAGGGCACGCGCTCCACCGGGGCGATTCAGCTAACGTTTTCAAGCCCCGTAGAAGATTTGACCGCCCAAGAAGTCTCCGTCGGCGGCGTTGCAACGCTGAAAGCAAACGCCGCGCCGGGCGCCGACTCGGCGGACAAAACGGTTTGGCTGATTCCCGTCACCGTTTCGGCTGCGGGCAACGCGACGGTGGCAATCAATAAAACCGGTGTCCACGCAACGACAAAAACCGTGGCGGTGATTTATAAGGCGCCGGCGGTTGTCGGAGACGGCGAATACGCAAACGCAAACGGTTTCCCCGAGGGCTATACGGGCACGCCGTTTACCGACCCGAATTTTCCCACAACGGTAAAGTGGCCGCTGCCCGACCAAGCGGACGGGCAAAAAATCCCGGGCAAAGTGATGCTGACGTATTTTGACAACGGCGGCCAAAA
>Ga0123356_10000487_pt1 | contig 44177 bp, 30 predicted proteins | sample TergutEmb28metaG_2_FD_92546 | JGI IMG/M metagenome (GOLD analysis project Ga0123356, IMG submission 92546) | Embiratermes neotenicus P3 segment gut microbial communities from Petit-Saut dam, French Guiana - Emb289 P3 | ecosystem: Host-associated > Arthropoda: Insects > Digestive system > Gut ...
AAACCCGGAAAACTGACTGCGGATGAATATGAGAAAATGAAAACCCACGCTATTGAAGGCGAAAGGATCATCGATGATATTATCGAAGAATCAGGAGAAGATGAAGGATTTTTGCAAAGCGCAAAAATATTTGCAAGCAGCCATCATGAACGGTGGGATGGAACCGGTTATCCGCGCGGTTTGCAAAGTACGGACATCCCGTTGCAAGGACGTATCCTGGCAATACCTGACGTTTATGATGCATTGGTGTCAGACCGGCCTTATAAGCAGGCATTTACACACGAGAGAGCGGTAGAAATCATCAAAAATGACAGCGGCACACATTTTGACCCATTGATTGTTGATACATTTCTTGAAATCTCTGATTTATTCGCAGAAGTGATAAAAAAGCAGGGCATTGAAGTAGAACATGAAAATAAAATCTATGATGAACTGACCGGCATTTTCAATAACCGGTTTTTAGAAGAAAGTATGCACCGTATATTAATATCCCTATCCCGCTCGGAAAGTGTATTAAGCTTGCTCATGATAGACGTTGACAACTTCAAAAAGTACAATGAAATATACGGTCACAGTGCGGGTGACGATTGTCTGAAAATTGTAGCGGGAGTTCTCACAAAGAGTATGAAAAGAACCGATGACTTTATAGCCCGTTACGGGGGTGAAGAGTTTGTAGCAGTTCTTCCGAACACGGACGAAAAAGGTGCGCGTATTGTTGCAGACAGGTTGCTCGAGAGTATACGGTATCAAAATATACTCTACGAAGGAAACAATGAATCAAATTGTGTCACAGTTTCTATAGGTGTCATAACAGGAGTCGTTGAATATAAGCATGTTGCCGGAGATTTTATTAAGCGGGCCGATGAGGTGCTGAATAAAGCCAAAAACGGCGGGCGCAACAGATATTGTTTTGAAAAATTCCGGGAGGAATGAATCTTATAACAAGAGATCAAATAACCTATGCCGAGCATGGACATTTCATGGCTTTAGCCTGAAAATAGTCATATAATCAAGCGTTTCAACGAAGTTTAAGAAAGAGGTAATAAGTGATGAGCGATAAGAAAAAAAACAGCATTCTGATTGTAGATGATGAGAGATCTAACATCAGTACGCTCCGGTCTATTTTAAGTTCGGAATACACCGTGTATGCCTCAAGCGATGGTGAGGACGCTATCGAAACAGCGGAGGAGTTCATACCGGATGTCATTATTCTTGATATTATAATGCCGGGAATGGACGGATATGATGTGATCACTCAGCTCAAGGCATCTGAAAAAACACAAAATATTCCGGTCATTTTCATTACGGGACTTAATAATACCGATGCTGAGGAGAAAGGGCTGGCTATGGGAGCCGTTGACTATATCCCAAAGCCGTTCAATTCAATAATCGTTAAATTAAGAGTTCAGAATCAAATTAAACTAGTCAATCATACGCGTACACTTTATGAGCGAACCGTAATGCTACAACAACGGACGGAAAGACTATTAAGATTACAGAACAGCATGGCGTCTGTTTTAGCCAGCATGGCGGAAAACCGTGATAAGCTATCGGGAAAACATGTGGAGCAAGCGGCGGCATTTTTGAAAATTATGCTGGGTGCGATGCTTGAGCGTAGTATATATATTGATGAAATCAAAGAATGGGATTTTGAAATAATCGTGTCATCATCGTTTTTGCATGATATAGGTAAAGTCGCTGTTCCGGATTCAATTTTGAATAAACCCGGAAAACTGACTGCGGATGAATATGATAAAATGAAAAACCATGCTATCGAAGGCGAAAAAATTATCGATGACATTATAGCCGAGGGCGGAGACGAAGATTTTTTACATAACGCTAAAATTTTCGCGGGTAATCATCATGAATGGTGGGACGGTACGGGTTATCCGCGCGGACTAAAAGGCACAAACATCCCGCTGCAGGGACGTGTTTTAGCAATAGCGGATGTATACGAAGCGTTAGTATCAGACCGTCCTTACAGAAGTGCGTATACGCACGACAAAGCGGCGAAAATCATCATTGACGGCAAAGGCAGTCATTTCGACCCTCAGCTTGTCGATGTGTTTGTTGAAGTCAGCGATTCGTTCACTGAGGTAATTTAACGCAAAAAACTACCTATAACCCATGTGATAGCAAGGTTATAGGTAGTTTTGCCGATGAAGTTACTATTTTTTCAGGTAATTATATAGCACCTCGAATACTCTTTCAACATCAAGTGGTTTGCTGAGATGACCGTCCATACCGGCTTCAAGGCAAGCCTCAATATCGTCTTTAAAAACATTAGCGGTCATTGCAATAATTGGCAGTTCGTCGCTTTTGCACGAAGACAGGGTACGTATTAGCCGGGTTGCCTCAAGCCCGTCCATAACAGGCATCTGAACATCCATTAATATTATATCATACATTTCAGACATTGATTCTACCATGTTCAAAGCTTCCTTGCCGTTTCCTGCGCAATCAATGACCAACCCCGTATGTTCCAGCAGCGATATAAGAATCTCTCTATTGATTTCTATGTCCTCGGCAATAAGCATTTTCATCCCGGCAAATATTCCGTCTGTATGCTTTAAATCCTCGGGTTGAATGGCAGTTGCATCAAGGTTTTCGCTTTTATAATTATATACTTTTTCGCTTTGTAAAACTTTAACGGTAAAAATAAAACGTGCGCCACTGCCCAGTTCTGATTCGACCCATATAGTGCCGCCCATAAGTTCAACAATACGTTTTGAAATTACAAGCCCAAGCCCTGTACCGCCGAACTTGCGGCTTGTACCACTATCAGCCTGCTCATACATTTTGAATAATTTATCCTGCTGCTCCGGAGATATTCCTATTCCGCTATCAACTACCTCGATCCGCAGCCGACACTCATCACCGGAATTATCAATCAAAGAAGCAAATAATTCTATTTTGCCACCTTCCGGTGTAAATTTAATAGCATTGGATAACAGATTGGTTATCACTTGCGCCAAACGCTGGTCATCCCCCACAATAAACTCAGGTACAGCATTGTCAATATTAACGGTAAAAAGCTGCTGCTTTTCTTCCGCGCGATGACTTACGACTGTGATAACTTTCTGCAGCATTCTTTCAAAATTGAATTCTACATGCGATAGTTCAAGCTTGTCTGCTTCTATTTTTGCCATATCAAGCACTTCATTAATAACACCAAGTAAATGAGACGATGCATTTTCAATTTTGATAAAAGCGCGGTCTTTATCATCTATACCCTGTGCTTTTTTTCCAATAACCGTCATACCTATTATTGCATTCAAGGGGGTACGAATTTCGTGGCTCATTGTTGAGAGGAACTGACTCTTGGATAAACTTGCATTGGCACTTTGAATAGCTTTTTTGTTATATGAGCGCATACCGAGGAATCCTGACAAAAACGAGATAAGCAAAGAAAATAACAAAACTAATCTCATAATATTTATATTGTTACGCATAGTGACAAGAACTTCATCGCTTATGTCAACCCCGGCTCCGCAATAAACCGTGCCATCATGGTTGAATACCGGGACCACAGCGGTAAGAAGACCGTCCCAGGATTCGGTATAGACACCCAAATCTGTTACCCAGCTTTCTCCGGCTTCAATTTTATAAACACCATCAGCAGAAACAGAGTCGTCTTCAATTGAGAAAAATAGTCCGGGCGTCACCATATATTCTTCGTCTTCGTCATTATCGATGATGTACTGAATATAACCGTCTCCGGTGTAGCGCCAATAATACACATAGAGTACCTGATGTTCTTTTGCAAAATGTTGCAATCTTGTGCGTATATTATCCCATTCCGGTCTTTCCATATCCTCCACCGTATGGAAGAGATCCAGTTCGTCTACCGTAATGTAAACCGAAGCGTGCTGTGCTGCAGAGTGCAAATGCCTTTGGATACTGTTCACTGTTTCATTTTCCATGCTGTTTATATAAAAAGTAAATACCACAGCGACAACTACCATAAAAGTTGAAGATAAAAAAAACAATGCATAAACAAGAGAAAATTTAACATTTGCTTTACTGTTATTTGTCCCCATAACCGAGTCTCCGTTTATTCACTGTTAGCGGCTTATTCCTAAAGTGTATCACTCAATAAAATTATACATCTTTTCTCTAACAATGCAAGCGTTATTGCTCTTGTACCACGGATGTAATATGTGTTTCTTGACAGATGCATCATGCTACTTTATACTTAACTTTAGTGTTATAAGCACAGGTGTAAACAGTTTTCTGTATTCTCCCGTGTTATGCAAAAAGCGATGAACTGTTGCACTTCCGGTGCCGGAACATAGAGTATGGAGATGGGGTGGATCTATGGCATCACATGATAAGCTAAGAACAATGTTCAACGAAATGAACATTGAGCAGAAGGGTAATTTTATTGAGAACATGAAAAAATCGCTTGAAGGAAGCGATGATGTTGAAAGCGCACAGTTTCTTGATGAGTGCATTGCGCACTACACCATGGAAATGGATTTTATTGAAAGCACAAAAGAGGCGGAGGCGGAGCTTGAGGTTGAGGCTGAGGCGGAGGCGGAGCTTGAGGTTGAGGCTGAACCGGAGCTTGAGGTTGAGGTTGAGGCGGAGGCTGAGGCGGAGCTTGAGGTTGAGGCGGAGCTTGAGGCTGAGGCTGAGCTTGAGGCTGAACCGGAGCTGGAGGTTGAGGCTGAGCTTGAACTCGAACCGGAACTTGAACCGGAACTTGAGCCGGAACTTGAGCCCGAACCTGAACCCGAACCGGAGCTTGAGTCCGTCACGTACACGGAAGTTGATGACGTGACCGAACTTCAAGAGGTTGTCACAGAGAGTGTAACCGCACCAACCACAGCCAAGAACAAAGTTGATTTTATTGAGATGGAGATTTCCGAGCTGGCTGACAACATCCGGTATAAAATGAGCGTTATTGAAACGATATCCTATCTTTTGTCCGGCGCAGGGAGCGAAATTATCGATGCCGTGGCACAAGCGAAGGTTCCGGAGGCTGCGCTGCCTCTTGAAAGTACAAGTGATTACGAGGATAAGGTAGACAGTATTGAGGTTAATATCAACGAGTTCGCCGACAGCATACGTAATGACATGAGGGTGATGGAAGCAATATCCAATCTGTTATCCGGCGCAGGGAGCTAAGCTGCAGGGAACTAAGTTGCAGGGAGCTAAGCTACAGGGAGCTAAGCTGTGGTAAGTGTCACCGGTTACGATTGCTCATCGTCGCCCGGTGCTTGCTCCAGCAGCTCTATCAGCTTGTCTTTTACGTTTTTGTATTTCCCTTGATCCAGATTTTCACGCAGCCAGGAGACAACCCCGTCATCGGCTGTATATTCATAGCTCTCGATTTCTGTCATCGCGACATCGATATCATCAATATCAAAAGAATCACAAGCATTCATAAGGTGCTTCAGTGATGATTTGCCGGGCATTTCCCTTTTTGGTTTTTGCTCGTGATCGCCGTTGGAAATAACTCTGTCGATATTATCCAGAAACAGAATGAGCGTGTCAATGAACTCTACATTATGCTTGGTTACAAAATCGCTGTTGCCCGCCGCGACTGCGTTTTCCAAAGCTTCCGCCGCATCTCCGACCTTGTCGGCGAATATACCGCGGCTTGCTCCCTTGATACCATGTACGGTGACAGCGTACTCATTCATGTTATCAGCATTGACATCGGCGATAATATCAAGCAGTTGCCTTGTGCTTGTTACATATGACTTCAATACCTTGACGTAAGCATCCTCGCTGAATCCGAAATGAGCTATTCCCTTATTAATATCCAGCCCCGGTATTTCCTCGCGCAGGATTTTTCTTTCTTTACCCCTGTTAACATTTAAGGTTATAATTTTATTGGGAAGCAGAGCTTCTCTTTCCTTATTCCGCACCCATTGACGCAGAACGGAGTCAAGGTGGGGGATTTCAATCGGTTTTGATATAAAAGCATGAAACCCCTTACTTAAAAACAGTTCCTTGTTTCCTATTATCGCATTTGCCGTGAGCGCAATAATTGGTATGTTTTTGGCATAGTCAGAGCCTATTTCCTCACGGATAAATCTTGTCGCTTCGATTCCGTCCATACCCGGCATCATATGATCCATAAATATCGCATCATATATTATCTTCTCTTCTTGAACAACATCGATTGCCTGCTGACCCGATGTCACACAGTCAATTGCCATGCCGTAAAGTCCCATCAGCCCTTTGGCTACATCGAGATTTGTATGGTTGTCGTCCACGACGAGAATGCGTGCATATGACAGGTTGACCCGGGTCATAGCCGCGCTTTCGAATCTTTGCATGGAGAAATCGAACTTTTCAAGGCTCTCTACCACATCCGAGCCGATTATATCGTCGTTAACATATTTCTGCCGAAGCCTTACCGTAAAGACGCTGCCTTTTCCGTATTCGCTCTCCACAGTTATTGAGCCGTCCATCATTTCAGCCACTCTTTTAGAAATGGACAATCCGAGTCCCGTGCCTTCGATTCTGCGGTTTTCCGCACTGCTGCCGTCCTGATCGTCGATCTTGCCGTAGAGCGCAAAAAGCTTGCCTATATCCTCGCTACGGATACCGATGCCGGTATCGCGGACACAGATGGTTAGCCATATCGTATCCCCGTCGCGCTGACACCGCACACCCAGATTGACTGTTCCCTCTTCCGTGAATTTTAATGCATTGGATAGAAGGTTGTTTAATATCTGTTTTATCCGCAAATCATCACCGTACAGGTAGTTTGGCAAGTCCTCTTTTATATCAAGTATAAGCCCGACAGGCTTCTCGCCGATATACAAAACATTTTGGGTTATGGCGTCGTTAATCAGGCTGGGAACATCATATTCACGCGGATTCAATACAAGCTTGTCCGCTTCGATTTTCGATATATCAAGGATATCATTTACCAGGCTCAGCAGTGTTTCACCGGCGCGGTAAACCTTGGTCAGATTGGAGTGCGTTTCATTATCCAGTTGCGCGGTTCTCAGGGATAGCTCCGTCAGTCCGAGAACGGCAGTAAGGGGGGTGCGTATTTCATGGCTCATATTTGCGAGAAATTGAGTCTTGTATTTTGAGTTTAGCTCGGCTTCTTCCTTTAGCTCGGCTATCCTTTCAAACGGTTTCTTGATAAAAATCGAAAAAATCAACGCCACAATTATACTTAAAAGGAAGGCTACAACCCCGACCATTAGAAGCGCTGAGTTTATATCCCGGAACGGGCTTTCAGGAATAGGCGCGACTGTCCCAAGGCTCCAGCCGTCTTCCGAACCCCTTACCGGTCTGTAAGCGGCGACCCGCTCGACATCATAGATATAATAATACTCCACACCGGACTCGCCGCGCAGCATTTTATCCACCATTACCATCATTGTCATGAAGCTCTCATCCGCCGCCGACATTTCAAATGTATTATACCGCTCTTCTACCCAATTGATGCGCGGATTGGAAACAAATGTGCCTTCTGCGTCAAGCAGAAAGATGTGTCCGGATTCCCAAACTACAAAATCCTTTAGCTTTTCGTGGAAAAAGACCCCCGGAATCGTAATTGTTAATATCCTCTCCTGCGTGTCCTGCATGGGAATCGCCAGGTAAAAAACTAATTCGTTGTTATAAAAATGAGTAGTGTCAAGAACATTCCCTCCCAGAAATGCCCGACCTATACCCGTATCCTCCACTGCTGTCGAGGGAGCGGGTGCAGCTCCGGCAGCCGCAATCCGGCCAAGCCCGATGTCAAAAACCGCCGCGCCGATAAACTCGGGGTATCCCGAGATTTGCCTTTCAAGTATTTCCGGCCAAAGCGCTTCATCGGCTATTTCCAGGCTATTGGCTATTTTAGATGCCTTAACATTCAAGAGTTCAATTTCGCTGCTGACGAAGTGGTCGGCAATATCACCGACAATCGACATAGCTGCTTCCTGAGAAGTCCTGATATTCATGCTCACATACATTGTACCGGCAAAAACACTGAACAGTATAATGAGCAAGTTGGTAAAAGCGATTATCAGAATTGCTTTTATTCGAATTGACATGGCTTAATTCTCCTTTTCCCGCCTTATTCACCACTGCTATCAAAAAACCGCTTCTTTTGAAGATTAATATGATAACAAATTCCTCATTGCAATATTACCATAAAATATGCTGCAAGACTAAGAATTTTGAAAAAAATATAACCGGCTCTGTCAAACGGTTAATGAGGACTTCTTGAGAGCATGTAGCCGGGGTTACAAATGAACCCGGAGTTTTATATATTTTACCCCCGGTTTTTGCTACTCATGGAGCCGGGTTACAAATAAACTCTAAGCATATATAGCAGCTTATCAATGTCAATCGGTTTACCCAGATGATCATCCATTCCCGCTTCAATGCATTCCTCAATGTCGCTCTTAAAAACATTAGCCGTCATAGCTATTATCGGGAGATTAATACCTTGCAGCGCAGGCAGCCTACGTATGCAACGCGTCGCTTCATGCCCCCCCATTACAGGCATTTGCACATCCATGAAAATTATATCGAATTTACCGGGATTTGCCTCTAAAATATCAAGCGCTTCCCTGCCGTTTTCGGCGCATTCGACAATAAGACCCGTGTCTTCCAGCAGCGCAATGAATATCTCGCGGTTGATATCGATATCTTCGACAAGCAAAACCGTTTTTCCGGTAAAATCTTCATGCTCAACCTTATCCTCGACCAGACCTGAGCTTGTGTCTCCGGCAACCGGTGATTGTGTATTTTTCTCATTGTACAACGCCTTTATTGTAAAGACAAATCTTGCACCCTTGCCAAGCTCGGACTCGACCCATATCCTGCCGCCCATCAGCTCAATAATTCTCTTGCATATGACAAGACCTAAACCCGTGCCGCCATAATTGCGGCTTGTGCCGCTTTCAGCCTGCTCAAAAGCCCGGAACAGGTTCGTTTGCTGTTCGGGAGATATGCCTATTCCGTCGTCGGTCACGCTTATGCAAAGCTCACAGTACCCGTCAGTTTCATTGATCAGCGATATTGCTAAGCGGATTTTTCCACCCTCGGGTGTAAATTTTATTGCGTTGGATAAAAGATTCGTTATTACCTGCATCAAACGATGGTCGTCGCCAACAATGTATTGCGGGATATTTTTATCGGCACTGACGGAAAGTGTCTGATTTTTTTCATCTGCGCGGTATTTTATGACGGTAAGCACTTTCTGCAGCATTTTACTGAAGTTGAACTCAACAGGCGAAAGTATCAGCTTATTCGCCTCTATCTTTGCCATATCAAGCACGTCGTTTATAACGCTCAGAAGGTGGGAGGACGCTTCTTCGACCTTATTCAATGCGTAGTTCTTTTCTTCTATCCCCGAAGCTCTTTTTCCTATGGCTGTCATGCCTATGATTGCATTCATCGGCGTGCGCATTTCATGGCTCATAGTGGAGAGAAAGGCTGATTTAGCTTTGCTGGCTTCGGTTGCCTGCTCAAGCGCGGACTGAACTTCCTTTATAAGGCCTGCGCCTTTGATGGCAGTGGAAATGTTAACACGCAGTGTTTCGTACGTATCGACTGTTATTGCGGGGTCATATGGCATTAATAAAATTCCGTACTCCTCATTCTTAAAGAATAACGGAAATAAAAACATGTCGCGCCTTTCCTTGAAATCAAATTTATCAATCTCTGAGAATCCCGAAAACGGAAAGGAGTCATTGAATTTGGAATCAAGCTCATTGCTCCCGTCAAACCCTATGAGCCTGTCTATGGTTCTGTCGGCATCTGAGTCACCGCTTTTGATAGGGGTACGGTACAACCCGATAATTGCAGTGTTTATAGAAAGCTCAGGAAGCGATTTATGCAGCTCTTTTACCAATGATTCAACATCAAATATTGAAACAAGAGTGCTTGCGATTCTTCTAAGCATCACCCTGTTGTCGGATAATTCAAGCTCGTTTATCATCATCTCCTTGAAACGGATATCCTGCACTAACGCAGTGGCAAAAACAAGAGTTGACAGAGCTTTATGCGGGCAATCGACTTCATCATAGTAGAGTTCAATACCCTTTGTGAGAATGTTCAATACTTCGTTCCATACAATAACATCTCTGGAGTACTGGCTGTAATTGATCAGCTTTTCGTTGAGCAGATGCAAGAATCTTTCCTTTAAAAACGGTCTTTTCTTTAACGATTCAATCAAAGCCGTGACCCATTCATCAGTTTGCGGCTTCATGGCGCTTTGCACGAAAAGGTGTTTAATTTTGCTTTTTACATACGAGCTTAGGGAGTTGATTTCCGTAAGGTCATCCTTGTGCCTTGTCTCTGTGCCGGACAGCTCGATCCCCAGGCATCCGCAGGATTGGCGTGTCACAAAAACCGGAGAGGTGTATGTTACCGGTTCAACCGGCTCTCCGTTTACTTGCTTTAATAGCAAATTGGCGCTGATTGACCCGATATTTGGAAAATCCTGCCGTACCGTGCTTATCGAAGGGACAAATGTCGCTGCATCCCTGTCATCGTCAAATCCGGCAACCGCAATATCGGCAGGTACAAGCAGATTGAACTTTTTAAGTTCGTTTAATACGCCAATCGCAATTGTGTCATCACATGCGACTATCGCATCGGCGGAAATGTCAGGTGAACCAAGCAGCTTCCTGACTGCAAGCTCTCCGCTTTCCTGAGTGAAGTTTCCGGGAAAAACATATCTTTCATCATAAGCTATTGCGTTTTCTGACAGAGCTCTCTTATACCCTTCAAAGCGATCCTCAGCCTCGATATGTCCATCCGGTCCTTTTACAAATGCAATGTGCTTTTTATCGTGGACTTTTATTAAGTGGTCTGTCGCGTCGTATATCCCGGCTGTGTTGTCTACCAGAACTGACGGGATGCCCGGCATTACGTACGAAACAGAGATAAGTGGAAGGATTTTTGATATTTTTGCGATATATTTTTCAAACTCTTCATTGCCTATCATACTGGCGATGAAACCGGAAAAAATAATCACACCATCGAGAGACCCGCTGTTTTTTATTATTTCAAAGCAAGTCTCATAATGTGATGCAAGGTCATATTCTGTTGTTTGATACACTCCGATATATGCTGTCAGGTGAATGTCGTTTTTTTGCGCATATTCAACTATGCCGGTCCATATATCATACTGGCATGTATCGTCAAAATTGGAGAATATTACACCGAAGTGAAGCCGTTTGCTGCCTCTCATTTTTTTACTCTGTACCTGTGACATCTGCGTTTTCTTAATTGTCAGAGGCTTTGCCTTTACTAATAATGTTTTCTCATCTATCGGTGGCTCTGCGCCGTTGACAGCATAAGATTATTATACCATAACAGGTTAAATAATCAACATTGAAGCCAAATGATATCAAAGCGGATGTGTACGATTGTTAACTGAAATCACAGCGGATGCCAAATGAATCACGGCAGCGAAGCCGCTGCGATGCAGCATTGCAGCCTGTGTTGTAATCACCGGCTGTAAGTGATAAGATGTTTTTACCGCTACGGGAATAATAAACGGGGAGAGTTACTATGACGAAAAAATGGAGCATGACAGAAAAAGATGGTTACTGCCTGATTATAAACGAGGGCGGCGCTGCACTGAGTATCAGCGCGGCGAACAAGGATGCAATTATAGAGGTTGACGGGTATGCCTTCAAAGACTTGAACCGCAACGGAATACTTGATGCATACGAGGATTGGAGGCTGCCTGTGGAAAAACGGGTGGCGGATCTTGCGAAAAGATTATCCATCGCTGAGATAGCGGGGTTGATGCTGTACAGCCACCATCAGTTATTGTCATTGGGCAACGGTTTTGCTTCTTTAATAAAAGCCCCGGATAAAAAACAAGATTCACGAGAGCATGCATGGGATTTATCCGAAAATCAAATGAGCTTTTTAAAGGATGACAATTTACGGCATGTACTGATTGCTCTGGTTGACGATGCGTATACGGCTGCAAAATGGAATAACAACGCTCAAGCATTTGTTGAGGGAATCGGTCACGGCATACCTGTAAACACGAGTTCAGACCCGCGCCACGGCATCGCAGCGAGCGGGGAGTTTGACATGGGTGCAGGCTCGAAGATATCCAAGTGGCCGCAGCATATCGGGCTTGCGGCGACGTTTTGCCCCGAGCTTGTCGAAGAGTTTGGCAATATAGCTGCCAAAGAATACCGTGCCATGGGGATAGCCACCGCACTTTCGCCGCAAATTGATTTAGCGACCGAGCCGCGCTGGAATCGTTTCAACGGCACCTTCGGTCCGGGAAGCCGCCTTGCGGCCGATATGGCGCGTGCATACTGCGACGGCTTCCAAAATTCTGAAGGCGACAGCGAGATAAACGACGGGTGGGGTTACGACAGTGTGAATGCCATGGCAAAGCACTGGCCCGGCGGCGGCTCCGGTGAATCAGGTCGCGATGCGCATTTCGGGTACGGCATGTATGCAGTCTATCCGGGAGATAACTTCGAAGAGCACCTTATTCCATTCACCGAAGGTGCCTTTAAACTGAAAGGGAAGACGGGCGCCGCCTCTGCTGTCATGCCCTATTACACGATATCATACGGGATTGACAAAAGCGGTGAGAATGTCGGCAATTCGTACAGCAGTTACATCATAGAGGATTTACTGCGAAAGGAATACGGTTATGACGGTGTTGTCTGTACCGACTGGCATATCACCCACGATATTACCGACATGTCGAGCGTCATGTCCGGGAAATGCTGGGGCGTTGAGAACCTGTCGGTTACAGACCGGCACTACAGGGTTTTGATGGCGGGAGCGGATCAGTTCGGTGGCAACAATGATGCCGGACCTGTGATTGCGGCATATGAAAGAGGAGCAGCGGAGCATGGGGAGGCATTCATGCGTGAGCGCATGGAAAAATCAGCGATAAGACTGCTCCGCAATATCTTCCGCGTGGGACTTTTTGAAAACCCTTATCTTGACACCGAAGCAAGCCGGGAGCTTGTCGGATGCGAAGAATATACGCAAAAAGGTTATCAAGCGCAGTTGCGCAGTGTCGTTATGCTTAAAAACAAAAACAATCTGCTGCCGCTAAAGGAGAAGCTGAAGGTGTATATTCCAAGGCGTTACACCGCTCCCGGATATAACTGGTTCGGGATGCCGATACCGGCTGCGGATGAAATACCCGTGGATACAGCAGTTGTCGGAAAGTATTTCGAAGTCGTGGACAGCCCCGATAGAGCTGACTGCGCTTTTGCTTTTATCGTGACACCTGATAACCCGGGGTATACAAAGGAAAACGGCTACCAGCCGATAAGCCTGCAATACAAATCATACACAGCCTCTGCTGCGCGCACGGCAAGCATTGCCGCGCCCGGTGATGACCGCTCCTACAAGGACAAAACCGTTACCACCTGTACGGAGAAGCATTTGGATATGGTGCTGGAAACGAGAAAGGCAATGGGCGAAAAGCCTGTTGTAGTTTTCGTAAAAACAATAAACCCCGCGGTTTTTACGGAGTTTGAAGGCGCGGCGGATGCAATAGTTCTGGATTTCTGCGTGCAACCGGAGGCACTCATGGATATCGTGTCAGGGAAGACGGAACCGACGGGCTTGCTGCCGTTTATATTACCCAAAGACATGGAGGCGGTCGAAAGGCATAACGAGGATATACCGTTCGATATCGAGCCGTACCGCGACAGTTGCGGGAACAGCTACGACTTCGCCTTTGGGTTAAACTGGAGCGGTGTAATAAATGACGAGCGCACTAAACGATACAGCAAGGGATAATCGCTGACATTTGTTACTGTCCACATCCAACATGAAACGCAGTGAGGAGGGTTATGTTTGAGCGTTGAATATTATGCAAAAAGTATAGAGCAGACATTGGATGAGCTTATGTCCGATGCCGGAGTCGGACTGTCGGAAGACGAGGCAAAAGAGAGATACGAGAAATACGGGCCGAATCGGCTCAGAAGTGCAAAAAGGCGGTCGCTTCTTTTAAGAATCCTTGACCAGTTCAAAGATTTCCTGGTTATAATATTGATTGCAGCGGCTATTGTTTCAGCGGTTGCCGGCGAAGGTCTAAAGGATTCGCTAATTATTCTGGCAATACTCGCACTGAATATGGTAATAGGCATCACACAGGAAAATAAAGCGGACAATGCGCTCAAGGAATTAAAAAACATGTCAAGCCCGAAAGCGAAGGTGAAAAGGGGCGGGCAGATTATAAGCATCGATTCCGGTGAAGTGGTGGAAGGCGACATAGTGATTCTGGACGCGGGCGATTTTATTCCGGCAGACATCAGGTTCATTGAAAGCATAAACCTGAAAATCGACGAAGCCGCGCTGACGGGAGAATCCGTTCCTGTCGATAAAAACGCGAGCGCAATTTTGGAAAGCGGCGCGGCAATAGGGGACAGGATAAATCTTGCATCCATGGGTACGGTAGTTACATACGGCAGGGGTACCGGCGTTGTTTGCGCTACCGGCATGGACACCGAAATGGGCAAGATAGCAACAATTCTCAGCGAAACGGATGAAGCAAAAACGCCGCTGCAGGAAAAGCTCAACGGCATGGCGAAAACGCTCGGGATTCTTTGCATAGCAACATGCGCTTTTGTATTTATTATTGCGCTTATATACAATTTCTTCGGAATCGGCGACCCCAGAGACCTCATAGAGATGCTTATGGTTGCTGTATCACTGGCGGTAGCGGCAGTTCCGGAAGGGGTAGCGATAGTCGCAACGGTTATCCTCGCAATCGGTGTGCAGAAAATGGTCAGGTCCAATGCAATAGTTAAAAAGCTGAGAGCAGTCGAGACACTTGGAAGCACGACGGTGATATGCTCGGACAAAACCGGAACGCTGACCCAAAATAAAATGACGGTTGTGAGGGTTTATGACACAGAGAATGTTTATGACGTAACAGGTGTCGGATATAGTGCAGCCGGTGAAATAACGGGTGACAGACCCGTTACAAAAAATATTGACCTGATGGCAAATATCGCGGTGCTTTGTAATGATGCAATCTATGATAGGGAAAACGAAAAAATAATCGGCGACCCGACAGAAGCCGCTATGCTTGTTTTCGGTGAAAAGCTCGGTAAGAGCAGGGATTTGTTGAATGCGCAAAATGAGCGTGTTCAGGAAATACCGTTTGACTCCGACAGAAAGCTGATGTCCACGTTTAATATTCAGGGCGACAAGATTATAATGAATACAAAAGGCGCACCGGACGCGATTATCAAGCGCTCCTCATGGGTCTTCGCCGACGGGGAAATAAAAGAAATGACCGGAGAGATAAGGCAGCGCTTATTGACCCGGAATGAAGCATTTGCTGCCCAGGCACTGCGTGTCCTGGCATTCGCATATAAGGAATATGAAAACGCCGGAGCTATAGACAGCAATGAAGACAACCTGATTTACGCAGGTATGATGTGTATGATAGACCCGCCGCGCGAGGAGGTCAAAGCATCCGTTGAGCAATGCCACGAGGCAGGTATAACGGTTAAAATGATAACGGGCGACCATAAGACGACAGCCTGCGCTATAGCCGGAGCCCTCGGGATTATGGAAGATGGCGACGAAGCGCTGGACGGAAACGATTTGAATAACCTTTCCGATGAACAGCTCAAGGAAAAGGTTATGAACACTAATGTTTTTGCGAGAGTATCCCCGGAGCATAAGGTCCGCATAGTCACAGCGGTGAAGGCAAACAGCCAGATAGTAGCGATGACCGGAGACGGGGTCAATGACGCACCGTCGCTTAAAAAGGCGGACATCGGGATAGCTATGGGAATCACAGGCACAGATGTCTCGAAGGAAGCGGCGGATATGATACTGACCGATGATAATTTCGTCAGCATTGTCGGCGCAGTCGAGCAGGGAAGAACAATATACGGCAATATCAGAAAGGTTGTAGGTTATTTGCTTGCCTGCAATATCGGAGAGATACTAATTATACTTCTGGCAATCGTCTGCGGGCTGCCTGTGCCTCTGGTGGCGACGCAGTTGCTGTTTGTAAATCTGCTGACTGACGCATTTCCCGCTTTTGCGCTTGGTATGGAGGGCAAGGAAGCCGGTATCATGAAGAAAAAGCCCAGAGACCCGAAGGAATCAATAATCAACAAAAGCATGCAGCTTTCGGTAGTCATTCGCTCTGCATTCATTTGCGCGGGAGCATTAGGCGCATTCTTATACGGGCATTTCATCGTAGAGAATTATGAAACTGCAATAAGCATGTGCTTCTTTACGCTGGTCGCCGGCGAGCTTCTGGTTTCGTATCCGTCGAGAACCGACGGGTTCATGGGATTCAGGCGCAAGTTGTTTGAGAACAGATTCCTGAATGTTTCAATGGGTCTTTCGCTGTTGATTCTGGTGGCTACCATATATGTCCCGGTTTTAAACGATTTGTTCACAACTGTGCCGCTAAACGCGCCGCTGTTTGGTATCTCGGCGGCATTTATCGCGTTTACGGTTTTGGGATGCGAGATGTCAAAGGTTTTTAGTATAAGAAAGGAAAGAGGGTAGTCATCGTGCTTTAAGATAAGTGCGGCCGGCAACATTTAAGACTTTTTGTAAAACTTGTTTTCGAACTTGTCGCGTGTCATATCTGCTTCATACACCAGCGCGACGGTTCCCGGACCGACATGCGCGCCGATTACCGGACCCATCAGAATTATTTCAAGCTGCCTTACTTCAAATTTTTCTTTAACCATACCGGCGAGTTTCAAAGCATCTTCTTCACAGTCGGTGTGGGGTATCAGCACCGTGTCCAGTACAGTACCCGGTTCAACGCTTCTTTCCAACTGGCTGATAAGCAGCTTTAGCGAGGCATCACGGCCGTAGGCTTTTTCCTTAAGCCCAAGGCTGCCGTCTGGGTTAATTCCCAATATAGGTTTTATACCGAGCAATGACCCGCCGACAGCGGCGAGCTTGCTTACACGCCCTCCCCTGTAAAGGTACATTAAATCGTCAACAGTAAAAACCCCGAATAAGCTGTGCTTTTTATTCTCAAGCCACTGTGCAGCCTCCTGTGCCGACAAACCCTCACTGCGCTTTTTTACAGCCAGCATGGTCAGTAAGGTGCCTACGGCCGTCGCCGAAATACTGTCTATGGGGAATATATTGCAATCGGGGTATTTCTCTTTAACATCCGCGAGCGCGATTTGTGAGTTTTGGTATGTTGCCGACAAGTTCGCGCTTAAAATCAGATAAATAACATCCTTACCCTTTTCCGCAAACTCCGTGAATGTTTCGACGAATGCATTGAGGTTTATTTGCGATGTATTGGCTACGCTGCCATTTCTAAGTGCATCATAAAACTCCTTGCCGGATATATCCTGCCAGTATCCGCCGCTATGCTCAACACCGTCGAGGATAAATGGCATTGGCATTACTTCTATACCGTGTTCCTTTATAAATTCAGGGGTCAAATCGCTGCTTGTATCTACTACTATTGTAAATCTCTCCAAAGCCTCGGGTCCCCTTTGTTTAATATTATTCTCACATATTTGCGCCGGTTCCGGCCGGCTGTCGTCCGCGGCTGTGTACGCATGCTCAACGCGGCTTGCCGTTTTATCGAAGGTTTTTGGTATCGATGTAATGTATTTGAGCAGGCTTGCGGCATAACGTCCGCCGCTTTCACTGATGGAGTAAAATGTCCATTTACCTTCCTTGCGGGCACTCACTATTCCGCTGTCTACCAGTATTTTCATATGATGCGACAATGTAGACTGCCCCGCTTTCACAAGCTCCCGCAGAACGGTGGCGCATTTTTCACCAAGCTGTAAACGCTCAAGGATTTTAAGGCGTGTCACATCGCTGAACGCCATAAAAATCCTGCTGTTATAGTGGTGTGCTGTCACTTTATTGCCTCATATCTAAAAAATTCGATGTGAGGATATCATAATATTTTTCATTTGTCAAATACCATAACAACAGAAGGGAACAGTACATATAACAACAGAAGGGAACGGTTCACATATCTTGCTCTCCGGCTGGAGCATGACAAATGAACCGTCCCCATGTGAATTTAAATATCTTGCTGTATCTTGCCGCGCCTTGCTGTCAGCAGGCTTATTTCCCTATTTTTAACATCTTTGCAATAAGAATCACAAGACAAGCACCGCCAATTGATATGAGGATGCCTACTACGTCAAAATGGAACTCACCGCTAAGGCTTCCGAAACCAAATAACGAAGCTATGAAACCACCAAGTAACGCGCCGACGATACCAAAAATGATGTTCCAAATCAATGAACTCTTGCTTTTCATGATGATACCTGCAAGCCAACCGATAATCGCGCCGAAAACTAACCAAAGTATAATATTCATATTCGCACCCTTTCTTTATCTGTTTATTAACAGAATATTCACATTATACAAAAGGATGATTAATTTGTAAAGTGTTAATTTTCAACTTATAATTCTACATAAATTCCATATTGCTTGCTTTTTGACATGATTGGCATTAGAATACTCTGCGTGGCATTTTGCAACAGGAGGGTTTATCCGTGTACAGGCTGTTCAACCGCAGCTACAGGGATTACGTCAGAAGCGACGAGGTCCTGAGGCTGCTAAATATTATAATCCTGTCGGCTGCAATAGGGACATTTCTTTTCACAGCTCAGGGCGGGGTCGCTTTTACGGGCTATGCATCCGCGCTCGGAGCGGGTGAGCTCGCTTTCGGGCTAATCTCGGCACTCCCAATTCTTGCCGGTCTTGTGCAGATTTATGTTTCGCACCTGGCTGTTAAGACAGGGAAATATAAACTGATGTTTTTAGCCGGGGGTATTATTCAAAGGGTCTCCTGGGTTGTCATAGCTTTTATTCCGTACATTTTCCCTGTTGAGCAGTCGCGTCTTTGGTCGCTTATCGTACTCGTGACGCTTGCCGCCATGGCAGGTTCATTCGTAGCGATAACCCACACTACACTGATGGGCAGCGTTGTGCCTATCGAGGTCAGGGGACGCTACATCACCACAAGGCAGAGGGTATGCACGGCAAGCTCGCTGATTACGGGCATTTGCATAGCCATTTTGCTTGACAATATTCCCGGCTTCATGGGTTACACGGTTGTTTTTGCCATTGGAGGTATTGCGGGTCTTATTGACATTTTAATGTATTTTGTCGCGGATTTTTCAGGTATACCAAAAAGACCTGAGGGGTTTTCGCTGATAAACGGTATCAAATCCTGCTTTACGTCGCCTGTGATGCGTAATTATCTGCTGTTCTGGACTTTCTGGAGCTTTTCCATCAACCTTAGCGGGCCATTCTTTAATAAGTATGCTATCGATGTCCTATCTCTTTCTTATACGACCATAATTATTTTCGGGCAAATCGTGGCGCAAACTATGACTTTTCTGATTATTTCGCGCTGGGGGGTATTCCTTGACCGTTACGGCAGCGTACCTATGATGATGATTTCATCGACAGCTTCGACTTTTATTGCTTTTGTGTGGCTTTTTGCTGTGCCGGGCAGTATTTGGCCGGTTTTGATATTTAATTTCTTCGGCGGAATTTTCTGGTGTGCAAACGATGCCTGTATGGTAAATATGCAACTTTCCCATACACCGTCAGAGGGGCGGCCGGCGGCATTGGCTGTTTATGCGGTGTTTACTTCACTTGCGGCGGCGCTCGCGCTTATCTGCGGAGGGGCTTTGCTGGAGGCTTTCTCTCCGGTCATGGAGAGACTGCAGCTTACATTCATAGGAACGCCGTTTGACCATTACAAGCTGGTTTTTTGCATCGCCATTGTTATTCGTGCGACGACGATAGCAGTGTTTTTACCGAGGGTTTGGAATGAGAAGGAGCTGCGCCTGCGTGAGGCGTATGCCAGGCTGCGGAGCGATGCGGGGGAGAGGCTGAGATACGAATTTTCACGATTGCGGTTTCGGAGTAAATAACATGCCGCATTGAGGGTTGAGCAAAGCTGTTGAATAAATTTTATGAGTTCATGGTTTCAATTTTGATGAAATCTTGATATACTGTCAAAATGAGAAAGAAAGGGTGATCCGCGTTATGAAAATGATACTTGCGGTAATAGACAAGGATGATGCTTCGGGTGTTATATCAAATCTTGCAAAGGACGGGTACAGCATAACGAGACTCTCGACCACAGGCGGTTTTCTGCGCTCAGGCAATGTTACGATTCTGGTGGGTGTCGATGATGAAAAGACTCAGGATGTCATTTCTATTATCAGGAAGCATTCACAGAGCCGCAGCCGCCAGATTCCGACAATAACCGGTAATGAGACAAGCTATTTAGCGCCGATGCCGGTTGAGGTTATGGTTGGGGGAGCGACAATCTTTGTCCTCAATGTGGAGCAGTTTGAAAAAATATAGAGCAAACTGAGCAAAGCAGCCCTTATTTTACACACAGGGTTGCGGCTTTTTGCTCCGCACGGGATGACAAACAAAGGGTCGTGATTCTATGCTCCGTATTTGCCAATGAGCGCCGGAGAGGTTATAAAAACATGGAATTACTCATAAAAAACGGAGTTATCGTAAACGCCGGCGGCAGACAGGAGGCTGATGTAGCTGTCGACGGCGGGAAAATTATAAAGGTAGAGAAAAATATCACGCCCGGGGTGCAGACAGAAGTTGTTGATGCCTCGGGACTTTTAGTGCTGCCCGGTGCAATCGATGTTCATACCCACTTTGAATTGCCATTCGGCGATTTTTTCTCTGCTGATGATTTTTTTTCCGGGACGCGCGCAGCAGCATGCGGCGGTGTAACCACAGTGATAGATTTTATAACGCCGGAGAAAGGCGAAAGCCTGCTTGATGCTTTTAAAAAAAGAAATGAGTTAGCCGCTTCAAAAGCCTGCATTGACTACAGCTTTCATATGGGATTATCGGAGGTTAATGACCGTGTCCTTGATGAAATGAAGGCTGTGAAAAGTGCGGGAATGCCTAGCTTCAAGGTTTTTATGACATATGCGTTCAGAATAACCGAAAATGAGTTCCGAAGAACGCTGGCGGAAGCAAAAAGCATCGGCGCGCTTATCATGGTGCATGCAGAGGACCATGAAGCATTGGAAGCAAAGAGAGCGGAGTTTATTAAGGACGGTAAGACGGATCCCTGGCATCATTATCTCAGCCGCCCGGAGGATGTGGAAGGAAAAGCGGTCGGGGAGGCCGTCAAGCTTGCGAAATCCGCCGGAGCGATGCTGTATATAGTACATCTGGCGTGTGCAGAGGGGTTAAGAGCGGTTGAAAAAGCTCAGGCGGAGGGTTATCCGGTTTTTGCAGAAACCTGTCCGCAATACCTTAACTTCACCTGCGATGTCTATAAACGTCCTGACGGACGCAACTTCGTATGCTCCCCGCCGATAAAAGGTAAAAGCAGCCTGGATGCGCTTTGGGGAGGGATAAAGAGCGGCAGCATAAACACTGTCGCCACCGACCATTGCCCCTTTAATACATGTGATAAGGACAGGGGGAAGGACGACTTCACTAAAATCCCAAACGGTGTTATGGGTGTTGAAATCCTTTATCCATTTATGCTCAGCGAGGCAGGTCGTGATTGTTTATCGTACGAGCGTGCGGTTGAGCTTTGCTCGTCAAATCCGGCGAAGATATTCGGCCTGGCTCCTGCAAAGGGAGTGATTGCGCCGGGAGCGGATGCTGATATCGTCCTCTACGACGCGGCAAAGGATTATAAAATTTTGCAAAAAAATATGCATTCAACTATTGATTATACTATCTGGGAGGGTATAAGCCTGAAGGGCCGCCCTGTCTGTACCTTCAGCAGGGGGATGCGGGTTTTCGCAGATGGCGGGTTCAAAGGTACGGCAGGCCGCGGCAGGTTTATAAAGCGCGTAAAATACATGTGACTAAACGAACCCTTTGTTACCTTGTTTTGCCGGATTATTAAAAATTTGTGAACAATTTTATCAAAATTAAGATAGGTATTGTGTTATTTTTTTTTATGGTTATAATGTACACTTAATGCCCTTGTGAAAAAATCTGAATGCATTCAAATCTTGAAGCAGGCAGAAAAATATTTAAGGAAGTGTACATATGTTTAAAACCTTGAAAAGCAAAATCCTTATCCCTGTAGCCGCAATCCTTCTTGTTGTGATCGCAGTGCTGGTCGTATACACAAGTATTGAATTCACAGAGTTCAACGAAGAGACTATTGATACAAAACTCTCAATGCTTTCAAACAGTTTGAACGATTATTTGAGAAATGCCGAGCAGTCTACATACACTGCGGCCCTGACATTGGCGGCGAATCCCGACTTTGTCAGAGTCCTGCAAGGTCGCGACGCTGCTGAGATCATTAGCTTCTTAACTCCATATATAGATAAGTTCCAGATAAACTATATTACGATAGCCGACGGCGATGGTATCGCACTGGCGAGAACCGCCGACCCCTCGAACTTCGGAAATGATATATCGGGAGTTCGCAGTATTGCTGATGCACTCAACGGCATGACAACGACATCCTTCGGAGCCGGTGGCGCGTTGCGTGTGACATGTCATACCGGTGCCCCGGTTTATGATACCAACGGAGTTATTGTAGGTGTGGTTTCCGCGGGTATCAGACTCGACCAGGACTCAGTTGTCGATGGTTTAAAGGCGCTTCTTAATGCTGAAGTCACCCTGTTTGACGGCGATGAGAGGATAAACACGACCGTTATGCAAAACGGTCAGCGCATTGTAGGAACGAAAATGTCAGATGCGGTTTATCAAAGGATTCTAGATGAGAAGGCGCAGTTTGTGGGTACGGCAACTGTTTTGGATGTTCCGTTTTCAGCTATTTACAGACCATTGCTAAACTCAAACGGAGAGCCGTTTGCCACACTGTTTGTAGGTATATCAAGAGCATCATTAACAGAAACAACAAATGTGATGATACGTAACGGCATCATAATTGGCGTCGTCGGTCTTATCATTGCTGTTCTTATTGTGTTGTTCATTGTAAACAAGATTACCAAACCGTTGGTTGATCTTGCAGTATTCATGACAAACGCGGGTACAACCGGAAATGTTATTGTCTCCCCTGCAGAAAAGCAAAAAATGCAGCGGTATGCAGAATCAAAGGATGAGATAGGAAAGGTTGTAGACGGCTGCCTGCATTTTATCCATCATGTTGAAGAAAGCGCCCATGAGCTTGATATAATTGCAGATGGCGACCTGACAGTTGATATAGAGATGCTTTCTGAAAGTGATACAATTGCAAAGTCATTGATACACATGCTTGACAACCTGAACAACATATTTGGCGAAATACAGGCATCATCCTCGCAGGTTTCTACCGGGTCAAAGCAAATCGCGGACGGAGCGCAGACTCTTGCACAGGGTTCAACTGAGCAGGCGGCTTCTGTTGAGCAACTCTCCGCTTCCATTAGCGAAATAGCGGAAAGAACAAAAGTTAATGCCGAAACTGCCAGCAGAACCGCCAAGCTGTCCGATTCGATCAGGGAAAGCGCCGAAAAGGGCAGACGTCAAATGGATGAGATGATTACAGCAGTCAAGGATATCAACGATGCAAGCAAGTCTATCAGCAAGATCATTAAAACTATAGATGACATTGCCTTCCAGACAAACATTCTTGCATTGAATGCTGCCGTAGAAGCCGCACGCGCGGGAGTTCACGGCAAGGGCTTTGCCGTGGTGGCCGAGGAGGTGCGGAACCTGGCATCCAAGAGTGCGGAAGCTGCAAAGGAAACCGGCGAGATGATACAGAATTCGATGAACAAAGCGGAACTGGGCTCCAACATTGCCGGCGAGACTGCTGCAAGTCTAAATGAGATTCTCAGCGGAATAACAGAATCAAACCAACTCGTCGTAGAGATAGCCGAATCTTCGGAAAACCAGTCTCATGGCATCTCCCAAATCAACGTAGGCATAGACCAGGTAGCGCAAGTAATACAGCAAAACAGCGCAACGGCGGAGGAAAGTGCTGCCGCATCCGAAGAAATGAGCGGACAGTCCGATATGCTGCAAAAACTGGTCGCGCAATTCAAATTAAAAAGCGGAGGCGCGGATTTTAACGCCCTGCCATCGATGAGTATGTCAAAACCGAATCAGCATAATTTGCCCGAAAACACCGGATATAGCCAAAACAACAGCGATTCCTTCGGGAAGTACTGAGTAAAATCCGATTACAAGACTTACCCGGACAGCCGACAAGACAAGACAGGACAAGACAAGACAGGGCAAGACAGGGGACGGTTCTGTGTCTCGCAAGACACGGCACCGTCTTTCGTCTTGAGGCGGGTGAGACACAGAACCGTCCCCTGTCTTGGCTGTCATGCGTGGTTCATAAGCCTAAATTAGTTGTAACAGTTACTTAAAATATTTGTAATAAATGACTTGCATACATAATGGGGGTATGCTACAATTCAAGTTAATGGTATTTACCGTGGAATATTGAGAAAAAATAGAGAAATGTAGCGATTTTCAAGCAGGTTACATCACAGCGTTTGCTTCCGCGCCCGGATTTTTTACGTCATTCGGTCAAAAGCCGTGACGATATATTACTACACTATTATTTTAATGGAGGTAATCAAATGAAGAAACGCTTATTTGCCCTGATGCTTGCGGTGGTCATGCTTGTCGGTGCGCTGGCTGCTTGCGGCGGAGAAGAAACCGCGGATCCGACGCCACCGCCTACGAGCGACCCCACACCCCCGCCTACGGCTGCACCGGGCGTAGACCCGCCAATAGGTATCCCGCCAATGGCATACGGCAGAGACCCGTATGTTGCACCTGAAGTTGTAACATCACTTCCGCGTGACGAGACCCTGTTCTTCGGCGGTCTTATGTGGTCGCCCGTAGGTGCATGGACACCGTTCAACAGCAACACAGCAAACTTCTCCATAAACGAAGTGGGCGGCGGCTCACGCACACCTGTATATGAAACCCCGTACATGTACAACACGCTCACAGACGAACTGCTTCCGCTGCTTGCCGACGGCCCGTTTGAGTGGAGCGATGACATGACCCAGCTCACTTATAAAATCAAGGCTGCCGCATACTGGAGTGACGGCACAAAAATCACCGCGCACGACGCTGCATTCACATGGTACTTCGGACAGTTCACCCCGGGCAATCGTTCCGACTGGACACCTTTCGTAGCAGACGTAGTTGCTATCGATGACGAGACAGTAGCTGTTAAGGCCGTTATGGCAGGCAACGTTCCCGTCTTCGCAAGGCGTGTCGAGCAATTCATTTATCAAAGCTATATCCTTCAGCAGGCATGGCTTGAGGACGTGCTTGAGCGCAACGGCAGCGACGCCGCCCAGGTCGGCGAAGATGAAGGCCTTGACTTCGTATGGTCAGGCCCGTACACCAGATATTTCACAGACGATACAAGAATCGTTCTTGTCCGTGACGATGGATACTGGGGTCAGCATGACGACATGTGGGGCAACCTGCCTGCACCTAAGTATCTCGCAGCATTAAGATATGCCGATAACTCAGGTATTGCCGCAGCGCTTGCCGCCGGAGATATTGACGTAAGCCAGGCATTCATTGCCGATATCAATCTTATGTGGGAAGAGCAAGGCCTCCCGGTCTCCACATATATTGACAGGCCGCCTTACGGAATTTCAGCCAATATGCCTACGGCACACTTCAATATGGCGGTACCGGTACTCAGAGACAATGTCGAGCTGCGCCGCGCAATTGCATATGCAGTTGACTATAATGCAATCATCGCCAGTGCAATGACGAATCAGAGCCCGACCTTTGCCCAGGTTCCGCGTTCATTGTTTGTCCCGGGCGCAGAGCAGGATCTGTACGACCAATCAGCAGTTGCACATCTGCAATGGGTTGGAAGTCAAATCGATGAAGCTAACCAGATGCTCGACGATACCGGCCTGTTTCCGAGAGGTGCAGACGGCTTCCGCACATACGAAGGCACAAAAATCTCCTTTGTAGCATCCTGCCCGACCGGCTGGAGTGACTGGGAAGCATCCCTTGAAATCGTAGCAGCCGCAGGTGAAGCGATTGGCATCGAAATCACAACCAACTTCGTTTCCGAAGGCGAGTTCTGGGATTTCACAACAGCAGAGTCACCGACCGCCGACTCACCCGGAATCTTCATGTTCTGGACACCGAGCTTGTCAAGGGTCAGCGGTTGGGATCGTACACGCTGGCTGATAAGCTCCGAGAATCTCGATACCTGGCCGCATAACTGGTCAGGCGCCAACTACAGCTTATTCCAAAATGACCGCGCAGATGCGATCGTCAAGCAAATCCCGCTTGAGCAAGACGCCGCAACTCTTAAAGCGCTTTATACAGAAGCAGTAGAAATCTATCTGACGGAAGTACCATCATTCTCGCTCATGTATCGCCCGGATATGTTCCATGCAGTAAACGAGTCTGTCTGGACAGGCTTTACAGAGCAAGGTGACGGACGTAACGTCCCGCCGTTGAACTGCTTGAATGGATACGCCATTGCAGACCTCTACAACCTCCGTTTGATTGGATAATAACTGTTCGCACCGTGAAGGCGGCTATTTACATAGCCGCCTTCTGGCAAATTAAGGGATGGATATAGCCTGACAGGGGGATTTGTCTATGGATGAGGAAATATTATTGGATGATCATACCATGGGAGCGACTGCAAGCGCTATGAAACGCTTCTTCAACCATGGTTATTTTAAGTATTTCAGAAAAAAAATATTCTGGTTTCTATTTACTCTTGTAGCAGCCGTAATTCTTAACTTCATACTTCCGAGGCTTATGCCGGGAGACCCGATCTCCACAGTCCTTGCCAGATTGGGTGCAGGGGTTGAGGCTGAAGCTGTTCGCAGGTATATGGAGCATTTTTCAGAGCAGTTTGGAATTGACAGACCACTGATCGAACAGTTTTTCATATATGTCGGAAACCTGTTACAGGGCGACCTCGGCGTATCCTTCTCGCAGTACCCGAGACCTGTCTCGGATATTATCAGCGCCTCACTTCCGTATACGCTCGGATTGCTGATTCCGGCCATCTTCACGGGGTGGATTATCGGCAATGTGCTTGGAGCTATAGCCGCGTATATACGAAAGGGCTTTGACAAGGTGATGCTGCCCGTGTCACTGTTCGTCAGCGGTATACCGGCATTCGGCATGGCAATTATATTATTGTCGGTATTTGCAATATACCTGCGATGGCTGCCCGCAGGGGGTGCATACCCGCCTACCGCGATTCCTTCGTGGTCGTGGGAATTTTTCGCGGGGCTGCTTACCCATTACCATTTGCCGTTCTGGTCTATTGTGCTTATCTCCATCGGCGGGCAATCGATCGGTATGCGCTCGATGTCGATTTATGAGCTAAATGCCGATTATGTAAAATACAGCCGCTACATGGGTATCAGGGACAGCAAGATAGTCGGTTACGTGTTCCGCAATGCGATGCTGCCGCAGGTAACGGGACTTGCGCTTCAAATTGGCGGGGTTATAGGAGGGCAGTTGTTTGTTGAGATAATCTTCTCCTATCCGGGTCTGGGGTTGACATTGTTGACCGCTATTCATGAAAATGATTATCCGCTTTTATCCGGGCTCACACTGATAATAATAACTATGGTGCTGATTTCGGTTTTCCTGCTCGATATAATTTATGGCTTGATTGACCCGAGGGTCAAGGCCTCGTTAGTGGACTAAGGGGGTGTAATGATATGAAAACTCAGTTAAGGCAAATGACACGCTCCCCGAAGTTCATGATTGGTTTTTGCATAATGCTTTTTATCATCGTATTTATAACGGTGTACCCGATTATCAATCCGGGCGACCCTTTGGAAATGTTGGGACTCGGAACATTCTTCAGACCCGGGACATATGTGTCTGTCCATGACTCGCTCAACGTACACCGTACCTATACGTTGCGCTTGCCGGACGCCGAGATGAACCGGATATACGGCAAGCTGTCTTATGATGACAGGGATACAATGAAAAACTGGCTTATGCTTTGGGGTGAGCAGGAGGGTATTTCCGGGCTTACTGATGACGATATCGAAACCGAGGATGTCGAGGCTCTGCTGTTATTATGGTGGCAGCACTACGACGAAACGCACCGTATAGAAGGCATGACTATTGCCGAGCGAAGGTCGTATGCCCGAATCGACAGGAGAGTAGACGGGATTTTCAACACTGAGGATATCCTGATATACAAGTTCAATGAGGAAACAGAGGAGTATGAGGAAGCAGGTGTTGTTTCCGCCAACGACTATGTAAGGGTCGATGAAGTCGCAAATGTGATAACGTTGCCGCTCGGCACTGACAATTTCGGGCGTGATGTTATGAGGCAGCTTGTATCGGCGGCAGGGGCGTCACTTATAATGGGTGTTGTCGCGGGCTTGATCGCCACGACGCTGGGACTCATTTTCGGGCTTCTGTCAGGTTATATAGGAGGTCTGGTTGATGATATCCTCATGTTTATATATAACCTGTTCTCGGTCATACCGGGAATCATACTGTTGATATTGATTTCATACGGCATCGGACAGGAGCAGCGCGGGGTAATGACTATTGCAATTGTTATAGGCATGACCTCCTGGGTCTGGACGGCGCGTTCTGTACGCTCCCAGGTCATGTCGCTGCGAAACAGGGATCATGTAAATTTAAGCAAGCTGAGTGGACATTCCATACCCAAGATCCTGCTCAGGGATATCACGCCGTATATTGCCTCCTACGTTGTAATGGCGTTCATATTGCAGATATCATCCGCCATACTTGCGGAAGCGGGGTTGTCAATGCTCGGCCTGGGGCCGAAGACCACAGAGCAGTCGACGCTGGGGATCATGATGAACTGGGCAACAAGCTTCGGAGCTCATCTGTCAGGTGCATGGTGGGCATATTATCCCGTCATTTTATTGATTGCGTTGATTGGTTTCTCATTAAACCTGATGAATACCGGGCTTGATCAGATATTCAACCCGCAATTGAGGGAGGGTTGATGATATGGGTAAGGTGATGCTCGAGGTCAACGGTCTGACAACAAAATACGTCACACGCTTCAAGGAAGATGTTTATGCGGTAAGCGATGTCTCATTTCAGCTTGAGGAGGGGCGCTCGGTCGGTATAGCGGGCGAATCCGGCTGTGGTAAGTCCACGCTTGCGCTAAGCCTTATGGGCTACTACTTTGCACCCTTGCACTACATGAGCGGGGATATCATCATAGACGGGAAGAATATATCGGGGATGAAGCCCGATGATGTGCGCAAGAACGTGCTGGGTACGGAGATCTCTTATATCCCGCAGGCAGCGATGAACGCTCTCAACCCGACGAGGAAAATCATAAGGTTTATCGAGGACGTTATTCGCGCCCATGACCCGAAGATGTCAAAGAAGGATATCTACGACCTTGCGCGCCAGCGTTTTGAAGTGTTGAATCTGCCCGAGAGTACATTACGTAAGCATGCCGTGGAGCTTTCGGGCGGCATGAAGCAGCGTACGGTCATCGCGGTCTCCACGATACTTTCTCCAAAGGTTCTGATTGCTGATGAGCCGTCGTCCGCGCTTGATGTCACAAGTCAAAAGGCGGTCATTAAGATGCTCAACGACCTGATGGACCTCGGTTTTATCAAGTCCATGATTTTCATAACGCACGAGCTGCCGCTGCTGTACAACGTAACAAATGACATCATGGTTATGTATGCCGCGCAAATCGTCGAGAAGGGCAGTGCAAACCAGCTAGTCTTTGACCCGCTGCATCCGTATTCAAAGGGCTTGATGGGGTCCATGCTGGTCCCGGAAGAGGGGACGCGCGATTCAAAGCTCATAGCTATACCGGGTACACCGCCCAACCTCAAGAATCCTCCGGGCGGCTGCCGTTTTGCCGAGCGCTGCAGGTATGTCATGCCTCAGTGCAAGGTGTACAGCGTCGGGTACAATGATTATGAAAACAAGCGCGGCGGCAGATGCTTATTGTCTGAAGCGGAGCTTCGGGAAATATATACCAAGGAGGATGCCGGTGATGAGTAGCAGACAGCTCTGTCTTAGCGGGAAAAATGTCACAAAGGTTTTCGGTCATGGTAAAAATAAAACAATCGCTGTCAACAACGTGGATTTTGAGTTTTATTCAGGTGAGCTGATATCCATCGTCGGCGAGTCGGGCAGCGGCAAAACAACGCTCATCAAAATGCTGCTCGGGCTGACATCGGTAACTGACGGTGATATATACTTTCTTGGTGAGAAACGCGATATACGCACACGGGCAAGGAAAAAGGAGTACTGGAAGGGCATTCAGGCGATTTTCCAGGACCCGTACTCCTCGTACAACATTTTCAGCAAGATAGATACTGTTTTGCTTGATTGCATCAATATGCGCGGCGGCCGGCGCCTGCCGCGAAGCAAGAAGGTCGAAATGATGCGCGAGGCGTGCAGCTTTGTCAATCTCAAGTTCGACGAGATGACAAACAAGTATCCTTTCGAGCTTTCCGGCGGGCAGATGCAGCGGCTTATGATAGCACGCATTTTCCTGCTCAAGCCAAAGATACTGCTCGCAGACGAGCCGACCTCGATGATCGATGCCTGTTCACGCGCGACCATCCTGGATTTTCTGCTGAAGCTGCGCGACGAAATCGGGATGACGATCATTTTCATCACCCATGATATGGGTCTTGCTTATTATGTTTCCGATACTGTTTTCATAATGGAAAAGGGTAAAATCGTGGAGCATGGCTCTGCGGATGAGGTTATTCTAAATCCAAAAGCGGCATACACAATACAGTTGTTAAACGATATACCGAAAATCCACGACCCGTGGGAATTTTCGCGAAACCGCCGTTCGGAGGACTGGACGGACGGCTTCGTTGCCGAAGCAATTAAAGCTTGATTAAAGCAATCAAGGCTTAATTAAAATACAATCTTGCCCTGTATTGTGAGAATATGATATACTGCCTGAGGGGCGGACATTAACGTCCGTCCCTGACTATTTACAGAAGGAATGGGCATCAGTATGGACATTAAAAATATCATTTCAAAAATGACGCTTGAGGAGAAAGCGGGGCTTTGCTCGGGATTGAATTTCTGGGAAACCAAACCCGTGGAGCGGCTTTGTGTGCCATCCATTATGATGACCGACGGTCCGCACGGCCTGCGGAAGATCGCAACCGGTCCGTCCTCCGGAGACAGGCGAAGCGTTCCGGCGACCTGCTTTCCGCCTGCGGTTCTCAGCGCGTGTTCATTTGACCGGGAACTGCTTTATGAAATGGGAACGGCAATCGGCGATGAGGCGGTTGCCGAAGATGTCCGCATTGTACTAGGCCCGGGTGTAAACATAAAACGCTCACCGCTGTGCGGGCGAAACTTCGAATATTTTTCCGAAGACCCGTACCTTGCGGGAGAAATGGCAACGTCCTTCATTAAAGGCGTGCAGAGCAGGGGTGTCGGTACAAGCTTAAAGCATTATGCCGCAAACAATCAGGAAACACGCCGCTGGTCGAGTGATTCGCAGATAGACGAGCGGACCTTGCGGGAAATCTATTTGCCGGCATTCAAAAAAGCAGTGGAGCAGGCACAGCCAACGACCGTTATGTGCTCGTATAACAGGGTGAACGGCGAGTACGCCTCGGAGAGCTACCGGCTGCTTACGGAAATACTTCGTGACGAGTGGGGTTTTGAAGGTGTTGTCGTGAGTGACTGGGGCGCGGTTAATGACCGCGTAAAGGGTCTTGCGGCAGGTCTGGAGCTTGAAATGCCTGGTGTGGCGGAGCCGTCAAATGATGAATACATAATCAAAGCGGTTCGTTCCGGTGAGCTTAAGGAAGAGGTTCTTGATTTGGCGGTTGAGCGTTTGCTCGACTTGATAATCAAGGTCGGAGCGGGTGACGATGCCGGATGTTGTCCCGTCGGCAGCTCCGGCGCGAACGGTGCTAAAGCTTTCGATTCAAACAAACATAACGCGTTGGCACGGAAAATTGCCGGAGAATCAATTGTGCTGCTTAAAAACGAAAATAAGCTGCTGCCGCTGCATAAAAAAGCGAATATAGCATTTATCGGTGAGTTTGCAGATAAACCAAGATTCCAGGGAGCGGGCAGCTCACAGGTGAATCCTATTATGATGACCTCCGCGCTGGAAGCTGCCGCTGATTACACCGAGGTTAAGTACTGCAAGGGCTATAATACAAATAATTGCGACGATGTGGATACTGCACTGCTGGCAGGGGCGGTATCTGTAGCGAACACAGTAGATGTCTGTGTGCTGTTTGTCGGACTTCCTCCTGCGTATGAATCGGAGGGTTATGACAGGACGCACATGCGTTTGCCTGACGGGCAGAATAAACTGATTGAGGCGATAGCGGAGGTCAATCCGAACATAGTGGTTGTAATGCATAACGGCTCACCGGTCGAAATGCCATGGCTCGACAAAGCAAATGCGGTCATTGAAGCATATCTGGGCGGTCAGTCAGGCGGGGGTGCAGTCGCGGATATCCTTTTTGGCACTATAAATCCGTGCGGGAAGCTGGCGGAGTCCATGCCGAAAAAGCTGAGTGACAATCCGTCTTATCTGTACTATTTCGGCGAGCGCGATGTGACAGAGTACCGTGAAGGAATTTTTGTCGGTTACCGTTATTATGATACAAAGGAAATGGAGTTGCTTTTCCCGTTCGGTCACGGTTTGAGCTATACGACTTTTGATTATTCAAATCTGCGTTTGAGCGCATCCTCGATAAAAGATACGGAAACCCTGACAATCACTGCTGATATAAAAAATACCGGTGCCAGAGACGGGAAGGAAGTTGTCCAGTTGTATGTCGGGCAGAAGCAAAAGGATGACAGGTTGATACGCGCAAATAAGGAACTGAAGGACTTTGTGAAGGTTTCACTTAAAGCGGGGGAGACAAAGCAGATATCATTCACACTTGACAGTTCTGCGTTTGCTTATTTCAACACAGAAATAAACGACTGGCATGTTTTGACCGCTGAATATGAAATCATGCTCGGGCATTCGGTTGCCGATATCGCAGTGACAGCGGAGGTCGCAGTCAACTCGACCGTAAATATCCCGGTTAAGGCAAATATAAATACAACGGTACGGGATATCAGGCGCATGGAAAAAGGCGAGGCATTCCTTCAGGGGCTTGTGGAGACTTCCCCGATGTTTTCACGCATGAATACAAACCCGGAGCCCGGGTCGCTTGAATATATGCATGTCAACGCAATACCGGAGATGGTGCTCAGGCAGGTGCGCCTGATGGGAGCAATGCCGGATACATCAATCGAAGACATACAAAAAATGCTGGATGAGAAGCTGAATTAGGTATATTGAAAAAATAAATGCTGGTAAAGGATTGGTTATTATTATGATTGCAAAAAGCCGGAGAGGGATTACCCCGGTTATGCCTGCTGCCTTGCAGGCGGGCAGATTGATTATGAAAGGAGTTGATGTTATTTGAGTTAAAAGTTAAGAATGGAGTAGTTTATGTCTCAAATTAAAGATATGACGGAAGGGAAACCGCTCCGTCTGATGATACGGTTTTCAATACCATTACTTATGTCCAATGTTCTGCAAATGCTTTTTGTGGTTGTGGACAGTGCGATAATCGGGCGAATGCTGGGGGTAAATGCGTTTGCTTCGATAGGCGCGACGGTAAGCCCGCATTGGCTGGTGATGAGCGCCGTCCTTGGTATTAATCAGGGATTCGGGACTCTTATCGCACAGCGGTTCGGCGCAAAGGATACAGAAGGCCTGCACAAGGCATTTGCCACGGCGATATTCCTCGCGGCGGCTTTTTCTGTTTTAATAGGCGGCACCGGTGTGCTGATTTGCCGCTCACTGATGGAGCTTTTACTGACACCCGCCGAGCTTATGGACGGCTCGGTCACATACCTGAGCTGGCTATGGGCCGGAAAGCCGCTAACGCTCGGGTACAATTTGCTTGCAATGACACTTTTTGCGCTTGGCGACAGCAAAACACCGCTTCGCGCGATGATTATTGCGACAGTCGTAAATATCGTGTTCGATTTGATTTTAATAATACCGTTCGGCATCGCCGGCGTTGCAGCCGCTTCATTGATTGCGCAGGCTGCGGCTATGGCTTTTTGTATTCGTGCTTTGCTCCGTGCAGGTGTATTTGACGGCTTAAAATTCAGACCTGATAAAGGCTCGGTCTGGCCGTTGCTGCGGCTTGCGTTGCCTTTGGGATTCCGCAATGCGGTTATAGAGGTCGGCGGTTTGCTTGTGCAGCGTTATGTCAATGGCTACGGGACGGAGTTCGTGGCGGGAGTCGCTGCGGCAAAACGTATGTACAGCCTTTTGATGATTGCAGGCGGGGCTATCGAGGTATCGATTTCGACGTTTATCGCGCAAAACTTCGGGGCGAAGCAGTTTGACCGTATTAAACAGGGGATGAAAGACGGGCTGAAGCTTACCTTTGGCTCGGTGGTTATAATAATGGCCTTTGCTCTGCCGCTCGGGCGTCAAATCCTGGGCTTGCTCATTGAAGGAGAGCCGGAGCAAATCAAGGCTGTGCTTGATACCGGTGTACGGCAATTAAATCTTATGACCTTGGGGCTTCCGTTCCTTTACCTGCTCTTCCTGTACCGCGCGGCACTGCAAGGCTTGGGCAATACGTTTATCCCGATGCTGTCCGGTTTTGTAGAGCTTGCTTTACGCATAGTGTCGGTTCTGGTTCTTACGCACCTTTTGGGCGATTGGGGTGTTCTGCTGTCCGATCCGCTTGCCTGGCCGTTCGCGATGACTCTGCTGATGGTTTCTTACTCTGTTGTTTATAGGAGAGTGAGGAGGATTGGAGAGTAAAAATCGGGGCAAATTGCCTGTTATGAGCGGAACGCCGGGTGATGCCTGAACAGTTACGACAGAACCGACTTAAAGCGGAAGTAGAGCTATCCGGTATTTACAATCATCAATGGGGACAGTATAATAAAAATACACAGTATGAAATTATTGCAATACTGGAATATTGAAAAAAAGATGTTTATATAAAAACGGAGGTATCATATGAAGCTGCAATCGTTGAATGGTTCCTGGACACTTGAGTTCCTCGGAGATTCACCTTTTAAGGGTGAACGCTTGAATGCGGCAGTTCCGGGGTCGGTTTATTCCGCACTGCTGGACGCGGGTAAAATGCCTGACCCGTACTGGCGCGACAATGAGCTTGACGCTCTTAAGCTGATGGAATACGATTTTGTGTTTACACGTACCTTCGATATTGAAGACAATGACGCGAAGGAAATCCTGCTTGTGTGCGAGGGGCTTGATACCCTGTGCTACCTTGAGCTGAACGGTAAAAAGATAGGCCACGCAAATAATATGCACAGGCACTGGGAGTTCAAGATAACCGGGGATGTCAAAAAGAGCGGGAACGAGCTGAAGCTTACCTTTTTCTCGCCGACGAGGTATATAGCGGAGCGGCACAGTGAGATTTTTGTTGACGGCACAGGGGACGCTATGCGCGGATTCCCGCAAATCCGCAAGACTCATTGCATGTTCGGCTGGGATTGGGGTCCGAGGCTTCCCGACGCCGGTATATGGCGCGATATATCCATCGGTTATTTAAGCTCCGGCAGGCTTGAGAGCGTGTATGTTACACAGGACCACCGTGAAGACGGCTCGGTCGAGCTTGGATTTGAAATAGAATGCTCCGGTGAATGCGAAAGCGTGGAAATCAGCGTTACAGCACCGGACGGGAGCGTTCTGACGAGTAATGCCGCATGTATCAGCGAATCGTCATGCGGCAGCATAATATCATATAAGGTCGAAACGGATTCCGGCAGCGAAAACATGTGCTGCTGCCTCGGGGAGCCGATTCTCATCAAAGACCCGGAGCTTTGGTGGCCTAACGGCTACAACCCGCAGCCGCTTGAAAGCGGAGTGCAGCCGCTGTATAAAGTCCGTGTCGTTCTTAAGCACGGCGGGCGGGAGCTTGACGATTGGGAACGGCGGATAGGCCTGCGGACAATGACAATAGAGCGGGAAGAAGATGAATGGGGTGAGTCATTTGCGCACAGCATAAACGGCGTACAGATATTTGCGATGGGCGCTGACTATATTCCCGAGGACAATATCTTTTCACGAATAACAACCGGGCAGAAGCGCAGGCTATTAGAGGATTGCGTTGCAGCGAACTTCAACGCGATTCGCATATGGGGCGGCGGTTATTATCCCGGTAATGACTTTTACGATATCTGCGATGAGCTCGGGCTGATAGTCTGGCAGGATTTTATGTTCTGCTGTGCGATTTATGAGCTGACGCCGGAGTTTGAGGAAAACATCAGAGCTGAAATGGTTGACAATGTAAAACGCCTTCGCCACCATGCTTCATTGGGATTATGGTGCGGAAATAACGAGCTTGAGCAGGCGCATCACGACGGCTGGTATGAGGCGACCTTAAAGCAGAGAGCTGATTATATAAAAATGTTTGAGTATATAATCCCGCAGGTAGTCGGCGAGTACGACCCGCAGACGTACTACTGGCCGGCCTCCGCATCGAGCGGCGGCAGCTTTGACAATCCGAACGACCCTAACAGGGGAGATGTCCATTATTGGGATGTCTGGCACGGGTTTAAACCGTTCAGCGAGTACCGCAAGTTCCACTTCCGGTATGCGTCGGAATTCGGATTCCAGAGCTTCCCGTGCCTTAAAACGGTCGAGTCATTTACATTGCCGGAGGACAGGAATATATTTTCGCGCGTAATGGAAATGCACCAGAGAAATACCGGTGCAAACGGCAAGATACTGGCGTACTTATCGAGCATGTACCGCTATCCGACAGATTTCGACCACCTGCTTTATGCCTCGCAGCTCTTGCAGGCGGATGCTGTACGTTACGGAGTTGAACACTGGCGGCGAAACCGCGGCCGCTGCATGGGCGCGATTTATTGGCAGCTCAACGATATCTGGCCGGTGGCTTCATGGGCGTCAATTGACTACTTCGGACGCTGGAAAGCGCTGCATTACTACGCGAAGCGCTTCTTTGCCCGTATACTTATTTCATGCCATGATACAGGGGAAATGACGGAGCGGCCAAGCTGCGTAGCCCAGCCGGAGCCGATAAAAAAAGCCGCGAAGCTGTCAGTCGCTAACGAAACCATGTACACAGTTGTGGGAACGGTCAGATGGTCGCTTCGCGACCCGTCGGCAAATGTACTCAAGCAGGGTGAGGATAAGGTTAAAGTGGAAGCGTTGAACTCCTTGTGGCTGCCTGAGTTTGATTTCTCCGATTGCGATGAGTTGTCTGATTATTTCAGTTATGAACTGGAAGTTGACAGTGAAATAGTATCATCAGGAACAGTCCTGTTCTGTATGCCTAAGCATTATAACTTCGCTGACCCGAAGCTGAGCGTTAAACGCGAAGGCAAGTTTATAACGGTTTCGGCTGAGGCTTATGCAAAAAGCGTAGAAATTTATTCGGATGATGAGGATTTCCTGCTGAGCGACAACTACTTTGATATAAACGGGGGTAATATCACTGTAGAGATACTGCGCGGCGACCCGCAGCGCTTAAAGGTACGCTCGGTTTATGAGCTGGGGCGATAATCGTTATTTTAAGTGAAAGCTCTGATGACCAGCCTTGATTTGAGGTTTAAATGGTAGCATTAATAATTGCATTAGCATATCTTTCGTTTATCGCTCTCGGACTGCCGGATTCGCTGCTGGGCTCAGCCTGGCCTGTGATGTATGTTCAGCTTGGCGCAGAGCTGTCATATGCAGGCATAGTGACTATGATAATCGCCGGCGGCACCATCATCTCAAGCCTGCTGTCCGACAGGATCACCAGAAGGCTCGGAGCAGGGCTTACGACAGCAATCGGTGTATTGGCGGCTGCAGCTTCAATGTTCGGGTTCTCAACGGCCGGCTCATTCTGGATGCTGTGTGTATTTGCGGTGCCGTACGGGCTTGCTGCCGGAACGATCGATGCCGCGCTCAATAATTATATAGCGTTGCACTTCAGCTCGCGTTATATGAGCTGGCTCCATTCATTCTGGGGTGTGGGGGCGGTAATCAGCCCTTATATCATGAGCTACAGCCTGACGCAAGGCTTGGGCTGGGAAACGGGATATTTTACGGTATCACTGATTCAAGTCGGTATAGCACTGGCCATGTTTGCCAGCCTGCCCTTATGGAGAAGACATAAAGGCGGAGTGCCTGCCGTCGAAGAACGCGGCAAAGCACTTGCGTTGCCGGAAATCCTGCGAATCAGAGGTGTTAAACTGATATTGCCTGCATTTTTTGCATATTGCGGAGTCGAAGCGACAACGATGCTGTGGGCAAGCAGCTACCTTGTGCTGTATCGCGGGATAACCGAGGAAGTAGCGGCTCAGTACGGCGCACTGTTTTTCTGGGGCATGACGGCCGGGCGGTTCCTTGGCGGATTTGTCGCCGATAAGGCGGGTGACCGGAACATGATACGCGCAAGCGTCATGATAATGCTAGCCGGCATTGTAATGATACTTCTGCCGATTGAAGCTGATCAGGTAAGCCTGATTGGGCTTGTCGTGCTTGGTCTCGGATGTTCAACAGTGTACCCGTCGATAATTCACTCCACACCGGCTAACTTCGGAGCGGAGAACTCGCGGGCTATTATCGGTGTGCAAATGACGGGAGCATACACAGGCTCGACTTTTATGCCGCCGTTGCTCGGGCTTATTGCCGAGTACATCGGCATAGGGTTTTATCCGGTTTTTATACTGGCATTTACAGCGTTGCTTTTATTGATGACCGAGCTTTTAAACAGAACGGTTGATAAGAATAGGGATGAAGTTGAAGAAAAGGAGAATACATATGTTTAAAGCGGCTATTATCGGTGCGGGCAGCACCTACACCCCGGAGTTGATTGAGGGGTTTATTGACCGGGCGGACACCCTGCGCTTTGACAATATCGCCCTGATGGACATCGACAAAGCAGGTCTTGACCTTGTCGGGGGGCTTGCCAGGCGCCAACTGACAGAAGGAGGCTTTAAGGGGGATGTGGACCTCACAACCGACCTGAGCCGCGCTCTTGACGGAGCGTCATTTATATTCGCTCAAATCCGGCCGGGAAGAATGGAAGGAAGGATTCGCGACGAGAAAATACCGCTCAAATACGGGCTTCTCGGGCAGGAAACCACCGGAGCAGGCGGCTTCATGCAGGCACTTCGGACAGTACCCGTGATTATGGAACTGGTTGAGGACATAAAACGGCTTTCAGCCGAGAAAGCATGGCTGATAAATTTTTCGAACCCGTCGGGCATAATTGCGGAAGCTGTGCTGAACATGACGGATGCCAACATGATAGGGCTGTGCAACTGTGCAATAAATATGGTTAAAGGGATAGCGGATGTCCTTGGTACGCACGAATTTGATTATGAGTACGTCGGGCTGAACCACCTTAGCTGGATAACCAGCGTAGTTAAACACGGAGAAACGGAAAACCTTGTATCATCACTTGCGGGTAAAGCGGATACAGCTATGAAAAACAACCCTGTGGCACATATTGACCCCGCGCTGATGCGGGCAATACCGTACGTCCCTTCCTCTTACCTCAATTACTACTATGCCCGGAGCGAGCAGGTGCAAAAATGCCTCGATGCAGAAAAAACAAGGGGTGAGATATGCGTGGAAATCGAAGGCAAGCTGCGGGAGCAGTACTCCAACCCTGATTTGAAGGAAAAACCGCCGGAACTTGCGCAGCGCGGCGGCGCGCTCTATGCAACGGCAGCAGTCTCGGCAGCGGAATCAATCGCATGCGATAAAAAAGATTTACATGTTGTCGCAGCCAAAAACGACGGAGCAGTGCCGTTTATGGATGACACAGATGTTGTTGAGGTGCTGTGTTCGCTTGGCAAGGAAGGTATTGTACCGCAACCGGTCAGCGTGTATAATGAATATGTGGTAGGGCTGATGCGTGCAGTCAAAGCATATGAGAAGCTGACAGTCAGAGCCGCGCTGGAGGGAGACCGCGATATTGCGCTTGCCGCGCTCATGGCACACCCTCTGGTTGGCGATATAGCAAAAGCAGCACCTATGCTTGAGGAAATGCTGGAAGCAAACAAGGACTACTTACCGAGGTATTTTGTGAATAGGTGAATTAACGGTTATATCAAGCGTGATGCGCGACGAGGAGTCTGTGTTTTTCGATTTCCAAAGCGAGTTAAGCGCTAACGCAACGGCTTGAATATAGTCTCAACCAGTAGCGCGCTTGTTTGAGCGACGAAATCGGTAAAAATACAACTCCGAGTGATAGCGCACACAGATTTACATGTCTAGCTGGCTACGAATGATAGCTTAATGTAATTGTGAAAGGAATAATCATTTGAATGAGTAGATTTATACTTGGTGTTGACGGAGGGGCGACCAAAAGCCATCTGGCAGTATTTGACAACAGCGGAAACTGCGTGAGCTCGGCTGCCTACGGAGCCCTAAACCATGAAGCGATGAAAGGCTCATACACAGAGCTTGAAGAGCGATTGGGAGAGCTGCTGCCGAGAGTTATAAAGGAAGCGGGAGCATCGACAGACGATATTAAATATGCGGTATTCGGGCTTGCAGGCGTTGATACGGACGCGCAGCAAGCGCTGATATCCGAAATTGTACGCAAGATAGGATTTAAGGATTTTTTGATGTGTAACGACGCGTTTCTCGGAGTGCCCGCCGGATGCCCTGAATGCATCGGAGTGTGTGCGATAAACGGGACAGGCTTTAAGATAGCGGCGGTTGACCACAGCGGCAATGCAATACAAACATGCGGGCTTGGCGTTTTTACCGACGACTTGGGTGGCGGGAGCTGGTACGGATACCGGGCTATTTCGGCAGTTTACAATGAACTCTACAAGCTCGGACGGCCGACTGCCATGCGAGAAACGCTGTTTGATATGCTCGGCATTTCACGCAGGGAGGACTACCTTGAAGTGCTCACCGAAAAATACTACGGAGGGAAGCTCGATACAATAGCCCTAAACTCGGTAATATTCGAAGCGGCGGCGCATGATGATGCAGTTGCGCTGGGAATACTTGAAGAATCCGCCGAGCAATACGCAGGAGGAATCGCGCGCCTTATAATGGATATGGATTTCCCTGCCGACCATCCTGTGTATGTGACGCTTGCTGGTTCTGTATTTGTCAGGCAGAAAGTGAAAATCCTGCATAAGCTTATCGGAATGCGTGTTGACAGTGCTTTAAACGGGCGGTCTGTTATATATAATCAACTTGACGCGCCGCCTGTAGCCGGAGCTGTTATGTGGGCAGCGCAAAAAGCCGGCTTCGACATCGAAATCTCATCAGTCAAAGCAGGCCTTGCAGCCGCCGGGTTGTAGACCGGCTTATATTTGAGTTATATAGCAGACGATTCTGTTTGCCTCCTCGAAGCCAATGCTGCTGTGGAAAGCCTGACTTGCTTTGTTATCAAGCTCAACGTCCGAAGCAAGTTCGCTGCAACCAAACATCCTTGACCACTCTTTTGCGTGGTCAACCATCTTTTCTGCAATCCCTTTACGCCGGAACTCAGGCTTTACATATAGACCTTCAATATAACCAACAGGGTTTGAGTCCGACCCTTCAACATAATCGCTTCGCAACGAAAGACTGAGGAAGGCGACGGCTTCATCACCCTCAAAGTACAGAAACTCATTTTTGAACAAGCCCTCGTGGTTCATCCTGAGAACGGAATCAACCGTCAGGTCGGGCCATAATGCGACGCACATCTCCGCCCATGCTTTTTCATTCTCTTTTGTAACAGAAACAATCATTGTAATACCTCCGTTCATGTAACTGCAAAATCTATGTTTACACCACCATTATAAAGCATAAACACGCGCTTTTGCAAAGCGAAAAATATACAGCAAGGAGTTCTCGATAAACTGAGCGAAAAGAGGCATTTTTATGCATAGCAAGTTAAATCAGGAGGAATGTAATGGATGACACATTTTCAAACAAGTTTGTCGCTGATGAAAAGAATCTTGCCGTTTTAAATGAGACAATGTGGGGACCTAACGGGATACGGCAAGCCGAGGAGCTGGCTTCGCATTTTCAAATTACAAGGGATATGCGAATCCTCGATTTGGGCTGCGGAATGGGCTTGTCGGCGATGTACCTGGCTCAAGCGCATGGTGCAGAGGTTTTTGCCACCGACTTATATGCTGACCCGACCGGGAATTATGAGAGATTCAAGTCGCTTGGAATTGCGGATAAAATCGTTCCGATGCTGCTTGATGCGATGCAGCCGTTACCGTTTGCAAAGCGTTATTTTGATGTGATTTTTTCAGTAGGCGCATATAATATTTTCGGAGATAACGAGGAAATATTTTAATACAATCCAGTTAATTGCCAAAGTCATCTGAGCAAAAGTACAGCATGATGATATGGTTTACTTAAAGAAAGAATTATGTTAATGTTAAAAAGAGCATGCCTTGAAGATGCGCGGGGAAGGATAGAAGCACAGGAAACCCTTTTAATATGACATTTAAAGTTGGAGCAGCATCATGTCAAAAATCATTATAGGTTACTTTTGTATGATGGCAGCGTTTATGCTGACGCTGGATTTTCCCGTTTCACTCTTTCATTTGACATCAATTTTATTTTTACTTACAATTTACCTGTGCAAACACTTTGATACATCAGTTGACAGATTTCTGTCGGTACTCAGGTCTGTAATCAGAATTGAATAATTAATACTCTTTTTGTTATTAAGCAATCATGTGACTTATGCTTTTTGCAAAAGGAGTATTTATTATGCACAAAGACTTTTTAATGAGACAGATAGAATTTATAACAACAGCCATAGGTGAGATAATATTCTTCAAACCATCAAGCGGGTATGAGGTGCAAAGCGAGGTTAGGCAGATAGAGTCGGATTTACTTTATGTGCTGCTTTGCAATATGCTGAAAGAAAATAATATAAATGGTGCGGAAAATATGCTTTTTGATATGCTGGATATTGATAATCGCGAACACCTTGCGATAGCTGTTGATTTTTATAATCAAGTGAGCCGTATGACTGATGATGAGCTCCAAAACGCTGATTTTTCAAGAAATGAAATTAACCGGGGTTTAAATGACATAATGACGCTTTTCGGTATTCCGCCTTAATGATTTTACATGTATTGCCGGGTGGTTTATTTATAAAAAATTATCATTAGTAATAAGCACAGGTTGCTTGTGTGAAAAATTGGCATGTTTAAGAGGATGGCGCGCTGCACTGTAAATGCAGCATGGCATCCTCTTTTTGCGGTTTACTAAATTACGGGCTGCTCTGTTACAGCATCCCGCTATGGTTTGACACAAACGGAAAGTTTCTATAAACGCAGAAAGATGCGTTTATCTTGAAATCTCATGAAGTATGCAATAATCGGACCTTATTCCAAAGAACTCCAGCGGCTCATTACTGCAGCCCGGTGCCGCGCATGTCGGCGAGCAGGCGGTAAGAGTCAGGGCTAACGCGACTGTGATGATTGCGGCTGAAATGATGCGAACGAATTTTCTCATTATCATATCCTCCTGTCAGGTGTACGATGTGATTGATAAGTTAAGCGCTTTCAAGCTTTTTATGTTTGTGTCAAATCGTAACGGGAATTACAGCCCGGCAGTTTATGCATCGTTATTATATGATATGTTTCGAATATTTTCAAGTAATTTATTTAAAAGGTCAAGGTGTGAAATTACACATTCAACCATAACCGCAAACCTTCAAGCCACTCAAACATAATTATTATGCCCGAAAACCGATATAACATAATAAAGTAATCTTTTAGTGCAAATACGGACCTTTTCAGGTGTTAAAAGTGTTAAAAATAGTTTGAAAAAAGTATTGACATTCAAGCGGCTTTAACATCTATACTCATAATCAGGTAAGGGACTTCACAGCTATATCCGGAAAAAGGAGGAGAAGAATTATGGGACCGATAAGTAAATCTCAGGTTGAGCATGACGCGCTTGTAAGAAAATTAAAAGCAGATATTAATAGAGAACTGGGGCAAATACATGACATCATAAATGCTGTCGAGAATGACGAGTACGAGATGTATTATCTTTACTTTAAGCTAACGCAACTGAACGCGTTATTAGCTCACGATTATGCCTTGATGAACAAAAAAACTCCTGTTGCTGTCGGATTAGGAGACGTGAGCCTGCGCGCTTCTGTTATGGGTGCTTAAGCAGCAATCCTCCACAGGAGTCCCGTAATACTTTAATATATGCTGCTTAACGCGCCAAGATTACAGCTCGGAGAGGTTATCATCTGCTACCACTCCGGGCTGTAATACTGACGTTACTCATACAATATCTCCTACGGTATCGTAGCCGGATAACTCTTCTATATCATAACCAAAATCATGAAGAGCATAGGGGATATACCGGGGTATAAAGAGCT
>Ga0123356_10000488_pt1 | contig 44166 bp, 30 predicted proteins | sample TergutEmb28metaG_2_FD_92546 | JGI IMG/M metagenome (GOLD analysis project Ga0123356, IMG submission 92546) | Embiratermes neotenicus P3 segment gut microbial communities from Petit-Saut dam, French Guiana - Emb289 P3 | ecosystem: Host-associated > Arthropoda: Insects > Digestive system > Gut ...
CCGGATCGGTTACACCGAAAACTTGAAGTAGACTTGTTACAAAACTTTGTGCTTGTGCTTCTTCGTTTTTAGCGTCTTGCCAGCGTTTTGAAAACTTAATGGCGTTTGCCTGTATTTCTTCCCAAGATAGTTTCATTTTGTAATTATTGCATATTTTCTTAATAAAATCAAAGAAAAGCCTTCTCTTATCTATCCCAATTCTCTAGACAGCATCTAGAGAATCTCCTCTCCCCCTTTACCACCCAAACTTGTCCATATCCACAAATCCGTCCGCGGAAACTTCAACACCTTCGCCGCGTAAGAGTGTTAGCTGCAACTGTCTGCCGTCGCCTTCTAACGCGATGGTACCGTTGGAGCGGATAACTCTGTGCCAGGGAAGATTATATTTTTCGGACATGGAATGAAGTGTTCTGACAGTTTGCCTTGCGCCGTTGGGGATTCCAGCTTTCAGCGCGATGTCGCGGTAGCTGGAAACCTTGCCGGCAGGTATGGCGAGAATTTGTTCGATTATTTTGCGGGTGTTTTCGGTCATTAAATCTTTTTTCCGGGATATAATTTTTTCAGAATACTTTTTATAAAGCCAAATTTTCCCTTACACCTGGAACCATTTCCATCATTTCGTTAATGTTTTTGCAAGTGGCAAAATCTTCGCAAGCGCCGCAGTTGACAATGCCTTTTGTCATGGCGCATTTGCGCATTTCGCACTCAGAACAATGACCGATGAGTATACCTGTGCCTTTGCAGCCGGTACAATTGATCATTTCGGGTGTGAAATCAAAGTTATGCGCGACTTTCCATTCGGCGGCGGTTTTTTCGCGCAGCGCCTGATCATCATTTTTGTGGGCTAGGTACGCTCCGCACTGCGCGCAGTCTAAACCGCAGTAAGCAATCAATTTTTCCATATTTTCCTCCATTTTTTTGATAGTTGTTCCAAAACAACTCTTACTATCTGTATGTATAGTATATTTATATTGTCTTGTCAATACCCTTTGGGGGGTAAAGTATTCATTTTTTATTTATGAAAAAATTGTAAAAATTTAAGAAAAATATTTATAAATCTATTGAATTTCAGCTAACAGTAAGATAAAATAATACATGTGCGCGTAACAACGCGTTAATATTAAAGTAAGTGAGAAAAATATGAAAATGCGTTTTATTACCAAATTAGCATTGGGTATTTCCGCTTTATCAGTCGCGGGTTTAATCACAACTTACATTATAGTAAACACAATCGTCCATAATATAATATCAGATAACGTAATTACAATAGCTCAGCGCGAACAGGCTATTTACGCGAGCGAAATAGATTCCTGGTTTAATGTAGCCAATCAAACCTTGGATACTCTGGCAACCGCTTTAAGCGCGAAAACTTCTGATAAAGATTATGTGCCTGTCCTGGAAAGTTTTGTAAAAAAATATGATTTTATAGGCAATATTTTTATTGGTTATACAAACGGGCATACACTAAATGGAATAGGCTGGATTCCTGAAGAAGGCTGGTCGCTTTTTGACCGCCCCTGGTATCATGCCGCTCTGTTAGCTGGTGAGGGAAATATAGCCAGGATTAATCCTTTTTGGTCTCACTCTGGTTCGGAAGTTGTTGTCGCTGTTAGCACGTTTCTTCCGAAGTTAAACGGAATTGGAGCTGTCTTGGGTTTTTCCATCACTTTAGAAGCCGCGTTAGAAAGGGTTAACCAATTTTCTGTTTTAGGAGACGGTTATCTAATTTTAGCGACAGATAATGGCCAGGTAATTGTTCACCCGCAGCCCTATTATACACTTGGTCCAAACGCTGAAGTTATCAATCTTCGCGATATTGATAACGGCGATTTTATAATGGACTGCATCGCTGACAGAATATTTATATCGCGAATAAACGATAGTATTTTAGGAGCTTCTTATTTTATCGCTTCTCCGTTGGAAGGTATAAACTGGAAATTAATTTCGATTATTCCAATGGAAGCGACACAAGCGCTTATCAACAATAATTTAGCGGTTATTATGACTTCCTTCGCTGTTTTTTTAATTGTTCTTTTCGCGGTTACTATGGTAATTATTTCATTTCTCGCGAAAAATTTGGAAGCCGCTTCCCAAAAAGCGCACACCGCCAATGTCGCGAAAAGCAATTTCCTCGCCAACATGAGCCACGAAATTAGAACACCCATGAACAGTATTATTGGATTTTCAGAGCTTGCGTTAGACGATAAACTTTCCGATCGCGCGAAAGATTATCTTATAAAAATACAGGACAATTCAAAATGGCTTTTACAAATTATAAATGACATACTTGATATTTCCAAAATAGAATCCGGAAAAATGGATTTGGAAAAACTCCCGTTTGATATACAGGAAATGCTTATTAATTGCCGCACGGTAATTACTCCAAAAGCAATGGAAAAAAACCTTTTACTTCATTTTTACGCTGAACCGTTTGTAGGAAAAGTTTTATTGGGAGATTCAATAAGACTGCGTCAGGTACTTTTAAATCTTCTTTCCAACGCGGTAAAATTTACAAATAACGGCATAATTAAACTTCAGATTATCATAAAAAATCAAACAGAAAATACTATAACTTTACTTTTTGAATTAAAAGATTCAGGTATTGGCATGACGCAGGATCAAATAGATAAAATATTTGACAAGTTTACCCAGGCGGAAGCCGGAACTACACGTAAATACGGAGGAACGGGCTTGGGGCTCGCTATAACAAAAAATATTGTAGAGCTTATGGGTGGGAAGTTAAATGTAGAAAGTATACCAGCTGTTGGCAGCAAATTCAGTTTCGAATTGATATTTGAAACTATAAACAAAGAAGAAAAAAACAGTAATGAAACAAGAATTATACACAGTGAACTTAAAAAACCAGCGTTCAATGGAGAAATCCTGTTGTTTGAAGATAATGAAATGAATCAACAAGTTATTCGCGAACATTTATCGCGAGTCGGGATGAAAACAGTTGTGGCGGAAAACGGTAAAATTGGTTTAAATATATTAAAAGAACGTTTGTTAAAAGGCGAAAAACTGTTTGATTTAATTTTTATGGATATATATATGCCGGAAATGGACGGTATAGAAGCCGCGGAAAAAATTTTATCGCTTGGAATTAAAACTCCTATAGTAGCCTTGACAGCTAACATTATGTCACATGACAGGGAACTTTATATAACCAAAGGCATGAAAGACCATTTAAGTAAACCGTTTACTTCGCAGGAATTGTGGAGTTGTCTTATGAAATATTTTACTCCAATCACATGAAATAATTAGGAGGTGAAATTATGAATACAGAAACCAATAACAGTGTGCTTATTGTTGATGACGATAAAGCAAACCTTTTGGAATTAATTCATATATTAAGACCTGAATATAAATTATATTCAGCCAAAGACGGTGTTTCGGCTTTAAAACTGGCGCGGGAAAATAAACCGGATCTTATACTGTTAGACATAGTACTGCCGGGTTTGAGCGGTTATGAAGTTTTGGCGAAATTAAAAGAATCAGATAACACAAATGATATCCCCGTAATTTTTATAACAGGAATAAGTGAAACCGAAGATGAAAATACAGGACTTTCTTTGGGAGCGGCCGACTATATCCGCAAACCTTTCGCGCGTCTTGTCGTCCTTCGCAGAGTCCGCCACCAAATAGAAATCGTCAATCTGCGGCGTGAATTACTCGCCGCGAAAAATATGGAGAAATAAAAAGTGGATATAAAAAAAATGAACATTAGAAAAAGAATACTAATACCTATGGTCATATTAACAATCGGATGCGGTATTTCTGTTTTAATTTCATCAATAGTACTTTTTCATAATGAGCTTGAGCGTAACCTTCAGGAAAAAATTAATATCGCGATAAATGTACTTGAACAAACAATAAGCGACTTTAAAACAAATACCTATATCGCCGCGTTTAACATGACAGGTAATCCGGAATTAATATCCGCGGTAAGAAGCCAAGATCGCGACGAATTATCAAAAGCGGCGGAAAGATTAAGCGTTCTCGCGCGTCTTGAAATAGGTACTATTTTAGACAAATACGGCAATGTACTTTTAAGGGTGCACAACCCCGATATTTTCGGCGATAACGCTTCTGATCTACCTCATATAAAATCAGCTCTTAATGGAGAAATAAGCGTTTACATTATGGAAGGTCCTGTATTAGCGCTCGCTGTAGCGGCAGGCGCGCCAATTTATGACGAGAACATGAATATAGCAGGAGCTGTAACTTTCGCTATCAGATTAGACGATCAGGCGTTTGTTAATAGAATGCAAGCGTTAACAGGATGCGAAATAAGTATTTTTAACAGCAGGGGGCGTGTAGCGACAACCCTTTCAGCGGCGGACAGCACCATTATCGCGAATATCGAACTTTACAGACAAATAAATGAAACTGTATTCGCGGGAAACACTTTTACAACAAAGCTGTAATTCGCGAGCGGAGAAATAATAGGAAAATATGTACCGGTATACAGTTCTGAAGTAAGCGGCGCGAATGTAACCGGAATTTTATTCGCGGGTTATTACACAGCAAGGGACATGAATAAAATAAATTATTTTATTTTTAACGGAATACTTATAACATTGGGAGTGATTATAATTTGTATTATTATGGTATTGCGTATTTCCGCGGCTATTCAGGAAAGACATGATATTTTTATAAAAGAAATAGATAAAACAAATACGGCTTTACGTTATTCACGCGAAGAAGCGGAAAAAGCGAATGAAGCCAAGTCAAGTTTTCTTGCCAACATGAGCCACGAAATAAGAACACCAATGAACAGCGTCATTGGGTTTTCGGAGCTCGCGTTAGACGACACTGTATCCGATCGCACAAGGGATTATCTTGTTAAAATTCAGGATAACTCTAAATGGCTTTTGCAGATTATTAATGATGTATTGGATATTTCTAAAATCGAATCGGGAAAAATGGATTTGGAAAGAGTCCCCTTTGATATGCATGAAATGTTTATCAACTGCCGTACGATAATTATGCCAAAAGCGATAGAAAAAAATCTTTTACTTCATTTTTACGCCGAACCGTCCGTAGGGAAGGTTCCTTTGGGCGATCCTGTAAGACTTCGTCAGATTCTTTTAAACCTCCTTTCCAACGCCGTAAAATTCACAAATACAGGTATGATAAAACTTCAGGCGACAGTAAAAAAACAAACAGAAAATTCTATAACTATGTCTTTTGAAGTAAAAGACAGCGGTATCGGCATGACTCAGGAGCAAATTAATAAAGTATTTGATAAATTTATTCAGGCGGAAATTGGAACAACCAGAAAATACGGAGGCACAGGGCTTGGGCTTACCATAACAAGAAATATTGTAGAGTTAATGGGTGGAAGTCTTAATGTAGAAAGCGCTGTCGGAGTCGGAAGTAAATTCAGTTTTGAACTTACATTTGAAACAATAAACGAAGACGAAAATAAGCTTAAAGAAACAAAAATATTACACAGCGAACTTAAAAAACCAACTTTTAAGGGAGAAATCCTGTTATTCGAAGATAACGCCATGAATCAACAGGTTATTCGCGAACATTTATCGCGGGTCGGGTTAAAAACAGTTATAGCGGAAAACGGAAAAATCGGCATTGATATTCTAAATGAACGCGCGCGAAAAGGTGAAAAACCTTTTGATCTTATTTTCATGGATATACACATGCCGGAAATGGACGGCATAGAAGCCGCCGAGCGAATTATAGAAATGGGAATAAAAATACCAATTGTCGCGATGACAGCTAACATTATGTCTCACGACAGAGAATTGTACATAACAAAAGGCATGAAAGACCACGTAAGTAAACCTTTTACATCGCAGGAATTGTGGAGCTGTCTTATGAGATATTTTATTCCAGTCACATGGCAGAACGAAGATGAAATCCAGTTAAAAAAATCAGAAAATGAACTGCGTCAAAAATTATATGATAATTTTGTAAAAACAAATAAAAATAAAATATTAGAAATTCAAAACGCTATAAATTCAGGCGAAATAAAAACGGCTCACAGACTCGCGCATACACTGAAAAACAACGCGGCTCAGCTTGAAAAAGTTTTATTGCAACGGGCGGCGGAAAATGTGGAAAAGCATTTAAAAGAAAACAAAAAACCAATTACAATGCAGCAAATGGCTGTCCTGGAAATAGAGTTAAACGCTGTTCTCGCGGAACTTTCGCTTCTTAGAAATGATGATGTAATACAATCTGTATCGTCCGAATCGCTTGACGAAAACGCGGTAAAAGATTTAATCAAAAAATTAAAACAAATGTTAAAAACTCAGGATACGGATTGTTTAAATCTTGTCGAAAAAATCAGATTAATACCGGAAAGCGAACATATAATCACATTCATTGAGGATTTAAATTTTGAACAGGCGCTGGAAGCTGTTATAAAACAATTTCCTTAAGTTAAAAAATCGAAACAAATGTGTCTTAGTATTATTTTTTTAAACTTTTAAACGTTACAAATATATTAAAAAGAATCGGGTCAAGCTTGCGGTACTTTAAAACATAATCATTCCACATTACATGAATGGCTTCGCTGTGATTTAATACCTTACATGTAACGCGGCTTTCGCGCTGTTAAAGTTAAAGTTAACTTCACCTTCGTTATATTCTACAAATGAATCTTTTCCAATATCGTGAATTAATAATCCCAATGCCCAATTATAAAAATAATTAACCGGGATAGCTCTCATACCTTTGTAAAAAACAATTTGTACCAAATGTGTACTAAAAGAGAAAAAATAAAATAATTTTAATAATTTAAAAAAAGTATATTATTATAGTTATAAAGGTTATATTATTTTTTTGGTATTTTTATCACAGCGATTGTTCCTTTTTCCGATTCACCGGAAATTTCAAATGTTCCGCCGCATTGATCTTTTAATCTTTGCCTGACATTTTCAATACCTATATGTGCTTGCATATTTTCAAACAGCTTATCCGTGTTATACCCTGCGCCGTCATCTGACACAGTCACAATAAATTCTTTTTCAGCTTCACGAACGGAAATATTTATAGTTCCGCCGCCTTCTTTTTGACCTATACCGTGTTTAACCGCGTTTTCTACAATCGGTTGTATTGAAAGCGGAGGCAGCATAAAACCGGAAGCTTCTATGTTATAAACAACATTCAACGCGTCCTTGTACATTGTTTTTTCCAAATCAAGATAACCTTTTACATGTTCCAATTCTTTTTCAACACTAATCAAACCTTTATCATTGAGTGAATCCATATTGCTTCGCAGATACGCCGAAAAATCCACCGTCGCTTTTTTCGCTTTTAACGGGTCTTCATCACAAAGTTGGGCGATCGCGGACAAAGCGTTATACAAAAAATGCGGTTGAATTTGCGAAAGCATTATAGATACCTTACTTTGGGTTAGTTCCAGTTCTTTTTGTTTAATTTGCTGCGACAATTCACTTTGAATACTAGCGTAGTAAATTAAAACAGCAAGCGTTATGGAAAAATTGATTAACGACAATCTCCATAAAAATAATTCTATCAAAATAGCCGCTATTGGCAGAACCGCGTATGACAAAAGTGTTAACAGTTCTCTTATACTCAAAAACTTTTTATAAACGATAAGCAAACCTGTACCGATAATCATACAGCCAAACGAAAGAAACCGGCTAAACAGTAACCAGTCGTTAAGTTCTCTTAGTACCATATAATGGCTTAGGTCTGTCATATAATACATGGCAAAAGGCAATAAAACGATAGTCATCGCGATATCGATAAAACAAAAAGCCACCGCTATGTACGCGGCTATTTGGGCAGCTTTAGAAATCGTTGTTTTCTCTTTAAGAATGGTTATTACTAATTGAATATAAAATATTAATATAACAGGTCCAAAAAGAGGAATTAATATAATCAACGCTTTCGTCAAAATTGAATTATCCGCGATTGGCGTGATGTTAAAAATATTTTCTGTGATTATTACAAATAAACCTATAATATTAATTATAATAATACGGATAAAAATACGGCTGCGCTTTAACTTTCTGTATTCGCTTGTCATAACAAAAAATAAAATCAATATGCAAATAATAACGTTTATAATATTTATTGTTATATCAATATAGTCTGCCGAATACATTTTTTTACTCCGCTTTAAGCTTTAAGGTTAAAATTCCACTTTAAGTTTTCCGCCCAGCTATACTGAGCCATGTATTCACCCGCGTAAGCGTTTACGCAAGACATGTCGCCTTTCATAAACTGGTAACTGTCGCATATTATTTTATCAGGAATTATCGCGATGCTGTTGTGCCGTTTTAATACAATATCGTCAGCTCCGGCAGCGTTCAGCGTTTTAATTAAATCACTGATTAATTTACGCAAATACGCTTTTAAATTTTCAGTATCTGATTTTTCTTCCCACAATACAGCGCAAAGTTCGTTCATATTTACAGCGGCGCCATTGCGGTTAATTAAATAAGCGAATAATTCCTTCGTTTTATTGTAACGGAATTTTAAAGAAATGCCGTAAGAAAAAACATCAAAGTTTCCAAAGGTCTGCGCGTACAGCCGCGCGCTGTTTTTTTGCTCGAGTGGATACCGTAAATTTTTTATTTCCCGTTCTACGGCTTCTTTTGTAACCGGTTTTAAAATGTATCCGCTTGGATAAAGCCCAAACGCTTCGGTTGAATATTTGGAATAAGCCGTCACAAAAATTATATTAATTTTAGGATTTAATTCTTTTAATTCTTTTGCCAAATCAAGACCGTTCATACCCCACATTTTGATGTCTAAAAACGCTATATCGCAAGGATTATCTTTAGCGAATACAAGCAGCTCTGATGGTTTATTAAACGCGAAAACCATCGCCCGCGGACGCGCCTCGTTTATTGAACTAATCAAAAGTTTGAGAGCCGGTTCATTGTCATCAATGGCAAGTATTTTCATTATATTTATTTTACATTAATTTACGTTTTTATTCAAAGAAAATAATTAATATCCCGGACAATCACTTTAAAACAACCTGTTTCGCGATAGTCAGCCGCCAGCGAAGCAGCCACAACAGCGCCGCCGCGATACGCAGCGCGAAAATAATCGCGAACGCGTAACGCAATCCGTTTAAATCGCCGCCTAAAGCGCGGTAAAGAGTTATTCCGGCTACAGGCATAACAGCGTTTGACAAACAGATAAGACAGGCGAAAACCGACATGGATAAACTTCTGTTTTCCTCGTCAACAACCAGTAAAAGGCACTGGAATAAATTCAATGTAATGGTCGCGAAAGGAATATGCGCGATTATATGTAACACTACAAAAAGATGAGGTCCCAAAGAAGGCGGCAAACTTACGGCGACAATCATAAAAACAGGACACAAACTTAAACCCAGAATACCAAAAGTAAAAGGAAGTACAACACCGTGTTTTTCATTTTTGCGGCTCCAGAATTTTAACGTTAACAATTGAATCGCCGCCGCTCCCAAAGGAGCTAACCCAAGCTGGAACTCATTCATATGCAAATAATTTACCTGGCTAATAAAATATAAAGTCCAGTCAAAATGCCATGTCGCGTGAAAAAACAGCGCCACAGCGGCAAACATTAAAAATGGTTTATTGCGCGAAAGAGACGCGAATGATCTTTTTATTTCAGGTAATGTAATACGCTTTGGAACAATCGAGCGGCTTCTTCTGAATTTATTAAAATTAAAAATCGCCAAAAGAAATACCAATATCGAAACAATAAAAAATATTTGATGCGCGATAATTTTTCCGTTTAAACTTCTGATACACGCGAGTATTATTCCCGTTAAAAGAGGCGCGATCATACTGATAAATAAAAAGATACGTGTTCGCAGCGTAAGTACATAATTTCTGTTGGTCAAATCTACAACGGTAGGAAAAAATGACTGCCACGCGATGTTATGTAAAGCTAACGCCGCGCCCGCGAACGAAAGCGAACCTAAAAAAAACGCGATGGAATAAGAACCGGCATAAGGCGATAAAACGCAAAACAGGTATCCTAGCATAACCACAACCAGCATGATTATTACAATACGCTTTTTATTACGCAAGCTGTCCATTAAAAGACCGCCGGGAATTAAGACCAGCATGGTAAAAATCTGCGGAAGAAATTGTATAAGACTTAATTGAAATTCATCCGCGCCCAAACGCATCGCGAACAAATTATAATTATTAATGGCGATACTGGTCGCGAAAGCGATAAAAAATCCGTCCGCTATATAACGAGCGGCAATGGGATTTACCTTAACAAATTTTATGATTTTAGCGGGCAGATACTTAAATAGAAGCACAAAAGTCCTTTAGTGACTACACCATTAATGATATTTTGATTATATGTTAATTACCAAAAAGAATATAGATTTATTAACAGTTTTCTCCTATAATGTAATAATATATTAAATAAATGTATAGTTTTTATTTATTATGGGATAAGTTATGAAAAATATGAAGAAAATTAAGAATATAGTCCCATTTCTGATAAGAATAAATGTAATATTAATAGTTTTTGCCGTTTTTTTGATACTTTTAAGCTGCGAAGATAAATCAAATGTACCCTTTTCAGTTATAGAAGAATCGGAAAACATGATGAATACGGAATCCCGGCGTATGTGGTATTTTATCGGAATTTCCATGACGTTAATTGTCCTTTTCCTTTTGTTATTTCTATTTTACAAAAATATTAACGAGGGAAAAAGGCTTGAAAAACTTGTTGTAGATCGAACGGAAAAAATGCACGAAGCTAATCTGCAAAATGAACTGCAGATCGCTAAATTAAAACTCGCGGTCCACGCTACAAAAATAGGTTTATGGGATATGGAAATTGTGCGCGACGATCCTGTAAACCCGAATAATGTTTTTAACTGGTCGGATGAATTCAGATATATGCTCGGATATTTTAGCGAAGAAGATTTCCCGAATCTTTTACACAGCTGGAGTGATTTACTTCATCCAGAAGATAAAAAAAGAACCCTTGAATCTTTTAAAAATCATATAATGGATTTAACAGGCAAAACTCCTTACGATCTTGAATATAGACTGCTTCGCAAAAGCGGCGAATACGCGTACTATCACGCTTCGGGAGAAACAATCCGCGACAAAGACGGCAACGCCATCCGTGTAGCCGGGTCTCTTATAGACATTACAGAAACCAAAAATATTTTATTTTATAAAGACAGGCAAAGGATAGAAGCGGAAGCCGCGAATAAAACTAAGTCCAACTTCCTTGCCAACATGAGCCATGAAATAAGAACACCCATGAACAGTATAATCGGGTTTTCGGAGCTGGCTCAATTTGATGAAATACCGGAAAAAACAAGAGAATATTTAGGTAACATTCAGGAAAACGCGAAATGGCTTTTAAATATTATCGACGATATTTTAGACATATCAAAAATTGAATCAGGTAAAATTATGCTTGAACATATTCCATTTGACTTGTCCGATATATTCACGCGCTGCCAGTCGGCGATTTCTCCCAGGGCGGAAGAAAAAGGAATTACTCTTTATTGTTACGCGGAACCTTCCATCGGAAAAAAACTTTTAGGCGATCCTGTTAGACTTCGTCAGGCGCTTATGAATCTTCTTTCCAACGCTGTAAAATTTACAAATACCGGAACTGTCAAACTGATGGCGTCATTCAAAGAAGCAAGCGAAACAAGCGTGTCGATACAATTTGAGATAAAAGATTCCGGTATCGGCATGAACCAGGAACAAATCGAAAAAATATTTAATCCGTTTGTACAGGCGGACGAAAGCATAACCCGCAAATTCGGCGGAACAGGTCTTGGTCTTTCCATTACAAAAAATATTATCGATCTTATGGGAGGAAACCTTACTGTAGAAAGCGCCAGCGGAATAGGCAGCAAGTTCAGCTTTGAAATTAAATTTGATTTAATCGACGATGCGGACGTTATATCATTACATAATAGCGATATTAATATTCTGGAAAAACCGAATTTTACCGGAGAGGTTTTAATCTGCGAGGACAATATTTTAAACCAGCAGGTTATCTGCGATCATCTGGAAAGAGTGGGACTAAAAACGATAATAGCAAATAACGGTAAAGAAGGTGTAGATCTTGTAGCGCAAAAACTTGTAAACAATGAAAAACCGTTTGATTTAATTTTTATGGATATACATATGCCCGTAATGGACGGGCTTGACGCCGCGTCAAAAATGTCCGATTTGGGAATAAAAACGCCGATTGTCGCGTTAACGGCGAATGTTATGTCCAATAAACTGGAACTATATAAAGATAATGGAATGTCTGACTGCCTCGCGAAGCCGTTTTCATCTCAGGAATTATGGAAATGCCTTGTAAAATTTATTTCTGTCGAAAGTTATTCATCCATAGATAAACACATTCTTTCCGCGGAAGAAGAAAAAACACAGCAAAAACTGCGGATTAATTTTGTAAAAGAAAATCAGGAAACTTATAACAAAATAAAAGAAGCGATAACAAACTTGGATATAAAACTGGCGCACAGAATCGCGCATACATTAAAAAGCACAGCCGGGCAAATCGGCAAAAAACAGCTTCAAGCGGCGGCGGCGGCTGTAGAATTAAAACTTTCGCGGGGAAATAATCAGGTTAGTAAAGAACAAATGAAAACCCTTAAAGCGGAATTAAAAATAGCGCTGGACGATCTAACACCCTTATTAAAAAAAGAAAACAAAAAAGAAATAAGCAAAATATCAGACTTAAATATAATACTGGAAATTCTGGAAAAACTGGAACCTTTAATATATAATAATGACACAGAGTGTTTAAATTTTTTGGACGAAATTTATTCCATACCGGGCGCTGATGAACTGGCGCGGCACATAGAGGATTATAATTTTAAACACGCGCACACAGCGCTTCAAAATCTAAAAAAGGAATTTGATCATGAATAAGAATAAAAAAAACAGCGTTCTTATTATTGATGATGAAAAATCAAATATAATCGCGCTTACAAATATTTTGAACACGGATTACGCGGTTTACGCGATAAGAGACAGCCGTGAAGCGATTGAAGCGGCGGAAAAAGACAAACCCGATGTAATACTTTTAGACATACTAATGCCGGAAATGGACGGTTACGCGGTAATAGAGGGATTAAAAAATTCCGAAAAAACACGCGACATACCGGTAATTTTTATAACAGGTCTTGATTCAAGCGAATCCGAAGAAAAAGGGCTCGCGTTGGGAGCCGCGGACTATATAACAAAACCATTTAGAACTTCTGTTGTAAAACTTAGGGTTCAAAACCAGATTAAATTAATCGAACGGCTTCGCCAGCAGACATTGATGACAAAAATATCACAAAACTTTTTATCTGACACTCATATAGAAATATTGTCTACAGACACCCTGCGAATGGTAGGCGAGTTTATGGACATAGCGCAGCTTTTACTTTACATGAATGATACCGAAAGCAATAGGCTTATATGCCAAAATGAATGGATAAACCCAAAGCTTAATTTGGAAACACGCATCGGCGGCAAATTTGATCTTAGCGAACCTATGTTAAATGTTATTAACGGCTTGCTCGCGAGCGGAAACTCCAGCATTCATTCAAACGATCCAACCTACAAAGAAGTAATGAAACCATACCGCAAAAATTTCCATAATTACATAACAACTCCAATTTTTATTAAAGGCGCGTTGTTCGCGGTACTGGATTTCTCAAGGGAAGATGACGGACGCGAATGGAATAAAAGCGAAATAAATCTCGCGGAATTAGTTTCCAGCGTTTTCGCGGGTGTTTTTAAACGTAACGCCATTGAGCATGATTTAAATGTCGTGTTAAAACTTAAAGCCGATCTTATAACCGCGAAAGAAAGAGCCGAACACCTAAGCCGCGCCAAAAGCGAATTCTTAGCCAGAATGAGCCACGAAATGCGCACTCCCATGAACGGCATAATAGGCATAATGGAATTAATCAAACTTGGAAATATCCCGGAAGATATGAGCGGATATATAAAAATTATCGAAAAAGCCTCCAACGATTTACTGCATCTTATAAATGATGTCCTTGATATATCAAGTATGGAATACGGCGTATTAAAACTTACCAATTCAGTTTTTAATACTGAAGCGATGTTTAAAGAAATTATAGAAACCACATGTTACAACGCTTCCAAAAAGCAGCAAACTGTTAAATCCAAACTTGATCCTACAATACCGGTTTCGCTAAAGGGTGATGAAAAACGCTTAAAACAGGTTATAACAAACCTGCTGGCAAACGCGATTAAATTTACCCCAGACGAAGGTGAAATTTATTTTGAATCGCGGGTAATAAATATTGATAACGAAACTGTAACATTACAATTCAATGTTACAGACAACGGCATAGGAATCGCGAAAGAACAGCAGGATAAACTCTTTTTAATTTTTGAGCAAATAGACGGCGGTTTATCCAGAGAACACGGCGGTATAGGACTAGGTCTCGCGCTTTCAAAAAGAATTGTCGAAATGATGGACGGAAAAATCTGGGTTGAATCCGATATTAATAAAGGCGCCGCGTTTAATTTTACCTGTAAACTGCGAATAACCGATTAAAGATTTTTATTTAACCCGCGATTTCCCCGGCTTTTTGTGTTATAGAAATAATCTTTTTATAATCTCCCCGCAGAAGGTTAACAGAAATTTCTTCTATTATATTTTTTATTTCAGAAGACCAAACCTTTTGTTCCAAATCGGCTAACGCTTCTTTAACAGCGTTTTTATTGTATTTTTCGCTCGCGTCTTTTATTTCGTTCATTCTTTTTCGAAATAAATCTATATCGGAAGCTGAAACTTCTGATACGCTGTCCGTCTTTTGTATTTTAAATTTTTCTATTATAGATAAAAGCGCGCTAACTAAAGCGGGTGTTTCATTAACCATTGTGTCAAAATCGCCGGTTTGAGCGGCTTTTTCCAGCTTCAGCGCGAGATCGGAATGTGTACTTTCTTTAACATTCGCGAGAGCGTTTTTTATTCCATGTACGGCGATAATATAAGATTCCAGTTCCTCGTCATTTAAACTATTTAATTTATCTTTAAATGAATCCAGTATACTTAGTGTATTTTGAGCGTCAAGAACAAAAAACCGCTTTAATCTAACCTCCGCGTCATCTTCTTGTTCTATATTATTATCCATTTCTGTATTTACCTTTTTTGAGTTTTTATTTCGTAAAAATTGTGTCAACAAGAGATCTAATTCGCGCGAATCAACCGGTTTCGCCAAAAAGCCGTCAAAACCATTATCCAAAAACTTTTGTTCCTGGCCGCTTAAGACATTCGCGGTTAAAGCGACGATCGGACGGATATAACCCAATTGACGAATTATTTTTACAGCTTCAATGCCGTTCATTTTAGGCATCATATGATCCATAAAAATTATGTCGTAATTGCCTTCGTCTTTAATTTTTTCGATTGCTTCAATTCCGCTTTTGGCGGTTTCAATTTTAAAACCATAAGGAAGCAATAATCCTTTGGCGACATACAGATTAGATTCAATATCATCAACAACCAATACTTTGTTGTTGGAAAGATATTCTTCGATAACCTGCTCGTTCATAATATGTTTTGTGCTTTGGAAAGTAAAGTTTTTTAAACTTTCGACGATTTCGGCGCCGCAAAGTTCGCTGCCGTGTATACTCTGCGGCAGGTGTACTGTAAACACAGATCCCTTGCCGACTTCGCTTTCTACAAATATCTCTCCGTCCAGTAATTCAACAAGGCGTTTTGTAATGCTCATGCCAAGACCTGTGCCGGGAATATAATTATTTGTATCCAAGTTAAAACGCTCATATTCGCTAAAAAGCCTTTTAAGCTGCTCTTTATTCATACCCTGTCCCGTATCACTTACCTTAAAAATAAGCGTAAGCGACTGCCTGTTCTCGCCGGGTTCAAAAGAAAAGGACAGCGTAACTTTGCCTGATTCTGTGTATTTAAACGCGTTGGATAAAAGGTTATTTAGTATTTGTTTTATACGAAGTTCATCGCCGATAAGCTCAAGTGGTAATTTTTCATCTATCTGTAAAATAAATTCGATTGGTTTGCTTTCATAACGGAAACGGTTTAACTGCACAGTGTTATTAATAAAGATCGAAATATCATACTGCTTTTGAATTATTTCCAGTTTACCCGCCTCGATTTTTGAGAAGTCAAGAATGTCGTTAATAATATTTAAAAGAAGGCTGCCGGATTCATATATTTTTCTAAAACCTTCATCAGCGTTGGCGCCCGCGAATGTGTCTGTCGAAAATTCTTTTTTCTGTAAAAAGATTTCTGATATGCCGAGTATCGCGTTCATCGGCGTGCGTATTTCATGGCTCATTTGCGCGAGGAAAGTACTTTTCGCGCGGTTACTTTGCTCGGCGAGTTTTTTGGCGGCGACAAGCTCTGTAATGTTAATAACGTGCTGCAAATGAACTTTTCTGCCGTCATACCAGTTGATATAACAATCAGAATGAAGAACAGTTATGTCGCTTACCTGATCATATTCTTCCCAAACAACAATATTATTCGGGTCTTTATCCAATTGATGACACGGGCAAAAATCGCATTTTCTGTCATAATCCCTTCGGAAAACTTTATAACAATATTGCCCGACAACATCACCTTCGATGTTTAAAAACATTTTAAGGAAGTTATTGGCGAAAAGTATTTCGCCTGTATCAGGGACTGTTACATAAATACCGGCTTGAATACTGTTTAATATATTTTCAAGAGCGACAAGCGTATTATTTTTTAAAACTGTAGCTTCATACATTTTATTCAACGCGGCTTCCAGCATAACTTTATCTTCCTGATTTTTTATAATCAGCTGGTTACGAATTACCGCGTTGGCGCACATAAAAGCGACAGAACGCATAATGTCGGAACTGTTTTCGTCAAAATAACGTTCTTTTTGCCGGTCCTCAAAAAGCACAAACCCCCAAAAAGAATTATCAATTGATATAGGCGTGACAAATAACGAAAAAACTCCGAACGCTTCCAGCATCGCGGCTTCGGGAAGAAGTTTCGCGGGAGAGTTAATCGTTTCGCCGTTTGCCAAAAGCGGCTCCCATCTTGGCGCGAAATCTTTAGATAATATATCGATAAGTCCCGGTGTCGGCTCTGTGGTACCGCCTGACAATCTGTCCCAGCGGAAAATTTGGGATGTGTGCAAGCCATCATCCATTCTAAAATTTTGCCAAACAGAAAGCCTGTCCAAACCCAATTCGTCAATAATATGTTTTAACCCCGATGTCATAATTTCTTCAAATGATTTATTGTGCTGCGCCATAAAATCAATCGCGGTTTTGCTTAAAACTTCCAGTAATCTTTCGCGGTGTTTAATCGCGTCCATCATTTTTTCTTTTTCTACCAGTTCATTTTTATATAACTGCTGTGTCAGTTTATTTTTTCCAAGTAACATTGAAAGCGCGATAATAAGCCCCAAAAGTATAATACTGGAAACAGCCATAATCACGGCGAACAAATTCGCGTAATACGAACTTTGAATATCCATTAATCTGTTATAATTAAAAACACGGTTTTGCCAATCATGGTTAATTTTATCAACTTGCAGCAATTTGAGCGATTTATCAACAATGGAAAGAAGTATTGTTTCATTTTTGTTAAAACCAAATTTTGTTTCGATATGCTGATCAAAAACCATATTCACTTTAAAATCAAAAAGTTCCTGATAATGAGACAAATACAAAATACGTCTTTGAGTAGACATAACAAGATCAACTTCTCCGCGCTGTAACGCGTTAAAAGCCTGGTCAATATTGTCATATTCAAAAGTATTCCTGTGATTGGGAAACCATTGATTAAACATGGCTGTAAATGATGTACCGCGGGCTACACCGATTTTTTGATATGGAATTTCATTGAGTGTAACATTGTGGTAATCCAGCCGCGATATAAACGCGTAATGATCTTCCAATATAACAATATCAGACCAAATAAAATAATTTTCTCTCTCTTTGGTTTGCGCGACTTCAGGCGCGAAAGCCGCTTCCCCTTTTATTAGCATTTCATTAATTTCGGGCCAATTTGTATTTTCCGCGTGAACAACTTCAAATGATAAACCGGTAAACATGGAAATTTCATCAAGTAAATCAAAAAATATTCCCTGCCATTGTCTGTGATGTCTGTTATAAAAACTTAAAGGATAATTAGTGCTGTTAGCCGCGATTGGCACGCTTAAACCGCGGGAAGTAAGATTATTAATGTAAGCGCGCTCTTCGTCGTTAAGACGCGTGCGCAATTTATACGTAAGGTATTCATTATACCCTTGTTTATATAAATTACTTAAATGAGAGGTAGCGCCGCTTCGCTGAAGCTTTGTAAAAGCGGAAATAATCGGAGCCAAATCCCTGTTTGCTGTCGCCATAGAAACAGGATTAAAAATTAACGGATAAAAATCTTCTATAATAATATTATTATATTCAAGCGCGAATATTTCCGCGTTACTAGACGCGATAAAAGCGTCCGCTTCTCCATTCGCGAGCGCGAGGTAAGCTTCGGGAAAACCGTTAACCCAAACAGGCACATAAGAACCCGGCTGCGTTACAGACGCTACAACAGCTTCTACAGGAGTGCCAATAAAAGCGTATCTTAAAGGACGTTCCTGCGAAATTTGATTTAAAGCGGGGCTTCCTTCAAGCCTGAATATAACATACAACCTGTTCGCTATTGTGTCGGTCATAAGATATCGTTGCAGGCGTTCAGGAGTAGCCATAAAAATACCGTTAAAATCAACTTGATAAGTATCTGTTTTTTCCAGCAGAACATTCATCTGATGAACTTCTACATTAAACTCAATACCAAAAAGCTCAGAAAGCCATTGGCATAACAAAACAGAGTAACCGCCAATCTGTCCGTTATTTTTTACAAACGCTTCAGTTGAAGGAATCATCCCGTAGGTAAACGATTTTCCGTTTTTTGTATATTCGTTTCGCAGCGCTTCTATCGCTTCAATTTCTTCGGGTGTAATCCCCGGGATTTGATGAAATGTTTTTACAGAAGTAACATCAAATATTTCCGGCTGCTGCAGCGTTGGCATTATCGGACAGGAAATATATACAAAAACAACGCATACTAAAAATAACGCGAATGTTATTCGTATATAGATAGCGTTCATTCCGTTACCACTTCGACAAATTCTTTTTCGCATTTTAAAAACAGGTTTACAAGCGTAGGATCAAAATGCGTGCCGCTAGATTCGCTTATAATTTTTACCGCGGCTTCATGAGAAAACGCTTCCTTGTACGGACGCACGGAAACCAAAGCGTCGTAAACATCGGCTATCGCCATGATGCGCCCTTGCAGCGGTATATCCGTGCCTTTTAACGCGCGAGGATAACCTGTGCCGTCCCACCTTTCATGATGAGAGCCAGCGAAAAATTTGGCGCACTGTAAAAAGTATCCGTCGCCTGAATCGGCGATAATACTGTCGATAATATTTTCACCTTCAGACGCGTGGATTTTCATTTGCTCATATTCATCGGATGTAAGTTTTCCGGGTTTATTTAAAATAATATCCGATATAACAATCTTGCCGATGTCATGCAGCCTTGCTGATGAAGCTACAAGCTCAAGATTCCATTCGCATATTTCATCGGTATATACGCCGTTTTCGAGCATTGTGTATAATAATATTTTTATATATTTTGTCGTTCGCTCAATATGATGACCTGTAAGTTTATCGCGGTTTTCTACCATATTTGCCAAAACCGACGCCATAGAATTTTGCAGTCTTAAAAGTTTATCGGTACGGTAACGCAGCATCAGGTTTCGTTCATGAATAATATCTTCTACATTTAAATGCGTTTTTATACGGTTATAAAGAACGGCTTCGGAAAATGGTTTGGTAATAAAATCCACAACCCCCATTTCAAAACCGCGCACTTCTGTTTCGGCGTCGTTTTTACTGGTTAAAAATATAACGGGTATACTGGAGTATTTTTTATCGGCTTTTAAATACTGTAACGCCTCAAACCCGTCGATTTCAGGCATTAAAACGTCCAATAATATTAAATCGGGCATGATTTTATCAAGAAGTTCATACATCAAAGAAGCTGATGAAAAGGTGTATACGGTATAAATGTCCGATAACGCTTTTTCGGCTTTTATAAGATTTACATGGTTATCGTCTACGGCGAAAATAGTTTTCATTTAATAAAATACCCTTATTTAAGAAGCCCGCTTTTCATTCCATTGTAGATTATAACAGAATTTGAGTAATATTACAATAATTTATACAAAAAAAGCGCCCTGTCACAATGACAGAGCGCTTTACTCTAGTAACGCGGTTTTAACCAGCGGTTCCTGTTCAGTCGCAGCCGCAATTACATTTAATCCCGCCGGGAGCGTTTCTCCTGCTTGGACTAAAGTTGCCGCGAGCTTCACTATTCGGTCTAGTATTTTCCCGACGCTGGGTAAAATTTTGCTGTTCAAGCATTCGCATTCGGTTATTGAACTCGTATGTTCTGCTGTTAATCGTTACTTTTACGGGCTGAATGAAATTTCTGAATCCAAAGCCTTCGATTGATACTCTGGCTCCTTCCCTTAAATCAGAAATAAACCCAATGTAACGGGTTAACATGGGAACAGTATAGGTGACATTACCGCTTTCTATCGCTATAAATCCTCTTTCCAGTTTTAATATTCCGTCAACTGTTATTGGATTAATTTGACGCGCTCTGGTTTGACCTTCCTGTATTTCGCTTCTTTGGGGTCGATTTTCCCTATTTTGTCTATTTCCCCTTTCCTGAGCGAATAAACTTCCTGTTAATAAAACAGCGATAAACATAATTAAGAATAATTTTTTCACAACAACCTCCGTTTGAATTGTATCTGCATATATAACCAAAAATTTATGGATGTGTTACAATAATTACAATGAAATATTATTACAAATATTCATATAAAATCTGTAACCTTTTTATAACAGAAGAAAATAATTCTATTCATAATGTCAGATTCAATATTGATGAGATATCAGGCGAAGTAAAAAAAAGCGAAACCCCGTTAATAAAAGAGACAGCGAAACAGCTTGATGAATATTTTAACGGCAAACGAAAAGTTTTTGATTTACCGCTTAACGCGAACGGAACGGAGTTTCAAAAAAAGGTCTGGCAGGCTCTTCAAACAATTCCATACGGACAAACTTGCAATTACGAGCGAATAGCGGTTTTAATCGGTAAACCTAAAGCGTGCAGAGCTGTGGGAATGGCGAACAATAAAAACCCAATAGCGATAATAATTCCCTGTCATCGCGTTATCGGCAAAGACGGAAAATTAACCGGATACGCCGGCGGCTTGGAACTAAAACAAAAACTACTCCAATTAGAAAATAATAATTAATTTGGAATTTTATTAACTATGTTGGGCGGATAATGTGATAAGTGACGCGAATAAAGTAATACCCAAAGCGATTATATAAATAACTATCGCCGCGGAAAAACCCGCGCTTATTGTAAGCCAAATACCCAATGTATTAAAAATTGACCTGTACAGAAAAACAAAGCCATGAAAGACAACCGGTAAAACAGGCAGTAATAAAGCGAAAAGATAGCGCGGTTTTTGCCGGGCGCGGTAACGCCACGCGATTACAATAATAAAAATCGACATGGGTAAAAAGAATAAAGCTGACCCCAAACGGTTTAAAATCTCCGCTTCAAAAATCTGATAAATATATCCGGCTTTTTCCAGGTTTCTCGCGGCGGCGAAAAGTTCTCTAATCTGTAAGTTAGAAAGACCTCTTCTTACATTGGAAAGCAGTAAAAATTCCTCAAAATCAATATCCAATAATATTCCGCCCAAAGGTTCCCTTCCTACCTGCCATTCACTTTGGAAACTATGTTCTTCGTTAAAACGATCAAGCGCGTGAGTCATAATAAGTATTTTTTGCTGATGGTTCAATGTAAATGGCAATAGTTTCACATAACGGGCTGTTCCGCTTGCCTTTAAGTTCATGTCATTGTCAAAACCCATATAATCAAACCCAAAACCGTAGGAAACATCGGGCGATAATGTAAGGCTGGAAAAACGCAGTACAACCCTGCCTTCTTCGCTTGGAAGTGAAAACACGGCTCCGTTTAAAATCTCGCCTACGGAAAGCTCTACTTCGTCAATAAAAAACGCGGTTAACGCCGCGCCCTGTTCGCTAGCCGCGAGAAAGTTTACAACATCAGGATCGTTTGGAGTATGTACGATTAATTCCTGAAAAATATAATAAGCGCGGACCCACTGCCCTGTCTGCATTGCCTGATAACCCGAAAGTTTTAAATTGTGCAAATTAAAAACTTGTGTTTCTCTTTGGTTGGGCGCCTGCGAAGAAATCATGTTCCACGCGTCACTCGCCAACTGAGAAGCGGCGGCAGCCTGTACATTGTTTCGCCCCGCTAGGCGCCCGGCTAGCCCCGCTAACCAATGAGCGTCAAAATAACGCTCCTCGGCAAAAGCCGTTTGAGCCAATGAAATAGCTGTTACAGAATCAATTGGCTGTTCGTCAGATAACGGAAAAATATCAACATTATAATTTTCTCTTCTTTGAGTAGCGGCGTTTCCCAAATTTTTAGCGATATCGGATCTTAAATTTTCAAGCTCCGGGCTATTATACCAAATACGATCACAGATCGCTAAAAATTGAGCCGCGTCAAACCAGTCACCGGCTTTTGCGCTCTCTTGCGCGTTATTTTTCGCGAGCTGATAAAGCGATCCGGAAAAACGCGTATTATCTTCGTTTGCTTTTACCAATGGAGCTACAAGAAAGAAAATAAGCGCGTAAATTATCGCGGCTGCAATCGCTGTAATTACCGAAGTTAATAGGCGTTTAAAAAACACATCAGAAAAACTTTTAAAGTTTTCTTCGTATGAAACAAGACCAAAAGGAATTACCAAAGCGGATAACGCCAAAGCGGGAAACAAATTAAAAACTTCCAAAAAACCCTGTATCAAACGCCAACTGCCCGCGTAAATGGGAAGCGGCGGCTGAGAACCGGGAAAAATAAAACGGAAGATTAAAATTAAAAGCGATGAAATAACAACATAAATAATAAATATATATTGTGGTGTTCTAAATTTTTCGATATTAATCATAGTCATCCCGCCTTTTCGCGGCAAACGAAAGAAGTGTATAAATATTTACAAGAATACCAAAACCCAGAAAAAATAATGGAAGCGCGATATTAATAGGAACAATGCCATTTAAAAATGAATCGATAGTATCTATCATTTCGGGTCTATTAAATAATGTGTTAATGGCTAAAACACCCCGAAAAGCCAAAGCCGCCAAAAACAGGTTCGCGAGGGGCCAGGCGCTAAACCTTACGGTATACGCTATCGAACACAAAAGAAAAATTAATGAACCTACATACATAAGATACGAAAAAAACCCCTGATTAAATTTCTGTTGAAACACTTCGGCGTTTAATCTTATATCTATGGAAATACTTTTTAAAAACCAGGGAGTATCATCGCCGAACGGAACATCGGGCAATGAAAAGGACGAACTAACAGATTGCTGGTAAACAAGCGGCTGACCGGGAATCGCTGTTACTCTTGGACCGTTTGGCTCTGTAATACCATTAAGTAAAACCACAGCGGTTTCATTTTTATTTAACTCGTTGGTAAGAATTAAACCCCTGTCCCCCAGCGGAATACCGGAAACCTGAGCCGGTGGAACGCCTTTCCAATGTTCTAAAAGAAAAGAAATTCCAAAACAAAAAATAAATGAAAGCGACATTACGCAAACAATCGCCATTATGGAAAAACATTCTCTTCTTACAGCGTAATTTAACGCCAATATAATAGAAGAAAACAATACTAACGAAAGAGACCAGTGAGCGGCGGATATAAGTAATGTAAGTGTGGTTTCAGGTCTAGGCGGCAGATTTTTAATCCAATCAACACGTAAAGATAAAAATTTAAAAAGCGTCACTAAAATTAAACTAATGAGAAAAGTAAGACTAAATAAAAGGATTAATTTGGCTAATTTGCTCACATTCATAGATTATCACGGTATGAATATTCCTGTCCATATGTTATAAATAAGATATGGAATCAAAAATAGCGGTTCTTGGAGCCGGCGCGTGGGGAACAGCAATCGCGAAAGTAATTGCCGACAAAGGAAAGGATGTTCTAATCTGGAGTTTTGAAGAAGCTGTCAGAGACGACATTAATAACAACGGATTAAACACAAGATATTTACCGAATGTAAAATTGCCAAAAACCATAAAAGCGACATCAAATATCGAAGAAGCGGCGGAAGGAAAGCAGTTTTTAATTTACGCGGTTCCGTCATTATTCCTTCTTGATACATTAAAAAATTCTATCAATGTAAAATCGATACGCGAGGGAAAAACCACAATAGCGGTTATAACAAAAGGTTTTCTGCCAACAGAAAATGGACCTCGCCTTATACTGGAAACAATGGAAGATTATCTTCCCGGTTTTTTCCGTCAGTCTTTAGTTTATATTTCAGGTCCAAGCCACGCCGAAGAAGTATCTTGTGGAAAAATCACGGGGCTTATTGCCGCGAGTGAAAGCCCAAAAAATTCCATCCGATTTAGAGACCTTTTAAAAAACCCGCGCCTTTTGGTTTATTCATCGCTAGATGTGCGCGGCGTTCAGGTTTCCGCGGCTACAAAAAACGTAATAGCGATTGGTTTTGGCATGTTGGACGCGCTAAAAACATCGGATAAAGCCGACATTTTTGGAGACGGAACAGAATCCCTGTTACTCGCGGCGGGTCTTAACGAAATACAGCTTTTGGGCAAAGCGTTAGGCGCTACACACCCGGAAACTTTTACCTCAATTTCAGGTATTGGAGATTTGGATGTTACATGCCGGTCGGTACTTGGAAGAAACAGGCGTTTTGGAAGGGACATTATCGAAAAAAATATTTTAGACTCGTTTAAAAATATTGATGATATATTAAACCGTATCGGCGAAATCGGGTATCTTCCGGAAGGTGTAGCGGCGGCGAAACAGATCAAAGAGCTTGCCGAAAAACACAAACTGCGAATGCCTGTATCTATGGGAATTTGCAAGGTATTAAATAAAGAGCTTAAACCAATGGAGTTCTGTAAAAACCTGCTGACAGACTGGGAGAAATAAATGTTTGAAAAACTGACAGGAAAAATAAACGACGCTCTACGTTTTGTTACAGGCAAAGCTTCGATAACAGAAAAAAATATCGAGGACGCTGTAGAAGCGATTAAAATGGCGTTACTGGAAGCCGATGTTAACCTGCGGGTTGTGCGCCGTTTTGTAAACTCCACAATCGAAGAAGCCAAAGGCGAAAAAGTTCTTCGTTCAGTAGACCCTGGTCAGCAATTTATAAAAATCGTGCACGACAAGCTTGTTTCTTTCCTGGGTGATGAAGATCAAAAAACCCGCGCGCTTAAATTAAAAGGTCCCGATGTAATAACTACAATTTTAATGCTAGGGCTTCAAGGCTCGGGTAAAACAACAAGCTCGGCGAAACTGGCTCTTCGATTAAAAAAAGAAGGAAGAAAACCCTTACTTGTCGCGTGTGACTTAATCCGTCCAGCCGCTATGGAACAGCTTGCCGTTCTTGGAAACCAAATCGACATACCTGTTCATAAAGAAGATGGCGCGAAAGACAGCGTAAAAGTTTATCAGAACGCGCTTGGCTGGGCAAAGAAAAACATGATCGACACAATCATCATCGACACAACAGGTCGAATGCAGATTGACGAACCGATGATGGAAGAACTTTCCCGTTTAAAAAAAGCTTCCAACCCGGATGAAATGCTGCTTGTAGCGGATTCAATGACAGGGCAGACAGCGGCGGACATCGCGAAAACCTTCGACGAAAAAATTGGTCTTACAGGTGTGGTATTAAGCAAGTTTGATTCCGATACGCGAGGCGGAGCCGCTCTTTCTTTAAAAACAGTAACAGGCAAACCTTTAAAGTTTACAGGCACCGGCGAAAAACCGGAAGACTTTGAACCTTTCCACCCTGACAGGATAGCGGGGCGCATACTTGGCATGGGAGATGTTGTAAGCCTTGTAGAAAAAGCGCAGGAAGTAATCGACGAAAAGCAGGCTCTTGAACTCCAGAAAAAAATGGAAAAGGAAAACTTTACTCTGGAGGACTGGCTTGAACAAATTAGAGCGATGAAAAAAATGGGTTCGCTTCAAAAAATGCTGGACATGATACCCGGCATGCAGGGTCAACTTAGCGAAGATGATATTAACAAAGCGGAATTAAAAAGTCAGGAAGCGATTCTTAGCTCAATGACAAAAAAAGAGCGATCTAATCATTTAATTATAGGACCGCCAAGGCGAAGCAGAATCGCGAGGGGCTCCGGCACATCTGTCGCGGAAGTAGCGCGCCTTTTAAAAAGGTTTGAAAAGATGCGCGGCATGATGAAAAAAATGGCAAAAGGCAACATGAAAGGCATGCCAAATATGCCCGCAGGCTTCCAATTCTAATTAAATTCAAATTGCCAAAGTCCTGTCTTGCCGTAAAACACAAAATACAGATCACGGGCGCCATTAATATTTTCTAGTTTACATTCCGCGTGTCCCCAGGATGGAAGCCGTCTAAAACTTGTTTGGGGAAGCGGATAAAATGATATATCACCTGTTATTGGTATATTTAAAACCCCCGCGATTTGCCCTTCGGGTGAATCTAAACGAATTTCTATTCGGCTGTCATGTCTGCCTTGCGCGACAGCGGATAATTTAAATTTTTTGCCTGTTTCAAAATCCAGCGACATAAACTTTATCCACGCGCCGTCTTCATTATTAAACACTGCCGGTATATCACTGCCTCTTTTTTCATGAAGGAAACAAGAGCAGTAGGTATCAAAGTTTTTCGCGAATATAACACTAGCAGGTAATTTTCGCGGAAGAGATTTTTCGCCTTTAACTTCAAAACCGCCTGTAAGACGAATATCCGCCGACGAAGCGCCGATTAAACAAGAGCAAGAGCCGGATTCAATTAAAAACCTTTCATTAAAACTTTCCCAAATCGCGAGTTCTTCTATTTTTAATTCAAAGTTTACAATTTTTTCTTCCCCCGCCGCCAATAAAATTCTATCAAAACTTTTTAATGTTTTTAAAGAACGCTGAAAATCTGAACCCTTAAATGTAACATACATTTGCGCCACTTCTTCTGATGAAACTGAACCTGTATTTTTTACTTTAAAAGAAATGTTTACGATATCGTCTTTCCCCGCTAAAGTTTTGTCTATTTTTAAATCCTTGTACTCAAAGTTAGTGTACGAAAGACCATGTCCAAAGGGGTACAAAACATTTCCGTTAAAATACTGATAAGTAGTTTTGCCTGCCATGATATCATATTCCATAATCGAAGGAAGCTGTTTTTCATCTTCGTACCATGTTAAAGGAGTTCTGCCTGCCGGTGAATATTTACCGCTTAAAACATCGGCGATTCCGTTTCCAGTTTCCTGAATACCGTGCGCCATCCAGATAATCGCGGGTAATTTTTTGGAAATTTCTTTTATCGTATATGGATAACCGCTAATCATAACAAGAACTGTATTTTTATTTACATCGTTAATATTTTCGATTAACTGTTCATGGCGAGGCGGAAGGTTTAAACTGGGGCGATCTATACATTCCCTGCCGTTAATCATCGGGTCGTTGCCCGCGAAGAATAAAACATGCCGCGCTTTGGCTGCCGCTTCTTTCGCCGCTATTAAACCGTCGCGCTCAAGCTTCATTTTAAATAACTCGCCCTTTACAGGAACCGGATCGTCATGTTGTGTAACAGGTGTTCCTGTTTCATTCGCAATAATACGCCTGTTATCGTGAGTTTTAATAAGAATGTTTCCATTTCCTTGAGGCACTATATTAAAAAGAGTAAAACCAAACCATTGTAAATTATTTTTCGCGGAAGCTGTAATAAAATAATCAGTTGTGTCATTTTTTGGCATAAGCTGAGGCGGTATTGGTTCTCTTCTTGGCGGAACTACTTCTCTTCTCGCGTAACAGCCTTCCAGTATCAAGCCGCTTTGTGTATCTGTAAATGTTTTAACACCCCAACCCCAATCTTCTACATAAAAACTCGCGGGTTTTTCCTGCGGTTTTCCGGCGGCTAATGTTTTTTTTGTTTTATCGGGATTATCCTTTTCAGGAACATCAATAAGAATTAAGGGCCGCCCATCGTCAGTTGTAAAGGAGACAATGTCACGGCAGTCTGTAAACTCTATTTTTTCTCCGTAAGTTTTTTTAAGCGCTTCAAGCGACGTACTCTGGTATGTCGGGATCCCGGCGTACCAATCCAGGTGAAGCTCTGCCGCGAGAGGTCCCATTACAGCGATGGTTCCATTTGTTTTTTCAGGTACAATCGGTAAAATTGAATTTTCATTTTTTAAAAGCACTATCGACTTTCTAACAGCTTCAAGTGAAAGTTTTTTATATTCTTCCTTCATATAATCAGCTTCGCCGATCGCCTCGTACGGGTTTTGATTTCCTTCTTCAATCGGATCAAACTGACCAAAGCGAAACCTTATCGCGAATATTCTTTCCAGGTGTCTGTCGATTTCCGCCTCATCGATTAAATTTCTTTCCAAAGCTTCTTTTACAGCTTCTATTACAGGCTCGGGCATATCTGTCATACTATCCGCTCCGCTTTTTAAAGCCGCGGCAAGTGTCTCCCCGTGTGTTTCAAAATAATGATGAGCGTCTACTGTTTGTAAAAAATCGCCGCCATCAGTTACAATATGCCCTTCCAATCCCCATTCGCCTTTTACAATTTTTTCCTGTATGGGATGAATCATCATAGGGATTCCGTTTACCTCGTTGTAAGCGGTCATCATAGACACAGCTTTGGCGTCTTTTATCGCGGCTTTAAACGGCACTAGATAATATTCGTACATTAACCTGGGTGGAATAGAACAATTACACGCTATGCGGTTTTCCTCGTTATTATTGGCGAAAAAATGTTTTGGTCCGCAGCTTGCGCGTAAATAAAAAGGATGATCTCCTTGCACGCCGCGGATATATTGGCTCGCGAGCTGGCTTGTAAGATACGGATCCTCTCCATAACCTTCCTCGGTTCTACCCCATCTTGGGTCTCTTTCCAAATCCACTGTAGGCGACCAGACAGCGAGCCCCCTTGTACGATCGCTTGATTTATAAAAACACCTAGCTTCGATCCCGACAACTTCTCCGATCTTTTTTAAAAGGTCTCTATCCCAACTGGAAGCCAGACCTATAGTCTGCGGAAAAGTTGTATTGTTTCCTTCGCGGTTTACAAAACCGTGAGCGCCCTCACCGCCTATTGCCCAGGCATTTATACCAAGACGTTCAACAGCGTGGTTACGGGTGGGAATAAAACCGTATTTTTCTTCGATTGTTAATCTGGAAATCAGATCTTTAACACGTTCTTTTAAAGGTAAGGATGGATCATTAAATGGATATTTCATGGGTTAGATTATAATATAATTACAAAAAAATGTCCGCAATAACCTCACGCCAAGACGCTAAGACGCCAAGAGAATAAAGTTTATACTTCAAAATCTTTGCGCCTCTGCGCCTTTGCGTGATGAAATTCTAAAATAATCTTAAAACTTATTCTTCTTTACCCAGTCGATGATTTCGTCGACTTTGCCAAAGACAAGTCCTGTTACTGTGTCGGCGCAGCCGTAGTAAATGGCGACTTTGCCTGTATCTTTGTCGACTAACGAAGCGACAGGGAATGTTACGTTTGGCACATCGCCCGCGATTTCGTATATTTCTTTGGGGCAAATGATATACGGTTTGGGTCTGGCGATCACTTTCCAGGGTTTGTCCAAATCCATAAGAGCCGCGCTGAATGAATAAACAAAACCGTTACAGCTTGTAAGTACTCCATGATAAAAAACTAACCAGCCTTCGGAAGTTTCGATAGGGCAGGGTCCGGCTCCTATTTTTGTGCTTTGCCAGCCGCCGTTAGGTCCCATTACATGGCGGTGTTTACCCCAGTAAACGAGATCAGGGCTTTCTGAATACCACATATCGCCGAATGGAGTATGACCTGAATCACTTGGGCGGCTGTACATCGCGTAATTGTTTCCGATTTTGCGGGGGAAAAACGCGCCGTTGCGGTTATAGGGCATCATTGAGTTTTCTATTTGGTAAAACTTTTTAAAATCGTATGTATAACCTGTGCCAAGACATGGACCTTTGTAACCGTTACACCAGATAATGTAGTAGCGGTCTTCCAGCCAAATAACGCGGGGGTCATATTTATAATCCGAATCAGGAAGTTCCGGATCTGTTTTTTCAAACTTAATCGCGTTGTCTTCAATTTTCCAGTTAACGCCGTCTTTACTGAAACCTACATGAATGTCCATGTGTCTTGTTGTATCGTCGCAGCGGAATACGCCCGCGAACTCGCCATTAAAAGGCACTACAGCGCTATTAAAAATACTGTTTGATGTAAGAGTTAAATCACGGGGTATAACCGGATTTTTGGAAAAGCGCCACATGATTTCTTTATTGGGATCGCTTCCTTTACCTGAGGAGGGTCTGTCTTCCCAGGGAATGTTTGGAATACTTGTTCCATTAACAATTTTACTCATACTTTTTTTCCTTTTTATAAAAAAATATCCCGGCAATTATAATAATCACCGGGATTTTGCATGTGCTTTTCAGAAATTTCAATTTCTGAAAAGCTACTTAACCGCATTTTCGTAGGGCTTCGCCCGAGAAAATGCAAGAATGAAACTGGAATGCTAAAGCATTCCGGTTTCATTAGCGGTTAAAATCTTCGATTGCCGCGTTAATTCTTGGCATCCATGATTCAATGTGCTGAGCCGGATTTACAGTTCCTGTTCCGTCAGCTCTGAAGTCGTTGATGAAATCATCAAACGGATAACCTGGAACTAATTGGAAACCTTTTAATGTAAGATACTGTGAGTCTCTTGACATTACAACAGTTTCTGTTACGTCGCGGAGGTTTCTGGATGCCCAGTAGTGTCCCTGTAACCAGTCTGTTGTAACAGGTGTAAACCAGGATTCCATAGCGTTCATAATAACATTAACTTCTGCTGGTGAATAAAAGTTAGGAATTACATAAACGTTATTGTTGGCGCCAATGCGGAGTTTCGATGAGTTAGGACCTCTTGGAGGAAGAACGTATCCACCTTCAAAGTTGTCGTTCATCTGACCTTTTCTCCATTCAGGATCAAATGTCATAGCTGTTCTGCCATCGGAGTAAGCTGACCAGTTCCAGCCCCAGTCATAAGTAGGCTGTGTGGCGACAAGTCTTTCTCTGATTAATGTGTTATAGAATTCTAAAGCCTGAATTACAGCAGGTGAGTTAACATTGCTAATCGCTCTACCCTGAGCGTCAAATGTAACGAGATTTCCGCCATTTCCCCATACTAAACCCATGATAAATTCGCGAGCGTCGTCAATAGGAAGAGCGTAAGTATCGATAACGCCGTTACCTGATCTGTCTCTTGTTAATTTTCTGCAAACATCAAGGAAAGTATCCCATGTCCAGTTATTGCTTGCCTGTAAATCATAAAGATATTCCGCGCTTAAACCAACTTCAACAAGGTGCTGAGGATTAAAGTACAACATCGCTGTTCCCCAACCATCGTTTGGAAGACCAAACTGAAAACCGTATTGTTTTCCACCGAATGTCATAAAGTCCTGTACAAGACCATCATACATAGGTCTTACACCGGCGACAGGTTCACGGTTGTTTAAGTTAGCTCTTGAATCGCTTACAGGATATAAAAGTCCCTGTTTGAACAATGTCATCGCCATAGCGGAAGAAACTTCATAAACACTGATTGTTTTGTCGTTTGACATAATATGGCTTGCTACTAACGGAAGGTAATTATCATAATCTGATAATTCAAATACTTCCATTTTGAATCCTTCTCTCGCGAGAAGAGCTCTTCTCATTTCAAGTTCCTGTTCTTCACCTTCGTTTCTTGGTTCATAGGTATCTACATTGTATGTTGACCACCATGACGCGATTCTGATGTTCGCGCCTTTAAGACCGTCTCCCGGACATCCTGTAAATACGACTAAACTAAATACAAGGATAAGAGCAAACAGAACTAATCCAATTTTTTGACTTGTTTTAAACATGTCATTCCTCCATAAAAAAAATATTTTTTTTATCTCAAACGGTAAACTACCGTGTTGAAACCTAATTTGGTATTACATTTTAATACCGGTCTGACTTAACGATTCTACGAATGTTCTTTGCGCTACCAAATAAAGCAATATAAGCGGTACAAGGAAAACTAAAGTTCCTGTCGCTACGACTGCCTGAACATATCCAACTGGGGGCTGCGCCATAATTCCGCCTCCTCCCGCTCCTACAGCGTTAACTCCCGCCCAATAACGGAAAAAACTTTCTGTAAGTCTTGAAATGGCGATAGGCATCATGTTATATCCCCTAAGGAATAATGTTGAAAAAATGGAATCTGTCCATTGCCATACAAACGAAAACAGGAAACAGGATGTTAACATCGGCATAGCGTCCGGAAGCATTATACGTCCGAATGTATAAAACCTTCCGCATCCGTCTACATAAGCCGCTTCTTCAAGTTCTTTTGGCACACCCCTGAAATACTGCCTTAAAAGGAAGATGTAAAGACCGCTTTTTAAACCCATAGCGGTCGCGGAAAGAAGGAAGTAACCTGTTAAGGTACCCAAAAGATTTATCGGTTCTCCTGTTATCAATTTAAAAATCCCGAATACATCAAAAAACTGAAAATTCAAATAAAGCGAAGATAAAATTGTCTGAGGTGGAACAATGATGATTAAAAATACGCACATGAATAAAATGCTTTTACCGGGGAACTTATAACGCGCGAAACCGTAAGCCGCCATTGTACAAGCCGCGACCTGTAAAAGGGCGCTGATTACAATTATTATTGTTGATTGAATTAACGTGGGCCAGTACCTCATCAGGTTCATGGCTATTTTATAATTGTCTGTGGAAAAGTTACGGGGAATACTTACAACGCTCGCGTCGTAAAGGTCATGTTCTTCCATAAAACTTACGGAAACTTTATCCAAAAGCGGCTGTAAAATTAGGAAACAAAAACCAAAAATAAGAATGGCGCGAAATATTTTGTAGGTTACATCCGTAACCCTGTTTCTGAGAATGAACATTGCCTGAGAGTTTACTTCTTTTTTAATCATAATAGTAAACCTTCTTGGAAACGAGCCCCATTGCCACCCCTATAACAATTATAACGATCAAGAAATAGAACCACGCCAGAGCCGACGAATATCCGAAATCGAGGTTCTGGAACAAGACGGTGGATATTTTCTCCATAACCCTGTTATCTGTCCTTAAGAAGAAGTCTACCACAGAATATACTATATTGACAAGTATTAACGAGCTTACCATAGGGAAAGTTATTTTCCAGAAACATTCCCAGCTTGTAGCTCCCTCGATTTTAGCGGCTTCAAACATGCTTGGCGGTATGGTTTGCAAAGCCGAAAGGAAGATAATTATCTGAATACCGGAAGCCATAGCGATAGTATAAATCTGATTAACTACCTGGAAAATATATTTCATGAAACCGGCGGCAGCGCCTTCAACTGCTATTATTTCTTCCAAAACCCCGGTTATCGAGGCTTTCATCTGGTTAGAATCCTTAATAGATTGGGCGATACTCTGCATAAGAGCGTTATTTGTCTCTAACCCGACCAAAACTCCCGAAGATAAAATTACAGGAAGGAAGAAAATCGCCCTGACTAAGGCTCTTCCTTTAAACTCCTGGTTTAATAAAAGCGCTATAAAAAGACTGAAAATAATGATTGCCGGAACAACAAGTACCATACGGATAAGTTCTTCCACAAGCAAACGGGTAAATTCGGGGTCTATTGTAAGAGCTCTTTCAAGGTTTCCAAAAGCGACAAATTCAAGGGAAAAAGCTTTTTCAACAAGATCTATACTAACCCTGCTGAAAATCATCCTAAAGGATTCAAAGATTGGAATAAGCATAAAAAAGATAAAACCAATAACAAACGGAAGAATAAATAAATACCCGGCGCGGGCGTTTTTACCTTCCAGTGTAAGGCAAAGTTTATCATTTTTAACCCAAAGATATTTAGGCAAAGCTTTTGATAAAAAACCATCAATTGTGTCTTTAATATTTTTAAGTTTCATTAATTCCCCCGCCTTAATACAACATAATTATTGGCGCCAACATACCTGCCGCTGTAATTAATTCCCGTACCGGACACGTTTACAGCGACTCTTGTTCCGTCTTCGTATTCGGTAATTGTAGAACCTTCCGATACAATTGTATGGTTTACAATCGCCTGATTATAAAGATGTCCAAAATCAGCGTTAAAACGTTTGTAAAGAGCGTCCGCGTCTTTAACCCATTTATGATAAACATTGGCGTAAAATTGTCTGAACTTTGTTTCCTGTAAAACCGAAGTATCTTCTGTCATAAAGCTGAAGTACAACCCCGCTCCGCTTTCTACTGTTTTTAATAAATGCCTTGTATAATCTTCCGCGAGGTTTATCGCCTTTCCTGTAAAAGGAACCAAACCGTGTAAAACCATCGGATAAAATGGAATGGAAACATCTGTTATTCCAAAGTGCTGGCAATCAAGCGGCATATCCACGATAAAATCGGCGAAAGGAGCCGCGAAAGCGTGACCCGCAAGCAGCATAATGCCTGTATTTCCTCTTGTAAGCTGAGCCAATTTTTCCTGTCTCATTACTTTAGAACCTTCGCGGCTTACATGTTGTCTTTCATTGTAGTCCCCGGCGAGCCTTGAACCTATGTTCCTGAACGCGATATTATCGAGTCCAAAACCTGACGATTTTTCTACAAAATTGTCGATCATCGACATCATGGTATCAGGGCGCGCTACATAACTTAGTTTACCCCATCTGGTTCGCTCTCCAAACCATACAAAACTAAAAGGATATCTTTCTATTCTTCTGCGGTCTATCGAACGAGAAGCGTCATTGTATAAACTAAAACCGTCAAAAGGTCTTGTATCCCTCATAAAAAAGAAATCAACTTCCGGGTAAAGGTTAAAGTTTTTTTGATTCGCGGTATTTACAAGGTTTTCAAAATCTTTTTTGCTTCCAAGTTCTCTTATCAGTTTGATTTTGCTTGGAACTGAATGTTCTACGCTATAATTAAACCATCCGTTTAATTTTACATTTACATTTTTCCATCCAAAATTAGCGAAATCGTTTATCATATCCGCGGCTTCTTTATAGGAAGTAAGCCTTAAAGGAAGATCAAAAGGAATCCCCGCGCGATGCTGTGTTTTATTTACAGCTCCGGGGATTTCTACGGCTATCGCCACCGCGCCGTCATTTCTTTTTCCAAGCGTAGGATATTTATTTAAAAGGTATTCGCGGTATTCTTTTGCCATACCAACATAACCTTCTTCTTTGCAAAGTATGTAACGAATAGTTATTCTTTCACCTTCGGGAAGTGATCTTTCATATTGATAAACATCGCGCTGGGACCTTCCGGAAATGTTCATAATTTCGCTGTGTACCATTGTAAAACGCGGATACACATAATTATAGGAACTTGTAGGACTGGAAACATCGGCTCGCACACTCGCGTAAGAAGAACCATTTTCTATTACAGCTAAAATGGCGTTTCCATTTCTTTGAATGCCGTATATGGGCATGGGAGAGCGGTTATCGGAAACAATTTCTTTTCTTACCCTGGCTTCGTCCCATCCGTATACTACACTGTTAAAAAATTGCTGGTTATGTTTTCCGTTATTAAAATAAATTAAAGAACCCGCTCCGTCCGGAACCAAAACATAACCTTCGTCTTCCAGATAACCCGCTCCAAAATAAGGCATTACAGATAAAGTTGTAATTGGGAATTCCGCGCGATACGCGATTTTCTCAAAAGGTATATCCAGTACTAGCGACCTTCCTTCCAGTGTATAACGTAATGTTATATTAAACGAAGGTCTTTCGTTTCTCGCGAGAGTAGGATACATGGAAATATCGGTAAGGTATTCATCATAAGTATAACCGGCATTAGAAAAGTAATTTTCAAATTCCGCTTTTTGATATTCATGTACCTCGTCGCGTAACGCGTAAATATTGGTTCTTGTAAGATTGGGATACTTCGCCAAAAGTTCATCCCTGTCATCATTTCTTCTTAAATTATTTAAATCATAAAGACGGTAACCGGAGTTTAAAAGACTCTGTTCGATCATTGACATTTTGCCCATGAAATATAACATTCTTTCTTCCGTAACCGCGGGCGGAATAATATAAGTGCGTTCTATATTACCGACTGTATAATTAACTTCCAGACCGCCGTTTACGATATCGTATTCATAAACGCCAAGACTTATACTTTGCTCACCGGAATACTGGAACATTCCAATCCCGTAAACGTTGGCGTATTCCAAAGCGAATACGGATTCCTGCATGTATCTTGTAACGGGAGCCGCTCTAGGATCGATTTCCTCGGGGTTTGATCTCCACTGCGCTCCTGTTTCTTTACAGGTTAAAATAATCCCTGTGGTTTCAGGCAAAAATCGCATAAGAAGATACTGGTTTTCCAGAATAACTTCGTCGGTATTGCCGTCCCATTCATAAATAATAATATTTTTCGCGCCGGAGGGCCTGCCGCCGCAAGAGATTACCGCGATCGAGATAATTAAAGCTAAAAGAAGCCAAGTAACTTTTTTCACCGCTTCCCCCTATATAAACCTGAATAGTAATTCTCTGTACAGCGATAAAAAGTAAGCTATTGTATCGCTGATCAAACTAAAGAAAACAACAAAAACAAACACCATAATTCCCATTCCAATAATCGTAAGAAGGCTGGATAAAATGGTCTTTCCCATACTGTAATCGTGTATCATCATCATGCCGACTAAAATTAACACACCAGTCCAGGCGATTGAAAATACCGATAAAAACCAGTAAACAGCACCTTCCTCAAATGTAATAACCTGGCTTAGAATAATCATTATTGTGTTAATAAAAATGGAAGGAACAAGAGCGTAACCTACAGCCATGTAGATGTCCCTCATTCTTCCTTTGCCGTCCATAAGTGTTGTAAGACCCCAGTTAGCGACTACCCAAAGGAAAATTGGAAGCAATATACGCATAAGAACAATAAGAGCGTTAAAGTTTTCCATGTTAATTCGCACAAACATAAAACTTGTAAGTGTTATGCGCAATATTTCCACAAGTACGGAAGCGAAAACAAAAATATTGGCGGCGGCAAGAGAGCCTCTTTTTTCATTGGTTAAATCCCAAAAACCATCAAAGGGATGGGTGCAAACATGCAATGAATATTTCATGGTTTTGCCCAGGTGCTGCCACCAGGTTTTATCGGTTAAATACTTCATGCGTCTCTGATCTCCTTAACAAGTTTGATAGAGTATTTAATAGCGGTGGGAACCAGAACAACCAAAGCGACTATTAAAAGAATTTTCCAAAGGTTGTCTTCCATCCATTGTTTGCGATATAACTGGAACGCTTTACCGTAACCTTCGCGGAAATGTTTAAGTTTGTAATATTCCATCGCTTTTCGATATTGACCCTGACGCAATGCCGCTCTTCCAATTCCGATATACGCGAGGTCGTAGTTTCCGTTCATTTTTAAAACTTCTTCCCATATAACAGCTGAAGATTCATAACGTCCCGCTCTATATTCATTTAACGCGTCGTTAATTTTTTGACCATAAGAAGTTAAATCAAAACGGGTAACGGCGGCTGTTCTTGAATCCAGTGTGTAAAGAGCGGTTCCCATTCTGTCTATGGCTACAGGTATCTGAAAATATCCTTCCTTGTTACCAAGACTTCCAAAAGCGTATAAAAGATTGCCCTGGAAATCATACATAAAAATACGTCCGCGGGCGCTGTCAAAACAGGCGTAGGAGTCGTTGTCAAAAGCGACAACGTCTACAAATCTTGAAGGTCCTGATACTCCCGCCGCGTCTCCAAAAACTAAATCGCCTACAGGGTTTTCGTATCCATTACGGATTAAAATATCCTGCCCCATAGCGTTTAAGCGGCGTACGGGATCTGTTGGAACATCTCCCCAGGCTGCCATAGTCGCGTTTGTAGCGTAAATAAAACCGTCTTTATCAAGGGCTATATTATTGTATTCTGTGGGGATAAAAAGGTTCATTCTTTCTCTTTGCGCCTGTGTGGCGAATAATCTCCAAATATAATCGACTATGCTAAAAGTTACTTTATTCGCTCCCATGTAACCGGTAAAATCACCCCTATTGTCAAACTCCATTAAACCTTTGTTAACGTTTCTTACCTGAACGAATATCCTGTTGGCGAAATCGACAACAAGTTTTAAAGGATGAAACTCGACAAACTCATCGATACTTTCATCATCTGGTCTTGTAATTGTAAAGATATGATTCCATTCGCTGTCCAGTTTCAGGATACGTCTGTTATTTGTATCCGCGATATAAATGTAGTTGCTTCTGCACTGGAAAAGATCCGAAGGATACGCAAGGTTTGATTCCTCACCGTCTATCAAAACAGATGTAATTACCCGCTCTACAGTATGTTCGCCGTTTGGCTGTAACTCAAGCACAACTACTCTATTGTTGCCGGAGTCGCAGACAAATACTCGGTTCTCTCTGATAAAAAGACCCTGTGGATCCCTGAAATGCCCAATCCCTAAAGATGAACCCAGGATAAAATCCGTTACTCGATACGCGTCGGGAGAGGCGACTTGTTCCTCCCAAAAATCATAATTATATGTGTAGTTGGTCGGCTCCGCGTACAAAAGAAAAAAGAAAAAAGAAAAAAGAAGAGAGAAAAGAAAAACAACTTTCAACTTTTTATTCATTGTTTACTCCTTTATCCCCGAACTTGCCATTGTCTGAAGAACGTTACTTTGAGCCAAAATAAAACATATTAATGGAACAATCATGACAAAAAGCCCAACAGCGGCTCCTACGCCCGCTCGCGCTACACCGGTTGTGATAATCTGCGAAAGAGCGTAAGGAAGTGTTTTTAATTCTTCAGAATAAATAAAGTTTGACGCTCTAGCGTTCCATAAAGATTGAACCGAGAAAATCATTACGGTAAGCCACGCGGGTTTAATCATTGGAAGGACGATCCAGGCGAAGATGCCCATCTCCTTAGCCCCGTCCACTTTGGCGGCTTCCAATAATGTATCCGGTATTGTATCTATAAATTGCTTTAATAAGAAGAAACCCATAGGCATAGCGAACGCGGGAACGATGATAGAAAGATATGTATCAACCCAGCCAAGCTGCGCCATAACAAGGTAGTTAGGAATCGCGGTTACATAACCGGAGAACATAAGGGTAATAATAACGCCGGAGAAAAATACTTTCGCGCCGGGGAATTTATATTTGCTTACAACAAACGCTCCCATGGCGGCGACGATGATAAGACCCGCGGTTCCCGCGACAGTGACAAACAATGTATTAAAAATGTACCTGGAAAAAGTAACCCAGGATTTACTCATGATGATAAAAAGATCCTGGAAGTTATTCATCGTAGGACGGCGAACAAAAATATTTGGCGGGAAAAGGAAGATTTCGTTTAAAGGTTTAAACGCGTGGTTGATGTTAAAAACAAGCGGGAACGCGAAAAACACGCCAAAGATTGTAAGCAGTGTGATAATAAACGCGTCTCCGCCGTAAGAACGGTTAAGTCTTCTTCCGCCAATCAGTTTTTTTATTTTTTTCATATCAAGTTCCTACCCGCTTTAGCATTTTTTGAATAACGAAGTTACAGATGATCATTGTAAAGAACAAAATCGTAGCGATAGCCGAGGCGTAACCCATTTCAAAACGCAGTGAGCCATAGTCAATAAGATGGTTTACAACCGTATGTACCGCGTAGTCCGTACTTGGGAAACCGGCAAGTACAATGGTAACGTCCGCTACCCCGAACGATTGCGTTATCGCCATAACAGCTCCGAACATTAACATCCCCTTCATATTGGGAAGAGTAATGTACCACAATTCCTGCCATCGGTTGGAAATACCGTCTACAAGGCCCGCTTCATAAAGAGTCGGGTCTATAGTAGAAAGACCGGCGATAAACGCGAGGAAGCCCGCTCCCAAACTCATCCATAAAATAACAACAAGCATAACGGGCATCATAAACTTGGGATCGGAAAGCCAAAGGATGGGTTCGGATAAAATACCAAGGTTCATTAAAGCGCCGTTAATATAACCGTAAGCGTCGCCGGAGAAAATTAAAGCCCAAATCATGTAAGCGCCGCCTGAAATTGAAGGCGCGTAAAAAACAAGGGTAACAAAAGCGCGAACATAACGGGGAAGCTCGTTAATAAACCACGCGAACAAGAATGCCATTATATAACCGATAGGTCCTGTAATCGCCGCCATCAAAAATGTGTTTTTCATGGCGATTAAAAATACATCGTCCGCGAGCAATAGGTTTATGTAGTTACGAAGTCCGATAAACTTTGGCGGCTCCAAAATATTAAAATATGTAAAACTGTAAAAAATTGATATTACAAGCGGAGCGACAAAGAACAAAAGAAAAACAATCGCGTAAGGAGCCAGGAAAAGATAACAAACGCGATATTTATAAATTTCGCGCGCCCGCTTTTCGTCATTATTTTTTACTTTATCCAAATACCGTACAAGACTCATTATTCCCCCTATTCCAGACCAAATTCTTTACGTTTTCTAATCAACTCATCATTAATGGTAATGGAGTAATCCAGCAATGTTTCTCTAGTATCCTGACCTTCGTTTAAAATACGTCGTGTCGCGTTAATTATATGCCTTGATACAAAGTAACCGCCGGGAACTTCCGGTGTTCCTACTGTCCATGCGCGTTGTTCGTCAAGAACCGCCATTTGCTCAGAGCCCCAGGGAAGCTGTCTGAAAGCGTTATAATTAGCGGTCGGATAACGGGCGGCAGAGCCCATTAAACTTTCAAGCTCTCGTCCAAATCTAAGTTGTACATCCGCGCTTACCCACCATCTTAAAAATTCCCAGGCTAATTCAGGATGTTTTGATGATGAGAAGATCATGGAAGCTAAAGCGCCTGTTGGAATTGAACGGTCTACAGAGCCGTCCTCTTTTCTAAGACCGGGCATTCTCGCGAAGCCCCACAAACCGCGAAGTTCCGGAGCGAAGATTTCCAAGGTGTTAAACCAGGAATAATCGTTAAACGCCAAAGGCATTTCTCCCGTGCGGAAACGGTTGGTAAAATCGAACATTACAGGAGTTTTATAATGGGTAAAAAACTTTGTATAAAAATCGAAAGCGTCGATAGCGACTTCGGTATCTAAAAGAGTTCGCGACCCTTCTTCGTTATAAAGTCTTCCGCCTCGCTGGAAAAGATGAGCGAGGAAGTTCGAGAAATCGGGAGCTACAGGGTTAGCTACAGAAGGAACACCTACGTTCATGTTATTTTTCTGGATGATCGGCATTATATTGATAAGATCGTCCCAGGTATCGGGAAGCTCAATTTCCAGTTCTTCCATAATATCTTTGCGGTAGTACATTACATGGTAATATTGAGTTTCCGGCAGACCATATACGCCGCCCTGGAACATAAACGGAATAATAACACTTTCGTTTAGTTCGCTAATTACCTGGTTAAAATCCGGGAATTTGGAAATATCCACAACGGCTCCGCGGATAGCGTAGTTAATAATTTCGACATGCGGGACAGTTAAAACCATATCCGGTCCCGTTCCCGCGACAATCGCGGGCATAACAGCGTCCGGCGCTACAAGTTTTAAGTTAACCCCAATTCTTGACAATTGGGTAAAGTTTTCGTCGATCATCGCTTTTAAAATTGTGCTTTGATCCCGCCCCGAAAGTACCCAAACTTCGATAACACCGCGAAGGTTGGGATCGCCTCTGCCGAATTTATTGCCAAGACTGTTATAATCGACAACGAACGACGCGAAGAAGGATTTAATTTCATGCCATGTTGTGACAAAAAAGTTTTCGTTAATAGGCTGTATTACAGCGTCCTCGGCTGTTATTAAAATATAGTCAACATCAAGGCGCGCCAGCGAAAGTGATAAAAGGCTGTCGCCAAGAGAGCTTATATTACCTTTAAAGTTGATTAATGTGCTTGGAATCTTGTCAGGTCTTCTTACGAAATACTCCAATTGGCGCGCGATAGTAAGAGCGACTGCCGCTTCGGCGCTGCGTTCTCCCGAATAACGGGTTAAATCGTCAACTAATTTATAAAGAATTTTGCTTTCCAGAGCCATAGCCTCGATAACTTCGGGATAAACATGCTCGACACGGTAATCGCGGAAAACATCAGGTTCAGGACCTGTTAAAACAAGTATTTTTCTATAAATGGTGTTCAAACGGAAGACACTTTCTTCCATTGTGTTTAACATATCGCCCATTTCACCGAGTGTTACCTGCATACGCAGTGAATTTGAACCTCTTTCAAGAGGGATAAAAATATCGCCTTGAGTATCGGATAATGTATAATGTCTCCATTTATTGGTATAAGCGAAAGGAACCGCCGCCAATTCTTCACAGATAATTTGTCCGTTAATCATAATGGAACGGTTAGAAACAAAGCCGCGGTTGTAATTCTGCCTTCCCTTGATGGTAATTCGATACATGCCGTCTTCCGGAACGTCAAAATCCCATTCAATCCACTGACCGGCTATACGCCAGGGTTCTCCGCCAATCATATTAAGGCGAATTCTAGCGACACTCGCGGGGTCTGTAGCGCCGGATGAACGGTCATAAATTCCGTATAATGATGAATCGCTTCTGCGGTTGGCGTGTTCGCCCTGTATTTTTAATGAATAATTTCTGCGGGTATTAGCGAAACGGTTAAGATTAATTCCGGCAAGATATTCGCGGTAAGTAGGAGTTTTTTGCGGAGCTCTTAATGTAAGAGAACGAATCGCCAAAGGCTCGTTCATACCGACAAGTCTTAGAGTATTTTCGCCTTCATGAAGATAGAAGGTATAAGGCTCTACGATATAACCCAAAGAATCCTTAAACCAAATTGTTTCCCAGCGCGGTATTTCGATCTGGCGCGGGCGGATATCGTTATCCTGATTGTCGCGTCCAACCGCTCCCGCGTCTCCCCAAACACGGGGGAATGAAAGCCTGTCCGCTCCCAGGAAGGGAACTTCGCCGTTTACAAAAAACGAACGTTCAATAGGGATTCCGCGCGCTTGAACAGGGAAATATTCCATTTGCACGGCATACATACCGGCTGTTTGAATATTTACTGTATATTCCACAAAACTTCGTTCCTCGGTAAGTAAAACGCGGGGAGTAATAAAATTGTTTTCCAGGCGGGATACATGATTTTCGATTACAGAAACGCCTTCGGCTGAGGAATAATTAAAAATATCGATAGGGATATCGTAACGAGCCGCCGGAACATTCGCGTGGCGTTCCATATACCTGGAATAAATGTTTGTTCTTCCACTGCTGGCTCCGGTTAAATCGAAACCAATATATTTATCAGAGAAATCTTTCTCTTCCCATCCGACAATCAATATAATCAACGCTAAAACAGCGGCGATAGCAATAATTCCAATTATTTTACCACGAAGAGAAATTTTATCCATAATATAAGAAAACCCCCAAAATGATTGATTTTTCTGACATTGCCCACAAAGAACAGGTTAAATTAATCCCATTGTGTTATCATAACCCTAATTTCTATAACATGTCAACAATTTTTAACTATTTTTTAACACAACGGGGGGGTGACACTTTTTCATTTCTCGCTAAGGGGCAAAGAAATTTCAATTATTTTTCGTTTTCGGTCAAACCCTTCGGGTTTGGCTCTTTTAAGGAATGGATTTTATGTCCGCTCACGCGGACGTACGGGTCATGCGCCAGAACATATCCGCGCCATATAAGAGTATGGAAAATCTGTTTTTGCGGATTTAATCTTTATTTTGGCGGAGGCTCTCATGGAAGCTAACAGAAACTTTAAAGACAGCGTTTTTACAACATTATTTAATGACCCCGACATCCTTCGGGAATTGTACTGCGCTCTAGAAGGTATTACACTACCTCCAGACGTACCAGTTTCCATAAACACACTGGAAAATGTGCTGTATTTGGATTTTTACAATGATATTTCTTTTGAAGTAGATGGAAAATTAATAGTACTTATTGAGCATCAAAGTACTATTAATCCTAACATGGCTTTACGCCTATTGTTCTACATAACCAGAGTACTGGAAAAGAAGATTGAAAGCAGAACTTTATATTCCAAAAAACCTGTTTCTATTCCATACCCTGAGTTTTTTGTATTGTATA